>Ga0182748_1000505_pt1 | contig 42175 bp, 41 predicted proteins | sample eDN3rd37CKraftOP_FD_128877 | JGI IMG/M metagenome (GOLD analysis project Ga0182748, IMG submission 128877) | Enriched Organic Plus compost microbial communities from Emeryville, California, USA - eDNA 3rd pass 37_C Kraft OP (version 2) (version 2) ... | reverse complement strand
TGCTTTTGGTCTTGAAGATATTCCCGGTGACCCTGTTGGAGGCATGGCGGTCCGCGTCGTTGACTTGGAGCACAATGGGATCGGAAGTCAGGACCCGCTAGGCCTCGCTTGTGATATCCGTCACCATATCCCAGCGGCCATCCAAGACTATCGGAAGAACGAACTCCTAGGCGAGTCGTATCTCTCCTTCCGGAGCACAAGGGGACTTGTGATTGGGGGCCGCAATATGCACTGCGAAGGGCACATATTTGCCTCATTTGCGAATTGTTGTGCCCGCAACAGATAGGATAGTGCCCTACCCCTTGGAATGGGTTTTCCGGAAGTTCGATGTCTCGCCAAGAAACCCGGTGAGACATTGGTCATTTGCCGTGAATCGATATTCGCCGCTCTCGCCGATGCTATAATGATGGAGTCACAACCCTTCACCATCGACCCAATGGGCATTGGTGAGACGGCGGCCGAGCGCCCAGGTCTGGACGCGGATGTCCGGCACTGCGATGATTTCCCAGAACGCGCCACGCGTCATCGGTCCCACTGCGGCGAGCCACGGATTGGCACGGCCTGATGCGTCAATCGTCTGCGCGGACGAATCGACATCGATGCCCAGATGCGCGCTATCTGGCCGTATCGTGCCGCTCGCCACCAACCGGCGCAAGAGCGGCTCGGTCGTGCGGGACACGTCGCCGAGCGGACCGGTGCAATTGATGATCCGCCTTATGACGAGTTCGCGTTGCCGATCGTCGCCGCGAGGACGCCAGGAGACGATGGCCGCGTCGCCGCGCTCGTCGATCCGGCACAGCTTCCCGCCATGAATCATCAACCGGCCAGCGGCTTGCAGTTCAGCAAGCCGCTTGTGGATCGCCGGTGCGATGCGATGACGGTGCACATCCCACCATGGGCGCAGGTGGCGCAGGAAGCGCGATCGCGTCGCCGGGTCCGCCGCGCTCCACATATGCTGCGTGAACGGTCGAAGCTCATCGACCGCGCCGCGCCAGCCGATCGCATCCGCGCGCTTGCGCACGGCGCGCACCAGTTGCGAGGCGGCATGTCGTGGATATTCGCGCAACGGCCGATCGGGAGGCGGTGTGGGCGCATGGGGACGCGACACCAGCCCGCGTCGCGACAAGGCGACAATCCGGCCGGCAAATCCATGGGCATCGAGCGCAAGCGCGACGTCGACCATGGTCAGGCCGGTTCCCAGGATCAACACCGTGTCCTCTGCCGTCAGGCCGTCGAGGACTGACGGATCCCATGGATCAGGCGCGTAGCGCCCGGCGGCGAGCCGGTCCGGATTGATCATGGCCGGCGTGTGCGGCGGCAGGTTGCCGACAGCGAGGATCGCGACATCGGCGTCTATGGCGGTCGAGCGCGTGCGGACCCGCGCACCGCTGCCATGCGGGGTCACGTCTTCCACCTCGTCGTGCAGGATCGCGAAGCGGCCTGCATAGTCGTTCAACGCACTGTCGAGCAACTCGCCGACATAGGTGCCGTAGGTCAGACGCGGCGCGTAGGTGCGTGCCGCATCGGCCACGCCCCTGCGCTCCAGCCAGCGTGTGAAGTGGCCCGGATCGTCGTGAAACGCGCTCATGTTGCCGGCGTGCACGTTGAGCAAATGGCTGGGATGCGCCGCGCCATAGGCGAGCCCACGCCCCGGCACGCCGGCGCGTTCGACCAATGTCACTCGCGCCACGCCGTGGCGGAGGATGTTGATCGCCTGGAGCGTCCCGGAAAAGCCGCCGCCGATGATGACCACATGCTCGATCATGCGAGGTCCGACAGAGGCGGGGCGAGCGGTCGCGACGATGGCCGGCATGACGCGCTACAGGCTCGCCAGATCGATCGGCGCGGACCGATCAAGCCAGGCATCCGCCGGCGGCATCGGATATTTGAGGCCGGTCGCGCAATTGAACAGCACGGCCTTTTCCTCCGCATCCACGATCCCGTCGCGCAGCGCCTGGAGATAGGCGGCGAGAGTCGCCCCGCCTTCAGGGCACAGGAGAAGACCATCCTGCCGGGCGCAGGCATCGACAGCCGCCAGGATCGCCGGATCGCCCACGGCAAGCGCGCGGCCGCCGGATTCCCGCACGGCGCGCAGGATGAGGAAGTCGCCTACCGCCCTGGGCACCCGGATGCCGGCGGCGACGGTCGCGGCGTCCTCCCACCGCTCAGCATGTTCCTCGCCGGCCTCGAAGGCGCGGACGATGGGCGCGCAGCCGGAGGCCTGCACCGCATACATGCGCGGACGCTTCGATCCGATCCAGCCGAGCCGCTCGAGTTCGTCGAACGCTTTCCACATGCCGATGAGGCCCGTGCCGCCGCCGGTCGGATAGAAGATGGCGTCCGGCACGTCCCAGCCGAGCTGGGCGACCAGCTCCAGGCCCATCGTCTTCTTGCCCTCGATCCGATAGGGCTCCTTGAGCGTCGAGAAGTCGAACCACAGCCCCTCGGCAGCGCCCTTGCCGACGATCGCGCCGCATTCGTCGATCTGGCCATTCACGCGATAGACCCGCGCGCCCTGCTGGGCGATTTCCCGGACATTCACCTCCGGCGTTTCCTCGGGGCACAGGATGACGGTCTCGATCCCGCACCGCGCGGCATAGGCGGCGAGCGCCGCGCCCGCATTGCCGTTGGTCGGCATGGCGATGCGCTTGACGCCAAGCTCGCGTGCCATCGTCACCGCCATGACCAGGCCTCGCGCCTTGAACGAGCCGGTCGGCAGGCGGCCCTCATCCTTGACGAGCACCGATGGACCGCCCGAGCGCGGGATCGGGATCAGCGGCGTCTCGATCTCGCCGAGCGATACGATGCTCTCCGTGTGCCGGACCGGCAGCAATTCCCGCCAACGCCACAGATCGGTTTCGCGCGCCGCGATCGCATCTCGGGACACGGCCTGTCCGATACCGTCGAGATCATATCGCACGAGCAACGGACGCCCTGCGCGAGACAGGCCGTGCAGCTGGTCCGCCTCATAATGCTCGCCGGTCATCGAGCATTCGAGATGGGTGACGAATGTCGGGCGGTCTTCAAGGAGATTCTGGTTCATCAGGCTTGGTCACTCGCTATTTGCATTGGACTTTCAGGACTTGATCCACCTGTGCACGCACCAAGTCGACGATCGGGCGACTGCGCCTCGGCGGCAAAGGAGGTGGTCGGTTCCATATATTGGGCCGACCGATCCGCCGCGCTCTCTGCCCGGTCGACCATGACAGCGGCGATCGAGTTGCCGACCACGTTCGTCGCGGTCCGCCCCATATCGACGAAATGGTCGATCCCGAGCAGCGCCAGCAGACCCGCCTCGGGAATGCCGAAACGCGGCAGCGTCGCCGCAAGGACGACAATCGCGGCGCGCGGCACGCCGGCCACGCCCTTGGATGTCACCAGCAACGTCAGCAATATCGAGATCTGCTGCGTGAGGTCGAGGGCGATCCCATAGGCCTGAGCGAGGAATATGGCGGCGAAGGTGCAATACATCATCGTGCCATCGAGATTGAACGAATAGCCGAGCGGCAAGACGAAACCCGCCACACGGGGCCGCACGCCGAAGCGCTCGAGCGCGGCAAGGGTCGGTGCAAACGCCGCTTCGGACGACGCGGTCGAGAAGGCAAGCATCAGCGGCTCGCGCAGCAAGCGAGGCAGACGGAGGATGTCCCGCCCCGCGGCCATTGCGCCGGCGGCGAACAGCAGCAGCCAGAGCAGCAGAATCCCGAGATAGAAGCCGCCGAGGAACCGGCCATAGATGAATATGACATCCGGTCCTTCCACAGCGATCGCGGAAGCGACGGCGGCGAAGACCGCGACAGGTGAGAGCCACATGACGTAGCCCGTCAGGCGCAGCATCAATATGGCCAGCGCGTCGACGGCCTCGACCAGCGGCCGCGCCGCTGGCCCCATCGAGAGGAGACCGATGCCTGCGAGGACGGAAAAGAGCACGATCTGCAGCACTTCATTGTCCGCCATCGCCGCGACGATGGAAGTCGGCACCAGATGGCTGAGGAAATCGCCAAAGGAAAAGGGGGCGACGGCTACCGGCGCCGCGGTCCCCAGCGCGCCGAGATTCGCGTCCATCCCCGGCTGGAGCAGTGTCACGAGAAACAGGCCGAGCGCAAGCGACGCCAGGCTGGCGCCCAGGAACCAGCCAGCAGCGCGCAGTCCGATCCGGCCGAGGCTGCCGGCATTGTCCATATGCGCGATGCCCCCGATGAGCGTGGAGAGCACGAGCGGCGCGATGATCATCTTGATGAGCCGCAGGAACAGGCTCGTCATGGTGGTCAGCCCTGCCGCCAGCGTCGCCCGCCCATCCGAGGCGAGAAGCGCATGGGCGGCGAAGCCGGTTGCGAGGCCAAGCAGGAGTCCGGCCACAATGAAAAGGGTCAGCGATCGTTTCATGGATGGAAGCCAGGTGGCGGAAGGGAGCGGCCGGGAGGCCGCTCCCTTCCCGGCCCTTATTCGGCGCGCTGTGGGGGTGCGCTGCTCTCCAGGGCCGCTGCTTGCCCCTTCATGCTGGGCCCGTAGAAGAGCCCATTGAAGAGGAATTTGAATGTCGGATAGGGCTGACCGCGTTGCGTGACCTCCGGGGCGAGCAGGAAGACATGGCCCTGGCCAAGCGTCGCGTCGATGATCGTCGCGTTGCCGTTCAGAATCTTCTGCCCCCAGGCCCAGCCCGATACCAGCGGATCGTCATTGTAGAAGCTGCCGACCTTCCGCAGGGCCGGATTATCCCCCGCCCCGGAGAAAACCGGATTGTTGTTGTAGAAGACGTTCACCGTCTCCGGCAGGCCATAGGCAAGCGGATCGCCGGGATCGACCCGCGTGGAGACGATCGAACCGGGTATGTAGAATTTGGTGGAAGGCACCGGGGTGGCGCGGCCATCGGGTCCGACCGGATTGAGGATGTTCGTGACCGGCAGGCCAAGGTCGACGCCGATCTGCGTGGCGTTGCCGATGGCGATGACGGTCCCGCCCGCCCGCGCGAAGGCGGCGATCTGCGGATAGGTCTTCTCCCTGGTGATATTGCCCAGCATCGGACGATATTGGGCCGGGATGTCCGCGGCAAGCGGCTGGGGACGGTTCGGTCGTCCTTCACGGCCCAGCACGTCGCTCTGGAAGATCAGCACGTCATATTTCTTCTCCAGCCCGCCCTTGTCCAGTTCCTGGGGAAAGACGAGCGTATAGGGGAACTCGAAATTGTCGAAGATCCAGCGCGTCCAACCCGACGCCATCGAGCCGCCATAGATGTCCACCAGGCCGATGCGGACCGGCTTCACGGCCATGGTTTCTCCCGCCGGCTGCGCGGCCACCGCATAGGCATCGATGCCGAGCGGACCCACGCTCTGGGTGACGATGCTCCTTGCCTTGGCCGAAGCCGGTATCCACAGCGCGCCCGGCGCCAGCGTCTGGTCACCCACGCTGGTCGGCGCTTTCAGCCAGTAAACCGGGACGCCGGCTTTCAACAGACGGTTCGACAGGACGAAGCTGTTGTTCGGCGCATGGCTGACGATGAAGCCGGCACTGCCGTCGCCGATCACATGGCCCGGCGGCGGACCGTCCATCACATCGGGAACCAGCGGGAAATGCTCGGGCGCGCCATCGAGCATGCGGTCGAACTTGACGTTCATCTGGAGCGCGAGCGTGTATCCGGTAATGTCATAAGGCCGGATGGGCGGGCCGCCGGGATAGGAAAAATCCTGCGGATGGTCCTGCGGCTCGAACATGTCGAGCACATGCGGACGGAATGCCTGGTCCGTCCGGACCACGAACGACCCCGCAGGATAGGATTTTCCGCCGAAGCCGAAGGCGGCCGGCGCACGTTCCACCTCGACGCCCGTATTGATGAGGGCGTTCAGGAACTTGACGGTGGTCGGCATGTCCGGCTGGCTGTCGGCCGGGATGATATAGGCCCGGGGCATGCGCTTGGAGGGATCCTGCAGGATCCTTGCGTAAAGCTCGGTGGGCACGATGTCCTGCGAATTATAGCCGGTCAGATTGTCGAGCGGACCGGCTTCCCTTCCCCCCTGCTGCTCCGCCGCGGCTGCGGCCTTGACGGCCTCGATCTGCTTGGGCGTCGTGATCCAGCTGTCCTCGCTGCCCTTCTGGATCTGATTGCGGCCCATGACATAGCGGTTGTAGAGCACGGTCTCGCGATAGCGCGAGGCATAGTCGAGGATCGCCCGGCTCATCTCCTTCACATAGTCGATCGACTGCTGGAAGTGCCAGGGCTGCGGCGCGATCGGCATCACCTCGTCCTGCCGGGGGAGTTGCTTGTCGGGGACCAGGGGGATTTCCATCGGCGTCGGGTTGCCGATGATCTCGGTCAGGATGCCGATCTGGTTGTGGAAGTAGCCCACTGTGCGGATACCGCCGTTGAACCAGGTGGAATAGGGCGCGCCGGAGCGCATCACCGATCCGCCCTTGCCCTGGGATACGAGCCGCGCGTGCATGAGCTCGCCCACAATGTCCGTCTGGTTGATGACCAGAGGCTCGTTGTTGAAATTATAGGGATCGCGGAACGGCGGGATGAACACCACCGTGCCCACCGGCCCGGTCTGGTGCTGGTTGTAGAGGATCTGCGGGAACCAGTCCCGATAGCCGGCCCGGTTCATGTTGGTGGTCTCGGGCTGCGTCGACGCGAAGCTGTCACGATTATTATCGTGCCCGATATATTTCTGGTAGAGGACCGGGATCGAATCCGTCTTCCGCTTCTGCGGGTCCGTCGGACCCATATACCAGTTTGCAACCAGCTCCAGCCCATCGGGATTGGCGAAGACGAAGAGCATGATGTCATCGTTCAGAAGACGCAGCGTCTCGGGGTCATTCCGCGTCAGCATCTCGTGAATGAGCTGGACATGGGACTGCGCGTTGACGACTTCCGTCGCATGCAGGCCGGCATCGATCCACACGACCGACTTGCCTTCGCGCGCCAGCGCATGCGCCTGTTCGTCGTCCAGTCCCTTGGCCAGTGCGAGCTTCTTCGAGATTTCCCGATAATGCTCCAGATTGCGGATATTATCCGGCGAGGACACGATCGCCATATATTGGTCCCGCCCTTCGGCGGTCTTGCCGATGCTCACCAGCTTCATCCGGTCGCTCTCGCTCGCGACGCGATTCAGCCAGGCCGAAATCTGCGTGTAGTTGGCAAGGAAGTAATCGCTGCCGGGCTTGCCCGGGAGCACGGCCTCGGGCGCCGTTATGGGCGCGTTCGTGGGCGGCGCGAGCTGCGCCTGGACGGATGTGACCGCCAGGAAGGCACATATGGTGGTCGTCAGAAGAAATCCGCGCATCTTCGTTCCCCTTCGATAGGCCATGATTGTGGCCGGCATCCCTTGAATGTCCCGCCTGTGCGGCGGGACATTCGGCTAAGCTCCACTCGATCGACAGTCTTGCATGGATCATCCGCCCAGGTTGAACCGGAGGCCGATCCTGAATGTACGGCCGAGATAGTCGTACAGGGACCGGTTGGTGCCGGGATCAGGGCTGGACGTATCGGACGGGCCCGCGCCGACCAGGGCCGGGTCACGATTGAAGAGATTGGTGATCTGCAGATACAGGTCGCCCTTCAGCTTGCCGAACGGGATCGCGTGCGAGAAATAGGCATCCATATAGAAGGCGCCCGGCAGGTGATTATCCGAAATCGTGCGGTTCAGGCTGGTGGATGCCGGGCAGCCGGAGGTGCATTCGATATAGGTGTTGTTGAACACGCCCGAGCTGAATCCGCGACCGGTGAGCTGCATGGTGAAATCGTCGACCGAATAGCTCGCCGTCACCCGATATTTCCACTTCGGCAGGGAACCCGTATTCTGTCCGACGATGTCGGTCGGCGCCTGCGTGCCATTGTCGGTCACCCGCTCGATCGCGCGATTCGCAAGAGCGCGAATGGACAGGGTTCCCGATAGGCTGTCCGCGATGCGGTCCAGCGGGGTCTGGTAGCTCACTTCGAAGTCCAGGCCGCGGGTGCGCAGCGAGACATAGTTATACTGGACGGTGTAGACCCAGAAATCCGCGAAACCGGGCACCGGTCCCGAGATGCGATCCCAGCCGTCGCCATAGGCATAGCGGGGCGCTGACAAATCGTCGGGCATGGACAGCGCGATCTGGTTGCAGAGCTGCTCATTGCCTTCGAAGCAGCGATCCACGATCTGCTGCGCGCTCAGCGAGTCGATGGCGCCCTTGATCTTGATGTCGTAATAATCGACCGAGAAGCCGAGGCCCGGCAGGAAGGATGGCCGATAGACGACGCCAAGGCTCCAAGTGTCGGCCTTTTCGGGCTCCAGATCGAGATTGCCCTGAGGCACGCCGCGATAGCGGGCATTGGTGCCGGACCATGGATTGAGCAACGCGTTGGTGTTGCCGCCGCCAGCCACGAACAGTTCCGACAGGTTCGGCGCGCGAATGTCCCTCGACCGCACGACGCGGAAGCGCAGGTCGCTGATCGGGCTCCAGGTGAAGCCCGTCTTCCAGGTCACGACCTCGCCGGCCTGCTGATAGCTCGTCAGACGCGCCGCGCCGTTGAACTCGATGTTGAACGGCAGGGGAACCAGCGTCTCCACATAGCCTTCATTGACATTATAGTGACCGAATGTGTCGGCGAAGTTGCCGCTATACCAGCCGCTCTGCGCAAATTCCGGCGTGAATCCCGAAACAGCCTCGCGCCGATGCTCGAAACCGAAGGCAAAGCCGATCGGTGCGAGCCAGGGATTGGCGATCTCGGTGCTGAAGTTGATCGCCGCGACATCCTGCTGGAGCCGCTGATCGGTCCACGGATTGCCCATGATATAGTCCAGGGCTTCCGGCGAGTTCACGCCGATGCCGAAGCGGTTCCACGGCACGCAGCCCGCCGCCAGCGGATCCGTGCTCCCGTCGCGCGTCACGCGGCAGACGATCTCGGTGTGATCGTCGTTCCAGACCGCGTCCTGCGCATAGCTCAGCTTCACGCGGTCCGGCGAGATGAGGGAGATATGGTTCCGCGCGATGCCCCGCTGGTAATAGGCATCCCATTTCCAATCCGAGAGCAGATGGAACCTGCCTTCGGCACCTATCACATAACGATAGACCTCGCGCGTATTGTAGCTCTGGCGGGTGGGCCAGTCCGCGTTCCACGAACCCATCGAGAAGGCGGTCGTGCCCGGTGCGCGATCGCCGCAGGCAAGCGACGGATATTGCGCCAGCAAATCCGCGGGAATGAACGCATTGTCGCATGCGATGGGAATGTTGCCGCGCTCGGTCTGACGGCCGCCCCAGTTCAGCGCATAGCTCCGGTTGTATGAGAATTCCGCGAAGACATTGATGTCATCGGCCACGTCATAGCTCAGGCGGCCATAGATGCCGCGCATGCGCTCGCCCGGCTGGAGCGATGTTCCGTCGATATGCTGGCTGACCTGCCAGTCGCCACCGATCGTCCACTCGCTGTTGCCGGCAGGATCGTAGTTCTCGCCATAGTCATAATGGTTGATCGTGCCGCCCTGGCCGAAATACACGCCTCTGGCGGGGCCGTTCACGATGATGCCCCCGCCGGTCGTCACGTTCAGGCCGGCATGATTGGCGGGCATATATTGCGGTTGTCCATTGCCCGGCACATAGGCGGGATTCTGGGTCAGATACCGGCCCTGGTCCGCCCATTCCCGCGGCACGCCGTTGATGCCATCCCGCTGGATGATCGTTCCATTGAGCAGGAAATGGCCGCGGTCGTCAGCGAATTTGAAGCCGGCCGTCAATGTCGCCCGGTAGGTATTGTCGTCGCCATAGGTGGTCTCGCCATAGCTGAGGTCGCCCTTGATCCCCGTATAATCGCGATCGAGTATATAGTTGACGACACCGGCGACGGCGTCCGAGCCATAGACCGACGAAGCGCCGCCAGTCACGATCTCGATGCTCTTGATGAGGCCCTGCGGGACGAGGTTGGTATCCACGGCGCCGTCCAGGGTGGACGCGACGGTGCGATGCCCGTCGATGAGGATCAGCGTGCGACCGCTGCCCAGATTCCGCATGCTCACCGTGTTGAGGCCGGCAGCGCCGCTCGTCAGTCCCCGCTGGTTGTTGGTGGGGGTGGAGCTGCCGGAAATGGCGGGGAGCTGGTTGACGTAATCCGCGACATTGGCCGGTGCGGAGGCTTGCAGGTCCTGCGTGCTGACCACGGTGATCGGCGTCGGCATATCGTAGCCGTTGCGGGCGATGCGCGATCCCGTGACGGTGATCTCCGCCACCTGGTCCTCGGCATCCGGCGTATCCGCCGACTCGGCCGGCGGCGGTGCGTCCTGCGCATGGGCAGGCGCGATGGCAATGAAGTGGATGGCCAGGGCCAGCGCCACGTTGCTGACGCCGAAGAGGGATATCCGGTCGCTTGAGCGATGGGATCGGCAAGACTGATTGATTGTCATCTCGTTCCCCTTGTTGTGAAAGGAAACGCGGCGAAAGGTCGCCGCGCGGCTCCTTTCCCCTCCCGAATCTCACGGTCTTTTCATGAACTTCCGGCCGGGCGGCTTTGCCGCTCCTCACGCGAGGACCGTGTAGCCAGGCCAGCATATGGTCGCTTACCTGTCATGAACCTGTCACTGTTGCGACATGGCGGAATGCCCGGCTCGCCGTCGGCATGTGCCGCGCGACGGACCCGTTCGGGTGAGCGCGCCTCGCAATCGGTCCCCGAAAAAGAAATCATTGACTCCTGATTCGTTCTGCATTGTCCTTCGTGATCGCTCTATCGAGTCAGTGAATCAGACACTCGACAAGGCGACAGCATTTATTGGTTCGAAAGGGGCAGAAAAACATAAGAAAAAACGGGGAAAAGGATGCCGCAACCTCTACAGGAGGAGAAATTGCGGGTCATGATTGTCGAAGACGATTGCCGTCTTGCACAGGGAATGGAGACATTGCTGAGCGCCGCGGGTTTCGCGGTGGATATATTGTCATCGGGGGAAGAAGCATTGTACATCGCCGAAAGTATACCCTATTCAGCGATTGTGCTTGATCTTGGATTGCCTGATCTGGACGGCTTGGAGGTTTTGCAACGACTCAGGCGACGCAGCATCAACACCCCTGTTCTGATCTCGACGGCGCGTAGTTCATTGGCTGATCGTGTCGATGGACTGGACCGGGGTGCGGACGACTATCTTGCCAAGCCTTTTCATCTTCGGGAATTCGAGTCGCGTGTCCGCGCGCTTGCGCGTCGCGGACAAGGCACGCCCGATCCGGTGATCACGCTCGGGCAACTGACCTTCAACACGGTGAACCGGACCGCATATCTGAACGATACGGCAATCGAACTGCGGCGACGCGAGCTCGCGGTGCTGGAAGCACTGCTGAGCCGCCCCGGCAAGCTGGTGACCAAGGAGCGGCTGGCGACGGAGATATTCAATTTCAACGATGCGGTCGCACCCAACGCGCTCGAGGTCTATGTCGCCAGGCTGCGCCGCAAGCTTGTTCCGAATGGCCCCGTGATCACGACGATCCGAGGTCTGGGCTACATGATCAGCGCGAACTGATCGGCGGTACGGACAGGTGAGGAGAATCGGGGGATCGTTGCGGGGGCGTCTTACAGGCGCAGTCATGCTTCCCCTTGCCGCCCTCGTGATGATCTTCGGCGGCATCGCCTGCTGGGCGATAGCCAAAACCATAAACACGACATCGGACCGCGTGTTGACCGGATCGGTCCGGACGCTGAGCGTGGCGCTCGATGCCAAGCCGGACATGCGCGCGCGCCTCGTTCCGCTTGCGGTCCACCTGCTGCAGCGACATGCGCAGCCGACCATCTTCTACAGCGTCTACCATGGCGACACGCCGGTCGCCGGGCTGGCCGCCCTCAAGCCGCCACCTGACTATGACGCCAGCGATCGGGTGATCGACCGGCATCCGCCCACAACCGTTACAGGCTCGGATCGCAAGTCCCGGCTCCATCGGGGCTATATCGATCCGAATGATGCAAGGACCGTCATTCAGGCAGCCTATCTGCGAGACGGGCGCATCGATGGCAAGTCGGTGCGGATCGCAACCGAAATCAGGCTGACACGGGATGACCAATATCCGTTCGTCATTCAGGTCGCCGATTATGTCGACGATCGGCATGATTATATATTCAACCAGTCAGCTCAGGTGGTCGGAGGCGGCATACTGATCCTGATGATCGCCGTGATGCTCTTTTATCAGGCGATTACCTGGGGCCTCAAACCTTTCTCCGCCCTCACCCAGCAGATCGAGGAGGCGCGAAAGGATCCACCCGCTCATTTCCGGCTGATGGAATCGTCCGACACGCCGCGCGAGGCCATTTCCTTCATCCTTGCCTTCAACGCGCTCATGGCGCGGATGGAAAAGGCCGCTGAAGCCATGCGGCAGTTCACCACAAATGCTTCGCATCAGATGCGCACGCCACTGGCCGTCGCCCGGGTCCATATGGGCTTGCTCGATCGCTTCGGACCGAATTCACCACAGGGAAAGACGGCGCTGAAGAATATTGCTCACGCCGTCGCGTCGCTGGAACGGCTGCTGCAGCAGCTCATAACGCTGGCGCAGACCGATGAGCAGGCGATAGATCCGGCCATGTCATTCGATCTCGCCGCGACGGCAGCCTCGGTCCTTGATGAACGAATCGAACATTTCTCCCGGTTCGACATCGATATCATCTACGAGCGGAGCGAGCAGAGCGCGATCTGCGTGAAAGGCCATCCCCTGCTTGCTGCGGAACTGATCGGCAATCTCGTCGACAATGCCGTTCGCTACAATCGGCCCGGCGGTTCGGTCGTCATCCGTCTCGGCAGAGGCGGCGGCCGTGGCCGTATCGAAATCGAGGATGATGGTCCCGGAATTCCCGAAGAACATCGCGAAAAAGTGTGGGAGCGTTTCTATCGTGGCCCGGCCGAAAGCGATCAGATCGGCAGCGGTCTCGGCCTGTCGATCGTCCGCTCGCTAGCCGAGCGCATGGATGCGAGAGTGATGCTGAACAACGGACCGAACGGCTGCGGCATGTGCGCGACCGTCGAGTTTCAGGAAACGGGCTGACAGCTTCGCGACAGTTTCTCATCCTAATCTGGCTGGCATGAAGCTGTCGGGAACATGTGGGAGGGCTTATGAAGATTGTCCCGCCGGACCTTCGGATACTGGAAGTATCCGTGTGAGGGCACGCTAGGGTCGCCATGACCTCCGTCTCCCTCTCGAAACGCCGGACCAGTTGGTCACCGCATATCTCCGTGCTCGCCGGATTTGTGGTGGGCCTCGGCCTCGGCCTGATCGTCAACCTCACTGTCGGCCGCACCAGCTGGGTGGTCGGTTTCATGGCCAATGTCACGGGGCCGATCGAGAATCTGTTCCTGCGGCTGCTGTTCGTTCTCGTCCTGCCCCTGATCTTCTCTGCCCTGGTGACCAGCATCGCGAAGCTTCGGGATCTCGATGCCTTCCGGCGGATGGGAGGGTGGATGCTCGCTTTCATTCTCGTCGCCTCGGCACTCGCGACCACCATCGGGCTCGCGACCGTCAATCTCTTCCAGCCGGGCGACGGCATCGACCCCGCAACCATCGAAACCCTGCCCAGCTCGGCAGGCAGGGCAGGCAGCATCCTCGCGGGCGAGGCTGAGCCTACAATATTGGGAACGATCGCCCATCTCGTTCCCGTCAACATCGTTTCCGCTGCCTCGCAGGGTAATCTCCTGGGCGTGATCTTCTTCGCCTTGCTGTTCGGGGTCGGGCTCATGCTGGTCAGGACGGAAGCCAGCGAGCAACTTCTGACAGTGATCGAGGGAGTTTTCGATGTCGGCGTGCGACTGATCGGCATCGTCATCCGCCTGGCTCCCATCGCCGTTGCCTGTTTCATGTTCGATCTGACGGTGATGTTCGGCTGGACACTGCTTGCGCATCTGAGCGCCTATGTCGGCGTCATGTTCATCGCCTTCGCGTTGCATGTCGGCATCGTCTTCTGCTCTTTCGTCTGGATTGTGGGAGGCGTCCGGCCGCTCGTCTTCTTCAAGGCCGTCCAGGAAGCAGCCTTCATCGCCTTTTCCACTTCCTCGTCCAACGCCACATTGCCCACGGCGCTGAAGGTGGCCGAGGAAAATCTCGGCCTGCCTTCGCAGGTGACTCGCTTCGTGCTCGGCATCTGCACGGTCGCCAACCAGAATGGCACCGCCATCTACGGCGTCGTGACTGTCGTCTTTCTTGCCCAGTTCTTCGGGATCCGTCTCGGACTGACCGAGCAATTGACCGTATTCGTCATCTGTATGCTGAGCGGCATCGGGACCGTCGGTGTCCCGGCCGGTGCATTGCCCCTCGTTTCCGTCGCACTCGGCATGGTCGGCGTCCCGCCCGACGGCATCGGCCTGGTCATCGGAGTCGACCGCCTTCTCGACATGTGCCGCACCAGCCTCAATGTCGTCGGCGACCTCACAATCGCCGTCGTCATCTCACGTTATGAAGGAGAGACGGAAAATAAGAGCCTGGGCCGGACAGAATCTTGAGACGACCGAAGTTATAAGCGGCGGGAAAAGTCCTGAAGAGGGCCCATCAAAGGACAGTGCTCCCAGCCTAGCCGCGAATATTCGCCGGAGGGGTGAACAGGAAGTCGAAGCTGTCGACCGTCACCCATCCATAGAGATAATTCAGGTAGAAGAGCAGGAACAACACGGCCGCGACCAGCGAGGTGCGCAGAATGATCCGGAGGGGCCGGAATTCATGCGGTGCGCTGTCGGCCTGGCCCGGAATCTTCTCCTTGCCCACTTCTTCCGAGGTCCGCACGCCGAACGGCAGCACCAGGAACAGGCTCAGGAACCAGAACAGGAAGTAGATGGCGAGGATGGTCGTCCAGCGCATCGCGTCCGTCCGCCGCGCTCAGCCGAGCTGGACGATCGTGACGCTCACGATCGGCTTCTTGCCGGTCCAGTCCGCCGCGACCCGGCGCGCGGCGATGCGGATCGCCTCGCGTAACGCCTCGACGTCGCCCCGCCGGCTGGCGGCACGGACGGTCTTCTCCACCGCCGCGACCGCTTCCTCCAGGAACTGGTCGCGATCCTCCTCGATCGGCACGCCGAACAGCCGGATCTCGGGAGTCCCCGCCAGTTGCCCCGATCGGCCGAGCGCGATGCCAACGCTGATCTGCCCGTTGATCATCAGCTTGCGGCGCTCGTTCATCGTCGCGCCATCGGCGGACAGGATGACGTCGCCGTCCAGCACGAGCCGGCCCGCAGGCGCCTCGCCGATCTTGACCGGACCGTCCGGCGCCAGGCGGATGATGTCGCCATTCTTCTCGACGATCGTCCGGCCGATGCCATGGGCCGCACCCAGCCGCGCCTGCTCGGCCATGTGGCGCATCTCGCCATGGACGGGGACCAGCATCTCCGGCCGGATCCAGCCATACATGGCGACCAGCTCCGGGCGACCGGGATGACCCGAGACATGCACATGCGCCTGCGACTCGGTGACCATCGTCACCTGCTTCTCGGCCAGGGCATTCTGGATGCGGCCGATCGCCATCTCATTCCCCGGGATCTTGCGCGAGGAGAAGATCACGCAGTCGCCTACCTCCAGCTTGACCGGATGCTGATCGAACGCCATGCGCCCCAGCGCCGCGCGGCTCTCGCCCTGCCCGCCGGTCGCGATGACCATCGCCTGGCGCGGCGGCAATGCCATGACGGCATCGAAATCGATCAGCGGCGGGAAGCTGCGCAGATAGCCGCAACCCTTGGCCACCGCAATGATCCGCTCGAGCGACCGGCCCGCGACGCACAGCTCGCGTCCGGTCAGCCGCGCGATCTCGCCCAGCGTCTGCAGGCGAGCGGCATTGCTGGCGAAGGTGGTCACGACCACCCGCCCTTTCGCGCCCGCCACGGCCTCCAGCAGCCCGGCCTTGACCGATGCCTCCGACCCGCTCGGCTCGTTGTTGAACACATTGGTGCTGTCGCAGACCAGCGCGAGCACGCCTCCATCGCCGATCGCGGTCAGTTCCTCGTCGGTGGTCGGCACGCCGATCTGCGGCTCCTCGTCCAGCTTCCAGTCGCCGGTGTGGAAGATGCGGCCGAACGGCGTCTCGATCAGCAGCGCATTGCCTTCCGGAATCGAATGGGCGAGCGGCAGGTGACGCATGCGGAACGGCCCCAGCTCGAACCAGGCGCCGTCCTCGACGATGTTGAGCGTGACACTGTCCTCGATGCCCTCCTCGACCAGCTTGCCGCGGATGAGCCCGGCGGTGAACGGCGTCGCATAGAGCGGCACGCCGAGGTCCACCGCAAGATAGGGCAAGGCGCCGATATGGTCCTCATGGCCATGGGTCAGCACGATGCCGAGCAGGTCGGCGCGATGCTCCTCGATGAACGCGATGTCCGGCATGATGAGCTCGACGCCCGGGCAGGAGGGATCGGCGAAGCTGACGCCCAGATCGACCATCAGCCACTTGCCCCGGCAGCCGTAGAGATTGAGATTCATCCCGATCTCGCCCGACCCGCCCAGGGCCAGGAAAAGCAGTTCGTCGCCCGGTGTCATTGCGCGTTCATGCCGCCTCGAGGCTCCGTTCATGGAGGATGGCCAGGCCCGCTATGGTGAGATCGGGCACGATGGCGTCGAAAAGATCGGTCTTCTGGTCGAACAGCACGGCGAGGCCGCCGGTCGCGATAACGCGGGCGGGGCGGCCGATCTCCCTGCGCATCCGCGCGACGAGCCCCTCCATCATCGCGACATAGCCCCAGAAGACACCGATGAGCATCTGGTCCTCGGTGGTGCGGCCGATCACCGAATTGCTGTCCGCCGGTGCCTCGATCGCGATGCGCGGCAGCTTGGCCGCATGACTGACCAGCGCGTCGAGCGAGAGATTGATGCCGGGCGCGATGATCCCGCCCTTATAGGCGCCACTATAGTCGATATGGTCGAAGGTGGTGGCCGTGCCGAAGTCGATGATGATGAGATCGCCTTCATAAGCTGCATGGGCGGCGATGGCGTTGACCGCCCGGTCCGCGCCCAGCGTCTCGGGCATGGGCACGTCGACATTGATATGCCATTGCACGGGCGGCCGCCCGGCGATGAGCGGCGCGACGCCGAAATATTTCTCGCTCAGCACTTCCAGATTGTGGAGCGCGCGCGGCACGACGGTCGAGATGATGACCGCCGTCACGTCCGTCATGGCGAGCCCTTCCAGGGCCAGCAGCTGGTTGATCCAGACGGCATATTCATCGCCCGTGCGGCGCGGATCGGTGGCGATGCGCCAGCGGGCGCGAATGACGCGCTGCGCGTCGACGAGAGCGAAGACGACATTGGTGTTGCCGGCGTCAATGGCGAGAAGCATGGGCGGACGTCCCCTGAACGGCGGATCGGCGCGACATCAGGCGAGCAGGCCGACATCGCCGCTGTGGATGATCTGGCGAGTGCCGTCATCGCGGCGCAGGATCAAGGCGCCATCGCGATCCAGGCCGAGAAATTCGCCTTGCTGTGGCAGATCGGTCCCGGTCCCGACGGTCAGCCGCGTGCCGACCGGATGGGCGCGCGCGCACCAGGCGGCGCTGATCGTCGCCATGCCCTCTGCGCGCCAGACGGCGAGCCAGTGGTCGAGGCTGGCGACGAGAGCAGCGAGGACCTCGTCCGGCGACAAGGTCCGGCCTTCAGGCAAGTCGGCCAGCGCGATGGTCGGACGGTCGGGCAGGCTCGGCGGCGCCGCGATATTCACGCCGACGCCCGCGATCACGCAGTCCCCTTCCCGCTCCAGCAGCATGCCGGCCAGCTTGGCGCCCGATGCCATGACATCGTTGGGCCATTTGAGCTGCAAGTCCGCGCTCGGAACCAGCGAGGAGAGCCCGGCATGGACGGCCACGCCGAGCATGAGCCCAAGGCCCGTCACCGGCGGATCAGCCGGGCGCAGGCGGATCAGGGTCGAGGCATGGAGATTGCCGGCGAGGCTTTCCCAGCGCCGCCCCTGACGGCCGCGCCCCGCCGTCTGGCGCTCGGCCCGCAGCCACTGGCCCTCGGGCCAGCCCGACGCGATCAGCGCGCGCAGATCGGCATTGGTGGAGCCGGTCTCGGCGACATGGCGGATGCGCGAATCGATCATCGGCAGGAGTCCGCTCGCCGCGATGCCGGCAGTGCCGCCCGGACCGCCTCCTGCGCATGCAGGAGCATCAGGCCCGGCACCTCAGAACAGCGAGGCCGCCGCTGCCGCGCTCGCCTGGCCGAGCACGGGATTGAGCAGATAGCCGAACACGATGACCAGCGCGCATAGCGTGATGAGTCCATAGTCGATCGCGCTGCGCTCTTCGCCATAACCCCCGGCCGGCTCGTCGAAATAGATCGTCTTGACGATCTTGAGATAATAGAAGGCGCCGATCACCGAGGCCGCGATGCCGATCGCGGCAAGCGCGGTCATCCCGGCGCCGACGGCGGCATCGAACACCAGGAACTTCGCCCAGAAGCCGAACAGCGGCGGAATGCCGGCCAGGCTGAACATGAAGATCGCGAAGGCAGCAGCGAGGCCGGGACGGCTCTGCGAGAGGCCGGCCAGGCTGGCGATCGTCTCGACCGGATTGCCGTCTTTGTCCTTCATCTGCAGGATGCACACGAAGCTGCCGATCGTCATCGCCACATAGATGGCCATGTAGCTCATCACCGCCGCGACGCCCTCGGCCGTGCCGGCGGCGAGGCCGATCAGCGCGAAGCCGACATTATTGATCGAGGAATAGGCCATCAGCCGCTTGATATTGCTCTGGCCGATCGCGGCGACCGCACCCAGCAGGATCGAAGCCAGCGCCAGGAAGACGACGATCTGCTGCCATGCCCCGGCGGCGGGACCAAGCGCTTCGATCGCGAACCGGACGATGAGCGCCATGGCGGCGACCTTCGGCGCACTGCCGAAGAAGGCTGTGACCGGCGTCGGCGCGCCTTCATAGACGTCCGGGGTCCACATGTGCATCGGCACCGCGCTGATCTTGAACGCCAGACCCGCCAGCGCGAAGACCAGGCCGAACAGCTCGCCGGTGGACAGGCTGCTGCCCAGCGCCGTCGCGACGCCGGTGAAATCCGTCGTTCCGGTGAAGCCGTAGAGCAGCGACATGCCATAGAGCAGGATGCCGCTCGCCAGCGCGCCCAGCACGAAATATTTGAGGCCCGCCTCGGCCGAGCGGACATCCTTGCGCATGAAGCTGGCCAGCACGTAGGAAGACAGGCTGTTCAGCTCCAGGCCGACATAAAGGGTCAGGAAATCGGCGGCCGAGACCATCATCGCCATGCCGATGCAGGCAAGCAGGATCAGCACCGGGAATTCGGCGCGCAGGCCCCCGCTCCTGTCGAAAAAGCCCGGCGCGACGAGGATGCAGGCCGCGGCTGCGGCGAAGATCAGCGCCTTGGCGAAAGCGGCGAAGGCATCCGCGCGATAGAGGCTGTCGAAGATGGTGCCGCCGTCATGCACGGCAGGATGCGCGAGCAGCAGTCCCGCGATCGCCAGTGCCGCGACGGACAGCCAGCTCACCAGGCGCGACGAACCGTCGCCCCCGAAAGCTGCGACCAGCATGAGCAGCAGCCCGGCAATGGTCAGGACGATCTCGGGCAGGACCGAGGCGAAAGCGCCAAGAGCGTGCATCAGTGCGCCTCCCCGTGCGCGGCTTCGACGATGACGGGCTGCGCCTTGCCCATGGCGAGCCGCGCGTCGCCTTCCGGCGCGGCGCGCTCGGTGCGGGCCACCAGGCTTGCGACATTGGCGCGCATCGGCGCGAGGAAGCTCTCGGGATAGACGCCCATCCAGAGCACGGCGAGCGCGAGCGGGATCACCAGCGCCAGCTCGCGCGGCGAGAGATCCGTCATCGCCCGCACATCGTCCTTCGTGAGGTCGCCGAACACGACGCGGCGATAGAGATAGAGCATATAGGCGGCGCCCAGGATGATGCCCGTGGTGCAGATCAGCGCCACCCAGCTCGACGCCTGATAGACGCCCATCAGCGAGAGCAACTCGCCCACGAAATTGCTGGTGCCGGGCAGGCCGACCGACGCCATGGTGAACAGCATGAAGAACAGCGCATAGCGCGGCATGTTGATGGCGAGGCCGCCATAGCGGTCGATCTCGCGCGTGTGCAGCCGATCATAGATGAGGCCGACGCTGAGGAACAGCGCGCCCGAGACGATGCCATGGCCGAGCATGACCATCATCGCGCCTTCCAGGCCCTGCTGGTTGAAGGCGAAGAGGCCGACCGTCACGATCGCCATATGCGCGACCGAGCTGTAGGCGATGAGCTTCTTCATGTCCTGCTGCACCAGCGCGACCAGGCTCGTATAGACCACGGCGATCATCGACAGCGCGAAGACCAGCCAGGCGAAATAAGCCGAGGCCTCCGGGAACATGGGCAGCGAGAAGCGGATGAAGCCGTAGCCGCCCATCTTGAGCAGCACGCCGGCGAGGATGACCGAACCGGCGGTCGGCGCCTGCACATGCGCGTCGGGCAGCCAGGTGTGCACCGGCCACATCGGCATCTTGACCGCGAAGCTGGCGAAGAAGGCCAGCCACAGCCAATATTGCGCCTCGACCGGGAAGTCATAGGCCATCAGCACCGGGATGCTGGTGGTGCCCGCCTCGCGCGTCATCCACAGCATGGCGATGAGCATCAGCACCGAGCCGAGCAGCGTGTAGAGGAAGAATTTGTAGCTGGCGTAGATGCGGTCCACGCCGCCCCAGATGCCGATGATGAGATACATCGGGATGAGGCCGGCCTCGAAGAAGATGTAGAAGAGGAAGATATCCTGCGCCGCGAAGACGCCGATCATCAGCGTCTCCATGAGCAGGAAGGCGGCCATATATTCGCCGACGCGCTTCTGCACCGCGTCCCAGCTCGCACCGATGCAGATCGGCATCAGGAACACGGTGAGCAGGATCAGCAGCAGAGCGATGCCGTCTATGCCGAGCGCCCAGGCGAAGCGGCCGAAGATCGGCGCGAACTCGGTGAATTGCCATTCCGGCGCGCCGACCGACTGGTCGAACGTCGCCCAGAGGACGGCGCCGAGCAACAGGTCGGCCAGTGTCGCGACCAGCGCGATCCAGCGGGCCGACTGTGCGGAGGCATAGAGGCAGGCGATGGCGCCGACCATCGGCACGGCCAGCATCAGCGACAGGATAGGGAAATGCAGCTGGTTCATTTCGGCATGATCGCCCAGGTTACGGCCGCGGCGAGGCCGATCAGCATCACCAGCGCATAGGAATAGAGATAGCCCGACTGCAACGCCCGCGTGACCCGGCCGCCCGCGACCACGACCGCAGCGGCGCCATCCGGGCCGAAGCGGTCGATCGTGCCCTGGTCGCCGCCCTTCCAGAAGAGCCGGCCGAGCCAGAAAGCGGGCCGCACGAAGATGCGGTCATAAAGCTCGTCGAAATACCATTTGTTGAGCAGGAAGTCGTAGAGCACATAGAATTGGCTCGCGAACTTCGCCGGCCAGTCAGTGTGGCGCATATAGGCGAGCCACGCGATGGTCAGGCCGGCCAGCATCACCACGAAGGGCGACAGCTTCACCCAGGCGGGCACATGATGCGCCGCTTCCATCAGATGCTCGTTGAAGAACAGGGTGCTGGCTGCCCAGAAATGCGCGCCTTCCTCGGGCCCCACGAAGCTGTGATAGAAGGCGAAGCCGCCCAGCACCGCGCCGACGCCCAGCACGATGAGCGGGATCAGCATGACCCACGGGCTCTCGTGCGGATGATAGCCGGCCGTGCCGTCGCCATGGGCATGATCGTGGCCATGATGGTCGTCATGCGCATGATGATCGGCATGGGCGTGATCGTCATGTCCATGCGCGTCATGTACCGCGTGCTGGATATGCTCGCTCCCAGCCCAGCGCGGCTGGCCCCAGAAGGTGAGGAACATGAGCCGCCAGGAGTAGAAGCTGGTGAGCAGCGCGGCGAAGACGCCGAGATAGAAGGCGCCCGTCCCTGCACCGCCGGCCGCATAGGCGCTCTCCAGGATCGCGTCCTTGGAGAAGAAGCCGGCAAAGCCGATCTCGGTGAAGGGAATGCCGACACCGGTGATGGCGAGCGTGCCGGCCATCATCACCCAGAAGGTGATCGGGATCTCCTTCCGCAGGGCGCCATAATAGCGCATGTCCTGCTCATGGTGCATGGCATGGATCACCGAGCCGGCACCCAGGAACAGCAGCGCCTTGAAGAAGGCATGGGTGAGCAGGTGGAACATCGCCGCGCCATAGGCGCCCACGCCCGCCGCGAAGAACATGTAGCCGAGCTGCGAGCAGGTCGAATAGGCGATCACGCGCTTGATGTCGTTCTGCACCGTGCCGACGGTCGCGGCGAAGATGCAGGTCGCGGCGCCGACGATCGTCACCACCGACATGGCGACATGGCTGGTCTCGAACAGCGGCGAGAGGCGGCAGACCATGAACACGCCGGCCGTCACCATGGTCGCGGCATGGATGAGCGCGGAGACCGGCGTCGGGCCCTCCATCGCGTCCGGCAGCCAGGTGTGCAGGCCGAGCTGGGCGGACTTGCCCATCGCGCCCAGGAACAGCAGCAGGCAGATCACCGTCATGGTATCCAGGCGATGACCGAGGAAGCCGATGGTCGATCCGGCCATGGACGGCGCGGCTTCCAGGATCGTGGGGATGTCGATCGTGTCGAACACCAGATAGGTGGCGAACATGCCCATCATGAAGCCGAGATCGCCCACGCGGTTGACCACGAAGGCCTTGATCGCGGCGGCGCAGGCAGAGGGCTTGCGGAACCAGAAGCCGATCAGGAGATAGGAAGCCAGGCCCACGCCTTCCCAGCCGAAGAACATCTGCAGCAGGTTGTTCGCCGTCACCAGCATCAGCATCGCGAAGGTGAACAGCGAGAGATAGGCGAAGAAGCGGGGCTGATCCGGATCATCGTCCATATAGCCCCAGCTGTAGAGATGGACGAGCGCGGAGACGCTGGTGACGACGACCAGCATGGTCGCGGTCAGCGTATCGACGCGCAGGACCCAGCTCACGTCCAGCGTGCCGGACTGGATCCAGGTGAAGACCGGCTCGACATGCGCCTGGGCATGGCCGGCGAGGAACGACAGGAAGATCGGCCAGGACAGCGCGCAGGAGAGGAACAGCAGGCCGGTCGTGACGACCTTGGCAGGCACGTTGCCGATGGCGCGATTGCCGAGACCGGCGATGATCGCGGCGAGCAGCGGACCGAAGACGATGATGGCGATGGAGCTCATGACGGTGCGCTCACCCCTTCATCCGGTTGACATCGTCGACGGCGATGGTGCCGCGGCCGCGGAAATAGATGACCAGGATGGCAAGGCCGATCGCCGCCTCGCCGGCCGCGACGGTCAGCACGAACATCGCGAAGACCTGGCCCACCAGATCGCCGAGGAAAGCGCTGAAGGCGACGAGATTGATGTTCACCGCGAGCAGGATGAGCTCGATCGCCATCAGGATGACGATGACATTCTTGCGGTTGATGAAGATGCCGAGCACGCCGAGCACGAACAGGATCGCGCTGACGACGAGATAATGCGCGAGGCCGATCATGCGGCGATCTCCCCTGCACCGGTTCGTTTCGAGCGGCCATCGAGCGAAGCCGGGATGGTTGTCGAGAAATCTTCTCGACTGCGGTTCTCGACAAGCTCGAACCTCCGCTCGAACCGAACGGCCATGTGATGACGGGCCTCGCTCACAGCTCCACCCCCTGCCCCACGGGCTGGTTGACATTACGGATCGCCTCGTCCGGCCGCCGCCGGTTCTGGCGTTCGACCTTCTGGCCGCGCACGCCGCCGCGCGCCCGATGCGTGAGCACGATCGCGCCGATCATCGCGACCAGCAGGATGAGCCCAGCCGCCTCGAACAGGAAGATGTAGCGCGTGTAGAGCAGCGCGCCGATCGCCTCGATATTGGGCGTCGCACCCGGCACCGGTGCCGCGCGGCCGCCCAGATCGATCGCCCCGGCTTGCCAGGCCCCGACGCCCAGCACCAGCTCGACGAGCAGGATCAACGCGATCACGCCGCCGAGCGGGAAATAGCTGACAAAGCCGGCGCGCAGCTCCGCGAAGTCGATGTCCAGCATCATCACCACGAACAGGAACAACACGGCGACCGCACCGACATAGACGATCACCAGCAGCATCGCGACGAACTCGGCCCCGAGCAGGATCATGAGACCCGCCGCATTGAAGAAGGCCAGGATCAGCCAAAGCACGCTATGCACGGGATTGCGCGCGAGGATCACCATGGCGCCGGACGCCACGACGATCGTCGCGAACAGGTAAAAGGCGAAAACCTGGATCAACGCGCAGCCCCCTGGCACCGTTCGGGCCGAGCCTGTCCAAGCCCTGCCCCTTCTTCAGAAAAAGGACTGCCCTTCGACAAGCTCAGGGCGAACGGAAAGAATGTCGTCATGCGACCGACCCGCGCCTTAACGATAGGGCGCATCGGCGGCAAGGTTCGCCGCGATCGCCCGCTCCCATTTGTCGCCATTGGCGAGCAGCTTCGCCTTGTCGTAGATGAGTTCCTCGCGGGTTTCCGTGGCGAACTCGAAATTCGGGCCTTCCACGATCGCGTCGACCGGGCAGGCTTCCTGGCAGAAACCGCAATAGATGCACTTCACCATGTCGATGTCGTAGCGCGTGGTGCGGCGCGAGCCGTCATCGCGCGGCTGCGCCTCTATGGTGATGGCCTGCGCCGGGCAGATCGCCTCGCACAGCTTGCAGGCGATGCAGCGCTCCTCCCCATTGGGATAGCGACGCAGCGCATGCTCGCCCCGGAAGCGAGGGGAAAGCGGGTTCTTCTCATAGGGGTAGTTGATGGTCGCCTTGGGCTTGAAGAAATATTTCAAGGTCAGCCAATGCGCCTTCACGAACTCCCAGAGAGTGAAGCTCTTGATCCAGTGCGCGATCACGCGGCACCTCCATAACGGGTCAGCATGAGGAACCCGGAGACGAGAACGACGAAAAGCAGCGAGATCGGCAGGAAAATCTTCCAGCCCAGCCGCATCAGCTGGTCATAGCGATAGCGGGGCACGGTCGCCTTCACCCAGCTGAAAATGAAGAAGAAGATCAGGATCTTGGCGAACAGCCACAGGATGTTGAGGCCGTAGGGCAGATAGAGGAAACCAATGTCCAGCGGCGGCAGCCAGCCTCCCCAGAAGAGAATGGCGTTGAGCGCGCACATGAGGATGACATTGGCATATTCGCCCAGCCAGAACAGCGCGAAGGCCATCGAGGAATATTCGGTCTGATAGCCGGCAACCAGCTCCGATTCCGCCTCAGTGAGGTCGAAGGGCGGGCGCGCTGTCTCCGCCATGGCGGAGATGAGGAACACAACCGCCATCGGGAACAGCAGCGGGTTGAAGCCATGGCCGTTCAGCAGGCCATAATAGCCCTTCTGCGTCATGATGATGGTCGAGAGATTGAAGCTGCCCGACCAGAGCACGACGCTGATCAGCACGAAGCCGATCGACACCTCATAGGAGATCATCTGCGCGCTGGCGCGCATCGCCGAGAAGAAGGGATATTTGGAGTTGGACGCCCAGCCCGAGATGATGACGCCATAGACGCCGAGCGAGCTGATCGCGAGAATATAGAGCAGGCCGACATTGATGTCCGCCAGCACCATTCCCGCCTCGAACGGGATCACCGCCCAGGCCATTAGCGCCACGGTGAAGGTGATGATCGGCGCCAGCAGGAACAAGCCCTTGTTGGCCGCGCTCGGGATGATCGTTTCCTGCAGGAAGACCTTGAGGCCATCCGCGAAGGACTGGAGCAAGCCGAACGGGCCGACCACATTGGGACCGCGCCGCAGCGCCATCGCTGCCCAGATCTTACGGTCGGCATAAATGATCATCGCGACCGCCAGCATCAGCGGCAGCGCGATCAGCAGGATGTATATGAGATTGGCGATGAACCAGCCCCATCCGGTGCCGAGCAGAGATTGGAACCAGGAGGTCACAGAACGGCGCTCCTATTTTCTTCGTCATGCCGCACTTGTTTCAGCATCCATTCTCCGATGCAGGCCTGTGCCAGCCGGCACGATGGACCCTGAAACAAGTTCAGGGTGACGGTTGATCCGATGATCGTCCTCACTCCGCCGCCTCCGCGAAATCGGCGCCGTGCAGCAGCTCGGCCGAGCAGCGCTGCATCGTCGGGCTGGCCCGGCAGATGGCGTTGGTGAGGTAGAAATCCTTGATCGGCAGGACGATCTCGCCTTTCGGCTTGGCGGCGAGCTTGGGCGCTTTCCAGCCATAATCGACCAGGCCCTCCTCCGCGAGCGCCGGCACCGCCGCATACATGGTGGCCCGCAGCGCCTCGAAGCTGTCGAACGGCAGTGTCTTGCCCAACAGGTCGGACAGCGCGCGCAGGATCGACCAGTCCTCGCGCGCGTCACCCGGCGCGAACACGGCCTTGTCGCCGCGCTGCACACGCCCTTCGGTGTTCACATAAGTGCCGGCCTTCTCGGTATAGGCGGCGCCAGGCAGGATCACGTCCGCTACATGCGCGCCCTTGTCGCCATGATGGCCGAGATAGACCTTGAAGCTCTGGCCGAACCGGTCGAACGGCACATCGTCCGCCCCGAGCATGAACAGTAGCTTCGGCGCCGCCTCCGCGATCGCGTTCACGCCGCCCTTGGTCGCATAGCCGAGCATCAGCCCGCCCATGCGCGCGGCCGCCATATGGACGACATTGAAACCGTTCCAGCCGTCGCGGATCAGTCCCAGCGGCTCGATCGCCGCCAGCGCAGCGCCATGCAGGCCGGGCACGGCGAGCGCGCCGCCGCCCATGATGAGCGCCGGACGATGCGCGGAGCGGAATCTCTCGACGACGTCCTCCGGCAGATCGGCGAGCGCCGCCGCGTCATTGCCGAGCCAGGTCACCTTGTAGGTGAGGTCCACCTCGGGCCCGATCGCGAAGACCTTGGCCCCCTTCTTGATCGCCTTGCGAATACGCGTGTTGATGAGCGGCGCTTCCCAGCGCAGGTTGGTGCCGACCAGCAGGATGGCGTCCGCCGTCTCGATGCCCGCGATGGTCGAATTGAAGTTCACCGCCGAGAGGCTGGAGACATCATAGTCGAGGCCAGTCTGCCGGCCTTCCAGCATCGTCCCGCCCAGCGCATGGACAAGCTCGCGCGCCGCGAACATCGTCTCGCAATCGAGTTGATCGCCGGCGATCGCGGCAACCGAGTCCTTGGCGCTTTTGGCCGCCTTCGCGATGGCCGCAAAGGCCTCGTCCCAAGTGGCGGCGACCAGCCTGCCGTCCTTGCGGATATAGGGCTTGTCGAGCCGCTTGCGCACAAGGCCGTCCACCGCGTGGCGCGTCTTGTCGCTCGCCCATTCCTCGTTCACGTCATCATTGATGCGCGGCAGCACCCGCAGCACCTGCCGGCCCCTGCTATCCAACCGGATATTCGTGCCGACCGCGTCCATCACGTCGATGGCCAGCGTCTTGCGCAGCTCCCAGGAGCGCGCCTCGAAAGCATAAGGCTTGGAGGTGAGCGCGCCGACCGGGCAGAGATCGACCACATTGCCGGACAGTTCGCTTTTCGCGGCATGCTCCAGATAAGTGGTGATCTGCATATTCTCGCCGCGATAGATGGCGCCGATCTCCGGCACCCCGGCCACTTCCTCGGCGAAACGCACGCAGCGGGTGCACTGGATGCAGCGGGTCATCACCGTCTTGATGACGGGTCCCATATATTTCTCGGTGACCGCCCGCTTGTTCTCGTGGAAGCGGCTTGCGCCCCGGCCATAGGCCATGGACTGGTCCTGCAGGTCGCACTCGCCGCCCTGGTCGCAGATCGGGCAATCGAGCGGATGGTTGATGAGCAGGAACTCCATCACGCCCTCGCGGGCCTTCTTCACCATCTCGCTGTTGGTGAAGATCTCCTGATTGTCCGCCGCAGGCAGCGCGCAGCTCGCCTGCGGCTTGGGCGGCCCCGGCTTCACCTCGACCAAACACATGCGGCAGTTGCCCGCGATGGACAGCCGCTCATGATAGCAGAAACGCGGTATCTCCTTGCCCGCGGCTTCGCAGGCCTGGAGCACCGTAGCGCCGGCTGGTACTTCGACTTCGATACCGTCTACTTTCAGCGTCGGCATGCGCTCAAAATCCTTCCCCCGAACGGGCATGATGAAGATCGGTGCCCATGCTCAGCCCTGCGCCTCGCGATAGAGCACTTCGGCCAGCAAGCCCACAAGCACCGGCTTGCTGAAGGCGACATTCTGTCCCCGGACCATGCACGCGCTCAGGGTCGGCTGGAGATTGGCGAAACCGGTGCGTTCGGCATCGCTGCCGATCGGGCCGATGACCACGGCATGGGCATTGGCACTGTCCCGCCGCACCACGCAGTCCGCAAAATCGCGCAACTGCACCATCGCCTGCTGGTCGGGCGTGAGCGTCTGGCCGGAGCCAACGCCGAAATCGGGCTTCACGGCAACGAGCGCCGGCGCGCCCGCCGCGAACCGGGCTTGATACATGGCGGTATAGAGCGCGCCCCGGAACAGCCGGGTCGAGAAAGTAGACGTCGCATATTTCACGCATTCGGAAGCTGGCAGGCTCTGCAGCGCCCGCATTTCCTCGCGCGAATCCGGGAAATGGGTGACGGCGGCCATCGCCTGCTCGCCGCGCACGTCGAGCGTGCATTTGGCATATTGCAGGAATGTGGCGCGCGCATCATCGGCGCCGCTCCCCGAGCGATCCGCAGCCGCCGCGGGCTGGACTGACATGAGTGACATCGCCGCAGCAAGGACGAGTCCACGATTCTTCGCCATCGGTCGCACTCCTTCCTCTTCCCTCTTCATTGCATGCTTGTGCCGGGCTCCACCGCCGGCGGTTCGGCCGGTGCATGGAGGCGATGATAATAGGCCTCAGCGAGGGCCGCGCGAAGAGATTGTCGATTGGAGGTCAATGTGGCGCCCGCGTGCAGGCATGGCCCGAGCGCCGGCGAGATGGCCCGCATGGTCGGAAACGTGACGCGCCGCGCATCCATCGCCGTTTCGCTGTCGTCACGGGGATTGATGGCATTCTGCGCGCGCTGGCCGAGTCGCGAGCCGATGGGCGGACCATTGTCGGCGGCAGCAGCCGGTGCCGCGACCAACAGCAAGGCGATGAGAGCAAGCCCCTGCCTCACTCGGCCGCCTCCATCACCGCCATGTCCCCGCGCCGCGCCGCGATGCGCCGCTCGATCTCCGGCCGGAAATGGCGGATGAGGCCCTGGATCGGCCAGGCCGCCGCATCGCCCAGGGCACAGATGGTATGGCCCTCGACCTGCTTGGTGACCTGGAAGAGCATGTCGATCTCCTCCGGTTCGGCATCGCCCGTCACCAGCCGCTCCATCACGCGCCACATCCAGCCCGTGCCCTCGCGGCAGGGGGTGCACTGGCCACAGCTCTCATGCTTGTAGAAATAGCTGAGGCGGGCAATGGCGCGGACGATGTCGGTCGACTTGTCCATGACGATGACCGCCGCCGTGCCGAGACCCGAGCCCAGCGCGCGCAGCCCGTCGAAATCCATGGGCGCATCGAGCATCTGCTCGGCCGGCACCAGCGGCACCGAGGAGCCGCCGGGGATCACTGCCAGCAGATTGTCCCAGCCGCCGCGAATGCCGCCGCAATGCCGCTCGATCAACTCGCGGAACGGGATCGACATCGATTCCTCGACCACACAGGGCCGGTTCACATGGCCGCTGATCTGGAACAGCTTGGTGCCCTTGTTGTTGTCGCGGCCGAAACGCGCGAACCAGGCCGCGCCGCGCCGCAGGATAGTCGGCGCGACGGCGATGCTCTCGACATTGTTGACCGTGGTCGGGCAGCCATAGAGGCCCGCGCCGGCCGGAAATGGCGGCTTGAGACGCGGCTGGCCCTTCTTGCCTTCCAGGCTCTCGATCATCGCGGTCTCTTCGCCGCAGATATAGGCACCGGCGCCGCGATGGACGAACACGTCGAAATCATAGCCGGACTTGGCGGCATTCCTGCCGAGCAGGCCGGCCTCATAGGCCTCCTTCACGGCGGCCTCCAACACCTTGGCCTCGTAGATATATTCGCCGCGGATATAGATATAGGCAGCGCGCGCGCGCATCGCGAAGCCGGCGACCAGCGCGCCCTCGATCAGCTTGTGCGGATCATGGCGGATGATCTCGCGGTCCTTGCACGAGCCGGGCTCGGATTCGTCGGCATTGATGACAAGGAAGCTGGGGCGGCCGTCCTTGCTTTCCTTGGGCATGAAGCTCCACTTCATGCCGGTCGGGAAGCCCGCACCGCCGCGACCGCGCAGGCCTGAGGCCTTGATCTCGTCGATGATCCTGTCCTGGCCAAGCTCCAACAGCGCCTTCGTATCGTCCCAGTCGCCGCGCTTGCGGGCAGCGTCCAGGTTCCAGGGCTGATAGCCATAGACATTGGTGAAGATGCGGTCCTTGTCCTCCAGCGGGCCGACGAAAGGCGGCGGAGGCGGCGGCGTTGCGGGTGCTTCGTCAGCCATGGACGGCCTCCTTGTCCTCAAATCCGTTCGGGCTGAGCTTGTCGAAGCCCTCTACTGAGCGCAGGCGAAGCGAGAAGGCTTCGACAAGCTCAGCCTTGCCCTTCGACAAGCTCAGGGCGAACGGAAAGAAAGAGAACGCGCCGGGACGCATCACCATTCCCCTCGATAATCGTGGTTCTCGGTGACCATGGCAGCCAGGTTCGTCGGCTCGCCCAGCGGCTCGACCGTATGGCGGCCCGGCTCCTGCGAGCCCACCTTGGGCTGACGACCAGCGGCCAGCTCGTCGAGGATGAAATCCAGCCGCTCGGGCGTCAGATCCTCATAATTGTCGTCATTGATCTGGACCATCGGCGCGGAGGCGCAATTGCCCATGCACTCGACCTCGGTGAGCGTGAACAGCCCGTCCGGAGTCGTCGCGCCCTTTTTCATGCCGCGCCTGTAGCAAGCATCGAGAATATCGTCCGAGCCGCGCAACATGCAAGGCGTGGTGCCGCACACCTGCACATGGAAGCGGCCGACCGGCGCCATGTTGAACATGGTGTAGAAGGTCACGACCTCATAGGCGCGCATGAACGGCATATCGAGCAGCTTGGCGACATATTCGATCACCGGGATCGGCAGCCATCCCTGCGTGTTGGTCATCTCGCCGACCTGACGCTGGGCAAGATCGAGCAGACCCATGACCGCGCTCGCCTGACGGCCCTCGGGATAATGCGAGATCAGTTCCTTCGCGCGCGCCATATTGGCCTCGGTAAAGGCGAAATCGCCCCACTGCGCACGGACCTCCGCTTCGTCTGGAATCTGGGGTGCGTCAGCCATTCTTCTTCCCTTTGCGGCTCCGAGCCGCCGTCGCACTTTCAGTTCCGTGATATTCTGCGACGAGCGACAACTTCCCGCTCCGGTCATAGGAACGATCACCCTTAATCGCCATCGCCTGAGCCATCCTGATGCCCCGCCACCAAGTGAAAGCGATCCACGCCACAGCAGCGCCGACACTCATCTCGATCGCAAAAGGGAGGTCTTTCAACAGCAGTCCGAGCAGCAGCAGAAAAGCGGCCGGAGCCATCAAGGCCTTGGCAGATCCCGGATTTGACCAAAGAGAATCCACCCACTTTCGAAGGTGCAGATAGGCGCTCACCGATCACACTCCCCGAACACGATGTCCATGGCGCCCAGCACGGCGGTGGTGTCGGCCAGCATGTGGCCCTTCATCATGAAGTCCATCGCCTGGAGGTGGCTGAACGCGGTGGGGCGGATCTTGCAGCGATAGGGCTTGTTGCTCCCGTCGCTCACCAGATAGACGCCGAACTCGCCCTTGGGGCTCTCGGTCGCGACATAGACCTCGCCGGCGGGCACGTGGAAGCCCTCGGTATAGAGCTTGAAGTGATGGATCAACGCTTCCATCGACTGCTTCATCTCGCCGCGCTTGGGCGGCACGACCTTGCGGTCGAGCGAGGCCACAGGCCCGTCGGGCATCTCATTGAGGCACTGCTTCATGATCCGCGCGGACTGGCGGACTTCCTCGACGCGCACCATGAACCGGTCATAGCAGTCGAAATTGGTGCCGACAGGAACGTCGAACTCCATCCGGTCATAGACGTCATAGGGCTGCGCCTTGCGGATGTCCCAGGGGATGCCCGAGCCGCGGATCATCGGGCCGGAGAAGCCCCATTTCAGCGCGTCCTCCTTGGAGACGACGCCGATGTCCACATTGCGCTGCTTGAAGATGCGGTTATCCGCCACCAGGCTGATCGCATCCTCGAACAGGCGCGGCAGGCGCGTGTCGAGCCAGTCGGCGATGTCGGTGAGGAGCTTGAGCGGCACGTCCTGATGCACGCCGCCCGGCCGGAACCAGGCCGAGTGCATCCGCGCGCCCGAGGCCCGCTCGAAGAAGTTGAGGCAATCCTCCCGGATCTCGAACAGCCACAGATTCGGCGTCATCGCGCCGACATCCATGACGTGCGAGCCCAAGTTCAGCATATGATTGCAGATGCGGGTCAGTTCCGCGAAGAAGACGCGCAGATATTGCCCGCGCAGCGGAACCTCCAGGTTCAGCAGCTTCTCGATGGCCAGCACATAGCTGTGCTCCATGCCGAGCGGCGAGCAATAATCGAGCCGGTCGAAATAGGGCAGCGCCTGCAGATAGGTCTTGTATTCGATCAGCTTCTCGGTGCCGCGATGCAGCAGGCCGACATGCGGGTCGCAGCGCTCGACGATCTCGCCGTCCAGCTCCATGACGAGACGCAGCACGCCATGCGCGGCCGGATGCTGCGGACCGAAGTTGATCGTGTAGTTCTGGATCGCCGTGTCGCCGAACTCGGGATCGTCCGCGTTCGTCACATGCTCCAGCTTCTCGAGATAGTCGGACATCAGATCGCCTCCAGCTGGGCGCGCGTGCGCTCGGAGGGGTTCATGCCGGTGTTGGGCTCGCCTTCCCTGTCGACGATGAGCAGTTGCGCTTCCGCCTCGGCGAACGGGCGATGCTCGGTCCCTTTCGGCACGACGATCATCTCGCCCGGGCCAAGCCGGCGGACGCCGTCGCGGAATTCGATGCCGAACTCACCGGAGAGGACGATGAACAATTCGTCGGTCTCCTCATGTGCATGCCAGGTGAAATCGCCTTGAACCTTCACGAGTCGCAGTTCGTTGCCATTGTAATTGGCCACGATTCTCGGATTCCAGTGATCCGAGAATTGCCCGAGCTTGTCGGCGAAATTGATGACGGCCGGCGCGCCCATCAGCTCTCGTCCTTCTTGGAGGCCGCCTTGCGCGTACGTCGAGGCTTGGCCGCCGCGGGTTTGACGGCCTCGGCATCGCCTTTCTTGGCGCGGCTGCGCTTGGCCGCTTGCGTGCTTGCGGGCTCGCCCGCACCGGTCTGTTCAGCCTTGGCCGTGGTCTTGGGCGTCGCCACGGGCGGAGACGGCGGCGGCGCTGGAGGGGGTGGCGGCGGAAGCGGCGGCGGGCTCGGCGCGCCGGGCGCCTGACCCTGCGCTTTCTCGTCGCCCGGCAGCACATATTGCGCGCCTTCCCAGGGGCTCATGAAATCGAAGCTGCGGAAATCCTGCGCCAGCTTCACCGGCTCATAGACGACGCGCTTCTGCTCCTCCGAATAACGCAGCTCGACATAGCCGGTGAGCGGGAAATCCTTGCGGAACGGATGGCCCCTGAACCCATAGTCGGTGAGGATGCGGCGCAGGTCCGTATTGCCGGCGAACAATACGCCGTACATGTCGAACACCTCACGTTCGAGCCAGCCTGCGACCGGCCAGAGATGCGTGACCGTCGGCACCGCATGGTCCGCATCGGTCATGACCTTGACGCGCAGGCGGTGGTTCTTCGTGACTGAGAGCAGATGATAGCAGACCTCGAACCGCTCGGCCCGATCCGGATAGTCGACCCCGGCGATCTCCATGAGCTGCTGATAGGCGAAGTCATCGCGCAGCGTCTCCATGGCATCGGCCAGCGCCTCGCGCACGACCATCACGGTCAGCTCGAAATGCGCATCGACGACCTCGATCACAGACGTGCCGAGCGCCGCCTTGATGGCGTCGGCCAGCCCCTCGATCGGCGCGACTCGGGGCGCACTGGTGAGCATTTCCCCGCTCATCGCTCGATCGTTCCCACGCGGCGGATCTTCCGCTGCAGTTGCATCACGCCGTAGAGCAGCGCCTCGGCGGTCGGCGGACAACCGGGCACATAGATGTCGACCGGCACGATCCGGTCGCAGCCGCGCACGACGCTGTAGCTATAGTGATAATAGCCGCCGCCATTGGCGCAGGACCCCATGGAGATCACATATTTGGGTTCCGACATCTGGTCGTAGACCTTGCGGAGCGCCGGCGCCATCTTGTTGCACAGCGTGCCGGCGACGATCATCACGTCGCTCTGGCGCGGCGAGGCGCGCGGGGCGGCGCCGAACCGCTCCATGTCGTAGCGCGGCATGTTCACATGGATCATCTCGACCGCGCAGCAGGCGAGACCGAACGTCATCCACCACAGCGAGCCGGTGCGCGCCCACTGGAACAGTTCCTCGGTCGATGTGACGAGAAAGCCCTTGTCACCGACCTCGCCGGTCAGCGCCTTGAAGAAATCCGGGTCCGGCTGGGTGCCGGGCGTCGGAACGCCCTGGGGCGCGCCGAGCGTGCCGGGCCGTTCAAGCTCTACTCCCAATCGAGGGCTCCCTTCTTCCAGGCATAGACGAGGCCGAGGACCAGCTCGAAGATGAAGACCATCATCGTGGCCCAGCCCGCCCAGCCGATCTGCGAGAGGCTCACCGACCAAGGATAGAGGAAGGCGGCCTCGAGATCGAAAATGATGAACAATATGGCAACGAGGTAGAAGCGCACGTCGAACTGGCTGCGCGGATCCTCGAAGGCCGGAAAGCCACACTCATATTCGCTGAGCTTCTCGGGATCGGGCTTGTGCGCACCGGTCATCCGCCCCACCAGGATCGGCAGGAACACGAAGGCCGAGGATAATGCGAGCGCCACCGCGAGGAACAGCAAAATCGGCAAATATTGTGACAGATCGGCCAAAAACGCCTCCTTGGCGACGCGGTTCCCAAGGCGGGGCTTTAGGACTGCCGCACCTGCGAAGCAAGCCTTCGCGGGGCTGAGAATGACTCGCAAAAACTGGGCGCAGAAAGGCGGTGATTCGCCCAATTTTTGGACATTCGCGGGCCGGATTCGTTGAGAGGAAGGCCAGTCTGAATCGGCTCGGGATCGCACGCCCTCACAGCCTCAAGCACCGCACCTCCGAACTATCTAAGGGCTCTTCTTTCTTCTTCAAGGCAGGAATACCCGGATCAAATCCGAGCCGAGTGAGTCGCCTGAATCTGGGCCGCAAAGCCAACTTCCAGCGCATCGCCCTTCGCTGGCAGCTCCTTGCAAATGCTTCGCAACATCGCTAGATGCGAGTCCATGCTCATCTGCATCTGCAATGTGATCAAGGAAGAGGAACTGCGCGAGGTCGCCCGCCATGGCGTGACGGACGCGGAGGAAGCCTATGCCGTCCTTGGCAAGACCCCGCAATGCCGGGTCTGCCTGGATCATGCGGACGATGTGATGGCCTGCGAGCGCCAGCGCTGCACGCGCCCCTGCGGAGCGCGGCTTTCCGACCCGGGCGGCGCGACACTGTTCGCAACGGCTTGATCCTCAGTCGCAAGAACACTCAAAAACCCTGCAATTGCAAGCTGTTTGCGGGAAGAATTGCGAGACGTTCGCGCGTGATTCGGCGGTCTGGCCCTGCTAAAAGCGGGGTTTATCGCAATCCACACAGGAGCAGCCCCAATGAAGGGTGACGAGAAGGTCATCGAATTCCTCAACCTTGCGCTGAAGAATGAGCTGACTGCCATCAACCAGTATTTCCTGCACTACAGGCTTCTTCACCATTGGGGCGTCGAGCGCCTTGCCAAGTTCGAATATGGCGAGTCGATCGACGAGATGAAGCATGCCGACAAGCTGGCCGAGCGCATCCTGTTCCTGGACGGGCTGCCCAATTTCCAGCTGCTGGGCCGGTTGCGCATCGGCACGAGCGTCGAGGAAATCCTGAAGGCCGATCTGGAGCTGGAGATGGAGGCACTGCCCATGCTCCGCGACGCCATCGAATATTGCGAGAAGGTGCGCGACTATGTGAGCCGCGACCTGTTCCGCCAGATCCTCGACAGCGAGGAGGAGCATGTCGACACGATCGAGACCCAGTTCGAGATGATCGAACGGATGGGTTTGCAGAATTATGTGCAGCTCAACGCGGAGGCGGCGGAGGACTGAAGCGCGTCTGCTCAGGCTCTGCCACCGTCCCAAGCGGATTTCGCTGAGGTTGGTGCCGCGCGCCTCACATATTCCGCAAGGCGCCCGCCAGCAGCTTGTGCAGCTTGCTGTGGAGCATGTCGTTGGCGGCGAGGATTTCGCGCCGCTCGACCGGCTCGGCACCGCCGCGGAAATCGGTGACGAATCCGCCCGCCTCGCGCACCAGCAGGATGCCGGCGCTCACGTCCCACGGCGCCAGGCCGCTTTCCCAGAAGCCGTCATAGCGGCCGGCGGCGACCCAAGCGAGGTCCAGCGCCGCCGCGCCGAACCGGCGGATACCGGCGACGGCTGGCCCGATCGCTCCGAAGATGCGGTTCCACTGGACGAAATCGCCCCGCCCCAGGAAGGGAATGCCGGTCGCGACCAGCGCTTCGCTGAGATCGCGCCGCGAGGACACGCGCAGCCGCTGGTCATGCCGCCAGGCCCCGCGCGACTTCTCCGCCCAATAGCTCTCATCGGTGATCGGCTGGTAGATGAGGCCGGTCGTCACCTCGCCCCAGCCCTTGCCGTCCGGTCGCGGCTCCTGCACCGCGATCGAGATAGCGAAATGCGGGATGCCGTGCAGGAAATTGCTGGTGCCGTCGAGCGGATCGATCACCCAGCGCGGCTTGGTGGGATCGCCCTCGATCTCGCCCTGCTCCTCCAGCAGGAAGCCCCAGTCCGGCCGGGCCTTCTGCAATTCGCTCACCAGCGTCTGCTCGGCCTTGCGGTCGGCCATGGAGACGAAGTCGGCCGGGCCCTTGCGGCTGACCTGCAGATGCTGGACCTCGCCGAAGTCGCGCCGTAGCTGCGGCGCCACCTTGCGGGCCGCGCGATCGATGACGGTGAGAAGACCGGAATGGGAAACCATGGACTTGTTCTCCTTCCCCGACGGGAAGAGCGGCTGGGAAATGGATGGTCAGTGCTGCTGCGCCGGCGGCGGAGGGACGCCGCAGGCATGGATCATCGCGCGCAGCACGAGGTTCGGATCGGTCCGGCTCCAGTGCTGCTGCGCGATCAGGCGATCGGTATCCTGGCTGATCCGCCCGAACGGGAAGCTGTGGACACAGACGAACAGGCCGCTCTTCACCCGCTCCGGCACATTGCTGGCCTGCAGCGCGCTGACGAGGATCCGGAAATTCGCGGCGGAGCGGTCCAGCTCGGCGCGTGTCGGCGCACGCGGCGCCGCGCCGCCCTGCCCCTGCTGGGCCGGCGCCGGCGCGGACGCCAGCATCGCCAGTCCCAGCATCAGGGCGAGGCGCCGCACCGGCATCAGTCGGCCCGCTTCACATATTCGCGCTCATAGACGTCGACGACGATGCGCGTGCCGGTGACGATGTGCGGCGGCACCATGACGCGCACGCCATTGTCGAGGATCGCCGGCTTGTAGCTCGCCGAGGCGGTCTGGCCCTTCACCACAGCGTCGGCCTCGACCACAGTCGCCTCGACCTGCTCGGGCAGTTGCACGCTGATCGGCCGCTCCTCGTACATTTCCAGCATGACCATCATGCCGTCCTGCAGGAAGGCCGCGGCATCGCCGACCAGGTCGGCCGGCAGGCTGATCTGTTCATAGGTCTCGGTATCCATGAAGACGAGCATGTCGCCTTCCGAATAGAGATACTGGAAATCCTTGGTGTCGAGCCGAATGCGCTCGACCGTCTCGGCGGAGCGGAAGCGCACATTGTTCTTGCGCCCGTCGATCAGGTTCTTCAGCTCCACCTGCATATAGGCGCCGCCCTTGCCGGGCTGGGTGTGCTGGATCTTCACGGCGCGCCAGAGGCTGCCTTCATATTCGATATTGTTGCCGGGACGGATGTCCACGCCGCTGATCTTCATGGGGATCGCCTGCCTGTCTGGAAATGGTGGAAAGAGCCGGTGGCGCCCTCTAGCGATGTTGGCCCGGATCGGCAAGGCCCGGCCACGGATCGGGAAGAATGTTACGGCGCAACCGGGATAGTCCCGGTCAGCGCAACACCGGTCCAAATGCCGCCACGCCCGCGCCGGGCCCGTCGGCATGGTGCCACACCGCGCCGCTCACTGCCAGGAAATCGGCGCCGGCCTCCACCAGCGGACGCGCATTTTCGGCCGTGATCCCGCCGATCGCGACGCAGGGCAGCTCCATCAGCGCGGACCACCAGGTCAGGATCCCGGGCTCGGCATGATGCTCGACAGCCTTGGTCGTCGTGGGAAAGAAGGCGCCGAACGCGACATAGTCCGCGCCGGCCTCGCCTGCCTCCATGGCAAGATGGCGGCTGGCGTGGCAGGTCACGCCGATCTGCGCCGCCGGCCCCAGGATATGCCGCGCTTCGCCGGGATCGCCGTCGCCCTGCCCCAGATGCACGCCATCCGCACCGAGCCGCCTGGCGAGCGCGATGCTGTCATTGACGATGAACGCCACGTCCCGTTCGCCGCACAGCCGCTGGATCGGCTCGGCCAGTCGCGCGATCTCATGCTCGCTCAATCCCTTGAGCCGAAGCTGGAACGCGGCGACCGGGCCGCCGTCGAGCGCGGCGCGGAGTTGGTCGGCGAAGCCCGCGCCGATCGCCGGCGGCGAGATGAGATAGAGCTGGCAGGGCGGAACGCTGGTCATGGCGCGTGCCCTAATCGAGACAGGGCCGCCACGAAAGCCTCGCGATCATCGAGCTTGTGTGCGAGCCGCTCGATGCGGCGACGCCCCAGCATGACCGGTTCAGCCAGATCCAGCACCACATTGGGCCAGGCGATGAGCGCCAGATTCAGGGTGGATCGATCCTTGACAAGCGCATTGTCCCAGTCGGAGCGAAGGCCGCCGAGTTGCGCCAGTGGCACCGTCAGGGAACGAAGCGTCCCGCAGCGCCAGTTGAGCCCGTCTGATCCCAGCTCGACCGGGCGCGTCCGGAAGGAACGGATGAGAAGCACAAGCCACGCCATCGCCGCCAGGGTCAGTAGCGAGACGCCCAGGGCAACCGCCGGGCTCCACAGGGCGATCAGCAGATGCACCACCGCCGTTTCCACGAGGGCAAGGCCGAACAACACCCACATCATCGGCGCGAGGCTGCGATGATAGGCGAATTGCTCGACGTCCGGCTCCATGCCCGTCAGGCGGCCAAAGCTGCCTCGATCACAGCCACCAGCGCGGGATCGTCCGGTCGCGTGTCCGGCGAGAAGCGGGCGATCACGGCTCCATCACGGCCGACCACGAATTTCTCGAAGTTCCAGAGCAGTTCCGGTGCCGGATTGGGCTCCACGCCATAGCCCTTAAGCTGCTCGCGGAACGTCCCGTCATTGGCGGACGTGGGAATGGCGGCGGTCAATGCCGCGTAGAGCGGATGCTTGTCGGGGCCGGTCACCGCCACCTTCTCGAACATCGGGAAATCGACGCCGAAATTGGTCGTGCAGAAAGTCTCGATCTCGGCATTGCTGCCGGGCTCCTGGCCGGCGAAATCATTGGCGGGGAAGCCTAGCACGACCAGCCCCTTGTCCCTGTAATCCCGATAAAGCGCTTCCAGCCCCTCATATTGCGGTGTGAGGCCGCATTTGGACGCGACATTGACGATCAGCAGAACCTTGCCTGCATGATCGGAGAGCGAGGAGTCCTCGCCCTGGATGGTCTTGAGCGGAATATCGGCAAGCGCAGTCATGATGGCCCTCCATCGACAAAAAGGGGATGGCAGCGAGCATAGGCCACCGCCCCCATCCTGTCATCGGCCGTCAGGCCGCGACCTTGTCGACCGAGGCCTCGTGGATTTCGTCGATGGCGTTCGCCAGCGAGGCGTTGAATTCATCGTCGCTCATCTGGTGGCGCAGGTCCTCCAGCAGCGCGCGGCTGAAGCTGGCGATCATGCCGCGGTTCCTGGCCAGTTCGGCGCAGGCCTCGGGGCGCTTGTAGCCGCCCGAGAGCGCCACCACCCGCAGCACGCGGGGATGATCGACCAACGGATCGAACAGCCCGGCCTCGGCGGGAATGGAGAGCTTCAGCATCACCTTGTCGTCGCCCGGCAGCGCATCGAGCGCCTTGAGGATCTCCTCGAGCAGGATCTGGTCGGCCGCGCCGCGCTCCGGGCTCTTGATATTCACTTCCGGCTCGATGATCGGCATGAGCCCGGCGGCAAGCACTTGCCGCGCCACCTCGAACTGCTGCTTCACCACCGCCGCGATCCCCTCGCGATTGGCGAGATTGATGACCGAGCGCTCCTTGGTGCCGAAGACGCCCAGCCCCTTGGCGCGCGCGAGCAGCGCATCCAGATCCGGCATCGGCTTCATGAGCTGGACGCCATCAGCCTCCGCCTCCAGCCCCTTGTCGATCTTGATGAAGGGCACGACGCCGCGCGCGATCAGCGCCGCCGGTGTCGGCTTGTCGTCCACCGTGCCGTCCATCGTCCGCTCGAACAGGATGGCGCCGATCACCTTGTCGCCGGTGAAGGCCGGCGACGTGATGATCCGGCTGCGCATCTGGTGAATGAGCGCGAACATCTCCTCATCGCCCGAATAGGCGCTTTCCTCGATGCCGTAGCCCTTGAGGGCCTTCGGCGTGGACCCGCCGCTCTGGTCGAGCGCGGCGATGAAGCCCTGCCCCTCGGCGATCTTGGCGGTCATGTCGGCGTGCTGCATCCTGTCATCCCTGTTTGATTGATACCCACTCACGCGCGATGCGCTCAGGCTTGCCTCATCATCGCTCGGACCGAAAATTGCAAGCCGGTCAACCACGCCGGGAGCACCGATCGGCGCAACCGGACGACGGCGGAGCGCTATCTCAGGCCCCCTTCACATGCGGATGATCACTTGCCCATCAGCGCCGCGACGCCGGGCAGTTGCTTGCCTTCCATCCATTCGAGGAAAGCACCGCCCGCTGTCGAGACGAAGGTGAAATCGTCCGCCGCACCGGCATGGTTGAGCGCCGCCACCGTGTCGCCGCCGCCCGCGACCGAGACCAGCGAGCCTTCGGCGGTCAGCGCCGCCGCGATCTTCGCGAGCGCGACCGTCGCCCTGTCGAACGGCGGGATCTCGAAAGCGCCGAGCGGGCCGTTCCAGACCAGCGTGCAACAGGTCTTGAGCACATCGGCCAGCGCCTCGACAGCGGCAGGCCCCACATCGAGGATCATCTCGTCCGCGGCGACCTCATTGACGTTGCAGATGCGGTAGCTCGGCGGATTGGCCGCGAAGTCCTTCGCCACCGCCACGTCATAGGGCAGATGGATGGTGCAGCCGGCCGCCTCCGCCCGCTCGAAGATGCCATTGGCGGTCTCCACCAGATCATGCTCGCACAGCGACTTGCCGACATCGACGCCCCGCGCGGCAAGGAAGGTGTTGGCCATGCCGCCGCCGATGATGAGATGATCGACCTTCTCGACCAGATGCTCCAGCACCGCGAGCTTGGTCGAGACCTTGGCGCCGCCGACCACCGCCGCGACCGGCCTGTCCGGATTGCCGAGCGCAGCCTCCAGCGCGTCCAGCTCCTTCTCCATCGAGCGGCCGGCGAAGGCGGGCAGCAGATGCGCGATGCCCTCGGTGGAGCTGTGCGCGCGGTGCGCGGCGGAAAAGGCATCGTTCACATAGAGATCGCCCAGCGCGGCCATGGCCTTGCTGAGCGCCGGGTCGTTCTTCTCCTCCCCGGCATGGAAGCGGGTATTCTCCAGGATGGCGATGTCGCCGGCGCGCATCACAGCGATGCCTGCGGCGGCAGCCTCACCCTGGCAATCCGGGATGAACTGGACCTGCCGGCCGAGCAGTTGGCTGAGCCCCCGCGTCACGAGGCTGAGCGAGAGTTCCGGCGACTTGAGACCCTTGGGGCGACCGAAATGGGCAAGGATCAGCACTTTGGCGCCACGTTCCGCCAGCTCCAGCAGGGTTGGCACGGCCGCGCGCAGACGGGTGTCGTCCGTCACCGAGCCCTCGGCCATGGGCACGTTCAGATCCTCGCGGACCAGCACCGCCTTGCCGGCAATGTCGCCCATATCATCCAGGGTCTTGAAGGGTTTGGGCATATCATATTCTCCCTCTGGCCGTTCGGGCTGAGCAAAGTCGAAGCCCCGTGCC
>Ga0182748_1000501_pt1 | contig 42268 bp, 38 predicted proteins | sample eDN3rd37CKraftOP_FD_128877 | JGI IMG/M metagenome (GOLD analysis project Ga0182748, IMG submission 128877) | Enriched Organic Plus compost microbial communities from Emeryville, California, USA - eDNA 3rd pass 37_C Kraft OP (version 2) (version 2) ... | reverse complement strand
TGATCTCGTCGAGGGTGACGCCGGGAGCGAGCTCGATCAGCGTCATGCCCTTGCCGTGCCGGCGGTCGATCGTGAACACGCCGAGGTCGGTGATGACCATGTCGACCACGCCGGCGCCGGTCAGCGGCAGCGTGCAGCGGTGCAGCAGTTTCGGCTCGTCCTTGGCGGTGTGCTCCATGATCACGACCACCTTCTTGACGCCGGCGACGAGGTCCATGGCGCCGCCCATGCCCTTGACCATCTTGCCGGGGATCATCCAGTTGGCGAGGTCGCCGTTCTCCGCGACCTGCATGGCGCCGAGCAGCGCGATATCGATATGGCCGCCGCGGATCATGGCGAAGGAATCCGCGCTGGAGAAATACGAGGTGGTCGGCAGCTCGGTGACGGTCTGCTTGCCGGCATTGATCAGGTCCGGGTCCTCGTCACCCTCGTAAGGGAACGGGCCGAAGCCGAGCATGCCGTTCTCGCTCTGGAGCTGCACGGTCATGCCAGTCGGGATGTAGTTCGACACCAGCGTCGGGATGCCGATGCCGAGATTGACATAGAAGCCGTCGCGCAATTCCTTGGCGGCGCGCTCGGCCATCTGCTCGCGGGTCCAGGGCATCGTGATCTCCTGATCTATTCTCCGGCGTCATTCCGGACGCCGCGCAGCGGCGATCCGGAATCCAGACGCACGGTCCAAGCTTGTTGCTGGATTCCGGGTTCGCCGGCCCGCGCCTTGCGGGCTGGGCCGACGCCCCGGAATGACGATGAGAGCCAAGCCGTCATGCGTTACGCCATCACGCGCTTGCGCACGGTGCGCTGCTCGATGTGCTTGACCACGTCCGGCACGTGGATGATGCGCTTGATGTAGACACCGGGCGTGTGGATGTGGTCCGGGTCGATCTCGCCCGGCTCGACCAGGTGCTCGACCTGCGCGACCGTGACCTTGCCGCAGGCGGCGACCATCGGATTGAAGTTGCGCGCGGTCTTGCGGTAGACGAGGTTGCCCTCGGTATCGCCCTTCCAGGCGTGGACGATGGAGAGGTCGGCGACGATGCCGCGCTCCATGATGTATTTCTCGCCGTCGAACTCGCGCTCTTCCTTGCCCTTGGCGATGTCGGTGCCCACGCCGGTGCGCGTGAAGAACGCCGGAATGCCGGCGCCGCCGGCGCGCAGCCGCTCGGCCAGCGTGCCCTGCGGGTTGAACTCGATCTCCAGCTCGCCGGCGAGATATTGCTGCGCGAACAGTTTGTTCTCGCCGACATAGGACGAGATCATCTTCTTGACCTGCTTGGTGTCGAGCAGCAGGCCAAGGCCTGCGCCGTCGACCCCGGCATTGTTGGAGACGATGGTCAGGTTCCTGACGCCGGATTCCCGGATCGCCTTGATCAGCACCTCGGGAATGCCGCACAGGCCGAAGCCGCCGGCCGCGATCAGCATCCCGTCCTTGAGCAGGCCGGCAAGCGCCGCCTTTGCGTCCGGATAGACCTTTTTCATGCCATTCACCTGATGCGGGGAACCCGACAGACGATTAGCGCAGCCGCGCCGGCAGGGGAAGACCGCGGCCGCGGCCGCGCCCGGACCGCTTGACCGCCGCCTTGGCAGACGCGAGGCTGCGCCAAAAAACCTGCAACCGTGGAGGAAACAAGATGCTGCGATCGCTGATCGGCGCCGCCCTCGCCGCGCTCCTGGGCTTCGCCGGGCCCGCCGCCGCCCAGGGCTTCCCCAACCATCCCCTGACCATGGTGATCCCGTTCGCCGCCGGCGGGCCCACCGACGTGCTCGGCCGCATCGTCGCCCAGCGCATGAGCGAGCTGCTCGGCCAGCAGGTGGTGGTCGAGAATGTCGGCGGCCGCAGGTCGATGGCGGCACGGTGAAGCCGATCGCGATGCTGACCAAGGAGCGCTCGCCGGTGCTCAAGGATGTCCCGACCGCGCGCGAGCAGGGCTCGGACGTCGAGGCCTATACCTGGAACGCGATCTTCCTGCCCAAGGGCGCGCCGGCCGACGTGGTCAAGAAGCTCAACGAGGCGATGCTCGGCACCATGAACACCGCCTCGGTGCGCGAGCGCCTGCAGGCGCTCGGCGCCAATGTGGTGAGCAACGACCGGGCCACGCCCGATTATCTCGCCAACTTCGTCAAGAGCGAGATCGAGAAGTGGGCGGCGCCGATCAAGGCCAGCGGCGTCACCGCCGACTGAGCGGCCGGCCCGCGTCAACGAAACCAGTGCGGCGCGGCCGCGCCGCCCTGCCCTGCAAAAACCGGCTTCTGCCTTGGGCCGAATTGTGTTTGAAGGGGCTCGCCCAGCGGCCGGCGGCGCCGATCGGCCCTCCCTTCAGACCACGGACCTTGCCATGCCTCCCTATCGCTCCCGCACCTCCACCCACGGCCGCAACATGGCGGGCGCCCGCGGCCTGTGGCGCGCCACCGGCATGACCGATGCCGACTTCGGCAAGCCGATCATCGCGGTCGCCAATTCGTTCACGCAGTTCGTGCCCGGCCACGTCCATCTCAAGGACCTCGGCCAGCTCGTCGCGCGCGAGATCGAGAAGGCCGGCGGCGTCGCCAAGGAGTTCAACACCATCGCGGTCGACGACGGCATCGCCATGGGCCATGACGGCATGCTCTACAGCCTGCCCTCGCGCGAGCTGATCGCCGACAGCGTCGAGTTCATGGTCAACGCGCATTGCGCCGACGCGCTGGTCTGCATCTCCAATTGCGACAAGATCACTCCCGGCATGCTGATGGCGGCGCTGCGCCTCAACATCCCGGCGGTGTTCGTGTCCGGCGGGCCGATGGAGGCCGGCAAGGTCAAGTGGAAGGACACCGTCAGGGCGGTCGACCTGGTCGACGCCATGGTCGCCGCCGCGGACGACCGCATCAGCGACCAGGAGGTCGCGGTGATCGAGCGCTCCGCGTGCCCGACCTGCGGCTCCTGCTCCGGCATGTTCACCGCCAATTCGATGAACTGCCTCACCGAGGCGCTCGGCCTGTCGCTCCCCGGCAACGGCACCGTGCTCGCCACCCATGCCGACCGCCGGCAACTGTTCGTCGAGGCCGGCCACCTGATCGTCGACCTGGCGCAGCGCTACTATCAGCAGGACGACGCCTCGGTGCTGCCGCGCGCGGTCGCGAGCTTCAAGGCGTTCGAGAACGCGATGACGCTCGACATCGCAATGGGCGGCTCGACCAACACCGTGCTGCACCTGCTCGCCGCCGCATACGAGGCCGAGGTCGGCTTCACCATGAAGGACATCGACCGGCTGTCGCGCCGCGTGCCGGTCCTGTGCAAGGTCGCGCCCTCGGTCGCCGACGTCCATGTCGAGGACGTGCATCGCGCCGGCGGCATCATGGCGATCCTCGGCGAGCTCGACCGCGCCGGGCTGATCGACACTTCGGTCAAGCCGATCCACAGCGCGACGCTGGCCGAGGCGCTGGCGCGCTGGGACGTGACGCGGACCACGAGCGATTCCGTGCGGACCTTCTATCGGTCCGCGCCCGGCGGCATCCCGACCGTGGTGCCGTTCAGCCAGGACCGCCGCTACGACGCGCTCGACCTCGACCGCAGCGCCGGCGTGATCCGCGACGCCGCGCATGCGTTCAGCCCGGACGGCGGGCTCGCGGTGCTCTACGGCAATATCGCGACCGACGGCTGCATCGTGAAGACCGCGGGCGTCGATCCGAGCGCGCTGGTGTTTTCCGGGCAGGCCCGCATCTTCGAAAGCCAGGACCAGGCGGTCGAGGCCATCCTCAAGGACCGCATCAAGGCCGGCGACGTGGTGGTGATCCGCTACGAAGGTCCGCGCGGCGGGCCCGGCATGCAGGAGATGCTGTATCCGACCAGCTATCTCAAATCCAAGGGGCTCGGCAAAAGCTGCGCGCTGATCACCGACGGCCGCTTCTCCGGCGGCACCTCGGGCCTGTCGATCGGCCATGTCTCGCCGGAGGCGGCAAACGGCGGCGCCATCGCGCTGATCGAGGACGGCGACCGCATCGAGATCGATATCCCGAAGCGGTCGATCCATCTCGCGGTCGATGACGCCACGCTCGCGCGCCGCCGTGCCGCCATGGACGCGCGCGGCGCCGAGGCCTGGCGGCCGCGCGCGCGGCAGCGCCAGGTCTCGACCGCGCTGCGCGCCTATGCCGCCTTCGCCACCAGCGCCGCGGAAGGCGCGGTGCGCCGGGTGCCCTAGCCGCGCCGCCTGCGATCGCCGGCCGACAGCCAACTGCGATCAGCCGATAGCGGATGCCGATCGCGGCTTCGCGCGAGCGTGCACCGCATTCTTTGCGCATTCTTTGCATTGACAGCCGCGCGGCTGCGTTCCTAGTGTTGTCGTGCTGCGCCCGCCTCGACTCGTGTCCGCGAGGCGCAAGCCGGCCGGTCGGCCAATCCGAAAAATCTGTCCGGGAGGAATGCGATGCTCAATCGTCGCGGTTTTCTCGGTGCGTCGGCCGGCGCGGCATCCCTCGTCGCGGCTCCGGCTCTGGCCGCACCGACACTGATCACCGACACCACAATGCTGATGCCGCGCGGCAGCAAGCCGCGCGTCGTCATCGCCGGCGGCGGCTGGGGCGGCCTGTCGGCGGCACGGCACCTCGCCGCCCAGAACGCCGGCGCGGAAGTCATCGTGCTCGAACGCAACCCGATCTTCTGGTCGCTGCCGATGAGCAACAAGTGGCTGATCGACGTGCTCAACACCGATTTCCTGCTGCACGACATGATCGCCCCGGCGCGGAAATACGGCTACGAGTTCGTACAGACGCAGGTCACCGCCATCGAGCGCGACAAGAAGGTCGTGCGCACCGCGCACGGCCGGATCGACTACGACTACCTCATCATCTCCGGCGGCATCCGCAACGGCTATGACGTGTGGTTCGGCAACGACCACAAGGCGATCGAGTTCACCCGCCGCGCCTATCCGTCCGGCTACACCGCCGATGCCGAGCACGTCGCGATCAAGAGCAAGGTCCGCAACTTCAAGGGCGGCACCATCGTCATGACGCTGCCGCCGCCGCCGCACCGCTGCCCGCCCTCGCCTTACGAGCGCGCCTGCGTCATGGCGTGGCATTTCAAGACCAACAAGATTCCGGCGAAGATCGTGATCCTCGATCCGAAGCCGCGGATCATGCCGATCGGCGGCGGCTTCAAGGCGGCGTTCGAGGAGCTTTATCCCGACATCATCCAGCACGTCCCCAATGCCAAGGTGAAGGAGGTCGATCCGTTCAACAAGTCCATCAAGACGACCGCCGGCGACTTCAAATTCGACGATGCGATCCTGATGCCGCCGCACCAGGCCGCCGACATGGTCTGGACCGCGGACCTGATCGGCAAGACGGCGGACGGCCAGCCGACCACCTGGGCCGACATCCATCCCACCATGCTGCACGCCAAGAGCGATCTGAACGTCTATCTGGTCGGCGACGTGATGGGTCCGGTGTCGAAGCAGTTCGGCTACTATCCGAAGAGTGCGCACGTCGCGAACTATATCGGCAAGATCGTCGCGACCTATATCGCACAGCGGATCAAGGGCCAGGAGGTCAAGACGCTGCTGCCCGACAATCTCTGCTACATGATGGTGAGCGGCGAGCCGCGCGAGGCGATCTCGGTGCAGTTCGACTATGAGCTGCTGCCGGACGGCACCATCAAACAGACCCAGCTCGATGTCGACATCCGCTCGGCCGATCTCGTCGAGGAAGACTTCAGATGGGCAAAGCGCATGTTCGATGACTTCCTGACGGTGTGAGCGCGACGGTTCGCTGACCCTGTCCCGGCGCCGCGGCGGACGGTTTGCATCGCCGCGGCGGCGGGCTTATCTTTTGGATCATAGTACCCTTGCCGCTCCGCGCAGCGCGCGGAATGCCGGTCAAGCCTGCCGCGGCGCGGCGCGTTCGACAGAATCGGCATCGGAGGACCGGCAATGAACGCCCCCATCATCCGTCTCACCAGCCTTGCCCATGGCGGCGGCTGCGGCTGCAAGCTTGCCCCCGCGGTGCTGCAGGAACTGCTTGCCGACCAGCCCGCCGCCGCGCCCTACCGCCAGCTCCTGGTCGGCACCGAGACCGGCGACGATGCCGCGGTGTGGCAACTCGACGACAAGACCTGCATCGTCGCCACCACCGACTTCTTCATGCCGGTGGTGGACGATCCGTTCGACTTCGGCCGCATCGCCGCCACCAATGCGATCTCCGACATCTATGCGATGGGCGCCAAGCCGATCATGACGCTGGCGATCCTCGGCATGCCGCTCGACAAAATCTCGGTCGAGGTGGTGCGCGACATCCTCAAAGGCGGCGCCGCGGTGTGCGCGTCGGCCGGCATCCCGGTTGCCGGCGGCCATTCGATCGATGCGCCGGAGCCGATCTACGGGCTCGCGGTGATCGGCATCTGCCGGCCGGACCAGGTGCGGCGCAACGCCGACGCCAAGGCCGGCGATGCGCTGATCCTGACCAAGCCGCTCGGCGTCGGCATCTATTCCGCGGCGCTGAAGAAGGGCGCGCTCGACGGCGCCGGCTATGCCGAGATGATCGCCTCGACCACGCTGCTCAACCGCATCGGCGGCGACTTGTCCAGCAATCCCGCGGTGCATGCCATCACCGATGTCACCGGCTTCGGCCTGCTCGGCCACGGGCTCGAGCTGGCGCGCGGCTCCGGCCTGTCGGTCGTGATCGAGGCCGGCAAGGTGCCGCTGTTCGCGCATGCGGAGCGCCTGGCGCAAGACGGCTTCATCACCGGCGCCTCAAAGCGCAACTGGGCGAGCTACGGCGCCTCGGTCACGCTGCCGGCGGGCCTGCCGGACTGGCGGCGCGACCTGCTCGCCGATCCGCAGACCTCGGGCGGCCTCCTGATCGCCTGCGCGCCGGACGCCGCCGAGGCCGTGCTCACGACGGTGCTCGACGCCGGCTATCCGGCGGCGCGCATCATCGGCCGCACCGAGGCCGGCACGCCGGGCGTGCGCGTTACGGCATAGCGAGCCCGTCGGAGCCGCAGCCGGGGAACGCCTCGCCCTCCATCCAGGCTTCGTAGGCCGGCGCGATCGCGGCGCCGGTGACGAGCGCTTCGCGCCAGGCATCGCTCGCGGGGCGCAGCAGCAGCATCCAGCCCGTCCCGTAGCAGTCGTCATTGACGAGGGTCGGCTGCCGCACCAGCGTCTCGTTGATCGCGACCACGGTGCCGTCGAAGGCGACGCGCACCGAGCCGACCCATTTCGCGCTCTCCATGGTCGCGACCGAGCGGTTCTTCTCGAATTCGTGGCCGACCCGCTTGGGCGTGAATACCAGTACCTCGCGCGCCAGCGCGAGCCCGACCCGGGTGATGCCGAAGCGCAGCACGCCGTCCTCCACCGGCTGGTACCAGGTGTGGTGCGGCACATCATAATAGAGATGGTCGGGAAACTCGCAGCCGCGCACCGTCGCCATGCGTTCGCGTCCTCAGAGTGTTATTGTTTGAGCATGATCTTTCCGAAAACCGCTTCGCACTTTTCGGGATCATGCTCTAGTAGCTCAGCACGCGGCATTCGCCGTCCATGATCGACTGGATCATGGTGGCGGCGCCCATCAGGCCGCGGCATTCCGGGATCAGATCGTCTTCGCTGATCTCGAACAGGTCGAGATTGGCGGGGCAGGCCCAGAACCGCGCGCCGTGGTCGTGCGCCTCCCTGATCCAGTCATAGACCGTGCGCGGATGGCCGGGCTTGACGTGAAGCTTCTCGGCGAAGCCCTTGACCATCAGCTTGCCCGCGGTCGCGGTGCAGACCACGTCGACCTCGTAGTCCATCGCTGCCGCCACCGCGGCGTGATAGAACGGCGCGCCGAGCTCCTCGCCGTTGCGCGGATCGGTGTTCACCAGCACGATCAGCAGGCGGCGCGTCACGACGCCACCGCCTGCGCCAGAGCGGCGGCTTCCGCCTCCTCGCCGGCGATGAACGCGGCACTGCCGATCTCCTCGGCCAGCAGGCGCTGCGTCAGCGTCAATTCCTCGGGAGCCGGCGATGCCGCGGCCACGCTGCGGCTGAGCGCGCGCGCCAGCGCCTGCGTCAGCGCGGCCATCAGCCATGCATGATCGGGCGGTGCGCCGAGCGCATCGCGCAGGCAGGTGAGGCCGCGGCGCAGTCCGGCCTCCGGCAGCGCCAGCACCTCCGCCATCGCCGCAAAATCCATCGCCACCATGATCGCGCCCTGATGCGCCAGCGTCATGCCCTCGCAGCAGCCGCTGGCGCCGACAACCTTGCGGCCGCCGATCGTCACCGCGTTCGGCGGCGTGAAGCGCGCATCGAGCCCGCGCTCCGGCGCAAGACCCGTCAGCGCCCGCGCCAGCGCGCCGCAGACCAGCGCGGCCGCGGCATCCTGGCTGCCGCCGGCCGCGCGGCGGTCGATCACCAGGTCGAAAGCCAGCACTTCCGGCGTCATGTAGACCGCGCCGCCGCCGGTGACGCGGCGCGCGATCGCGACTCCGCGGCGCCGGCAGGCGTCGCGATCGATGGCGCGGAGCGGCTGATGGCGGCCGAGCAGCACCGCGGAAGGGTAACGGTGAAACCGCAGCGTGTCGGGAATGCGTCCGGCGTGGTGCAGCTCGGTCATCGCCGCCGTCATCGCGATGTTCCAGGAGGCGGCGCGCAGGCCGGTGTCGATCACCCGCAGCGGGCCGTTCATTGCGCCTGCGCCTCCTCGACCTTCATGCGCCGCCCCCATTTGTCGAAGAAATGGCCTTCGTTGATGACCATGCGGTTCTCGATGACGCGCTTTTCCAGCGCCCGCAGCGCAGCGCGCGCGGCGGAATCTTCGACCGGACCGCCGGCCTCGTGCACCAGCGGCATGATGAAGATGCCGTCCCAGGCGACGCCGGCGCTGCGCATGAGATCGGTGAGGCCGATCCAGGTCAGCTCGTCGCCGATCACGTGCATGAAGGTCGAGCGCAGCGGCAGCACTTCCAGGTTGGCGGTCGAGACCAGCATCACCAGCGCGGTGAAGCCGCCGGTGCGGCGGAATTCGCCGACGATCCAGTCGTCGAACAGGAAGGCGTCGCGCGCGATCGGTTCAAACTTCGACAAGGGGCAATTCCACGATCTCCCGCTCCATCACCGCGAGGAACGGGGTGTTGCGGACGCCGGCGAACCATTGCTCGAACGCGGCCAACTCGCGCGCCAGCGCGTCGCCGTCGGCCGCGTCGCCGTTGCCCGTTTCGCCGTCGGTCTCGTGCCCGGCCCGCGCCAGCCGCCAGGCCGCGAGGATCACCGGGCGGAAGCGCTCCAGCGTCTGCCGCTGCGATTCGGTCGCGCCGGTCCAGTCCAGTTCGCGCAGGAACGCCGCGCCGCCCGCCGTCAGCGCCTCGGCTTCCTCCTCGATGCCGGCGACCGCAGCGGTGACCGTGCGCATCAGGTTGAGCCGGCGGAAGGCGAAGGCGCGCTCCTGCTCCAGCTCGCGGAACCGCGCCGCCGCCTCGCGGCGATAGCGCTCCTCGGCGGCGCTCACCGCATGCGCGGTGCGTTCCAGCTCGTCGAGATAGGCGGTCAGCGTCTGCGCGGTCATCGGGCGCTCCTGCGATGTCCCCGGTGGGAATGTGGCGGAAGAGAATGGGAGTCGAACCCACCAAGGACCGGCTCGCGGCCCTTCCCGGATTTGAAGTCCGGACGCCCCACCGGGGACGATGCTCTTCCTGAATTGTCCGTGGTCATATTAGCCGAATTCGGCGCGGCTTCGGCAGGGCGGCGGAACAGGTCCAGCCGGTGCCGGTTGATGCGCCGCAGATCGCCGCGGCGGAGCGTGACGCCGTGCCGGTCGAAGAATTCGAGGATCTGGATCGCGACCTTGCGGCCGTTGAGCACCTGGTCGCGGAACTGCGCCACCGTGAACTGGCCGTCGGGCGCCGCGGCCGCGAGCGCGGTGGCGATCTCGACCATCTCGGCGACGGTGCCGCGCAGGAAGAAATGATCGTGCGCCACCTCGTCGACGCGGCCCATGCGGCCGAGCAGCTTGAACAGCCGCCGCAGATCCGGCTCCGAGCCGTGGATGAGATTGGCGATGTCGCGCACCCGCGGCGGACGGAAGCGCTCGGCGCCGCCGATCAGCGGCCGCACCTTGGTCCACAGCGCCTCGTCCTGCGGCGTCAGCCGCACCTCGTGGCCCGGCAGCCTGATCCAGGCGCCGTCGAGCGACACGTCGCCGGTGCGGGCGAGGCCCTGCAGCAGCGCGGTGAAGGCCGGCGCCGGCAGCCGCGGCTCGAGCTGCAGCCGCAGCCGCTCCAGGCCGATGCCGGCGAGATCGGGATTGTCGGCGTGGAACTGGGCCAGCGTCGCCAGCAGGCCGCGCTTGAGCCGCAGCCAGTTCGCGGGCGACAAAGCGAGCTCGGCTTTCGGCGTCGCGAGGCGGAACAGGTTGGTTGCGGCGGCGATGGCGTCGCGCTCGGCCGCCGACAGCGCGCGGTCGCGGCTGAAGGCCGTGAAATCGACATAGCCGGGCGACCGCTCCAGCAGCGCGGCGAGCGCTTGCGCCGGATCGGCGATGCCGCAGGCTTCGAGCTGCGCAAGGCGCTCCGGCGTGCGCCGCTTGCGGGCCGGCGCACGCAGATCGAGGAACGCGCCGCCGCCGATGGTGCGCTGCGCGGTGGTGTCGCGCACCACGAAGCGGTCGCCGGCCGCGGCCGCGATCGGCCGCTCCAGCACGAGCTGGACGAAGGCTTCGGTGCCGGGCGCGATGGGGGCGTCACCGAGCAAGACGATGCGGGCGCCGACCTCGGTCGCGGCATGGTGCAGCCGCACCGGCATCCATTGCGTGACCGGCTTTGCCTCGGAGGCCAGCACGCGCAGCCGCGCGTCGATGCGGTCGGCCGGCGCATGGAGCTGCGGATCGAGCACGACATCGCCGCGCACGATCGCATCCTTGCTGATGCCGTCGCCGGCGAGATTGAGCGCGCAGCGGTCGCCGGCGCGGCCGGCCTGCGCCGGACGGTTCTGCGCATGGATCGAGCGCACCCGCGCCGACAACCCGGACGGGCTCACCAGCACCTGGTCGCCGACCGCGACCTGGCCCGACAATACCGTGCCGGTCACCACCGTGCCGGCGCCGGCGAGCGTGAACGAGCGGTCGACCGCGAGGCGGAAGCGGCCGCGGTCGGAGCGACTGCCGAGCTGGCGCGCCTCCGCGAACAGCCGCTCGCGCAATGCGTCGATGCCCTGCCCGGTCGCGCTCGACACCGCGATCATGTCGGCATCGCGCAGCGCGGTCGGCGCCAGGGTATTGGCGATCTCGGTGCGCACCTCGGCGAGGCGCCCGGCATCGACCAGATCGGCCTTGGTGATGGCGACCACGCCGCGGCCGATGCCGAGCAGATCGACGATCGCCAGATGCTCGATGGTCTGCGGCATCACGCCGTCGTCGGCGGCGACGACCAGCAGCACGAAATCGATGCCGCTCGCGCCGGCCAGCATGTTGTGCACGAAACGCTCGTGGCCCGGCACGTCGACGAAGCCGAGCACGCCGTCGTCCGGCACCGGCAGATAGGCGAAGCCGAGATCGATCGAGATGCCGCGCGCCTTCTCGTCCTTCAGCCGGTCGGTGTCGACGCCGGTCAGCGCCCGCACCAGCGAGGTCTTGCCGTGATCGATATGCCCGGCGGTGCCGACGATCATGACACCGGCTCCGCGAGCGGCGTTTCGGCGAGCGCCTGCGCGCGCGCGATCTCGGCTTCCGACAGCGCAGCGCGAGCCGGCTCGATGAAGGGCTGCGCCAGCGCGCTGCCGCCGGCGCGCGCCCGCAACAGCCACATCAGCGCCGCGACCGGATCGCGCGGCACGCCGGCGCCGAGGAAATAGGCGGCGCCGAGCATGGCCTGCGCGTCGGCGTCGCCGCGCGCCGCAGCCTTGTCCCACCAGCGCGCCGCCACAGCCGCGTCGCGCTCGACGCCGAGCGCATTGTGATAGATCATGCCGAGCCGGGTCATGGCCGCAGCAACGCCCTGCGCGGCCGCCGCCTCCGCCCAGCGCTTCGCCTCGACGACATCGCCGGGAATCATCTCGCCTTCGAGCAGCATCCACGACAGCATGTCCTGCGCCGGACCATCGCCGGCCTCGGCCGCGGCGCGGTAGAGCTCGGCGGCGCGCACCGGGTCCGGCGCGGCGATGCCCTCGCCCTTGAAATAGACGGCCGCGAGATTGCGCTGCCCGATCGGGTCGCCGGCCTCGGCCGCGAGCGTCAGCCATTTCAAAGCGAGCTCGGGATCGCGCTCGACGCCGATGCCTTCGGCGAAGCAGGCGCCGATATTGTTCTGCGCCCGCGCCACGCCCTGCTGCGCGAGCGGCCCCCAGATCGACAGCGCGGTCTCATAATCGTTGGCCTGCGCGGCTTCGTAAGCCGCGGCCATCAGTTCCGCCGCCGGCTTTTCCGCGGGCGGACGCCGCAACGTTGCGATGCGGTCGAGCCAGCCCATCACACGCCCTTCCCGAGACTCAGCCCGGCGAGATTGGCGACGAAGCGCGCTTCGTCTTCGAGACAACGCAAATCGAGCACGACAGCCTGATCCTCGATCCGCCCGATGACCGGGATCGGCAACGCGCGCAGCGCCGCCGCCAGCGCGGCGAGCGCGCCGCCGCTGCGTCCTCGCGCCGGGTGGATGGCGATGCCCGCGCTCGGGATCGTCTGCTGCGGCAGCGCACCGGAGCCGATCTGGCTCGCGCAATCGGTCACGGCGGCCTGATAGCCGGGCCCCACCGCCACGGCGAGCGCAGGCAGCAGGCGCGCGGCCAGCGCCGCGATCTCGTCTCTCGGCCGCGCGATCAGCCGGATGGTCGGCAGGCGCTCCGCCAGCCGGTCGGGATCGCGATAGAGCCGCAGCGTGGCCTCGAGCGCGGCCAGGCGGATCTTGTCCATGCGCAGCGCGCGCTTCATCGGGTTCTTGTTGAGACGCGCGATCAGCTCGCGGCGGCCGACGATGAAGCCGGCCTGCGGGCCGCCGAGCAGCTTGTCGCCGGAGAAGGTCACGAGATCCGCGCCGTCGGCGACCGCCTCGGCCACGGTCGGCTCGTGGGCGAGACCGTAGCGGGTGAGATCGACCAGCGTGCCCGAGCCGAGATCGTTGACGAGCGGCACGCCGGCACCGCGCGCGATCTCGGCCAGCGCCTTGGCCGGCACCTCCTTGGTGAAGCCCTCGATGCGGTAGTTCGAGGTATGCACCTTGAGGATCAAGCCGGTCTGCGGACCGATCGCGCCGCGATAGTCCTTCTCGTGGGTGCGGTTGGTGGTGCCAACCTCGACCAGCGTGGCGCCGGCGCGCGCCATGATCTCCGGCATGCGGAACGCGCCGCCGATCTCGATCAGCTCGCCGCGCGAGACGATGGCCTCGCGGCCGCCGGCGAGCGTGTTGAGCGCCAGCAGCACGGCGGCGGCATTGTTGTTGACGACCGTGGCGTCCTCGGCGCCGGTCAGCGCGCACAGGAGGTCGCGGACGATGTCGTCGCGCTCGCCGCGCTTGCCGTCGGCGAGATTGAATTCGAGCGCCAACGCCTCGCGCATCGCCGCGGTCGCGGCGTCGACCGCGGCCTCGGCCAGGAGCGCGCGGCCGAGATTGGTGTGCAGCACGGTGCCGGTCAGGTTGAACACCGGGCGGGCTCTCAAGCGCGATTCCGCCTCGAGCCGACGCGTTGCCGCGGCGGCGACCTCTTCGGCGGGAGGCGGCGCAGCGGCGCCGTTGCCGAGCGCATGCCGCGCGTCATCGAGCGCGGCGCGCACCGCATCGACCACCGAAGGACGGCCGAAGCGGTCGATCGCGGCGAGCGCCGGCGCGGTTTTCAGCACCTCGTCGACGGACGGAATGCGCCTGAAGGGAGTGGACGGGTCGCGCATGGTCGCCCCCGTCAGTAGCCGATCAGGAACGGATTGACCCCGCCGCGCCGGAAGCCGAGCTCGCGTACCAGGAGATCGAGGCCTAGCGTGGCGACGTCGTCGGCCACCGGGTCGAGCAGACGGTCCTGCTGCTGATTGAGGACCTTCATGTAGCCGCGGCAGTCGTCGCAGGTCTCGGCCTTGATAGTGCCGGCGCTGCCTTCGATTTCCTGGAACGCGATCTTGCGGGTCGAGCCGCACAGCGTGCATTTCGACCGCAGATAATTCCACATCGTGCCGCACAGCGAGCAGGCGCAGAACCGGGCGCCGGCCGGCGGCGGCCAGGCGACGAGCACGGTCGCGGACGGCGCGGCGCCGCAGCTCGGGCAGACGCCGTCGCCGACCGGCTGCAGGCTCTTGGCATCGAGCCGCGCCGCAAGCCGCGCGAAATGCACCTGGAGCGCAGCGGCGACGAAGACGTGCTCGGCCAGCGTCTCGACCGGGATCGCCTCAGCCAGCACGTTCTGGATCATGAGCGCGCGCGCCGCCGGGTCGGCGGCCTTGACGCGCGTGAGCGCGGCCTGCGCCGCCGCCGGCATCGTCATCCGCTCCGCGGCAGCCGTCAGCCGCGCAAAGGTTTCGTCGAATGCCGCGTCCGCGGTGAAGTGGCCGCGGTCGAGCGGCGGCATCACGTGCTCCTTGGCGCGCGCCAGCACGGCCGGGTCGACCGGATCGGGCTCCGGGAGCCCGTCCTGGATCGCCGCCTGCGCCGCGCACAGCTCGGCCAGGAAGCTCAGATAGGGCTCGAGCTCATGGCCTTCCGCAAGCGTGCGGAAGCGCTCGGCGCGCGCCGCGAAGATCTTGGAGGGATGGGGAAGCCGCGCGAACGGCGGTTTCGGGATATTGCCGATGACCGAAGGATCGGGCTCGGTCGTCTCGATGGGTGACATGATCCTGCCTCACGAACCGCACGGGCCACGTGTCGGAACTTCAGCAACGCCGGCGCGCGGGAAGCGCGCCGGCGCCGTCGCATGCGCGATCAGCGCTTGTTGCCGCCGACCAGCTCGCGCAACCACTTGCGGTGGTGGCGCCAGGCCCAGCCGCCGGTCACCTGGCCGCGCGTCATGGCATTGATGGTGCCGCGCACCCAGATCGCCGCATAGACGTGGACGATCCAGACGCAGATGATCGCGACCGCGGCAAGCGCGTGCACCAGCACGGCCACGCGCTTTTGCGGAATGGTGGAATATTCCGCGAAGTATTGATCCCAGATCACGAGACCGCTGGCGATCAGCGTGATGATGAGGATCGACATCGACCAGAACACCACCTTCTGGCCGGCATTGTATTTGCCGATCTCGGGCAGGTTCTCCTCGCGCCCGGTCAGCACGTCATGCAGCCGCGCCATCCAGGTGCCGTCCTCGCGCCGCCAGAGATTGGCCTTCCAGAACCGCAGGAACAGTCCCGCGAAACTGAAGAACAGCACGACGCCGATCCACGGATGGATCGCGCGCGTGATCTGGCCGCCACCGAACAGCCCGGTGAGGAAATAGAGGCTGGGGTGGAACAGCGCGAGGCCGGAGAGAGCGAGCAGGACCAGGCAAGTCGCGGTGATCCAGTGGTTCACGCGCGCGCCCGGGGTATACCGGTCGACCGTGACCGGATCGCCCGGATGGACCTGATCGCCGCTCTCGACGTCGTATGCGGTGGTCATGCCTGACTCCCTGTCAGCTTCTTGGCGTTCTCCTCATCCTCGCTGGACACCCGGTTGGGGCCGGCGATCATATGATGGAGGAAGCCAATGGCTGCGAAGGCGCCCATCGCGGCCAGGCCGGCATACTTCGCCATGCCTTTCCAGACCTCGACGACCGCGCTGATCGACGGGTTGTCGGGAAGGTTGGCGTAGATCTGCGGCTTGTCCGCGTGCTGCAGCACATACATCACATGCGTGCCGCTGACGCCCGGCGGATCGTAGAGTCCCGCATTCTTGAAGCCGCGGGCCTTGAGATCCTTGATGCGGAAGTCAGCCCACTTCTTCATGTCCTCCTTGGTCCCGAACACGATGGCCTGGGTCGGGCATGCCTTCTGGCAGGCCGGACCCTGACCGACCGCGACGCGATCGACGCAGAGCGTGCACTTGTACGCCTTGTTGTCGACCTTCGAGATGCGCGGGATGTTGAAGGGGCAGCCCTTCACGCAATAGCCGCAACCGATGCAGTTCTCGTGGACGAAATCGACGATGCCGTTGGAGTACTGCACGATCGCGCCCGGCGCCGGGCACGCCTTGAGGCAACCCGGATCCTCGCAATGCATGCAGCCGTCCTTGCGGATCAGCCACTCGAGATTGCCGGATTCCGGGTTGGAATACTCGCTGTAACGCATCAGGGTCCAGGTGTTCGGCGTCAGGTCGGACGGGTTGTCATAGACACCCACGTTGTAGCCGACCTCCTCGACGAGGTTGTTCCACTCGAGGCACGCCACCTGGCAGGCCTTGCAGCCGATGCATTTCGACACGTCGATCAGCTTCGCCACCTCGGTCTGCCGCTGCGCGGCAGGCGTGATGTTGGAGGCTGACCGGCGGATCAGGTCCTTCTCGCCGAACTTCGGCGCACCGGGCTGGGTGGTGGGGTTTGCAATTGGCGGAAACATGCTGATGCCCTCCCCTTATGCCACCGCGCCCGCAATGGGCTCGATATTGACGAGGAACGACTTGAACTCCGGCGTCTGCGCGTTGGCGTCGCCGACCGGCGGCGTCAGCGAGTTGATCGGCGAGGCCTTCCTGGTTTCGCCGATGAAGCCGAAGTTGAGCGGCAGTCCGACCTGGTGGACGATCTTGCCGTCGACCTTGAGCGGTATCATCCGCTTGGTGACGACCGCCTTGCCCTTCACCTGGCCGCGGTTCGACCAGACCCGGACCATCTGTCCCGGCCGGATGCCCTTCTCCTTGGCGAGCTCCTCGGAGATTTCCACGAAGAACTCGGGCTGGATCACGGCATTGGCGTGGACGCTCTTGGTCCAGTAGTGGAAGTGCTCGACGAGCCGGTAGGTGGTCGCGACGATCGGGAATTCCTTGGCATTGCCGAAGATTTCCATGTCGTTGTTGAACACCCGCGCCACCGGGTTGCCGCGCACCTTCGGGAAGATCGGGTTGGCGGCGAGCGGCGACTCGAACGACTCGTAGTGCACCGGGAACGGACCGTCGGTCATCAAGCCGCGAACCCAGAGGCGCGACACGCCTTCCTGGTTCATGATGAACGGGCCGGTGGCCCGCTCCGGCGGGATGGTCGGCACGTAGTCCGGCACATCCGGGCCGGTCCAGCGCTGGCCGTCCCAGTACATGTACTTCTTCTGCTCGCTCCACGGCTTGCCCTGCGGGTCCGCGGAGGCGCGGTTGTACTGGATGCGGCGGTTGGCCGGCCACGAGAAGCCCCAGCTCGGGAATACGCCGAGGCCGGACGGGTCGGTGTTCTCGCGACGCTGGGCAAGGTTGCCCGTCGGACCGTACACGCCGGTGTAGATCCACATCGCGCCGTCGGTCGAGCCGTCGTCGCGCATCTCGCCGAAGCTGGCGAGCTGCTGGCCGGCGGCGCGCACGACCTTGCCGTCCGCGTCCTTGAGGTCGACCAGAGCCTTGCCGTTGAGCTCCTTGAGCAGCTCGTCGGCGGTGGGGTCCAGCGGGTTCTTGTAGCTCCAGTCGATCGCCATCAGCGGCTCGACACCCTTGCCGCCGTCCTTCTCGTAGAGCTTGCGGATGCGGATGAACAGATCCGACAGGATCTCGATGTCCTTGCGGGACTCGAAATACGGGTCGGCGGCCTTCCACTTCCACTGGATGCAGCGGCTCGAATTGGTGAAGCTGCCTTCCTCCTCGGCGAAGGACGTGACCGGGAGCATGAACACTTCGGTCTGGATCTTGGCGGTATCGACGTTGTTGTACTCGCCGTGATTCTCCCAGAACCGGGCCGTGTCGGTCTCGATCGGGTCCATGCTGACGAGGAACTTCAGCTTCGACAGCGCCGCCACCGTCTTGCCGGAATAGGCGATCGACATCAGCGGATTGAAGCCCTGGCACAACAGGCCAGTGGTCTTGCCCTGATGCATCACGTCGAACATGCGCAATGCGTCATAGGCCACGTCGAGCTTCGGCAGCCAGTCGTAACCGAAGTCGTTCTCCTTGGTCGCCTTGGCGCCGAAATAGGACTTCAGGAAGCTGACATAGAACTTCCTGTAGTTCTGCCAGTAGCTGGTCTGGTTCGGCTGCAGCGGCTTGAAGGTGCGCTTGCCAAGATGCGATTCGAGCGTCGGCTCGCTGTCGGTCGGCAGCGCGAGATAGCCCGGGACCGCCGCCGTCAGGGTGCCGACATCGGTGATGCCCTGCACGTTGGAGTGACCGCGCAGTGCGTTCACGCCGCCGCCGGGAATGCCGATGTTGACGCACAGCAGCTGGATCATCGCCGCGGTGCGGATGTTCTGCGCGCCGTGCGAGTGCTGGGTCCAGCCGAGCGCGTACATGATGGTCATGGCACGCTCGCCGTTCGCCGTCGAAGCGACCCATTCGGCCACCTTCAGGAACTTGTCCTTCGGGGTGCCGCTGACGCGCTCGACCAGTTCGGGCGTGTAGCGCTCGAAGTGCTTCTTCATCAGCTGGAACACGCAGCGCGGATGCTCGAGCGACATGTCGCGGACGGCAAAGCCGTCGGCGCCGAACTCGTAGTCCCACGTGCTGCGGTCGTAGGTGCGCTTGGATTCGTCGTAGCCGGTGAACAGGCCGTCGTTGAAGTCGTAGCCTTCCTTCACCAGGTAGGACGCATTGGTGTAGTGCCGCACATACTCCTTGTGGATCTTGTCGTTGGTGAGCAGGTAGTTCACCACGCCCGACAAGAACGCGATATCGGACCCGGCGCGGATCGGCGCGTAATGGTCCGCCATGGCCGCCGAGCGGTTGAACCGCGGATCGACCACCATGAGCTTGGCGCCACGCTCGGCTTTCGCCTCGGTGACCCACTTGAAGCCGCACGGATGTGCCTCGGCGGCATTGCCGCCCATAATCCAGATGACATCAGCGTTCTTGATGTCAGTCCAGGAGTTGGTCATTGCACCGCGACCGAATGTTGGGCCCAAACTGGACACCGTCGGTCCGTGTCATATCCTCGCCTGGTTTTCGATCTGCAGCATGCCAAGGCCGCGCGCGACCTTGTATGTCAGCCAGCCGGTCTCGTTGGTCACCGAGCTGCCCGACAGGAAAGCCATGGTCGGCCAGCGATTGACGGTGACGCCGTCGCGATTCTTCTCGACGAAATTCCGGTCGCGGTCTTCCTTCATCAGCTTCGCGATGCGATCCAGCGCGAAGTCCCAGGTCACGCGTTCGAACTTGTCGCTGCCCGGCTTGCGGTACATCGGATACTTCACGCGCGTCTTGGCGCGAATGTAGTCGATGGCGCCTGCACCCTTCGGGCACAGCGTTCCGCGATTGACGGGGTGGTCGACGTCACCCTCGATATGGGTGACTTCCATCTTGCCTTTCTCGGCCTTGCTTTCCGCCGAGAAGATCATCATGCCGCAACAGACCGCGCAGTAAGGGCATGAGCTGCGTACTTCTTTTGTCTGCGCAAGTTTGAATGGACGGACCGACAACGCGTGCGCTGCTTCGATTTCACCAAATCCAAGTGCGCCGATCGATGTCCCGGCCAAACCCGCGCCGGCGCCAATCATAAATGAGCGCCGCGAGAGCTCCATGTTCATTGTCGCAGTGTCCTCCTCAGTAGGCCCCCGCCGGGGGACGCCCGAACTTTAGAGTTCGTCCAATAAAAGGCTAGGAGCCAGCTATAGTTGTGTCAAGCAAATGCGCCGCTCCATAACAGCGCAGTTCATTCACATTTCGTCTAAGGGCTGGCGCCCACTTTTGCTGGTAATTCATAACCTTACGCTATGACGCAATCGAACAACCCGATGGCGGTTGCTACCCGTTTTCGTTGTCCCTGGTGCGATTGTGAATTGACCTGCGCCGCCCATCTGTCACGATACGGTTGTGGTGGCGAACACCGCTCCCGCGGGTCGGGGCTCAGGAATCGTTCAATTCATCCGTAGCGCGGGCAGCCGGACGGGTCGCATGACCCTTTTCCGGAAAGACCCGGCGCGCCCGGCCGCCGCATCGCGCGCTGGTGCCATGTTACCCGGATGGCGGATGTCCCGGCGGCGCGCGATGCTGCCCGCTGTCGCCGGTTTGACCATGGCCCTGATGCTGGTTTCGGCTGCTGCGGCGGCCCCGGCCGATTCCCCCGCCCTGACGCCCTGGGCCGGCAGCGCCCCGCCCTCCTTCGCGCTCGATGATCTCCGCGGCGCGCGCCGCGACCTGCAGGACTTCCGCGGCAAGGTCGTGCTGGTGCATTTCTTCGCCACCTGGTGCGAGCCCTGTGTCGCGGAACTCACCGCGCTGCAGGCGCTGGCGCGGCAGGCGCGCGAGCACCTGACGGTCGTCGCCGTCGATGTCGCGGAGGTCGAGCTGCGCCTGCGCGCCTTCTTCGAGAAGCTGCCGGTCGAGTTTCCGGTGCTGCTCGACCGCGACCGCGCCGTCACCAAGGCGTGGGGCATCGCCAGCCTGCCCTCGACCGTCGTGCTCGACCCCGATCTCGTCCCGCGATTCGCGGTGGAGCGCGACCTCGACTGGTCGCGCCCCGACATTCTCGCAACGCTTGAGACCCTGTTCCCAGCCGGCCGGCGCGCCGCCGGTCCCACGCACTGACATCAACCAACACGGAGGACCCGCCATGGATCGTCGCCAGTTTCTCAAGAGCACCGCCGCCGTCCCGCTGGCGGCAGCATTGCCGCACGCCGCGTGGGCGCAGCAGCAGCCGGCCATGTTCGCGCCGAAGCCCGGACCGTGGCGCTCGTTCGATCTCGTCACCCGCATCGAGATCAGCGATCCGAAGGACAAATTGCAGGCCTGGATCCCGCTGCCTTCTGTCAATGCCGCGGACTGGGTCCGCGCCGGCGACAGCAAATGGACCACCAACGCAGTGTCAGCGACGCGGGTGCGCGATGCGAAATACGGCGCCGAGATGCTGCACGTCGTCTGGAAGGACAACGAGCCGGCGCCGGTGGTCGAGGTCACGAGCCGCGTCTCGCTGCGCGATCGCGCCGTCGATCTGGGCAAGCCCGGCAACGCCGCGCCGCTCAGCGCCGCCGAGCGTGCGCTGTACCTCGAAGGCACCGAGCTCATTCCGGTTGACGGCATCGTCAAGCAGACGTCAGACAGGATCGTCGCCAATGCCAGGACCGAGATCGAGAAGGCGCGCGCGATCTACGACTGGGTGGTCGAGAACACCTTCCGCAATGCCGCCACGCGCGGCTGCGGCACCGGCGACATCGCCGCGATGCTCAAGACCGGCAATCTCAGCGGCAAATGCGCCGACCTCAATGCGCTCTATGTCGGGCTGGCGCGCGCCGCCGGGCTGCCGGCACGCGACATCTACGGCCTGCGCGTGGCGCCCTCGCAGTTCGGCTACAAGAGTCTCGGCGCCGGCTCGGCCGATGTCACCAAGGCGCAGCACTGCCGCGCCGAGGTCTATCTGTCGGGCTTCGGCTGGGTGCCGGTCGATCCCGCCGACGTGCGCAAGGTTGTGCTCGAGGAGCCGCCCGCCAATCTGGCGCTCAACGATCCCAAGGTGATCGCGGCACGGCAGGCGCTGTTCGGCGCATGGGAAGGCAACTGGCTGCCCTACAACGTCGCGCATGACGTGGCGCTGCCCGGCACCAACCATCCCCGCCTCGGCTTCCTGATGTATCCGCAGGCCGAGCGCGCGTCGCTGCTGCTCGATTGCCTCGACCCGGCGACCTTCAAATATGCGCTGACGGCGAAGCCGGCGAGCACGGCATAAGTACCGTGGTCCGCGAGGGCGCTGCCGCGCCCTCGCCCGGGCCGCGGCGGCTCGACAGGACCGGCGAGGCGCGCGAAGAATGCGGGATGACCTCCGGCGGACCCGAAGAGATCAGCCTCGACCTGCGCGGCGTGCGCTGCCCTCACGTGGTGCTGCGCGCCAAGACGGCGCTGCGCGACATCCCGGTCGGCGGCATCCTGGTGCTGGAATGCACCGATCCGCTCGCCGTGATCGACGTGCCGCATTTCGTCACCCAGACCGGGCATTCGCTCGCCGGGCAGGAACGCCGCGACGCGCTGTTCATCTTCCGCATCGAGAAGCGGCACTGATCCGGAGCGCGTCATGACGGCGATCTATCTCGACTACAACGCCACGACGCCCGTCGCGCCGGCCGTGCTGGACGCGATGCTGCCCTATCTGCGCGAGGAATTCGGCAATCCGTCCTCGGCCTATGCGCTGGGCCGCCGCGCCAGGGACGCGGTCGAGACGGCGCGCGCGCAGGTCGCGGCGCTGATCGGCGCCCGCGCCGACGAGATCGTCTTCACCGGCGGCGGCACCGAGGCCAGCAATCTCGCGATCCGCGGCGCGGTCCGGCGCCGCGCCGGAAACGAGCCGATCGTCACCAGCACGCTGGAGCATCCGGCGACCGAGGAGCCGTGCCGGCTCCTGGAGCGGCGCGGCCATCCGGTGCGCCGGATCGCGGCGCAGCCGGACGGACGGATCGATGCCGACGCGGCGATCGCCGCGATCCGCGCCGGCGCCGGCCTGGTGACGCTGATCCATGCGCAGAACGAGATCGGCGTGCTGCAGCCGGTCGCCGCGATCGCGGCCGCAGCGCGCGCGCAGGGCGTGCCGATGCACGTCGATGCCGCGCAATCGCTCGGCAAGATCGCTGTCGATGTCGACGCGCTCGGCGTCGATCTGCTGTCGATCGCCGGCCACAAGCTCTATGCGCCCAAAGGCGTCGGCGCGCTTTATGTGAGACGCGGCGTGCAGCTTCAGCCGCTGCTCCGCGGCGCCGGCCAGGAGGCCGGCCGCCGGCCGGGAACGGAGAACGTCGCCGCAATCGTCGGCCTCGGCGAAGCCTGCCGGCTGGCAGCGGCGCGGCTACGGGACGGCAGCGCGGCGGCGCTGCGGAGGCTGGCGGACGATCTCCTGGCGCGGTTGCGGCGCGAGGTGCCGGGGCTGGTCCTGGTCGGCCACCCGACCGAACGGCTGCCCAACACCCTGAACGTCCTGTTCCCCGGTGTGTCGGGCCGCGCGGTGCTCGCCGCCTGTCCCGATGTCCATGCCTCGACCGGTTCCGCCTGCCATGCCGACCGCGAGGAAGCCTCCGCCGTGCTACGTGCGCTCGGCCTGCCGGAGCATGAAGCGCTCGGCGCGGTGCGGCTGTCGCTCGGCGTGCCGACCACGGCGCAGGACATCGCCACGGCGGCCGCGACGCTCGGCGCGGCCTGGCGGGCGGTCGCCGGCAGCGAAGCCCGGCCGCAGCGGCACTTCGCCTGACGCCGCGCGCCGGACATCCGACACCTTGCGTCGCAGCGCGGGAACAAACACACTGCTGCGGCCTTGTCAGGCCGGCAGGGGCTTTTTAGGTCGCAGCCCGCGCTGCGCAGGGGATGTCCGATGAAAACTGTGTCATTCGCCGTCATGGCCGTATTGGCCACGCTGGCGGCGCTCGTCACCCTGGGGGTACCCGCGCGAGCCGCGATCCTCGTCACCGTCGACAAGAGCACGCAGCGCATGACCGTCGAGATGAACGGCCAGGTGCTCTACGACTGGCCGGTCTCGACCGGCAAGGCCGGCTACGACACGCCGTCGGGCTCGTACCGCGCCTTCCGCATGGAGGCCGACCACTATTCCAAGGAGTGGGACGAGGCGCCGATGCCGCACTCCATCTTCTTCACCCAGGTCGGCCACGCCATCCACGGCACCTTAGACAGCAAGAAGCTCGGCACGCCGGCCTCGCACGGCTGCGTGCGGCTCTCGACCGAGCACGCGCGGCTGCTGTTCGACCTGGTCAAGCAGGACGGCGTGCTCAACACCCGCGTGGTGCTGACCGGCGAGATTCCGGCCGCCGGTGACGCGCCGGTCGCGACGCGGCGCGCGCCGCGCTATGCCGACGGCCTCGGCGGCGACAGCGATCCGTCCTGGTGGGAGAACCAGCGCGCGCGGGCGCAATATCGCGACGATTATCGGCCGCGCCGGGTCTATCGCTACGGCGAGGAGATCGCGCCGCGCCGCTACGAATATCCGGACCAGCCGGGGCGGCTCTACGACCGGCCGCGTGCCGGCTGGGGCGAGCCTTGGGGCTGGCGCTGACGGTTTCCGGTTCCACCACGCTCGCCCGCGTCGCCGCCGAAGAGCCGGCGGCGAAGCGCATCGCTGCGCTGCTGCATGAGAGCCTGCCGGCGGAGGACGTGGTCGCCGCGGCGTTCGAGGATGACGGCGGGCGCTGGCACGTCGCCGCGCATTTCCGCATGCCGCCGGACGAGGCTGCGGTGCGGACGCTGGTGGCGCTCGCCGCCGGGGATGCCGCGGCGTCGACCCTGTCATTCGAACAGATCGCCGCGGCCGACTGGGTCGAGGCCAGCCTCGCCGGCCTGCCCCCGGTCGATGCCGGACGCTTCCGCGTCCACGGCGCCCATCACCGCGCCGGCGTGCCGGCGAACCGGATCGGGCTCGAGATCGAGGCCGCGCTCGCTTTCGGCACCGGCCATCACGGCACCACGCGCGGCTGCCTGCTGGCGCTCGACGCTCTGGTCAAGCGCGGCCGGCGCCGTCGCGTGCTCGACGTCGGCACCGGCTCCGGCGTGCTGGCGATCGCCGCGGCGCGCGCATGGCATGTGCCGGTGATCGCGACCGATATCGATCCGCTCGCTGTCGCCGCGGCGCGCGCCAACGCCCGGCTCAACCGCGCCGGCGGCATGGTCGAGACGCTGCGCACCGCCGGAGTCGGGGCGCGCCGCATCCGCGCCCGTGGACGCTACGACCTGATCTTCGCCAATATCCTGCTGGGACCGCTGGTGCGAATGGCGGCGCCGCTCACGCGGCTCGCCGCGCCAAACGCACGCATCGTGCTGTCCGGCCTGTTGCCGGCGCATACCCCCGCCGCGATCGCAGCCTATCGCGCGCAGGGACTGGTGCTGGAAAAGCGCGTTCCGCTCAGCGGCTGGATGACGCTGGTGCTCAAACAGCCGGCCCGCAGGGCTTAACGCCCGAACGGCAGCGCATCCTCGTTGCGGCGGTTCAACTGATCGCCGCGCTGCTCGAGATCGCGCGGCAGCAGATGGCGGTACAGCGTCATCTCGCGCTCGGCGCGCCGCTTCTGCCCCTCGATCAGGGCGCGATAGAAGCGCGTGAAGAAACTCGTGAACACCATGGCGTGTCTCCTTTATTCGGTGCCTTGCCGACAGCCTTGGCGTTTCCCCCGGACTCGCGCCGTATTTATGCTGCGGTGCGAAAAAAGCTATCCCGCAGTGCCGCATAGGCGGCCGGCGCTTTCGCATGAGCGGTTAACAGGACGTTACCGGCGAGGCCGGCGGGTGCGGCGCGTTTGCCGCACTTTCAGCCACGCCCTATATGGTGCCACCATGTTCGAGGCGCGATTCCAGACCTTCGATGACGCCGGCGATCGCGCCGCCGTCGCCGGCCGCGTCGCTGCGCTGCGGGCCGAGCTCAAGCGGCGCGGCCTCGACGGCTTCATCGTGCCGCGCGCCGACCGGCACCAGAACGAATATGTCCCGCCCTCCGAGGAGCGGCTGGCCTGGCTCACCGGCTTCACCGGCTCGGCCGGCGTGGCGATCGTGCTCGCCGACCGCGCCGCGCTGTTCGTCGACGGCCGCTACCAGGTTCAGGCACCGGAACAGACCGACACGGCGGTGTTCGCCATCGAGCACCTGACGGAGCATCCGCCGCCGGCATGGCTCGAGGCGCATCTGCGCCGGGAACAGACGATCGGCTACGATCCGTGGCTGCATACCGCCGACGGCGCGGACAGGCTTGCCAAGGCCTGTGCGGCGGCCGGCGCGCGGCTGGTGCCGGTCGAGAGCAATCCCGTCGATGCGCTGTGGCGCGAACGGCCGGCGCCGCCGCAGGGCGCGATCACGCTGCATGATGCGCGCTATGCCGGCGAGAGTGCCGCACAGAAGCTCGAGCGCATCCGCGCCGAGCTGTCCAAGCAGCACGCCGATGCGCTGGTGATGTCGGACCCGCACAACGTGGCCTGGACCTTCAACATCCGCGGCTGCGACGTCGCCCATACGCCGCTGCCGCTCGTCCATGCGCTGCTGCCGCGGGAGGGCCGGCCGGCGCTCTATGCCGCCGCGTCGCGGTTCGACAATGCGACGCGCGCCGCGCTCGAGGATATCGCCGATCTGCGGGCGCCGGAGGCGTTCACCCGCGACCTTGCAGCGCTCGGCAAGCGGCAGGTGCTGCTCGACCGCGCCACCGCGTCCGACGCGCTGTCGCGGCTGCTCACGGAGCGCGGCGCCGCGGTGACGCGCGTCGCCGACCCGGTCTCGGCGATGAAGGCGGTGAAGAACGAGGCCGAGATCGCCGGAATGCGCGCGGCGCATCGGCGCGACGGCGCGGCGCTGGCGCGCTTCCTGGCCTGGTTCGATCACGAGGCACCCGCCGGCCGCCTCACCGAGATCGACGCGGTGGCGGCGCTGGAGAGCTTCCGCCGCGACACCGGATTGCTGAAAGACGTGTCGTTCCCGACCATCGCCGGCGCCGGACCGAACGGCGCCATCGTGCATTACCGCGTGACGCGGCGCACCAACCGCGCGATCAGGCCCGGCGAGCTGTTCCTGATCGATTCCGGCGCGCAATACGAGGACGGCACCACCGACGTCACCCGCACGCTCGCGGTCGGCGCGCCGTCCGCCGAGATGCGCGACCGCTTCACCCGCGTGCTGCGCGGCCACATCGCCATCGCCACCGCGGTGTTTCCCGACGGCGTCACCGGCGCGCAGCTCGACACGCTGGCGCGGCTGCCGCTGTGGCAGGCCGGGCTCGATTTCGACCACGGCACCGGCCACGGCGTCGGCAGCTATCTGTCGGTGCACGAAGGGCCGGCGCGCATCTCCAAGCTCGGCACCGTGGCCCTGCAGCGCGGCATGATCCTGTCGAACGAGCCGGGCTACTACAGGACCGGCGGCTACGGCATCCGCATCGAGAACCTGGTGCTGGTGACGGCGGGACCGGCGCCGCACGGAGCCGAGAAGACGCTCAACGCGTTCGAGACGCTGACGCTGGCGCCGATCGACCGCCGGCTGATCGAGCCCGCGATGCTGAGCGCGGACGAACGCCGCTGGCTCGACGATTATCACGCCGGCGTGCGCGAGGCGCTGATGCCGCTGCTCGACGCCGAGACGCAACGCTGGCTCGACGACGCGACGCGGCCGCTCGCGGCGTGACCGCTATCTCCCGATCAGCTTGAACCAGCCGCCCTCGTCGAGCACGGTGACGCCGTATTTCTGCGCGTCCTTGAGCTTCGAGCCGGCGCCCGGCCCCGCCACCACGTAATCGGTCTTCTTCGACACCGAGCCCGAGACCTTGGCGCCGAGCCGCTCCGCCATGGCCTTGGCCTCGTCGCGGGTCATCTGCTCCAGCGTGCCGGTGAACACCACGGTCTTGCCGGCGACCGGGGAATCCTTGGCCGGCGGCGCGGCGTCGCTGATCTCGTGCATCTGCCGCACCAGCCGCTCGACCACGCCGAGATTGTGGTGCTCGCCGAAATAGGCGGCGAGCGCGTCGATCACGGTGTCGCCGATCTGGTCGAGCGCATCCATCTCCTCGCGCGCTTCCTGCCGCTCCGCCTCGTCCTTGGCGACGAGCTTCAGGCAGGCATCGTGGAACGCGCGCCACGAGCCATAGCCGCGCGCCAGCGCCTGCGCCGTGGTCTCGCCGACATGACGGATGCCGAGCGCATAGATGAAGCGCTCGAGCGCAATGGTGCGCCGCGCCTCGATCGCCGTGAACAGGTTGCGCACCGAGACCTCGCCGAAGCCTTCCACCTCCTCGAGCTTGATGGTCTTGTTGCGCGCGGGCAGCGTGAAGATGTCGGCCGGCTCCTTGATCCAGCCCTGCTCGAAGAAGAACTGGATCTGCTTCTCGCCGAGCCCTTCGATGTCGAAGGCGCGGCGCGACACGAAGTGCCGCAGATGCTCGATCTTCTGGTGCGGGCAGGCGAACTCGCCGGTGCAGCGCATGCGCACGCCCTCGCCGCCGCCGGACACGGTCTCGCGCACCACCGGCGACTTGAGCGGGCACGGGCAGATTTTCGGGAAGCGGTAGGGCCTGGGCCCGCGCGGCAGATGCGTGATGACGCCGAGCACCTGCGGAATAACGTCGCCGGCGCGCTGGATCTGCACGGTGTCGCCGATGCGCACGCCGAGCCGCTCGATCTCGTCGGGATTGTGCAGCGTGGCGTTCTGCACCACGACGCCGCCGACCGTGACCGGCTCGAGCTTGGCGACCGGCGTGAGCACGCCGGTGCGGCCGACCTGGATCTCGATGTCGCGCACCAGCGTGGTCGCCTTCTCGGCGGCGAATTTGTGCGCGATCGCCCAGCGCGGGCTGCGCGACACGAAGCCGAGCCGCTCCTGGTAGTCGAGCCGGTCGACCTTGTAGACGACGCCGTCGATGTCGTAATCGAGCCGCGCGCGCTCTTCGCCGATCGCACGGTGGAACGCCAGCAGCGCCTCGACCGAGGTGCACACTTTCCACAGCGGGTTGGTGGCGAAGCCGCGCTCGCCCATCCATGCGATCATCGCCGACTGGGTCTTCTCCGGCAGCTCGCTGATCTCGCCCCAGGCATAGGCGAAGAAATGCAGCGGCCGCGACGCGGTCACCGCCGGGTCCTTCTGCCGCAGCGAGCCCGCCGCCGAGTTGCGCGGATTGGCGAAGATCTGTCCGCCGGCCGCCTTCTGCCGCTCGTTGAGCGCGAGGAAGTCGGCCTTCTTCATATAAACCTCGCCGCGGATCTCGCAGACCGCGGGCAGCGAGCGGCCCTTCAGCTTCTCCGGCACGTCCTTGAGGGTGCGGATATTGGCGGTGACGTCCTCGCCGACCGTGCCGTCGCCGCGCGTCGCCGCGTTCACCAGCACGCCGTGCTCGTAGCGCAGCGACATCGACAGGCCGTCGATCTTCGGCTCGGCGGTGAAGGCGAGCGGCGCGTCCTCGGCAAGCCGCAGGAAGCGGCGGATGCGGCCGACGAATTCGACGACGTCCTCCTCGCCGAACGCGTTGTCGAGCGACAGCATCGGCACCGCGTGGCGGATCTTGGCGAACTTGCCGGATGGCGCGGCGCCGACCTTCAGCGTCAGGCTTTCCAGCGTGCGCAACTCTGGAAAGCGCTGCTCGATCGCGGCATAGCGCTGGCGCAGCGCGTCGTATGCGGCGTCGGAAATCTCCGGCGCGTCCTTCTGGTAGTAAAGCTCGTCGTGCTTCCTGATCTCGGCTTCCAGCCGCGCGTGCTCGCGCTTGGCCTGCCGGGGCGTCATCTCCTCGACGGCGAGGGAATGGTCGTAACGCGGCATTGGTACGGGCCGTTAGCCGGCCGCGGCGCGGATCAGCCGTTCGGCGGCGGCGCGGGCCTCGGCGGTGATCTCGGCGCCGGCCAGCATGCGGGCGATCTCCTCGCGGCGGTGGTCTTCCGCCACCTCGGTGACACGGGTGACGACGCGCCGGCCCTTGTCGGTCGCGTCCTTGCTGATGACGTAGTGCCGCGTGGCGCGCGCCGCGACCTGCGGCGCATGGGTGACCGCGAGCACCTGCACGGTGCGGCCAAGCTTGCCGAGCCGCAGCCCGATCGCATCCGCGACCGCGCCGCCGACGCCGGTGTCGATCTCATCGAACACCAGGGTCGGCGCCGAGCCGCGGTCCGCCAGCACCACCTTCAGCGCCAGCAGGAAGCGCGCGAGCTCGCCGCCGGAGGCGACCTTCATCAGCGGACCGGGCCGCGTGCCGGGATTGGTCTGCACCCAGAACTCGACCTTGTCGATGCCGGCGGGCCCGGCGGCCGCGGCCTCGCTCACCATCTCGGTCGAGAACTTGGCGCGTTCGAGCTTCAGCGGCTTCAATTCGGCATTGACCGCCTTGTCGAGCGCGACCGCCGCCTTCTGCCGGGCCTTGGACAGCGCGGCCGCGGCGGCGAAATAGGCCGCGTCGGCGGCATCGGCGGCGCTCTCCAGCGCCTTGAGACGCTCCTCGCCGGCATCGATCAGGTCGAGGTCGGCGGCATATTTCGCCGCCAGCGCGGCGAGGTCATCGACCGGCGCATTGTATTTGCGGCCGGCGGCGCGCAGCGCGAACAGCCGTTCCTCGATGCGCTCGAGCTCCTGCGGATCGAAATCGGCCTGCTGCAGCGCCTGCTCAAGGTGGGCGCGTGCCTCCTCGAGCGCATCGAGCGCGGCGTCGATGGCCTTCACCGTCGGTTCGACGAGCTGCGGCACCTGCGCGCCGCGCCGCTCCAGTCGCCGCACCGCCGAGGCCAGCGCCGGCACCGCGGAGCCGGCGCCGCCGACCACGTCGTAGGCCTCGCGCAGATCGGCGGCGATCTTCTCGGACTGCATCATCAATGTACGACGACTGGCGAGCGCGGTCTCCTCGCCCTCTTCCGGCGCGAGCTTGGTCAACTCCTCGACCGCGTGGCGCAGCCAGTCGCCTTCGCGCTTGGCGCGCTCGACCTCGGCGCGATGGGTCTCGACCGCGGCGCGCGCGGTGCGCCGCGCCTGCCACAGCCGCGCCACCTCCTCGGCCTTGTCCTCGAGCAGGCCGTAGGCGTCGAGCAGCCGGCGATGCTGCGCGGCGTCGACCAGCGCGCGGTCATCGTGCTGGCCGTGGATCTCGACCAGCGCCTCGCCGAGCTGCTTGAGAATCTGCACGCTGACCGGCTGGTCGTTGACGAAAGCGCGGGTGCGGCCGTCGGCGAACTGGACGCGGCGCACGATCAGGTCGTCCTCGGCGACGATGTCGTTGGCCTTGAGCAGCGCGCGCGCGGCGTGACGCGGCGCGAGCTCGAACACCGCCGTGACCTGGCCCTGGTCGGCGCCCTGGCGCACCAGCGCGGCATCGCCGCGGCCGCCGAGCGCGAGCGCGAAAGCATCGAGCAGGATCGACTTGCCGGCGCCGGTCTCGCCGGTGAGCACGGCGAGCCCCTTGGCAAAGTCGATGTCGAGCCGGTCGATCAGGACGATGTCGCGGATGGAAAGCCGGGCGAGCATGGGTGTATCGCGGTTGTGCCGTTTGTGGCGCCGGCCTCGTGCCGGGCGTCCACGTCGCGAGATTCGCCATCATCAGAGGCCGGGATGGCCCCGACAAGCCGGCCATCCCATGGCGATGTGGATAGCGCGGCGTGCCGACCGATTTTACGCAGACGCGGGCGGAAAGCCGCTCCGCACGGGTCCCGCCCGGAACTGCGCTAGCCCAGCCCCACCTTCTTGAAGGCGCGGCTGATCCACGAGCCCTGGTCCTCGCGCGGCTCGGTGCCGCCGGATTTCACGAGGCTGTAGGCGTTCTTGTACCAGGGGCTGTCGGGGAAATTGTGGCCGAGCACCGCCGCGGCGGTCTGCGCCTCGCCGACCACGCCGACCGCCATATAGGCCTCGGTCAGCCGCATCAGCGCCTCCTCGACATGGCGCGTGGTCTGATACTGGGTGACGACCACTTTGAAGCGGTTGATGGCGCCCGTGTAATTCTTCTTTTCCAGGTAATAGCGGCCGACCGCCATCTCCTTGCCGGCGAGCTGGTCGCGGGCGACCTCGATCTTCTTCTTGGCGCTCGCGGCATATTCGCTGGTGGGATATTTGCGCACCACCTCGTCGAGCGCCTGCAGCGCCTTCTCGGTGCGCTCCTGGTCGCGGGTGATGTCCGGGATCTGGTCGAAATAGGCGGCGCCGATCAGGTACTGCGCATAGGCGGCATCCGGGCTGCCCGGATGCAGCGAGATGTAGCGCTTCGCGGAATTGATGCACTCGTCATAATCGCGGGCATCGTATTGCGCATAAGCCTGCATGATGAGCGCCTTGCGCGCCCATTCCGAATAGGGATGCTGGCGGTCGACTTCCTCGAACTTCTTGGCGGCGTCCTTCGCCTCCCGCTTCTGGTTCAGCAGGTAAAGCCCCTCGTTGTAGAGCTTGTCCGCCGGCTCGTCCGGCAGCACGTCGTCCTTCTTGCCGAACCAGTCGTTGAAGGTGCTGCAGGCCGGCACGCTGACCGAGACCAGCGCCAGCAGCAGGATGCGGGCGGCGAATGCAGCGCCGCGCCTCGATCTGTCGGTCATGTTCGCCATCGTGGGTCCGTCCCGATCCCCTCCGCACGGTCCCGCGTCCGGACCTCGTCGCGGGCCAGGCCGGAACGTCCTGCGGACACGTCTTTACCCGGCACCGGCTTGACGACGCAAGGCTTGCGGCCACGCAGGATTAAGCGGGCAATTCGGCCCGCAATGTGGCGGCGCCTCGCTGTGCCGTTATGATACGTCCGGGCCGAAGGCCGGCACGGCGAGACCGCCGGCAAGCCCGGCGCCTGCCGCCGCGGTGCTCAGTTCCGGACGCCGCCGCGGCCGGCGCGCCGCCGCCTGCGGTTCCGTGATCCGCCAGGCCGTCGGGTCCGCCATCAGCGCCGACAGCACCGCGTGGTTGAGCTTGTGGCCGCCGCGGGCCGAGCGATAGAGACCGATGAGCGGCGCCCCCGCCAGCGCGAGGTCGCCCACCGCATCGAGCGCCTTGTGGCGGACGAACTCGTCGGGGCAGCGCACGCCATCCGGGTTCAGCACCTGATTGTCGCTGATCACCAGCGTGTTCTCGAACGAGGCGCCGAGCGCATAGCCCGCGCTCCACAGCCGGGCCACGTCGCGCATGAAGCCGAAGGTGCGCGCCCGCGCGATCTCGCGACGGAAGCTCTCCGGCGTGATCTCGCCGGCGAAGGACTGGCGGCCGATCAGCGGCTCGCTGAAGGAAATCTCGGTTTCGACCCGGAAGCCGCCGGCGAATGGCCGCAGCTCGCCGAAGGCCCCGTTCCGGCCGTCGACCCGCACCGGCTTGAGCACCTCGATATAGCGGCGCGGCGCGGGGAGCGTGCGGATGCCGGCGCGGTCGATGGCGTCGACGAATGGCGCGGCGCTGCCGTCCATGATCGGCGCTTCCGGGCCGTCGATCTCGACCACGGCATTGTCGACGGCGAGGCCGCGCAGCGCCGCCAGCACATGCTCGGCGGTGGAGCACAGCGGTCCCTTGGCGTCGCCCAGCACGGTGGCGAAATCGGTCGCGGTGACGGCGCGCACATCGGCGACGATCTCGCGGTCGGGCTCGCTGCCGCGGCCGGTCCGCACGAACACGATGCCGCTATCGGCGGGCGCCGGGTGCAGGGTCAGCGTGGCGGGAAGCCCGGAATGAACGCCGATGCCGGACAACGATACCGCAGCCGACAGCGTCGTCTGCCGGGTCGCGAGCTTGGTCGCCTGTTTGGCCATCTTCATCGGCAGGATTGTTTCATCAGCAGCGTCGGTACCCAGTCCGGACGGCGGTTGCCATCCCTGCCCCCCACGGGCAAGCTGCAAGGCGAGATCGCACTTCCGAGACGCGGCTCCGGTGGAATGCCCCTCTGCGCCTTGCGGATCAAAGGGATAGGTCAGCACCGCCACGCCGCCAACTGACGTTGTGTTACCGACTGTTACCCGATTTCGCCGCATTTGAGCGCAGAAGACGGCATTAATCTTGAGATTTAAGGGCCTGGTAACGCCAGCGCCGCCACGGCACGAAAAAGTTCAAATAAAACAATGAACTAAGAAAAAGGGCTCCGGCGGTTGCCGCCGGAGCCCGGTAACGGTCTCAGTTGGCCTGCCGGCGCAGGAAGGCCGGGATATCGAGCTGATCCTCCTCCGGCGCGCTGTTATGCACAGGCGCGGGCCGGCCGTGCGGATCGAGCCCCTGCGGCGCGCGGCGAGCATACTCCGATACCGGCTCGGGCGCCCGGCCTTCCGGCGCGCGCGGCGTCGGCCGCGGCGGATAGGCCACGGGGCGCGGCGCCACCGGCACCGGCGGCTCCATCGCCGGCTCCTCGCGGCGGCCGAGCCCGACCGCGGCGAGGCGCTGCATCAGGCCGAGCCGGCGCTTCTCCGGATGGTGCTCCTGGTCGGCCTCCCCGCGCTGGGCCTTGAGCTGGGCGTTGATCTGCGCCTGGGCCGGCAGCGGCAGCTCGTCGACCCGCGGCATCCGCGGCTTGCGCAGGGCCGCGCGCTCCGGCTGGGGCGGGATGAAGCTCTCCGGCGGCGGCTCGACCGCTGGCGGCTGCATCTCGCCCGGCGCCGGCTCGAACAGCGACGGCTTGAGCGGGATCGGACGGATCGAGACGTCCTCGATCGCGGTGGTCGGCAGCAGCGCGGCCGCGACCGCGGCATGTGCGGCATTGCCGACCGGATCGGCGGCCGCGGGCTGCGGCGGCGCCGGCTCGACCGGCGCTTGAACGTGCGGCTGAGTCTGCACCTGAGTGTGGACCTGGGCGTGCGGCTGCGGCCGGGCGACCGCGGCGGTGCGGGCGGCCTCGCGCTCGACGCGCTCGGCAAGGCGCTGCGCCTCGGCCCGGCTGCGGCTGGCAAGCTCGGCCAGCCGATGATCCTGCTTCTGATCCTGCCGCGCGTCCTGCGCGCGGCCGGCTGCGGCGATCTCGGCGCTGTCGATGCCGGTCGCGACCACCGAGACGCGGATCACGCCTTCCAGGCTCTCGTCGAAGGTGGCGCCGACGATGATATTGGCGTCGGAATCGACCTCCTCGCGGATGCGGGACGCGGCCTCGTCCACCTCGTAGAGCGTGAGGTCCTTGCCGCCGGTGATCGAGACCAGCAGTCCCTTGGCGCCCTTCATCGACGAATCGTCGATCAGCGGATTGGAGATCGCGGCCTCGGCTGCGGTCGCGGCGCGCTTCTCGCCCGACGCCTCGCCGGTGCCCATCATCGCCTTGCCCATCTCGCGCATCACCGCGCGCACGTCGGCGAAGTCGAGGTTGATGAGGCCTTCCTTGACCATCAGATCGGTGATGCAGGCGACGCCGGAATACAGCACCTGGTCGGCCATCGCGAAGGCGTCGGCGAAGGTGGTCTTCTCGTTGGCGACGCGGAACAGGTTCTGGTTGGGGATCACCAGCAGGGTGTCCACCACCTTGTGCAGCTCGGCGATGCCCATCTCGGCGAAGCGCATGCGGCGCTGGCCTTCGAAGTGGAACGGCTTGGTGACGACGCCGACCGTCAGGATGCCGAGCTCCTTGGCGACGCGGGCGATCACCGGCGCGGCGCCGGTGCCGGTGCCGCCGCCCATGCCGGCGGTGACGAACACCATGTGCACGCCGGAGAGATGATCGCGGATCTCGTCGATCACCTCCTCGGCGGCGGCGCGGCCGACCTCGGGCTGCGAGCCGGCGCCGAGCCCTTCCGTGACCTGCAGGCCCATCTGGATGATGCGCTCGGCCTTCGAGCTGGTGAGCGCCTGCGCGTCGGTATTGGCGACGACGAAATCGACTCCCTGCAGACCGGCATTGATCATGTTGTTGACGGCATTGCCGCCGGCGCCGCCGACGCCGAACACGATGATCCTGGGCTTGAGCTCCTGGATATCGGGAATCTTCAGATTGATCGTCATGGTTGCCTCATTGCGTCGCGGCGCCACAGCCACGCTTCCATCTTGGTTACTGGGAGGGTCAGAAGCTTTCGCGCAGCCATTGTCCGACCCGTGAGATGTAGCCACCCGTACCTGTCATCAGTTGCCGCGTTCGCCGCGGTTCGAAGTGTTCGAGATGCGCCGCCTGCGGATAGACCAGGAGCCCCGCGGCGACGGCGAAGGCTGGGCCCTTCGCCGCATCGCGCAGCCCGGCGACGCCGAGCGGCCGGCCGATGCGGACATTGCGGCCGAGGATGCGCGCGGCGAGGTCGGGCAGCCCGACGAGCTGGCTCGCGCCGCCGGTCAGCACCACGCGCCCGCGCGGCTCCGCGGCGAACGGCGAGGCCGCGAGCCGGTCGCGCACCATTTCGAGAATCTCCTCGACCCGCGGCCGGATCACGCGCGCCAGCGCCGCGCGCGACACGAATTGCGGCGGCTCGCGGTCATCGTCGCCGATCGGCGGCACGGTAATCATGTCGCGCTCGTCTGACCCACCGGCCTGCACAGTGCCATAGAACGTCTTGATTCGCTCCGCGTCGGCGATGCGCGCATTGAGCCCGCGCGCCAGATCCATGGTGACGTGATGGCCGCCGAGCGCGAAGCCGTCGGCATGAACGAAGCGGCCGCCGGAGAACACCGCCAGGGTGGTGGTGCCCGCGCCCATGTCGATGACGGCGGCGCCGAGATCGGCCTCGTCGTCGGCAAGCACCGCGAGCGCCGCGACATAGGGCGAGGCCACCATGGCCTCGACGTCGAGATGGCTGCGCTCGACGATCAGCATCAGGTTGCGCGCCGCCGAGACGTCGGCGGTGACCATGTGCATGTCGACGCCGAGCCTGCGGCCGAGCATGGCGCGCGGGTCGCGGATGCCCTTGGCGGCGTCGATGGCGAAGCCCATCGGAATCGAATGCAGCACGGCGCGGCCGTCGCGCGCGGAATGGCGGCTGGTGGCGGCGAGCACGCGGGCAATGTCGTTGTCGGTAACCGCACCCGACAGATCGACGGTGGAGTTGAACCGCTCGCTGCCGATGCGTCCGGCCGACAGCGACACCACCACGGATTCGAGTTCCACGCCGGCATTCTTCTCGGCGATGTCGAGCGCCTGGCGCACCACCGCCTCGGCGGCGACGAGATCGCTGATGGCGCCGCTCTTCATGCCGCGCGCCGCGACATGGCCGAAGCCCAGCACCTCGACGCCGTGGCTGCGCCGCCGCAGCGTCTCGCGCGGCGATTGCGGCCGCAGCCGCGCGATCAGGCAGACGATCTTGTGGGTACCGATGTCGAGCGCGGCGGCGACGGTGGCGCGGCGCGGCGAGACCGGCTTCATCTTCGGAGTGAGGCCGAAATGGAGCACGCTCATGCGTCGCCCCCTTTCCTGGCCTTCTTGCCCTTCTCCTTCCACGCCTCGGCGCGCGCGGCCGCGGCGGCATCGGAGAGCTGCACGCTGACGCGATCGGGCAGCCGCAGGTCGACTGCGACGATGTCGCGCGACAACAGGCTGCGCTCGCCGTCGAGCCTGACCAGCGCGGCGAGCGCAGCCTCGACGCCGGTTTCCGGCAGCTTGACGTCGATGCCGTTCTTCAGCCGCAGGTTCCAGCGCCGCTCCGCGACCAGCACGGCGGCGCGCAGGTTCTGCATGAGCTGCGGATAGGCATCGAGCACCGCCAGGAAATCGCGGGCGCGCGCGGCGGCGCCGGCACCGACCACCAGCGGCAGGCGGTTGAACCGGACGCTGTCATAGGGTTGCAGCGGCGCGCCGTCGGCGGCGATGACGAACACCTTGCCCTCGTGCTGCCACAGCGCGAACGCCTCGCGCTCCTTGATCTCGATCTCGAGCCGGCCGGGATAGAACTTGCGCAGCGTCGCATCGGCGATCCACGGCACCGCCTTGAGGCGGGCGCGCGCCTCTTCCAGATCGAAGAACGGCAGCGAGGAATGCGCGGTCAGTCCCGCGGCGGCGAACACCTCGTCGCGGCTGAGCTGGCGGTCGCCGGAGAGCGCGATCTCGGCGATCTGGAAGCCGAACGCATTGGCGGCACTGTCGCAGAGCTGCTGCCACTGCGCGGCGAGCGCCGGCAGGTGGTCGCCGCGGACCGCGCCGTAGCCGCCGGCGCCGAGCACGATCGCGGCGGCGGCCAGCGTGCCCAGGCCGCGCGGCGGCTGCCAGGCCGTCAGCGATGCGGCGCAACCGTGCAGCAGGCGTCCCCATCGGGTGGAGCGGATGCGCAGCCGGGGCGCGCGGGCCGTCCGCGCGCGCGCATCATCGGACCGTTTCAGCGGTTGAGCGAGGCGTCCTCGACCATCCATCCAACCAGCTCTTCAAACGTTATGCCCGCGTGGGCGGCGAGCTCCGGCACGAGCGAGGTTTCGGTCATGCCGGGTTGGGTATTCACCTCGAGGCAGAACAGTCCCGCGGTCCCCTCAACGGTGTCGTCGTAGCGAAAGTCGGCGCGCGTAACCCCACGACAGCCCAGCGCGCGGTGAGCCGCCACGGCTAGTCTTCGGACCTCTTGGTAAACAAAAGGTAAAACCTGCGCCGGCAGGACGTGTTTTGAGCCGCCGGGCGCATATTTCGCCTCATAGTCGTAAAACCGCACCGCCGGCACGATCTCGATCACGTCGAGCGCGCGGTCGCCGATCACGGCGCAGGTCAGTTCCTTGCCGGGGATGAACGGTTCCACCAGCACCTCGTCGCCGAACGCCCAGTCCGGCCGGGTCAGCTCCTGCGGCGGATGCGCGTGATCCTCCTGCACGATGAAGACGCCGACGCTCGAGCCTTCGGCGATCGGCTTGATGACGTAAGGCGGCGGCAGGACATGCGCCGCGGCGACCTCCAGCCGGCCGAACACGCCGCCGCCCGGCACCGGCACGCCGCCGGCCTTGAGCAGCGACTTGGCCATGTCCTTGCGCATCGCGATCGCGGAGGCGGCGACGCCGGAATGGCTGTAGGGAATGCCGAGGATTTCGAGGAGGCCTTGCAGCGTGCCGTCCTCGCCGGGGCGGCCATGCAGCACGTTGAGCGCGACGTCGGGCTTGAGCAGCGTCAGCACGCCGGCGATGTCGCGGCCGACATCGATGCGGGTGACGCGGTAGCCCTGCCGCTCCAGCGCCTCGGCGCAGGCTTTGCCCGAGCGCAGCGACACCTCGCGCTCCGCCGACCAGCCGCCATTGAGCACCGCCACATGCTTGCCGCCGGTCCTGGGTTTCGTGGTGGGATCGGGGTCTGGACCTGTCATGCTGCGCTCCGAATCAGTCGCTAACATCGCTGATTTGCGGAGTCCGTCCTAGCGTATTGTCCGTCTGATTCGACGCGGGCGCCAAGCAGAGGAGTCGATAGGCATGGGACTCGAGCTCCTGACATCCGCGCACTTCTTCGTGCTGGGCGCTCTCTATCTCGGAACCGCCGCGCTGCTGCACTGGGTGGTGTTCCATTCGCCGCTGCGCGCGCGGATCACCAGCCGCGCCGGCATCATCGGGCTCGACACCACGGTCGCGATCCTGTTCGCGCTGCTGACCGGCTTTCTCGCCAGCGACGTCGGCGCGCGCAACCAGCAGGCGGCGCGGGCGGTGCAGACCGAGGCCAGCGAATTGCGCAACCTGCATACGCTGAGCGTCGCCTCCCTCGGCGACATGAAGGCCATCCGCGCCGCCTTGCGGCGCTACGTCGAGGCGGCGACGACACTGGAATGGCCGGCGATGGCGCGGCAGACGAGTTCGGCCGAGGCGCAGGCCGCCTATGACGTGCTGCTGCACGAGGTCAGCGATCCGGCGATCGCCCGCGAGTCCGGCGAGGCCGTGCACAGCGCGCTGCTGCAAGCGACGATCCGCGCCGGCACGGCCCGCTCGGAACGGATCGCGCTCGCCGCCGACCGCACCAACACATTGAAGTGGATCACGGTGCTGATTCTCGGCGTGATGACGCAGATCGCGATCGGCGTCATGCATCTGGAGCGGCCCGGCGCGCATATCGCCGCGCTGCTGATCTTCTCGACGGCGACGGTGGCAGCGCTCGGCCTGATCGCGCTGCAGGAGCAGCCGTTCAACGGCGCGTTCCGCGTCTCGCCGGCGCCGTTGCAGGAGCTGCTGGCGCTCGATGCCGGCGGCTGAGCGCGTCGCGCGCACCGCCCCAGCGCCGTCAGGCCGGCACGCCGATCCGCTTGATCTCCCAGTCCAGCATCACGCCGGACTGCGCCTTGACGCGCGCGCGCACGGTCTCGCCGAGCTCCTCGATGTCGGCGGCGCTGGCCGCGCCGCGGTTGATGAGGAAGTTGCAGTGCAGCTCCGACACCTGTGCGTCGCCGCGAACGAGGCCGCGGCAGCCGGCGGCATCGATGAGCTGCCACGCCTTCTGTCCCGGCGGATTCTTGAAGGTGGAGCCGCCGGTGCGGCTCTTCACCGGCTGCGTCGCCTCGCGCGAACTGGTGATCTGCTCCATCTCCGCGGCGATGGCGGCGCGATCGCCGGGCGTGCCGGCGAAGGTCGCTTCCGTGAAGATGAGATCGTCCGGCGCACTGCTGTGGCGATAGCTGAACCCCATCTCGGCATGGCTCAGCACATGGATCGCGCCGCGGCGGTCGACCGCGCGCGCGGCGACCAGCACGTCCTTGGTCTCGCGGCCATAGGCGCCGGCATTCATGCGCAGCGCGCCGCCGATCGCGCCGGGGATGCCGCGGTAGAACGCAAGCCCCGCGAGTCCCGCCTCCTGCGCGGCGCGCGCGACCTTGACGTCCGGCACCGCGGCGCCGGCGATCACCTGGTCACCCGCGACGCGCACCTCGTTGAAGCCGCGTCCGAGCCGGATCACCACGCCGGCGACACCGCCGTCGCGCACGATCAGATTGGAGCCGAGCCCGATCACCGCCACCGGGATGTCGGCGGGAAGCTGCGCCAGGAAATAGGCGAGATCGTCCTCGCCTTCCGGCATGAACAGCGCCTGCGCCGGCCCGCCGACGCGGAACCAGGTCAGCTCGGCGAGCGATTGTCCGGCGATGAGCCGGCCGCGCAGCCTCGGCATGCGCGCGCGCAGGTCAGCGGTGATGTCGGGGAAGGTCATCCTGGTTTGCGCCAGCGACTTGGGTCGCGGTTTCCTCAATGCGCCTGCCCTACCCCGCCTGCAACTCGGCCGGCAGCGCGTAAGCCCATTGCGTGATGTTGCCGGCGCCGAGCAGCACGACGTAGTCGCCGGGCTTGGCCAGCAACCGGATGATGCCGGCGAGCTTGTCCGGTCCGTCGAGCGGAATCACCTGGCGATGGCCGCGCGCGCGCAGCGCCTCGACCAGGTGGTCGCGGTCGGCGCCCTCGATCGGCGCCTCGCCGGCCGGATAGACATGCGCGACGATCACCGTGTCGGCGTCGTTGAAGCAGGTCGAGAACGGCTCGAACAGTGATTTCAGCCGGGTATAGCGGTGCGGCTGCACCACGGCGATCACCTGGTTCTTGGTCGATTCGCGCGCCGCCTTGAGCACCGCGGCGATCTCCACCGGATGATGACCGTAGTCGTCGATGATGGTGACGCCGTTCCATTCGCCGACCCGGGTGAAGCGGCGCTTGACGCCGCCGAACTTGTCGAGCGCACCGCGGATCGTCTCGTCGGCAATGGCGAGTTCGTGCGCCACGGCGACCGCAGCGGTGGCGTTGAGCGCATTGTGGCGGCCCGGCATCGGCAACGCGAGCTCCCGGATCTCGTGCACGGTGCGGCCGTCGCGGTCGCGGAACACCACCGAGAACACCGACCTGCCGCCGCGGTTGTCGAGCTCGACGAGCCGCACGTCGGCCTGCGGGTTCTCGCCATAGGTGATGACGCGGCGATCGGTGACGCGGCCGATCAGGCGCTGCACGATCGGATGGTCGATGCACATCACCGCGAAGCCGTAGAACGGCACGTTCTCGACGAAAGCGAGGAACGCCTCCTGCACCGCCTGGAACGTCTTGAAATGATCGAGATGCTCGGCATCGACATTGGTGACGATGGCGATGTCGGCCGGCAGCTTGAGGAAGGTGCCGTCGGATTCGTCGGCCTCGACCACCATCCAGTCGCCGGCGCCGAGCCGCGCATTGGTGCCGTAGGCGTTGATGATGCCGCCGTTGATCACAGTCGGATCGAGGTTGCCGGCATCGAGCAGCGCCGCCACCATCGAGGTGGTGGTGGTCTTGCCGTGGGTGCCGGCGATGGCGACGCAGCGCTTGAGCCGCATCAGTTCGGCCAGCATCTCGGCACGGCGCACCACCGGCAGCCGCTTGGCGCGGGCCGCCACCAGCTCGGGATTGTCGGGCTTGATCGCCGACGATACCACGATGACGTCGGCGCCGTCGATATTGTCGGCCTGATGGCCGACCGCGACCGCGATGCCCTTGTCGCGCAGCCTTTTGACGTTGGCGCTGTCGGAAACGTCCGAGCCGGTGACGGTGTAGCCGAGATTGGCGAGCACCTCGGCGATGCCGCTCATGCCGATGCCGCCGATCCCGATGAAGTGGACGGGTCCGATGTCGCGCGGCAGTTTCATGGAAAGCCCCTGTTGGTCGCCGCGGTTCTACAGGCGGGCGACGCGGATCACCAGATCGGCCAGCCGCTCGGCGGCGTCAACCGTGCCGGCCGATCTGGCCGCAGCGGCCATGGCGGACAGCCGTTCCGGGGCTTCCACCAGCGCCGCGATCTCGGCGGCGAGCCGCTCCGGCGTGAAATCCGTCTGGTTGATGCGGATCGCGCCGCCGGCGCGCTCCAGCATGCCGGCATTGGCGAGCTGGTCCTGGTCGAGCGCATGCGGCAGCGGCACCAGGATCGCGGGGCGGCCGATCACCGCAAGCTCGGCCACGGTGCCGGCCCCCGAGCGCGACACCACGAGATGCGCGGCGGCGATGCGCACCGGCAGGTCGGCGAAGAACGGCGCCACCTCGGCGATGACGCCGAGCCGATCATAGATCGCGCGCACCGCGTCGACGTCC
>Ga0182748_1000499_pt1 | contig 42319 bp, 29 predicted proteins | sample eDN3rd37CKraftOP_FD_128877 | JGI IMG/M metagenome (GOLD analysis project Ga0182748, IMG submission 128877) | Enriched Organic Plus compost microbial communities from Emeryville, California, USA - eDNA 3rd pass 37_C Kraft OP (version 2) (version 2) ... | reverse complement strand
GGTGCACAAGGTCACCATCATCCCGCGCGGCCGCGCGCTGGGCGTGACCATGCAGCTGCCGGAAAGCGACCGCTACAGCATGGACAAGGAGCGCCTGCTCAACACCATCGCGGTCCTGTTCGGCGGGCGCATCGCCGAGGAAATCTTCATGCATCAGATGACCACCGGCGCCTCGAACGATTTCGAGCGGGCCACGGCCATCGCGCGCGACATCGTCACCCGCTACGGCATGACCGATTCGCTCGGGCCCATGGTCTATGCCGAGAACGAGGGCGAGGTGTTCCTGGGCCGCAGCGTGACCAAGACCACCCACGTATCCGAGGCCACCATGCAGAAGGTGGACGCCGAGATCCGTTCGATCATCGACGAGCAGTACGGGGTGGTGCGCCGGATCCTCGAGGAAAACCGCGACAAGGTCGAGGCCATGACGGCGGCGCTGCTCGAATGGGAAACCATAGACGCGGACCAGATCGAGGACATCATGGCCGGCCGTCCGCCGCGCCCTCCCAAGACCCCGCAGGGGCCGTCGGATACGCCCGACACCCCCTCGGCCGGCGTGCCGGCCGGCGGCAACGCGGCGGCCACGGCCTGACCGGTTTTCGCCGCGCATGGCCAACACGTTCCTGTGCGGGCGCTACGAGTTCGACCTCGAGCGCCCGCTGGTCATGGGCATCGTCAACGTCACGCCTGATTCGTTCTCCGACGGCGGACGGCACACCGAGCCCGACGCCGCCGTCGCCCACGCCCGCCAGCTGATCGCCGAAGGCGCGCAGATCCTGGACATCGGGGGCGAGTCCACGCGCCCGGGGGCACAGCCCGTGGCGGCCGCCGACGAACTGGCGCGCGTGCTGCCGGTGATCGAGGCCTTGCGCGACTGCGGCGTGCCGCTGTCGGTCGATACCTTCAAGCCCGAGGTCATGCGCGCGGTGCTCGACGCCGGCGCGGACATGATCAACGACATCTACGGCTTTCGCCAGCCGGGCGCCATCGAGGCCGTGGCCGGCACGCGCTGCGGGCTGTGCGTCATGCACATGAAAGGCGAGCCGCGCACCATGCAGGAGAACCCGGAATACGGCGACCTGCTGGGCGAGATCGGCGTCTTCCTGGGCTCGCGCGCGCAGCGCCTGCGCGCGGCCTGGGTGGATCCGCGCCGCATCGTGCTGGATCCGGGCTTCGGCTTCGGCAAGACGGCCGACCAGAATTACCAATTGCTGCGCAGGCTGGCCTCGCTGCGCGTTTCCAGCTATCCCCTCCTGGTGGGGGTTTCCAACAAATCGATGATCGGCCATGCCACTGGCCGTCCCGTGGCCGGGCGCACGGCGGGCAGTATCGCCGCCGCCCTGGCCTGCGTGGCGCGCGGCGCTTCCATCGTGCGGGTGCACGACGTCGCGGCCACGGTGGACGCCTTGAAAGTCTGGCAGGCCGCCGAGCAGGGAGCCATAAGAGCATGAGTCAACGCAAGTATTTCGGCACCGACGGGGTGCGCGGCGAAGTGGGCGGCCCGGTGATCAACGCCGAGTTCGCCCTGCGGCTGGGCCACGCGGCCGGGCAGGTGCTGGCCCGCGAGCACGCCGCGCGCAGCCGTCCCACCGTGCTGATCGGCAAGGACACCCGCATTTCCGGCTACATGCTGGAATCTGCCCTGGAGGCGGGATTTTCCTCCGCGGGCGTGGACGTGCTGCTGGCCGGGCCCGTGCCCACGCCGGCGGTGGCCTACCTGACCCGGGTGCTGCGGCTGGCGGCCGGCGTGGTCATCAGCGCCTCGCACAATCCCTATCAGGACAACGGCATCAAGTTCTTCTCGCCCCACGGCATGAAGCTGCCCGACCAGACCGAGCACGCCATCGAGGCGGTGCTCGACCAGCCGCTGGGCTGCGTCGATTCCGGCCGCCTGGGGCGGGCCCGGCGCATCGACGACGCCGCGGGCCGCTACATCGAATTCTGCAAGAGCACCTTCCCGTCCGAACTGGACCTGAGCGGGCTGAGCATGGTGGTCGACGCCGCCCACGGCGCGGCCTACCACATCGCGCCGCACGTCTTCCGCGAACTGGGCGCCGAGGTGCACGCCATCGGCTGCCAGCCCGACGGCTTCAACATCAACAACGGCGTGGGCGCGCTGCACCCCGAGGCGCTGGCCGCCGAGGTGCGGGCGCGCGGCGCCGACCTGGGCGTGGCCCTGGACGGCGACGCCGACCGCGTGCAGATGGTCGACGGCGAGGGCCGCATCTACAACGGCGACGAGCTGCTCTACGCCATCGTGCGCGAACGCATGCAGCGCGGGCCGGTGCAGGGCGTGGTGGGCACGCTGATGACCAACTACGGCTTCGAGCGCCGCATGCAGGAGCTGGGCGTGGCATTCGCGCGCGCCCAGGTGGGCGACCGATACGTGCTCGAGCAGATGCAGGCCCGCGGCTGGCTGTACGGCGGCGAAAGCTCCGGCCACCTGCTGTGCCTGGATTGCCACACGACCGGCGACGGCATCATCGCTGCGCTGCAGGTGCTCGCGGCGCTGCGCCGCAGCGATGCGACGCTGGCGCAATGGATCGCCGACCTGCGCATGTATCCCCAGAAGATGATCAACGTGCCGCTGGTGCCCGGCGTGGACTGGAAGACCCACGCCGGCCTGCAGGCTGCGCGCGGCGAAGTCGAGAGCGAACTCGGCGCCCGCGGGCGGGTGCTGATCCGGGCATCCGGCACCGAGCCCAAGCTGCGGCTCATGGTCGAGGCCGAAGACGAGGGCCTGGCGACCCAATGCGTGGAGAAACTGGCGGGCGTAAACTTCACAATCATGTAATGTATTGTTCAAATACATGAAATGTCGTGCGGCGACACTGGTCGGATATCCCAGGGAGTCTATCCAATGCTCGAATTAGCCCGCATCGAATCCGGTCCCGCCGCCGGGGCCTGGAACGGCCCCTCTCCCGCAGGCCTGGTGCTGGGGCTGGCCCGTACCTCCGAAGAGGTCGAGCAGATCCAGCGCCTGCGCTACGACGTTTTCACCGAAGACATGGGCGCGGTGTTTCCCGGGGCGGCCGACGGCATCGACCGCGACCGTTTCGACCCGTGGTGCGAGCACATCATGGTGCGCGAACTGGCCACCGACCGCATCGTCGGTACCTACCGCGTGCTCACCCCCGAGAAGGCCCGCGAGGCCGGCAGCTATTATTCCGAATCCGAGTTCGACCTGGCCGGCCTGGGCGCCACGCGCGACGAACTGGTCGAGTTCGGGCGTTCCTGCACCCACGCCGACTACCGCAACGGCGCGGTCATCATGCTGCTGTGGTCGGGCCTGGCCGAAGTGCTGCGCCGGGGCGGCTACCGCTACGCCTTCGGCTGCGCCAGCGTCAGCCTGCGCGACGACGGCGTGACCGCCGCCGCCGTCTGGCGGGCGGTGACCGGCCACCTGGCCGACCCGGCCACGCCCAGGGTGGCGCCGTTGCACCGCTATCCGGTCGAGCGCCTGGCCAGCACGCTGCCGGCGCGCATTCCCCCCCTGCTCAAGGGCTATCTCAAGCTCGGCGCCAAGGTGTGCGGCGAACCCGCCTGGGACCCCGATTTCAACACGGCGGATTTCCCGGTGCTGCTGGCCATCGACCAGATGGACGAGCGCTACCGCCGGCATTTCGGCCTCCAGGAACAGGCCGCGCCTGTCGCTGCAGAGTAGGGCGGACCATGTGCCGCGTCCGTATCCTGCGCCGCATCCGGGCCAGGCTGGTTTGCCGCGCCACGCGGCGGCTGCGCCTAGCGCTCAAGGAGCTCGAACGAAAAACCTACCTTGCGCCATTCTGATTCTTCGGTGCGCAGGGTGAAGTCGGTGAGCGGATGGGCGCGCAGCCATTCGCGTTCCACGCTGACGACGATGGAGCGGTCCCGCACCGACACCGACAGGGGCAGGCTTTCCAGTTTTTCGCGCCGCCGGAACAGCAGCACGGCCAGCCGCAGGCAAAGTAAGGCCAGCCAGTGCTCGCGGTCGCGCACCAGGGGCTCCAGCTTGCCCAGCTTGCCCTGGTGGCCCAGCGCGAACAGCGCCAGCCGCGCCTGGTCGGCCTTGGAAAAGCCCGGCATGTCGGCGTTTTCGAGCACGTAGGCAGTGTGCTTGTGGTAGGTGTTGTGGGCGATGGACAGGCCGACCTCGTGCAGGTCGGCGGCCCACCCCAGCGCCAGGGCCATCTCGTCGCGTTCGGGCGCGCCGGCCGGCAGCACGGAATCGAACAGGGCCAGGGCGGCTTCGCGCACCCGGCGGGCCTGCGCGGCATCGACGTGGTAGCGCTTCATGAATAGCCTGACCGATTCGTCGCGCTTGTCGTGCGCCGCGTCGCGGCCCAGCAGGTCGTAGAGCACGCCCAGCCGCAGCGCGCCGTCGCCGGTGTGCATGACGTCGATGCCCAGCTCGTCGAAGATCGCGCTCATGATGGCCAGCCCGCCCGGCAGGACGTCCGAGCGCTCGGGCTTGATGCCCGGCAGTTGCTCGGGCACCACGCGGCCGGCCCGGATGATGCGGTCCTTGAGCCTGTGCAGGCCCGCGCGGGTGATGCCGGCGGCCGACATGCCGCCTTCGGTCAGGATCGCGTAGAGCGCCTTGGCCGTGCCCGACGAGCCGTAGGCTTCTTTCCAGCCCGTCTTGCGGTACTGCCTGGCGATCACCTCGAGTTCGCGGCGCGCCGCGAGCTCGGCCAGCTTCATGTGGTGCGCGTCCACCGCGCCGCCGGGGAAGAACTGCCGGCTGTAGCTGACGCAGCCCATGTACAGCGAGGACATCAGGTCGGGCTCGAAGCCTTTGCCGATGATGATCTCGGTGGAGCCGCCGCCGATGTCGACCACCAGCCGCCTGGCAGGCGATGGCTGCAGGGTGTGCACCACGCCCGAGAAGATGAGCCGTGCTTCCTCGCGCCCGGCGATGACCTCGATCGGGAAGCCCAGCGCGGCCTGCGCCCTGGGCAGGAAATCCGGCGTGTTGCGGGCCACGCGGAAGGTGTTGGTGGCGACCGCGCGCACGCGGTTCGGATGGAAGCTGCGCAGCCGCTCGCCGAAGCGTTCCAGCACCTGCACGGCGCGCGCGATGGCGTCTTCGCCCAGGCGCTTGTCGGCGTCCAGGCCGGCGGCCAGCCGCACGGTTTCCTTGAGGCGGTCGATCTGGTAGATCTGCGCGGCGCCGTCCTGGTTGATGACCCGCCCGATGGACAGGCGGAAGCTGTTGGAACCGAGGTCGACGGCGGCCAGGAGATGGTCCATGCGGGGGAAGCCGATAGGGGAGGGGCGGATGCGAAGCTGGATTATAAATAAGGACCCCTGTAATTGGACTGTCATCTTCCGGAAGTAAAACGCTTCGCTTATTCTGAGCAGCCTGCCTGCCCCCATGGAATACCCAATGTCCACGCGAGAATCGGCCGAACCCCTGTTCCTCAACCGCGAGCTTGCCCTGCTCAAGTTCAACGAGCGGGTGCTGGCCATGGCCGAGAACCCGGAAGTCCCTCTGCTGGAGCGGCTGCGCTACGTCTGTATCGTCAGCTCCAACCTGGACGAGTTCTTCGAGATCCGCGTCTCCAGCCTGAAGGAGCAGCAGCGCCAGAACGCCAACCTGGTGGGGGTGGACGGCATGACGCCCGGCGAGGCCTTCGAGCGGCTGGCCGAAGAGGCCCACGCCCTGGTGGCGCGGCAGTACGAACTGCTCAACGACGACATCTTCCCGCGCATGCAAGCCGCGGGCATCGCCCTGCACCATGCCTCGGAATGGAACGACGCGCAGCGGGAATGGGCGCGGCAGACCTTCAACCGCGACGTCATGCCGCTGCTCACGCCCATCGGCCTGGACCCGGCCCACCCCTTCCCGCGGGTCTACAACAAGAGCCTGAATTTCATCGTCGCGCTTTCCGGCGTCGACGCCTTCGGCCGCCAGGCCTCGATCGCCGTGGTGCAGGCCCCGCGCGCCCTGCCGCGCCTGATCCGCATGCCGCAGGAAATTTCCGGCTATCCCCACGGGCACGTGCTGCTGACCTCGCTGATGCGGGCCTTCGTGGGCGAGCTGTTCCCGGGCATGGAGGTGCAGGGCTGCTACCAGTGGCGGGTCACGCGCAACAGCGACCTGTTCGTCGACGAGGAAGAAGTCACCAACCTGCGGCTGGCGCTGCAGGGCGAGCTGTCGCAGCGCAATTTCGGGGCGGCGGTGCGCCTGGAGATCGACCGCCTGACGCCGCCGGAGCTCGAGGCCTACCTGCAGCGGGAATTCTCGCTGTCGGCCGACGACACCTACCGCGTGAACGGTCCGGTCAACCTGAACCGCCTGATGCACCTGTGCGGGGCGGCCCAGGACCCGGAGCTGCTGTTTCCCGCCTACGTGGCGCCGGTGCCCGCGCCCTTCGACGAAGTCGGCACCCGGCCGGCCGACCTGTTTGCCGCGATCGCCGCCGGCGACCGCCTGCTGCATCACCCCTACCAGTCCTTCCAGCCGGTCATCGACTTCCTCACCGCCGCGGCGGTGGACCCCGACGTGGTCGCCATCAAGCAGACCATCTACCGGACCGGCGAGGATTCCGAACTGATGCGCCTGCTGCTGGCCGCGGCCAAGGCGGGCAAGGAAGTGACGGTGGTGGTCGAGCTCATGGCGCGCTTCGACGAGCAGACCAACATCAACTGGGCGGCCCGGCTCGAAGAGGTCGGCGCCCACGTGATGTACGGCGTGGTGGGCCACAAGACCCACGCCAAGATGGCCCTGGTGCTGCGCCGCGAGCGCGGGCGCATCCGCCGCTATGCCCACCTGGGCACCGGCAACTACCACCCCCGCACGGCCCGGCTCTACACCGATTTCGGCCTGCTGACGGCCGAGCCCAGGTTGTGCGAGGACGTGGACAAGGTGTTCTCCCAGCTGACCGGGCTGGGCGCGCGCCGCACGCTGAAGCTGCTGGTGCAGTCCCCGTTCACCCTGCACGGCACCATGGTCGAGATGATCCGCGCCGAGGCGCGCGCCGCGGCCGGCGGCAGGAAGGCGCGCATCATGGCCAAGATGAACTCGCTGCTGGAGCCGGCGGTCATCGAGGAACTCTACCGCGCCAGCCAGGCCGGGGTGCGCATCGACCTGATCGTGCGCGGCGTGTGCGCCCTGCGCGCGGGCGTGCCGGGGCTGTCGGACAACATCCGGGTGCGCTCGATCATCGGCCGTTTCCTGGAGCATTCGCGGGTCTTCTATTTCCACGACGGGGGCCGCGAGACCGTCTACCTGTCCTCGGCCGACTGGATGGACCGGAATTTCTTCCGCCGGGTCGAGGTAGCCTTTCCGGTGCTGGACCCGGCGCTCAAGAAACGGGTCATCGACGAGGCTTTCACCTTCGCGCTGCGCGACACCGAGCTGACGTGGCTGCAGCAGCCAGACGGCGACTATGTGCGGGTGCGCACCCGCCGCAAGCCCTTCAACCTGCACCAGCATCTCATGGAGCGCCTGGGCGGGTAGGGGGGGCGGCGGAGACGGGAAGCGGGTCGGCAAAGCGCCGGCCCATTCGCGCCCCGGTCACGGCGAGACCGCCGCGGCGCCAGGCCGGCTGGTGCGGCCTGACGGGTATTTACAAAAAGTTTCATTCCGTCCCGCTGCGGTCACCTCCCGTAGTATGTGACTGTCACGGTCCTGTCATTTTGACCTCCTAAGATGCTTGCACGCGGAAGGGTTCCGCCCCGCATTCCTCAACAAGCACAGAAGGAACGTCACATGTTCAAGCGAGTATTCAAGCAAGTGTCGGTCGGCGTCGCGCTCGGCGCGGCTGCCCTGACCGTCCATGCCACCGACATCACCGGTGCCGGGGCGTCTTTCCCTTATCCCGTCTACGCCAAGTGGGCCTCCGACTACAAGGCCGCCACCGGCAACGCGGTCAACTACCAGTCCATCGGCTCGGGCGGCGGCCAGCAGCAGATCATCGCCAAGACGGTCGATTTCGGCGCCTCGGACGATCCCATGAAGGGCCCCGACCTGGAAAAGAACGGCCTGTTCCAGTTCCCGGCCGTGGTGGGCGGGACGGTGGCCGTGGTCAACGTCGACGGCGTGGAAGCCGGCAAGATGAAGCTGTCCGGCCCGGTGCTGGCCGATATCTTCATGGGCAAGATCACGAAGTGGGACGACGCCGCCATCAAGGCGATGAACCCCGACCTGAAGCTGCCTTCGGCCGACATCGTGGTGGTGCACCGTTCGGACGGTTCCGGCACCACCTTCGGCTGGACCAACTACCTGTCCAAGGTTTCGCCCGAGTGGAAGTCGTCGATCGGCGAAGGCAAGGCCGTGAAGTGGCCCACCGGCCAGGGCGGCAAGGGCAACGAAGGCGTGGCCGCCTACGTTGGCCAGCTGAAGAACTCGATCGGCTACGTCGAGTATGCCTACGCCAAGCAGAACAAGCTGGCCTGGACGCAGCTGCAGAACCACGACGGCAAGTTCGTGCAGCCCGAGCAGGGCGCCTTCGCCGCCGCGGCCGCCAACGCCGACTGGGCCAGCGCCCCGGGCATGGGCGTGGTCCTGACCAACGAGCCGGGCGCGACGTCCTGGCCCGTGACCAGCGCCACCTTCATCCTGGTGCACAAGGTCCAGGACAAGCCGGCGCAAGGCAAGGCGGTGCTCGAGTTCTTCGACTGGGCCTTCAAGAACGGCGCCCAATCCGCCGCCGCGCTGGATTACGTGCCGCTGCCCGACGAAGTCACCGACAAGATCCGCGCCGCGTGGAAGGCCGAGATCAAGTCGGCCGACGGCCAGGCCATCTACCAGTAAGTTCCGGCACGCGGGCCGCAGCGGGCGGCCCGCGGGTTCCGGATACGGCGGCGCGGCCGGCAGGCTGCGCCGCCATTCCCAGAATCAAGCAACAAGGAAAGTTCATCCATGAGCGCGGTAGTGGATAATAGAGGGCTCGTCCTGCCCCCAGCGGATGCCGTCGAAGCCGGCACGCCGACCCCCCTCCAGAAGAACCAGAACGCGCTGATGGATGCCCTGTTCAAGAACCTGACCCGGACGTTCGCCTTCCTGGTCTTCATCCTGCTGGCGGCGATCATGCTTTCGCTGGTCTACGGCAGCCGCGAGACCATTTCCGAATACGGCCTGTCCTTCCTCTGGACCAACGACTGGGATCCGGTCAACCAGCACTACGGGGCGGTGGTGCCCATCGTCGGCACCCTGCTGACCTCGTTTATCGCCCTCCTGGTGGCCGTGCCGGTGTCCTTCGGCATCGCCATGTTCCTGACCGAGCTGTCGCCCACCTGGCTGCGCCGGCCCCTGGGCACGGCCATCGAAATGCTGGCGGCGATTCCGTCCATCATCTACGGCATGTGGGGCCTGTTCGTCTTCGTGCCGGTGTTCCAGAGCTATGTGCAGCCGGTGCTGATCTCCGTGTTCGGCGGCATCCCGCTCATCGGCGGGTTCTTCGCCGGCCCGCCTTTCGGCATCGGCATCTTCACCGCGGGGCTGATCCTGTCGGTCATGGTGATTCCCTTCATCGCCGCGGTCATGCGCGACGTCTTCGAACTGGTACCGCCGCTGCTCAAGGAATCGGCCTACGGCCTGGGCGCCACCACCTGGGAAGTCATGTGGAAGGTGGTGCTGCCCTTCACCAAGACGGGCGTGATCGGCGGCATCATGCTCGGGCTCGGGCGCGCACTGGGCGAGACCATGGCCGTGACCTTCGTGATCGGCAACGCCTTCCGGTTGCCGGAATCGGTGTTCTCGCCCGCCAACTCCATCGCCTCGGCGCTGGCCAACGAGTTCAACGAAGCCGGCGGCATGCAGAAGTCGGCCCTGATCGAACTGGGTCTGATCCTGTTCCTGATCACCACCGTCGTGCTGGCCTTCTCCAAGATGCTGCTGGTGCGCCTGGCCCGCAACGAAGGCGCCAAGAGCTGAAGCCGAGAGACTCATGCAGGCACTTACCGCTACCCCCCAAAGTTCCGTCTACCGCCGGCGCCGGCGCGTCAACCAGGTCATGCTGACCGTGTCGCTCGGCACGCTGGTCTTCGGCCTGTTCTGGCTGTTCTGGATCATCCTGACCCTGGTGGCCAAGGGTGCGGGCGCGCTCTCGCCGGCGCTTTTCACCGAGATCACGCCGCCGCCGGGCCAGGCCGGCGGGCTGCTCAACGCCATCGTCGGCAGCTTCATGATGGCGCTGGTCGGCACCCTGATCGGCACGCCGATCGGCATCCTGGCCGGCACCTACCTGGCCGAGTACGGCCAGCGCGGCTGGCTGGCGCCCGCCACGCGCTTCCTGAACGACGTGCTGCTGTCGGCGCCGTCCATCATCATCGGCCTGTTCATCTACGCCGTGTACGTGTCGCAGGTCGGCCACTACTCCGGCTGGGCGGGCGCGGTGGCGCTGTCCATCCTGGTGATCCCGGTGGTCGTGCGCACCACCGACAACATGCTGCTGCTGGTGCCCAACAGCCTGCGCGAGGCCACGGCCGCACTGGGCTGCCCCAAGTGGCGCATGATCACCATGGTGTGCTATCGCGCGGCCATCTCGGGCATCGTCACCGGCGTGCTGCTGGCCATCGCCCGCATCGCCGGCGAGACCGCGCCGCTGCTGTTCACCGCGCTGTCCAACCAGTTCATGTCGCTGAACATGAACGCCCCCATGGCCAACCTGCCGGTGGTCATCTTCCAGTACGCCGCCAGCCCCTTCAAGGACTGGAACGAACTGGCCTGGGCCGGCGCCGCGCTGATCACCCTGCTGGTGCTGGGCATCAATATCGTGGCCCGCAACATGTTCCGCAAATAATTCCACCGCCCATCGTCACCGGTCCGCGACACAGGAATCCCCATGCAAGCCTCCGCCGCCCTCCCTCCCTCCAAGCTGGAAGTCAGGAACCTGAACTTCTACTATGGCAAGTTCCATGCGATCCGCAACGTGAACATGTCGATCCGCGAGAAGAAGGTCACCGCCTTCATCGGCCCGTCGGGCTGCGGCAAGTCGACGCTGCTGCGCACCTTCAACCGCATGTTCGAGCTCTACCCCGGCCAGCGCGCCGAAGGCGAGATCCTGCTCGACGGCGACAACCTGCTCACCTCCAAGGCCGACATCTCGCTGATCCGCGCCAAGGTCGGCATGGTGTTCCAGAAGCCCACGCCGTTCCCCATGAGCATCTACGACAACATCGCCTTCGGCGTGCGCCTGTTCGAGCGGCTGGGCAAGGGCGCGATGGACGAGCGCGTGGAATGGGCCCTGACCAAGGCCGCACTGTGGAACGAGGTCAAGGACAAGCTGGGCCAGAGCGGCAACAGCCTGTCGGGCGGCCAGCAGCAGCGCCTGTGCATCGCCCGCGGCGTGGCCATCAGGCCCGAGGTGCTGCTGCTCGACGAGCCGTGTTCGGCGCTGGACCCGATTTCCACGGCCAAGATCGAGGAACTGATCGCCGAACTCAAGAACGAGTACACGGTGGTCATCGTGACGCACAACATGCAGCAGGCCGCGCGCTGTTCGGACTACACCGCCTACATGTACCTGGGCGAACTGATGGAATTCGGCGAGACCGGGCAGATCTTCGTCAAGCCCAGCCGCAAGGAAACCGAAGACTACATCACCGGCCGTTTCGGCTGACGGGCACCGCCCGGGCCCTACGGCCCGGCGGCTTCATTCCCGGTGGCGGTCCGCCAGGAAGCCGGCCAGCGCGGCGGCCGCCGGCGGCAGGCCCTGGCGCTGGCGGAACACCGCCACCAGCTCGCGCACGGCCCAGTCCTCGTCCAGGGGCAGGCTGCGCAAGTCCAGGGTGTTCAGGTAGAGCCCGGCGATGTGCTGCGGCACCACCGCCACTCCCAATCCCACGTGTACCATGCGGCACAGCGCGTCCAGGCTGCCGACGCGGATCTTGACGTTCAGGCGGCGGCCCAGGCCGGCGGCCTGCCGCGCCAGCAGTTGGGTCAGCGTGGCGTCTTCGTCCAGCCCGACGAAGGCCTCGTCCGCGACGTCGGCCAGGCGCGCTACCCGCGCGCGCGCCAGCCGGTGCCCGCCGGGCACGATCACGCACAGGCGGTCGCTGCGGTAGGGCTGGTGTTCCAGGCGCTCGATGCCGGGGACCCGGTTGCAGAAGCCCAGGTCGCATTCCGCTTCCTCGACCGCGCGCAGCACCTGGCCGCTGGTGCGCTCCTCGATCCGGATGTCGACGTCCGGGAACACGCGCTGGAAGGCGGCGATGTCCTCGGGCAGGAACTGCACGATGGACGACATGTTGCCGGCGATGCGGATGCGGCCCCTGGCGCCGGTGGCGAAGCGCGACAGCTCGGCTTCCATGCGTTCCAGGCTGGCCACCACTTCGCGGGCATGGCGCAGCACCGCCTCGCCCACCGGGGTGACCGAGATGCCGCGCGGCTCGCGGTGGATCACCGGCAGGCCGATCAGCTGCTCGATCTCGGCGATGCGCCGGCTCACGGCGGACGGCGCGATGCACTCGCGCTCGGCGGCGCGGGCGATGTTCCTTTCCTGGCAGACGGCGATGAACAGCCGCAGCGTGGTCAGGTCGATTTTCCGGAGCAGGGGGGTCATGCCGGTCTGGGCGCAGGCCCGGGAGGGGGGCGGGGAAACTATAACGCAGGCGATCCGGCGAGGGCGCCGGCCAGGCTGCGTGCCGCCGTGCCGCCCCTCGCCGTATCGCCGCTACAGCTCCCGCACGTCGACGAAGCAGCCGGCCACGGCGGCGGCCGCGGCCATGGCCGGGCTGACCAGGTGGGTGCGGCCGCCGTGGCCCTGGCGGCCCTCGAAATTGCGGTTGGAGGTGGACGCGCAGCGCTCGCCGGGCGCCAGGCGGTCGGCGTTCATGGCCATGCACATGGAACAGCCCGGCTCGCGCCATTCGAAGCCGGCGTCCAGGAAAACTCGGTGCAGGCCTTCGCGCTCGGCCTGCGCCTTGACCGGGCCCGAGCCGGGCACCACCAGGGCCAGCCGGATTCCGGCGGCCTTGCGCCGCCCGCGCAGCACCGCGGCGGCGGCCCGCAGGTCTTCGATGCGCGAATTGGTACAGGAGCCGATGAACACCTTGTCCAGCCGGATGCCGGCGATGGGCGTGCCGGGGCTCAGGCCCATGTAGGCGAGCGCCTTGCGCATGCCTTCGCGGCGCACGGGGTCCGGTTCCGCGTCCGGGTCCGGGATGCGGCCGCCGATCCCGGCCACCATCTCCGGCGATGTGCCCCAGGTGACGTGGGGCGCGACCTGCCCGGCGTCGATGTCCACCTCGGCGTCGAAGCGCGCGCCAGGGTCCGAGCGCAGGGTGCGCCAGTGGCGCACGGCCTGCTCCCACAGCGCGCCCGCGGGGGCGAGCGGCCGGCCGCGCAGGTAGGCCAGGGTGGTGTCGTCGAAGGCGACCATGCCGGCGCGCGCGCCGGCCTCGATGGACATGTTGCACAGGGTCATGCGGCCTTCCATGGACAGCGCCCGCACCGCCGCGCCGGCATATTCGATGGCGCAGCCGGTCGCCCCGCCCGTGCCGATGCGCCCGATCATGTGCAGCGCGAGGTCCTTGGCCGATACGCCCGGGCCCGGCACGCCCTCGAAGCGCACCCGCATGGCGCGCATCCGGCGCGCCTGCAGCGTCTGGGTGGCCAGCACGTGCTCGACTTCCGAGGTGCCGATGCCGTAGGCCAGGCAGGCGAAGGCGCCGTGGGTGCAGGTATGCGAATCGCCGCCCACCACCGTCATGCCGGGCAGGGTGGCGCCCTGTTCCGGCCCGATGACGTGTTCGATGCCCTGGCGCGGGTCCAGCGGCCCGAAATAGGCCAGTCCGAATTCGCCTGCGTTGCGGTCCAGCGCGGCCACCTGGGCGCGCGACCACGGCTCGTCTATGCCGCGGCTGCGGTCGGTGGTGGGCACGTTGTGGTCGGCCACCGCCAGGCAGGAAGACGCCCGCCAGGGCCTGCGCCCGGCCAGCCGCAGCCCCTCGAAGGCCTGGGGGCTGGAGACTTCGTTGACGATGTGGCGGTCGATGTAGAGCAGGCGGGTGCCGTCGGCCTCGGGCGCGAAGGCGTGGGATTCCCAGAGTTTGTCGTAGAGCGTGCGGGGCATGGCGGGCGGCCGGAGCGTGCGGCCGTCCATGATAGGCCGGCGGCCGCGCCCGGGCCGTGACGGTTCGAGAGGCCAGGCATGCCCAACCGGCACTTTATGCCCGCGGGCCGGCGGGCCTATAGTCGCCGCATGGAAAGCACGGAAGACGGCGTCCGGTTCGGCGGGCGCATCCTGTACCTGTCGCGGGACCCGGCCTGCGTGCGCGCCCAGATCGAAGGGCGCGACCTGGACGCGGCAAGCGCGATGCCGCTGCGCGACGACATCTCCACCGACGAGATCACGCCGGTGACGGTCATGCTCTGCTACGACGAGCGGCTGGGGCGCTATCCCTATGTCGGCTTCGAGGCGGGCGGCGAACGGCCGATCGGGCCGGACGCGGTGCGGCGCGGCGGCTTCGAGGTCACGGTGGCGGGCCGCCGCTACGGCAAGGGCTCGTCGCGGGAGTCCAGCCCGCTGGCCGAGCGCTCGGCGGGCATCCGCCTGATCGTGGCGGAAAGTTTCGAGCGCATCTACCGCCAGAATTGCGACAACCTGGGCATCCTCACCACCACCGATTTCGGCGTGCTGGCGCGCATCGCCTCGGGAGAGGCCATTCCCCTGGAGGTCTTCCTGCGGGACCGCGACGCGCTGGCGCAGGATATCCTGCGCAGCGGCGGGCTGATGGCCTATGCCCGGCGTGCCGGGCGGACGGGCCGCGAACCGGAATCCGCGCCTGGCTCCTGTCCGGTGCCGGGGCTGCGAGCCCGGCCGGCATCTTGGCCGGGTCCGGACTCGGACTCGGACGCGGGACCGGGCGCGGCCGCGAACTCGGAATCGGGCGTGGAATCGGGCGCGGACCGCCGGGCCGGCGCGCGAGGCGCCGCCGTTCCCCGCCCGGACGCGCCCCGCACCCTGGCCGAGAAGATCCTGCTGCGCCACCTGCCGCCGGGCGCGCCGGCGCCCGGGCCGGGCGAGGGCGTGTTCGTGCGCGCCGACTGGCGTTTCAGCCACGACTACTTCACGGGCATGTGCGCCCATCTCATGCACGAGGCCTTCGGCCGGCCGGCGCCGCTGCACGATCCCGCAAGCATCGTCGCTTTCCACGACCATCTGGCGCTGGCCGGACAAAGCGTGCCGCACGTGCGCGGCGGGCTGCTGCCCGGCGTGGCCGGGCTGGTGGATGGCCACCGCGACTTCGTGCGCGATTATCCGGTGCGGGCCCATGGCGAACTGCCCGGCGGCGGCTCCGAAGGCATCTGCCACGCCGTCATGGCCGAGCGCTACGCGCTGCCCGGGCAGGTGGTGGCGGGCACCGATTCGCACACGCCGCATTCCGGGGCGCTGGGCTGCCTGGCTTTCGGGGCGGGGGCCACGGAGATCGCCTACAGCTGGGTCACCGGCCGTGTGCGCTGCAGGGTGCCGCAGACCCTGCGCATCGAGATCGACGGCCGGCTGGCGCCCGGCGTCGCCGCCAAGGACGTCGTGCTGCACCTGCTGGGCACCGATGCCATCCGCGCCGGCGAGGGCATAGGGGCGGTCTTCGAGTACGGCGGCGAGGCGGTGCGCGCCATGTCCATCGACGAGCGCGCCACGCTGACCAACATGGTCGCCGAGTTGGGCGGCTTCGCCGGCATCGTCGAGCCGGACGCGCGCACGGCCGCGTTCCTGCGCGAACGGCGCGGCGTGGCGTTCGCCGTCGAACCCTGGATGCGCAGCGACCCGGACGCCGCCTACCGGGGCGTGGTGCGGCTGGATGCCTCGGCGATCGGGCCCATGGTGGCGCGCCCCGGCGATCCCGGCAACGGCGTGCCCGTGGACGGGTTGCCGGAGCCCGTGGCGGTGGACATCGCCTACGGCGGGTCCTGTACGGCCGGCAAGCGCGAGGATTTCGACTGCTACCACGCAGTGCTGAAGCAGGGGCTGGCCCAGGGCCGGCGCGTGTCGCCGCGCACCCGGCTGTACCTGCAGTTCGGCACCATGGACGTGCGGCGCTACTGCGAGGCGCGCGGCTACCTGCCGGTGTTCGAGGCCGCGGGGGCCATCCTGCTCATGCCCGGCTGCGGCGCCTGCGCCAATTGCGGGCCGGGCCAGTCCACCGCGCCGGACGAAGTCACCGTCAGCGCCATCAACCGCAATTTCCCCGGGCGTTCGGGACCCGGCCAGGTCTGGCTGGCCAGCCCTTACACCGTCGCCGCCAGCGCGCTGGCGGGCCGGATCGCGCGGTTCGCGGCGGAGCCGGGCACGGCGGCGCCTGCCTGACATTTCCCGCAACCGGCCGGAGCCCGCCGCTTCCGGCCGAGCGCCGGGGGCGCGGGGCAGGCCCGGTTCAGAACTCCACAGTGGCCGACAGCAGGACGGTGCGCGGCGCGCTCAGCATCCCAAAGCCGTTGGTCGTGGCGATCCAGTAGCCGCGGTCGAAAAGATTTTCGACGTTGGCTCGCAATGTGACGGGGTGGCTGCCGAGTCGGGTGGCATAGCGTGCGCCAACGTCCACCCGCGTCCAACTGCCCAGTTTCGTCGAATTACCCGTGTCCAGATATGTCGGGCCGGTATAGATCACGCGCCCGTTCAGGCTCACGCCGGGCAGGCCCGGCACGGCCCATTCGGCGCCCAGGTTGGCCTTCAGGCGGGCCACGCCGACGGCCTGGTTGCCGTCGTCCGCGCCGCCGGCGGTGCGGGTCAGCAGGGCCTGGGTGTAGCTCACCCCGCCCAGCAGGGTGAGCCGCTCGGTCGCCTTGCCGAAGACGCTCCATTCCAGCCCGCGGTTGCGCTGCCTGCCGTCCACGCTGTAGCGCCGCGTGGCCGGGTCCTGCGTCAGGCTGGGCTGCGTGATCTGGAACGCGCTGACGGTGGTGGCCAGCCGGCCGAAGTCCCATTTGGCGCCGATCTCGTACTGCCGGGACCGGTAGGGCGCGAAGGTCTCGTTGAAGTTGGGGGCGGTAGTGTCGGTTACCGTTGCGCCTTCCTGCAAGCCTTCGATGTAGTTGGCGTACAGCGAGAAGCCGCTCCAGGGCTTGACCACGATGCCGGCCATGGGTGTGAGCGCGTCCTTGTCGTAGCGCTGGTCGGTGGAGTAGTTGGTGTCCTTGACCTGCTGCTGCCGCGCGCCCACGGTGAGCAGCACGCGGTCCTGCGCGAACGACAGGGTATCGGCCAGCGCGAGGCTGGTCAGGCGGATCCGCGCGTTGGGCTCCCACGGCGCCTTGCCGTCGAATTCGGGCGGGATGGCGCGGGCGGTGTCGTAGAGATTGCCCTCGACCCAGTCGCCCCATCCCGCATTGCCCTGGCGGATGGCGGTCTTCTGGGTGACGTAGTCGTAGCGCAGCACGGCGCGGTGGCGCACCGGGCCGGTGGCAAAGGCGGCGCGCAGGCCGGCCTGGTAATTTTCGTTGTCGAAGGAATAGGGCAGGGCGCGGACGCGGGCGATGTAATCGCCGTCGGAATTGCCCACGTTGACCACGGCGGCGCCCGTGTTGGCGCCGCGGAACCACGACTTGCCGAAACCCGCGAAGGCCGAGAGCTTGTCGTTGAAATCGTATTCGCCCTTGAGCACCATGCTGGTGTCCTCGTGGCGGATGACCTGGCCGAGCAGGATGGGGGAGTCCGGGGATGGCGGCTCGGGGATATCGCCGCTGCCGAAGACCACCACGGGCTGCGCGTTGTCGACGGTGGTGGTCTGGCGCAGCACGTCCAGCGAGGCGCGCAGCCGGCTGCCGCGGAAATCCAGCCCCAGGGCGCCCGCCGACATTCGCGAGTCGCGGTGGTTCCAGGGCGTTTCGCCGTCGCGGTACAGGGCGTTGACCCGGATGCCCCATTCGTTGTTCGCGCCGAAACGCTGGCCCAGGTCGATGTGCCCGCCGAACTGGGAATCGGAGATGTAGCTGGCGGTGAGCCGGGCCAGCGGCGTGTCGCCGGCGCGCTTGGGCACCAGGTTGATGTTGCCGCCCAGGTAGCCGCCCGGCCCCATGCCGTTGAGCATGGTGTCCAGGCCCTTGGTGATCTCCACGCGGTCGTAGAGCTCGGCGGCCTGCTTGTACATGCTGCCGGCCTGCATGCCGTTGAAGGTCACCGAGCCCAGGTTGGAGGTATTGGCGAAGCCGCGCACCATCATGCCGCTGCTGGTCGGCCCGTAGCGGGTGCCGGTGTCCTGCACGGCAGGGTCGTTGGCCAGCACGTCGGCGAGGGTCTGTGCCTGCTGGTTCTGGATCAGGTCCGAGGTATAGCCGGCCTGGCTGAAGGGCGTATCCATGAAATCCATGCTGCCCAGCAGGCCCACCCGCGCGCCGCGCGCGACCTGGCCACCCGCGTAGGCCGGCGGCGGCTCGTCGGCCCACGGCGCGCTGCCGGCCACGGTGATGGGCTGCAGCGTGGAAACGCCGTCGCCCGCGGCCGGGCGCACCACCGCCGCGCCCGCCTCGATGTTCCCGGCCAGGCCGCTGCCCGCCAGCAGCCGGTCCAGCGCCTGCCGGGGCGTCATCCGGCCCGAGACGGCCGGCGCGGTGCGCCCCGCCACCTGGCCGGGCTCGACCATCAGTTCCAGGCCCGTCTGGCGGGCCCATTCGTTGAGCGCCCGGGCCAGCGGCTGGGCGTCGATGCGTATGGACAGAGGGGCGGCGCCGGCGGATTGGGCCAGGGCCGCGGGCGCGGCGCCGGCCAGCGCGAAGGCGAGGGCCAGCGAAGCGGGGAGCAGGCGTGGGCATAGCATGGATAGGGTCTCCGGGAAAAAGGAAATGCGACTCTTTCCTGTAGACGCAGCAGGGCGGCGCATCCCTATGCCGGCATGCGCCGCGGCCGGTATGCGGCTGCCCGCTGTCCGGCGGCACGCGTCAGCGGGACGCGGCGATCTCCGTCGTGTCCCCCTGGGCCTGCAGGCGCACCGGCAGCACCTGGGGAAGGATGCGCGCGAAGTTGTCGACGCGCCGGGGGTTGAAGGTGCCGGTCAGCCGCAGGGTGGCGACCGCGGGGTCGCGCACCGCCAGCCCCGTCGGCCCGTAGCGCTCGAACTCGGCCAGCGCCGCGGCCAGCGGCGTGTCGTCGAAGCTGACGCGGCTTTCCAGCCAGGGCGCGACGCCGGCGGCCGCCACCGGCATGGCCGGGCCGATCCCGCCGTCTTCTTCGCCAGAGACCTGCTGCCCCGGTCCCAGCACCACTTCGGCGCCGTCGCCGGCCAGCCATTGCGGCAGCAGGCCGTGCGCCCGCGCCACCTTGACGCGGCCCTGTTCCACCGCCACCTGCGCGCCGTCCCGGCCGGGTATCCCCGGCGTGTAGCGCACCGAAAAGCGTGTGCCCACCACCGTCACCCTGACGGGCCCGGCCAGCACCTCGAACGGATGCCGCGCGTCGGCCGCCACCTCGAAATAGGCCTGGCCCTCGGGCAGCCGCACCTCGCGGCGGCCGCGGAAAAATGCCACCTCGGCCCGACTGGCGGTGTCCAGCCGCAGCAGGCTGCCGTCGGGCAGCCGGGCATCCAGTTGCTGCCCGCGCTCGGTCGCGTAGCGCTGCACGTAGACGGGCTGGTCCCAGTGGCGCCAGCCCAGCCAGCCGCCACAGACCGCCAGCAGCGCGGCGGCGGCCAGCGCGGTGCCGGGCGGGCCGAGCCAGAACCCGCGGCGGGAGGAGAGCGCGGGGCGGTCCGGCGCCCCGCAGGCGCGGGTCGTCCGTCGCGCGTCCGGCTGTCCGGCCTGCGGCCCCGCGGCAGCGGTGGGGGTAGCGGTGACAGCAGCGGCAGCGACCGTGGCGGCCGTCGCATTCGGGGCAGCGGCAGAAACGGAGGCCGTTGTAGCGGCCGCGTCGGCGGTAGCCGCCTGTGCGGCCTTTTCGTGTTCCAGGCCCCGGCGCAGCGCGCGGATACTCTCGGCGGGCAGACCGTCCAGGCCGGACCATTCCCGCTCCCAGCGGGCAAGGGCGGCGGCGTGGGCCGGGTCGGCCGTCAGCCAGGCCCGGAAGCCGGCCTGCTCGGCGGCGTCCAGCCCGCGGCGACGCCGCACGAACCAGTCCAGCGCCTGGCTGTCGGGTTCCTGCGGGGGCCGGCCGGTCGTCGTTCGGACGTTCATGGCGCGCTCGCGGACGGTTGGGGTTGCCTGGAAGTAGACGCGCCAGGCGGCCGCATCCCTATGCCGCAGGCGGACGAGGCGTGCAGGCGCGTCACGGTTCGTCCTCCCTGCCGGCCGCCTGCAGGACGCCGTCCATCGCGTCCCGGCACTGCCGGCACGCCAGCATGGCCCGCTTGATGTGCTGCTCGACCATCTTGACCGATATTCCCATGCGGCGGGCCACTTCCTGTTGCGGCAGGCCGTCGAACTTGTGCAGCAGGAAGGCCTCCCGGCACCGCAGCGGCAGCGCGCCTATGGTCGCCAGCATGGCCTGCACGCCCTGCGCCGCGGCCAGCGCGGCCTCGGGCTCGTCGGCTGCGCCGGCGCGCAGCGCCGCCTGGCCGGCCGGCGATTCCGCGGCGTCGTCCAGCGGTACCGCCGTGCCGCGCACCTGGGCGCGCCGGTACTGGTCGATCTGTACGTTGCGCGCCGTGCGGTAGAGCAGCGCCCGCGGTTCGGGCACCGCGCGTCCGGCCCGCCGCACCGCCAGCACGCGGGCGTAGGTTTCCTGGACGATATCGGCCGCGCTGTCGCGGTCCTTGCCCGCCCTGGCGACGAAATCCAGCAGTTCCCGGTAATAGCGCAGGACCACGATGGCTTATCGGACCGGCAAGGCGCGCGAGGGAGGGAAGAGGGCGGGCGGCATTTGCGGCGTGGGCGTGCGAGGGTCGGCGCGGCCGGAGGGCTGGCGCAGCCGCGGCGGGAGCCACGGCGAAAGAGGTGAATGGGATTGATTTTTATTATCGTATTTTCGATGGAGGTTTGGCAATCGCGATTCCGGTCGTTGTTGGTGTAACGTGAGAATGTCCGGTCTCTGCTGAATAGAACTGTCCGGTTCAATCCCGCCCGGTCCAGCGGCATGGAACCGGGCCCTCTCAGGGCAGGAACTCCACCCGCAGCGGCTGGACCACGCTGCGCCCGCGGTCGTCGGTCACCCGCAGGTCGTAGGCGCCCGCGCGCGCGGGACGCCAGGCGAGCGGCTGCTGCGGCGCGGTTTCGCCGATCAGCGCGGGGCCGGCGAACCAGTACAGCCGCGCGGCGTCGCTGTCGGCGGCGGCCGACAGCGTCAGCTGCGTCCCGGGCTGCGACAGCCGCAGGCTGTAGGTCGCGCCTTCCAGCGGCGACAGGATGCGCGGCGCGGCTCCGGCCGCCGGCCCGAGCGGCGCCGCGCAGCCGGGGGCGGGTTCCGGCGGGGCACGCCGCGGCAGGCCGGCCAGGCGGAACAGCTGCAGCAGGTCCGACGGCCAGAATTCGCGGATCTCCTCGCGCGTGGTCAGCGGGTCGAAGGGCGGGCAGGCCGCCAGGCCGGTCCGGGTGTCGACCATGACCGGCCGGTGCAGGGTGGATACCCGGATCGGGGAGACGCCGGGAATGAACCAGGTGGCGCGGGTCTCCGGGCACCAGCGGTTGGGCAGGTCGCCCGAGGCGCGGCATACCTGGACGACCCGGATGCCGTCGGGCGGCGGGTCCGGCGGGTCGGCGTCGCGCGGCCGCGCGATGCGCAGCGCGTCCACGATGCGGAAGAAGAGCGGCGCGGCGGCGCGCTGCCCGACCAGGGCCGCGTTGCCGCGGCCGTCGAAATTGCCCGTCCATACCACCAGCACGTAGGGTCCGGCGATGCCCGCGCTCCAGGCGTCGCGCTGGCCCCAGGAGGTGCCGGTCTTCCAGGCCACCCGCCAGTCGCGGCCCCGGCCGTCGGGCGGCAGGCCGTCCGGGCGGGGGTTGTGGCGCAGCATGTCGCGCACGATATACGCCGCCTGGGGCGAGAACAGCGCCGGCCCGGACGTCGCGGGCTCGTCTTTCAGGTAGCGCAGGGCCTGCAGGCGGCCGTCGCCGGCCAGCGCCAGGTACAGGCGCGCCAGCTCTTCGGGGCTGACTTCGCCGGCGCCCAGCGCCAGCGCCAGCCCGTAGTGCCCCTCGGGCTTCAGGTTGCGCACGCCGGCACGCTGCAGCAGGCCGTGCAGCGACGGGTTGCGCACCCGCTGCGCCAGCCACACCGCGGGCACGTTGCGGCTGCGCACCAGCGCCTGCTGCGCCGTGATGGGGCCGGCGAAGCTGCCGTCGTGGTTCTCGGGCTGGAAAGTGCCGAAGGCGGTGGGCGCGTCCCGCAGGATGCTCATGGGGTGGATCAGGCCTTCGTCCAGCGCCAGCGCGTACAGGAAGGGCTTGAGCGTGGAGCCGGGCGAGCGTTGCGCGCGCACGCCGTTGACCTGCCCCGACAGGGGGCGCGAGAAATAATCCGCCGAGCCCGCCAGGGCCTTGACCTCGCGGGTGCGGGTATCGACCAGGATGGCCGCGGCGTTTTCGATCCCGGCGCCGCGGCGCTCGCGCACGTAGCGGGCGATCTGCCGCTCCAGCAGCGTTTGCAGCGGCAGGGAGAGCGTGGTGCCCAGCACCGGCTCGCCGTGCGCGGCCAGCAGCTGTTCGCTGGCGTGCGGCGCGCGGAAGGGGATCTGCCGGCGGGTGGCGGCCTGTACCGGCAGCTCCAGGCCGATGGCGTTGCGCGCGTCCTGCGGATGGCGCGCCCGCCATTGCCGCAGCAGCGACAGGCGCGCGCGTTGCAAATCCGGGCCGAAGCGGCCCCGCAGGTTGGGGTCCTGCGGGATGACCGCCAGCGCGAGCGATTCGCCCAGCGACAGTTCGGCCGCCGGCTTGCCGAAGTAGATGCGGCTGGCGGCCTCCACGCCTTCTATATTTCCGCCCATGGGCGCCAGGTCGAGATAGGCCTGCAGGATCTCGGCCTTGCCGTAGCGCGCCTCCAGCCACAGCGCCAGTGCGATCTGCCTGAGCTTGCCGGGTATGCGCCGCGTGTCCAGGCCGTACAGGCGGCGCGCCAGCTGCATGGTGAGGGTCGAGCCGCCCTGGCGCGCGCCGCCCCCGTAGGTGCGCAGCGCCGCGCGCGCCAGCGCCCAAGGGTTCACGCCGGGGTGGCGGTAGAAGGCGCGGTCTTCCTTGAGCAGCAGCGCATCCACCAGGGAAGGCGCGACGGCTGCCAGGGGGGCCGGTACGCGGTACTGCCCGTCGGCGGCCAGCGTCAGCCGCAGCAGTTCGCCGCCCTCGGCCAGCACCATGCGCGACCGGGGGATGCCCGCGCCGGGCGGCGGATGCGGCCACAGCCGCAGGCCCAGCAGGCACAGGGCCGCGACGGCCAGGGCGGCGGTCCAGCGCGAACGCAGCACCCGCCCCGGCAGGGCGGGCCAGGCCCGGCGCGCGTTCCCGCCCATGCCCGCTACGGCGATTCCGCCGGCAGGACGCGCAGGCTGCCGCCCGCGCCGCGCGCCTGCATGCGCGTGTCGTAGATGCCTTCGGCGTAGGGCGCCGGCACCGCGTACTGGCCGGCGTTGGTCGCCCGCGCGCGGTACACGAAGGTGCCGGCGTCGCGGCCCAGGTCGCCGTAGAGCACGACCCGGTCGTCGCGGATGTCCGCGAATTCGGGCCGCCAGTCGCTGCCGGCAGCCTCGCCCAGCGGCGCGTCCCAGGCCTCGCCATCTGCGTCTCCGGACGCTTCGCCGTCGTCCTCGTCCTCGCCCGGCTCGCCCGACGGGTCGGGCAGGCGCACGACCGGCTCCATGCCGCCGGGCAGCAGGTCGACCACCGCGACCCGGGCGGCCGCATCGCGGTCCACGGCCCGCATGCGCAGGCGCACCAGGAACTCGTCGCCGACCCGCAGCTCGCCCAGGGGCTGGCCGTCGAGGCCGAGATAATCGCGGCTGATTTCCAGGCCCTCGCGGATGGGCTCGCCGGCCTTGCGGTCGAAGCCGGTTTCGCTCAGCAGATAGTAGGCCGGGCCCTCGCCCTGCCGCTGCATCGACAGCGCGGTGGTGCCCGGCGGCACCTCGGCGCGCGGCGGCTTGCCGGAGAAGGCCAGCGCCGCCCGGCCGGCGGCGGTCTCGGCCGAGGCCGCCAGCGACAGCCCGCCTTCGGCGGCGCGCGTGCCGTAGGCATCCAGCGCGCGCAGCACCAGCGCGGCCGACAGCGAGTTGTAGCGCTGCTCGCTCAGGCGCTCGCCCATGCGGTCCAGCACATTGTCCGGCACTTGCCCGGCCCGGGCCGGGAAATGCCTGAGCAGCAGCGTCAGGCGCTCGGCGTCGTGCACCAGCGGATCGTAGTAGGCGCCGTCGCGCCGCCAGGCATCGCCGCTCCACGGCACGCCGTCGAACAGCTCGTCGGCCACGCGGTCCTGCTTGAGCAGCTTGTAGGCCGCCGCCAGGTAGGCCGCGCCCAGGTCCGAGCGCCAGGTCTTCTTGTGGTAGTTCTGCATGCGTTCCTGGATGTCGGCCAGCGCCCGGCCCACCACCACACCCTGGCGGGCCAGCAGATAGGCGGCGTAGGCCCGCTCGCGCAGTTCTTCCATGCCCTCGCTGGGTCCGTTGGCGGTCTCGGCCAGGAAGTCGTCCGCGTGCGAGAGCAGGTCGCCGGGCACGGACAGGCCGCGCCCGCGGGCGTCCGCCAGGAAATCCGCCGCGTACAGGCTGGCGAAGGTCGAGACCTGCAGGTTGGAGGCCCACAGTCCGAAACCGCCGGACGCGTTCTGCCGCTGGCGCAGCATGCGCGCCGCGCGGTCCACGGCCTGCTGTGCATCGCGGCCCAGCACCACGGCCGGCATGGCCTTGGATACCAGCTGTTCGGTGCACGTATAGGCGTAGTCGTCCAGGTAGTCGCCCAGGCCCTCGGACCATACCAGCGGGGAGGCGTCCAGCCCCAGCGCGACCTCGCGCCGTTCCGGATGCAGGTCGCGCCGAGGCGCCAGCCGCCGGCTGTCGCTGTCGAAGCGGCCGGACTGCAGCGTGACGCGGCGGGTCCCCGCCGGCCGCACCGACAGGGTCTCGCCCACCGAGATCTCGCGGCCGTCCGGCAGGGTGGCGATCCAGCGCAACTCGGCCGACCCGAGCCGGTCGGTGGCCGTGACTTCGAAGCGGGCGGTGCCTTCCTGGCGCGGCGCCAGATGCATTTCGCCGCGACCGTCGGCCACCGCCAGGCCTTCGCCGGCCTCCAGCCGGTAGCGGATCGCACCGGCCTGCTCCAGGTTGCTGTAGATGCCCGCCGTCACTTCCACGCGGTCGCCCGGAGAAACGAAGGCCGGAAGATTGGGCGTGATCACCACCGGCCCGCGCACTTCCACCTGGCCCTGCGCCACGCCGATGCCGGCGTCGTCCACCAGCACGGCCACCAGGCGCAGGCGGCCGTTGAAGCTGTCCGGCACCGCGTATTCCAGCTTGCGTTCGCCCGCGGGCAGGTCGATCAGGCCCGACCACCAGGCCACCGGCGGCTTGCGCTTGCGCTTGAAGGGGTTCAGGTACGAGGCCAGGTCCGCGCCCGCGTCCCCGCCCGGCGCCGCCGCGTTCATCAGCAGGCTGAACTCCGGCAGGATCAGGTCCAGGATCTGCCGCGTGTCGACTTCCAGCGCGCGCTTGCGGAAAAGGTAGCCCAGGGGATCGGGCGTGCGGTAGCGCGCCACTTGCAGGATGCCTTCGTCCACCGCGTAGACCACCGCGCGCGCCGGCCGCGCGCTGCGCAGCGTCATCGACAGCGTCCGGCCGGGCTCGATGCGCTCCGGTGCCTCGAGCTCCACGGGCAGGCGGCGGGCGTCCAGGTCGATGCTGAACGACGCCACGCCGTACGACAGCGGGCTCATGTAGACCTCGTCCGAGGCCGGGTCGCGCACGAACTGCACGTTGACGTAGGCGTTGCCTTCCACGCCCTCCGGCAGCCGGATGGTCTGCACGCTGCTGGTGGCGTCCGTGCGGAACCACTTGTGCGCATAGACCTTGTCGCGCTCGATCGTGATCAGTCCGGCGCCGGTGTAGGGCGCGCGCACGGAGATCGAAATCTCTTCGCCGGGCGCGTAGCTGCGTTTGTCCAGCTTGAGCTGCAGCTCGGCGTTGCGCTCCAGCGAGCGCGACACGTTGCCCTGGCCGGCCACGCTGTAGCGCACTTCGTTGAGCGGCGTCCCCTTGCGGTCTTCCAGCACCAGCGAGAACTCGCCGGGTTCGGAGGTGTCCAGGCGCTGTTCCAGTCCCTCGGCCGGCAGCGACAACGGCTGCGCGGGGCCCGGGACGTTCTTGATGCGCGATTCGTAGCGGTAGGTGCCGTCGGGCTGCTTGACCAGCACCGACACGTGGCGATGCTCCACCCGCCGCGTGCGCAGATCGTCGACCGCCGCTGGCGACAGGTCGGGCGCGACCGCCTGCCAGCGTACCGAGCGCGCGGCGCCGGCGGGAACGAAGTCCAGCCCGTCCGCCACCTTGACGCCGACCAGCCAGGGCGCCGACGATACCAGGACCCGCTGCTCGGCCGCCACCCCGCGGCCGCCGCCCGCCTCGAACACCCGCGCCAGCAGGTGCAGCTGGTAGGCGCCGGCCGAATAGCGGTCCAGCCCCAGCGGGATTTCCGCCTGGCCGTCCTCGCCGGTCTGCACGTCCGCCAGCTCCTCGCGGCTGGCTTCCTGCAGGCCGTCGCGCAGCCGGAAGCGGTAATCCGGATAGGCGCGGAAATCCGCGAACGCCGGATTCAGCGCCAGTTCGGCGCTGACCCGGCGCCCCGAGGCCGGCGCGCCGAACAGATGCATGGCCTTGACCCGCGCCTGCACCTGCGCGGGCGTGAGCCAGCCGGCCGCGGTGGCGTCGGACAGCGACAGGTCCACCTTCATGCGGTCGGCCTCGAATTCCCGCACGCTGAATTCCACGCTGCCCAGCAGGACGCGGCGCTGCCGGCCGATCAATTCCAGGCTGGCCTGGTAGGTGCCGGCGGGCGCCGCTTCCGACGCGGCGTAGTCCCGCGTTTCGAAGCCTTGCGCCGACAGCCGGAACGGCTCGCGCATGACCACCGCGCCGCGCGGGTCGGTCACCACCAGTTCCACCGGCAGGCCCTGGAGCTCGCGCTTCCAGTCGCTGCGGCGCACGACCATGCCCAGGTGCGCGGTCTCCCCCGGCCGGTACAGGCCGCGGTCGGTGAACAGATAGGCGTCCAGGCGGTCCCCGTCGCCCAGGCCCTGCGCCCCGCCCACGTCGAAGCGCGAATAATCCAGCCGCCGGTCCTGGCGCGCCACCGGCAGGAACGACAGATCGTCGCCCGTTTCGGCCACCACCATCAGCGGCGTCTTCTCGCGTTCCAGGCCGCCCAGGTCGGGGAAGGCCGCATGCCCCTGTCCGTCGGTGGACGCGGTGGCCACCGGCAGCCCGTTGCGGCCGACCACGCGCACCCGCGCGCCGGCCACCGGTTCGCCGCGCGCGATGGATTGCACGAACACGTCATACCCGCCCGCGGCCTGCCGCTTGGCAATGATGCCCAGGTCCGTCACCACGATGAGCCGCGTGTCGCCTTGCGTACCGTCGTGCTCGAAGGTCCACGGCTGCGGGTGCTCGGCGTCGCTGAGCCGCACCATGAACACGCCCTTGCGGCCGCCGTCGTGCCGCAGGTATTTCCCGAGGTCGATGTTGTCGTAGTGCGTGCGCGCCGGATCGCCGTCCGGGAACGGCACCTGCTGCGTCTCGCGCTCGACCAGCCGGTCGAAATAGCGCTCGGCCATGCCGGGGCGGGCCAGCGTCCCCGTGTTCTGGTCGACCAGATGGTGCAGCTGGTCGGGCAGCAGGCGCGCGATCTCCACCTGCACGCCGGACACTCCGCGCGCCATGAAGCCCAGGCGCCGCTCGCCGTCCAGTCCCAGCAGCGCGCCCTCGGACAGGAAGCGCATGACCTTGGGGTAGTCCGGCATCTGCAGCAGCGTGTCCCGCGACTGGCGCGACAGGTAGCCGCCCACGGCTTCCACTCCCTGCGCCACCCGCGCATACATATAGCGGCCGGCCGGCGCCGCGAAACGGAAGGCGTGCAGGCGGTTCTGCGGCTGCGCGCCGGGCACGTGCTCCAGGTCGACGGGCTCGGCGCGGTCCAGCAGGGCCTGGTTCACTTCGTCTTCGGTCCAGGGTTCGTCGCGCTCGGGCAGCAGCCAGGCCCGCACCTTGCGGGCGATGGCCTCGTCGTCCACCGGATGCGAGCTTTCGAATACCAGCACCGGCTCCGGCTCGCCGCGCGCGTTGTCGGCGAACTGCACCTCGGCTTCATTGAAGCCCAACTGGTAGCGGCCCGGCACGGCGACCTCGGCCGCCAGATCCTTCCGGGTGCCGTCGCCGTCCGCGCTCGGACGCACGCCCCTGGCCACTTCCACGCGCACCGACGCCTTCTCCAGCGGCACGGCCAGAGGAGCCGTCTGCACGTAGGCCAGCAGGCCATGCCCGTCCAGGCTGATGCGCGGGGCCGTGGGCTGCGAAGGGTCCAGGTACTGCAGGCCGGCGCCCAGGCCGATCCGCACCCGTTCCCGGAGCGAGGCCTCGTCCACCGGGTGCGTGAAGCGCAGGTGCACCGTCACGGTCTTGAGGTCCGGGTCGACCGGGTCCTGGTGCAGCGCCTGGCGCGCGATGCGCGCCCCGAAGGCGGCCGTACGGAACGCCATGCCGTATTCGTCCAGCCGCACGCCTTCGGCCAGCAGGCCGCGCGGATCCATGCGCACGCGGTAGGATGTGCCGATGGCCCAGTCCTGCTCCGGCGTGAACACCAGGGTGCGGTCGTTGGCCCAGTGCCAGCCGCCTTCCAGCGCGGGCTGGAGCGCGATGCCGGTCTCGACGGGCTTGCCTATTGCCTGCAGCGGGGCCACCGATTCCCCGAACTCGATGCGCAGCGGCGCAATGCGAGGCGTGCCGTCGTCCTCGTAGGTGGTCAGGCCGGGTGCGGCCCAGCGGTAGGCTACGGTGTGGGGCTGTGGCAGATTCTGATACCAGTTCCATGCCAGCCAACCGCCGGCGGCCACCAGGGCCAGCGCCAGCAGGCCCAGCAGGCTCGCTTTCGGCCGGGCCCGCGCCGTGCGCCCGGCCGAGGCCAGCCCCTGGCCGGCTGCCAGCGCCCAGCGCGGCGGCTGCCAGCTCAGGCCGGTGACGGCGGCCAGCAGCGCGCCTGCGCCGCGCAGGACGGCGGCCGGGAGGCGGGAGAGGACATGGAAGATGGAAAGGAAGAATCGCCGCATGGTCGTCGGGCCCGGACGCTTGCCATGCCCGTGGGCGGCGCGGCCGCGGCAGGGGCATGTCTCGGCGCTCCGGGTAGGGTAGGGAGCTTCGGTCCGGCCGGGCGCGCGCCCGGTTCTTCGGCCCGCGCGGCGGGCCGGCAGGCTCGCGATGGCGCCGACGCGGCGGGCGGCGCCAGCCTATCACGAAGCATTGGCGCCGGGTGCCAGGGAATGGCAGCCATTCGGAAACGGTATGTATCCGGCCTGGGACGGGAGAGTCCCTGCCGCACCGGCCCGGGCGGCCGGACCCTTACGCGCCGGCGAATTCCGTCCGCACGCAAAGGTCCATGACGGGGTCCAGGCCGGGCAGCCGTTCGAAGCCTTCGAGCGTTTGCAGCAGGCTCCCGGCCTGCCCGGCGCCCAGTACCGGCGCGACCAGGGTCGTGAATTTCCCGGCCACGCGCCGGGACTGGAGCGCGATATCGCGTTCCGGCAGCGCCGCGTCCTTGGTGTGGGCAAGGGTGGTGCCGTCGTCCAGCACAGCGGTGATTTCGGCCTGCATCGGCGGCCACCCGTCGACGAACTCCACTTCCATGCTCTCCATGAGCGCCTTCGCCCGCGGGTCGTTGACCCGGGCTTCGTCGTACACGCCGGGGTCGGCCGTCTCGATCCCCAGCATGGCAAAGGCGACGTTCAGGCGCAGGCTGAACTGCCCCTGCAGGCCGGTTGCGGGGCGCTCGATGTTGCAGATGGTGCGTATGCTCCGGTCCACCCGTATCCGGACCTTGCGAACCCGCCCGGCCTCCAGGGCCCCCTGCCGCATGATGCTCCGGATGCAGGCCATGGCCGCGTGCGTGCCGTAGCAGGACGCGTCGTACTTGAACAGGTTGCCGTAGAGGTACAGGCCTTGCGGAGCGTCTTCCAGCGCGGCCTGCGCATGGAAGTCCGGACTGTGCGTGGCGGCGAAGCCCATGGGGCATTCCAGGATGTCTTCGCGCGCCTGGTAGCCGCTGCGCACCAGCAGCGCCGCTTCCAGTCCGTTGCGCGCGGCCAGGCCGGCATGCAGGGCCTTGGCCGGCGTACCGAACATGGCCTTCAGTCCGGAAGCCGCGGTGCCGGCCAGGCCCATGGCCCGGGCGGTCCGCCGTGCATCGAAGCCCAGCAGGCGCGAACAGGCGACCGCCGCGCCGAAGCCGCAGACGGTACCCGTGGCATGGAAGCCGCGGTCCATCTGCCCGGGATTCACCAGCCTGCCCACCCGGCAGGCTGTCTCGTAACCGGCGACGAAGGCGGAAAGCACATCCTTGCCGTCGCGGCCCAGCGCCTGCCCGAGAGCCAGCGCGGCGGGCAGGATGACCGCGGTGGGATGGCCCGAGATCAGCGGATTGACGTCGTCGTAGTCCAGCGCATGGGAGGCCGTCGCGTTGACCAGCGCGGCGCGTGCCATGGAGTGCCTGCCGGCCGCGCCGACGATGCTCGCCGGCCCGGCGTCGCGCTCCTGGCGCACCATGTCCATCAGCCCTTGCCGGGCGGGGTGCCCGCGCGCCGCCAGCGTGACGGCGAACCAGTCGACGACGCATTGGGCCGCGATGGCCCGGGCGCGCTCGTCCAGCGCATCGATGCGATAGCCCTGTGCCTGTTCCGCCAGGCACAGCGTGACGGCCGGCCGGGGGGTGTTCATGCGGCGACCTTCATCGCCGCCTCGGATTCCAGGCGGGCCAGGGTACGGTTCAGTTCGTTGGTCGTGACCATGAGCCCCTCGTCGAATCCCAGGCCGGGCCGGGTGAACAGGCGCCACACGCTCAGCGCCAGGCCTACGTTCACGGTGGCCCGCACGGAAATGTCGGTCTCGTTGCAACTGCCTCCCAGGTAAGGGAGGATGCCGTGGGCCTGGCAGACCTGGATGGCGTGGATGGTGGCGAGCAGGGAACCGTTGTCGGGCGCCTTGATCTGGAAGGCATGGGCCGCCCCGGCGCGCGCGAAGCGTTCCACCTCGCCGGGGGCGTTGACCCATTCGTCGGCGATCAGGCGGCACGGGATGGCGCGCGCTTCCAGCTTTTCCCTGAGCCGGACCATGCTGTCCACGGCTTCTTCGGCGGTGGGGGCGAACAGCGGGTCCTCGAAGTAGACCTGGTGCGAGCCGGCCCGCTCGACGATATCGGCCAGGTAGTCGCACACCCGGTCCAGGTCGTTGTCCAGCATCCGTCCCAGGGAGGAGTGGAAGTCGAAATGCAGGTCGGGGCGGTATCCAGGGCGTCCCAGCTTGCGGATGCGCGCCTCGATCCACGAGGCGTATTCCGGCAGGGCTTCGCATTGCTGCCGCGTCTGGATGGCGCTTTGCGGGAACATGTCGACCTGGCGCAGGATGGCCTTGTCGACGTTCTGGTGCCATTCCCCGCCGCAGGAACCGGCCAGTTGCGGGCGCGCGTAGCCAGCGATTCCGTATTCGTCCAGGATCACGCGGGCCATGGTGGCGTGGCGCGACAGGGCGGTAGCGGACAACAGAGCCTGCGACACGCCGTATGCGACGGGGCGATCGATGACGGCCTCGAATTTCGGCGACTCCAGTATCTGGGCGGCGGCGCGGAAACCCGGAAACGTCTTGCCGTCGTACAGGGACGACAGCGCCTTCTGTACCGCGGGCAGCCGGGAAGCCTCGAGCGGCAGCGGCCTGCCAGCGTAGCCGAGGTTGAGCACCGTCACGCAATCGCCATAGGCGTACTGGCCGTCCCGCAGTTCGAGCATGACGCAGAAGGCCTGGCTGGGTTCCCGGATGGCCGAAAAGCCCGGGGAGCTGGGAGCGCCTTCGAAGAAGAACCCGTCCGCCTTGGCGCCCATTTGTATGGCCGGCTGGTCGTTGACCCAGAACCCGCCGATTCCCGGAACCAGTTGAATTCGTTTGATCTGCAGTTCGCGCATGATGCGGTCTCTCTTCGTGTGGGAGGTGCGGTTGGAGGGATCGTGGTTTCTTTATGTTCTATATTTGGAACATGAATTCCAATTATTTCCGGCAGGTTATCACCAAGGTTTGCGGGTCGCAATAGCGTCTCCGGTCTACGGTATCCGCCTGAATATGGCCAAATATCAGGATGAAAAAGCTGGGGCAGCCGGTTGAGAAATTGTTTGCGTCCGGCATTTCGTGGTGTTAGTCTATTTTTATATTTGAAATCAAGTTCAGTATTTAGAACAATTAAGATATGGAAGCCCCTGGAAGAGCTTACGGACGCGTCCTCGACCTGCTGGAACTGTTCGCGCAACGGCAGCGCGGCCTGACCCTGACCGAGATCACCCGGGACCTGGGCATCCCCAAGAGCAGCGCGTGGCTGATGGTGCAGCACCTGGCCGAGCGCCGTTTCCTGAGGCTGGTCGAGGACACCAAGAAATACGAAATCGGCGCCGAATTCATCAGCCTTGCCCTGAAGGTGTCCAGCACGGCCAACTGCCTGGCGCAGATCGCCTACCCGTTCCTCGTCGGCGCATCGGAGGCCACCGGCAACGACATTTACCTGGGCGCCGTGCTGGACGACCAGCTCACCTATATCGGCAAGGTCGAGGGCAGCAAGTCGATCCGTATCGATATCGGGGTGGGGGTGCCTCGTCCTGTCCATTGCACCGCTGCCGGCCTGGTACACCTGGCCTATGCGTCGGACGGCTTCGTCGACCGCGCGCTTTCCGGCCGCCTGGAAAAACCCACCGACTCGGCCGTGACCCACGTGCCCGCCATACGCAAGAAACTGGCCCGCATCCGCAAGGACGGCTACGAGATCACCAACGGCACGGCCATAGAAGGCGTCAAGTCGATCGCGGTGCCCATACTCAATCGGCAGGGCCAGATCGTGGCGTCCATTTCGGCATCCGGGCCCGGCGCGATGATGGACAAAGAAAACACCCATGCCCTGGAGGCGCTCCGGGCCGCCCGGCGCGGGCTGGAAGAACTGGTGGCGGATCGCCCCAGTCCGGTGTGGCGGGAGTAGCCGTCCCGCCGGACAAGAAGAATATTCGCGCCCCCAAGGGTGCCAGGCAGCAGGAGGAGGCATGGATCTGATCCAGATCGACAACGTCAGCAAGCACTATGGAGAATTCCAGGCGCTCGCCGATATCAATCTCGGCGTGCGCAAGGGCGAAGTGGTCGTCGTGCTGGGCCCGTCGGGCTCGGGCAAGAGCTCGCTGATCCGCTGCGTGAACGCGCTGGAAGACATATCCGGCGGCCATATCCGGGTGGACGGCGTCGACGTCCATGCGCGCTCCACCGACCTGGACGCGCTGCGCGCGGAGATCGGCTTCGTGTTCCAGCAGTTCAACCTGTATCCGCACATGACGGTGGCCGAGAACATCATGCTGGCCCCGATGGAACTGCGCAAGCTGAGCCGGGAACAGGCCCGCGACCTGGCGCTCGGGTTGCTCGGCCGCGTGGGCATCGCCGAACAGGCCGACAAGCACCCGGCGCAGCTTTCCGGCGGCCAGCAGCAGCGCGTGGCCATCGCCAGGGCGCTTGCCATGCGCCCCAAGATCATGCTGTTCGACGAGCCCACGAGCGCCCTGGATGCCGAAATGATCCGGGAAGTGCTCGATGTCATGGTGGACCTGGCCCAGGACGGCATGACCATGCTGGTGGTCACGCACGAACTCGGGTTCGCGCGCAAAGTCGCCAGCCGGGTCGTGTTCATGGAGGCCGGCAAGGTCGTCGAGGTCGCCCCGCCGGACGATTTCTTCGACCGTCCGTCCGATCCGAGAACGCAGCGTTTCCTCAGCCAGATCCTGGCGGCGTGATCCCTTTCAGGAGAGTTCCATGAATATCCGGAAAACCAGATTTTCCCGGGCAACGGTGGCCCTGCTGGCGAGCCTGTCCCTGGCCGTGGCAGCTTGCACGTCCAAGGAGGATGGGCAGGCGGCCCAGGGCCATCAGGCCGAGACGACGCTGGCCCATATCAAGCAAAACAAGGCGATGACGGTGGGCGTGAAGGCGGATACGCCGCCGTACGGATTCCTCCCCCAGGGCAGTACCGAGCCGGAAGGGTTCGACATCGATATCGTCCACGAGCTGGCACGGCGCATGGACGTCAAGCTGAACATGGTCGAGGTCACCAGCGCGAACCGCATCGCCAACCTGACCACGGGCAAGGTCGACTTCCTGGTTTCGTCCCTGGTGCATACCCGCAAGCGCGACGAAGTCATCGACTATTCCATTACCTATTTCGCGGATTCCCAGAAGATCCTGGTGCCGGAAGGCTCGGCGATCAGGGAAATCGAGGACCTCGCCGGCAAGCGGGTCGCCGTGGGGCAGGGCTCCATCCAGGAGCAGATCATCAAGGCCGTCCAGCCGCAGGCCAAAGTCCTGAGCATGGCGAAATGGTCCGACACGCTGCAGTCGATACAGGCCAACCAGGTGGACGCGATCTTCAGCGCCGCCGGCGTGCTGGACGGCCTGCGCAAGTCCGCCACCAGCGCCGGCATGAAGGTGGCCATGGTCGGGCGCGACGGCCTGGCGCCCATTCCCTATGCCATAGGCGTGCGCCAGGGGGACGCCGACCTGCGCGACGCGCTCAACCGCCTGCTCATGGATATGGTGGACGACGGCACCTACGAGAAGATCTTCAAGAAGTGGTGGGGCGAGGTCTACGACCAGCCCTACCAGGTGGAAGTCTGGCCCGAATAGGCCGCCTTCGGGCGCGGGATCGGAAAGGAGACGGAAATGGGGAGCGGATTGAACTGGGACGCCATCCTGGGGCCCGAAGGCAGGCAGATGCTGGCTTCGGGGCTCTGGGTCACGCTCCAGCTGTCCTTTTACGGCATCGTGTTCTCCACGGTCGCCGGGCTGCTGATCGCCCTGGGACGCGTCAGCCGGTCGCCAGCCCTGCGGCCGCTGAGATGGCTGCTGGCCGGCATGACGGAAGTGTTCCGCAACGTTCCCCTGCTCGTTCACCTGGCGGTCTGGAATTTCGGCGTTTTCGGCCTGTCGTGGATGCAGGCGCTCGTCGAGCCCCTGTCGGGCCTGTATACGCTGCAGTTCTTCGCCTCGGTGTGCGCGCTGGTGACGTATCGCTGCAGCTATGTCGCGGAGGTCTTCCGCAGCGGCCTGCAGTCGGTCCCCAGGGGCCAGATGGAGGCCGCGCGGGCCAGCGGTCTGCCCTACGGGAAAACCATGCGGCGGGTCATCCTGCCGCAGGTCGCGCGCATCGTCCTTCCCCCGCTGGGCAACCAGTACGTGGGCGTGACGAAGAATACCTCGGTCGTACTGGTGATAGGGGTCCAGGACCTGGTCTTCCAGGCCTACCAGATCGAATCGATCACCTTCCAGGTTTTCCTGGCCTTCGGCTCGGTCATGGCGATCTTCTCCGCCGTCTGCCTGGCCGAGGCCGCGATGCTGAACTGGCTGGCCAGGCGCCTGGACCGCCGCTGGGGCGGCGGGGCGGCGCCCGTGCTGCGCAAGCCGGCCAGCCTGGCGAACGCCTGAGGACCCGCCATGCAAGCCATCATCGACAACCTTCCGTACATGCTCGGGGGCGTGGGCTACACCCTGGCCATGGCCGCCATCGGCATCGTGTTCAGCTTTCTCCTGGGAACGGTCCTGGCCGTCTGCCGCCTGTCTAAGATCAAGTGGGTGCACTACCCGGCGGTCGCCTATATAGAACTGATCCGCAGCGTGCCGCTGATCCTGTTCATCTTCTTCATCTACTTCATGCTTTCCGGCATGGGCTACAACGTGTCGGCCTTCGCCGCCGCGTCGGCGGCCATCGTGGTCTTCATCAGCACCTACATCGCCGAAATCGTGCGAGCGGGCATCCAGAGCGTGGACCCGGGCCAGATGGAAGCCGCCCGCGCCACCGGCCTGTCCTATCTCAAGGCCATGCGCCGCGTCGTGCTGCCCCAGGCCATCCGCCGGATGATGCCCGCGCTGGTGTCGGAGTTCACCATCGTCGTCAAGGAAACTTCCCTGGCCATGGTGATCGGCGTCCCGGAACTGTTCAACCGGGTTTTCATTACCAACGCGCGCGTGCTGACCGAACCCTTCGCGCTGCTGGGCTTCGCCGCCCTGGTGTACTTCGTGATCTGCTACAGCCTGAGCCTGCTGTCCCGACGGCTGGAACTGCGGGTGGACAGGTAGCGCGCCCGGCTGGCTGCGCCGCGGAGCCCATGGCCCGCCAGGGCGGCATGGGTATAATGCGTGGCTTTCCCGAATGTGGCGAAAGCCTTCGGGGCGTAGCGCAGCCTGGTAGCGCATCTGCTTTGGGAGCAGAGGGTCGCGAGTTCGAATCCCGCCGCCCCGACCAATGAAATCAAGGGCTTACAGATCTGGGTCTGTAGGTCCTTTTTCTTTTTTCCATTTTTGCCCCACTTTTTGCCCCACCGCTGGAGCGGGAGGGCGATGTGACGAGCGTCTTCGCGCAAGGGGTAGGCCGGTCCTTTGAGGAACGGGAGCGGGGCTAGAGGCATGGCTTGTGCGGTCTTGCCCTTTTCGGATAGAGCCGTTCCCCTTGATGCCCTTCCATTTCCTTTTCCGCCCGTTTACCGTCTTGCCAGCGGGGCTGCAGCCCGAGAGATCGACACGCAGCCGCCGGGGATGGGCGAGTGACAGGCGGGCGCGGTCCCGGCCCGCGCCCGAGTGGAACAAAACTTAGAACTCGAACTTCGCATTGAGGGCAACGGTGCGCGGCGTGCCAATCAGCAGGCCGTCCTCGCCTTGGGAATACCAGTAACGTTTGTTGCCGATGTTGTTGACCGCCAGACGCAAGGTCACGGGATAGGACGAGACGCGCGTGCGGTAGTTGGCCCCGGCGTTGAACACAAAGTAGCTGGGCACCGGCAGCGTGCCGTTGGATTTGAGGTTGGAACGGCCGATGTACTTTCCGTCCATACCGAGGGTCAGCCCGGGCACCGCGGGGACGTCATAGGCCATTTCCATCGCTACTACGTAGCGCGGCGCGGCCGCGACCCGGTTGCCCTCCTGGATGGCCGCCGTGCGTTGATATTCCGAATCCAGCAGCATCAGGTTTGTGCCCACGGTCCAGTCGTGGGCCACCTTGCCGATGGCTCCTAGTTCCAGGCCCTGGTAGCGCACGCGGCCGTTCTGCACGTAGACATTATCGGGCGTGACGTAGGCCGCGCCACGATCGATCCTGAACAGCGCGGCGGTCGCGCTCCAGTCGTCTTGCTGCGTCTTCACGCCGAATTCGTACTGCTTGCTCTTGATGGGGCTGAGTACGGAATTGGCGTTCTGGTAGATGGGGCTGACGATGGAGCCAGCCTCCAGCGACTCGACGTAGCTGCCGTAGATCGTGGTGGTCGCCAGCGGCTTGTATATCAGCGCCAACGTCGGCGTGAAGACCTGATTCTTCGTGTATTTTGACGTCACGTCACCCGCCGGGTTGCGCCCCTTTTGCTGGTAGTCCGTGTAGCGCCCGCCGGCGATCAGGGACCACTGATCGTTGAACTTCACCGTGTCGCTGGCGAATATCACGTTCTGGCGGATGTCGATGGCGCGATAGGTCTGGGGAATACGCGTTACGCCATAGACATTGGCATTATCGTCGTAGATATTGCCCGTGCCCATGTTGCCGAAGGAGCCGTTGCTGGCTGTGTCGGTGTACTGGGTGATGCGTTGCATGCCAAAGACCAACTCGTGATCGATGGGCCCCGTTCGCACCTTGCCATCGGCCATGACCTGTACCTGATGAAAGCCGAAGTTGTTGGCCCAGTCGAAGACGGATTCCTGATAATCGCCCCCGCTGGTCAACAGGTAGAGATAGTCTTCCTGATAGCGCTTCCTGGTCCGCGTGTAGCTGTAGTTGGCGCTGACCTTCCAGTCCGCATTGACCGAATACTGGAGCCCCGTGGACATCATATAGAACTCGGCGCTGTTGGGCGAGCCATCGGACGAGGTCAGATTGGTGCGTCCATTCAAAGCCGAGGGCAGCGAGTCGCCCGTGTAGGAGCCGGTATTCACGTAAACCGTGCCGGATGCGCGCCGCTTTTGGTAGAGGCCGTCGAAGGTCCACAGCAGATCCGGCGTCAACTGCGCGTCCAGGCCCAGCGAGACGGAATTGCGGTTGACCTTGCCGTCGTTGTAGGACGTGCCTTCCTCATGGGTGGCATTCAGGCGGTAGCCGAAGCGCCCGGCGTCGCCGAAGCGATCGCCAAGGTCCACGTGTTCGCTCCAGACCTGGTCCGACGTGTAGCCGATGTCGATGCTGCGGATCGGCGCGTCGCCGGCGGGCGGCTTTTTCGTCACGAAGTTGACGATCCCGCCCGGGCTGCCGAAGCCGTACATGAAGCCCGACAGGCCCTTGAGCAATTCGACCTGCTCGAACTGCTCGTAAGGCATTTCGACGCCGTAGCTGACCACCGGTAAGCCGTTGATCTTCGCGCCATTGGAATCATCCAGGCGCAAGCCGCGCACCTGGAGATAGTTGGGCCGGCCGCTATAGGTGGCACCCGCCGGCACGGTGGATGCATCCCCCGCGAACAGGCCCCCCAGCGTGTTTACCTGCCGGTTCTCGATTTGCTGGCCGCTGACGAGGACAGTGGAAAAGGGGGTATCCAGTTGCGAGCGTGAGCCCAATGCGCCCCTGGCCACTTCTTTTTGCAGATTCAGGGAATAGGGTTCATCCACCGTGCCTGTTACGGTCACTGCGGAAAGCGTCGCGATACTTCCAGAAGAGACCGGCATCGGCCGCAATCCATAACTGCCGTCCGCCTGCCGAAAGGCCTCCAACCCGGTTCCTGCCAGTAGGGCGGCAAAACCACCCGGAACGGTATATGTACCCCGCAACCCTGGGCTGGCCTTGCCTCGCGCCTGATCTGTCGCGCCGATGAGATAAACCCCCGCCTCGGTGGAAAACTGCAGCAACGCCGCGCTTAGCGGTCCTGCCGCAATGTCGTACTGCCTGATGTTTTCACGCCGTTCGCCTGCCTGCGGCGCAGTTGGGCTCTGCGCGTGCGTAGCCGGTGCCCAGGCGGCGAGTACGGCTGCGCCGCTGAACATGACCAAGTGGACGGCCAGCGCAATCGGCTTCAGGGCAAGCGCAGTCCTGCTTGCGTCGGTTGACGGAGGGCAGGTCGTGCGAGCAGAAGTCTCCTTGGCCAGGATAGACGCGAGGGCGGCTGGGCAACGGCGAGGCATGAAAGCAGTTCCTTGAACGGGTTGATCGCTGATGGCGAAGGCCTCCATCTCGTCATCCGTCATGCCGTGGCCCCGGCGACAGTGCTGTCGAGGGGCACCGTGCTGGGGTTGATGCCCGCGGGTTGGCTGAGTCGAGTGATGAAGTTCTTCCTTCTCACCCTGTTAAACCAATGGGGCATAAGAACTCGGACAGGCTTTTTGCATCCTTTACCCTCAATGCTGACTAAGCCATTGATGCGTATGCGGAAATTAATTTCTGACGCTGCCCTTGGGAGAAATTCAAAGCCCTCGATAGGCGAAGTGCTCCGGGCAGATCGCGCCTACTTCTACCAGGATGCCCTGTAAATCTCGTGCGCGCGTAGGCAGGCGGCCAGTCTAGGAGCGAGGCTCGATACTGACCCACCAGGGCAGCGTCCGGCGGATCTGCACCGGCAGGGCGGTCGTCAACATGTCCAACGCTCGATCCGTATCGTGCGCGGGGAAGTTGCCGTACACCTTCAGGTCCGCGATCTCGTCGGCCAGTCCGATATGGCCCCTGCGGTAGCGGCGCAATTCCTGCACCACCTCGCGTAGCGGCACGTCGCGCGCCACGAGCACACCCCTGGTCCAGGCCTCGCGGGCCATGTCGGCAGGTACGGCCCGGGTGACCATTTCGCGCGTAAAGCTGGCTTGCTGGCCTGCCTGGATAACGGCTGTAGCGCCGGTGGAGGCAGTGCGGATTTCAACCGCCCCCTCGTATACCGCCATCTGCGTGTGCCCGTCTTTCTGGCGCACGTTGAAGCGGGTGCCCAGGGCGCGCAAGCTGCCTTGGCTGGTATCCACCAAGAACGGACGCTCCGGATCGGCAGCGGTTGCGATGAAGATCTCGCCAGCGACCAGCGCAATTCGCCGTTGGCTCGGCGTATACCGGACATTGAAGGCGCTGGCCGTGTTGAGCCAGATATGCGTGCCGTCTTCCAAGACGATATCGCGGAGTTCGCCCGTACCGCTGCGATGGTCGGCCGACCAGGCCAGCACGCTCCCTGGAAGCGGCGTGTAGCGCCATACTGCCCAGCCCAGCACGCCGGAACCGACAAGTCCTGCCACGCTCGCCAGTACCCGGCGGCGTTGCCGAAACTGCACGTTGGCCCGCAACAGCTTGTCGGCAGTCAGTTTGGGGTCCGTTGTTTCCTGCAATGGTGCGAAGCCCTTGCTGATCTCCTCGACATAGCGCCAGGCAGTCCGGTGCTCGGGCGAAGCTTGCAGCCATTCGCGCCAGCGGGCTTTATCCTGGTCGGTGATATGGCGCGAACAAAGCAGTGCGTACCATTCGGCGGCCTGTTCCAGGGTTGCGTGGCTAGGCTCCTGCGCCGCGCCGCGTCCCTGAAATGAAAATGCGTCCAGCGCCATAGCGAGGCCAGTCAGCCGACGGTCATGGCGTCAGAACGGGCCATCTTGGCGCAACTCAGTTACGGTCTGCCGGGCACGCAACTTCAAGCATCCGAGCATGGCTTGGGCCACGTAGCGACGAACCGTGCGGTCCGACACGCCCAACTCGGCGGCGACTTCCGCATCGTTCATTTGGCATGCGACGGTCAGCACAAAGGCCCGGCCTGCTTTCGCAGGGAGCGAGCACAGCATGGTGCTGATTTCGTAAAGGGCTTGCAGGACGATGGCCTGCCGTTCCGCAGACGGGTGGGTGTCTTCTGGATGAGCCGCCAGCGTTTCCAGCCACGCCCGCTCGATTTCCTGCCGGTGCCAAAGATTGATGCACAGGTTCTGCGCCGTCGTGCGCAGGTAGCCGCGCGCCTCGGCCGGTGTGTCGAAACGCACGGGAGAAGACTTGGCAATGAGCCGCACGAAGGTATCGTGCGCCAGATCGGCGGCGTCGAACGAATTCCCCAGCTTGCGGCGCAGCCATCCCTGCAACCAACCGTGGTGGTCGCAATAGAGCCTTTCGACATTCAGCGAGGAAACCTGATCCGACACGGCGACAATATCCCAATTGCCCGAAGAACTTGCGCAAGCCCGTTTGCAAATAAGAATTACTATCAATAGTAAGCCATGTCAGGGAGTTTCCGCAACGCGCCCCCGCCAATTGTGGGACCCGGCAAGGATGCGCGCAGGCGCTATTGCAGGCGATTGGGCGGCTACTTTTCCTGACATCGATTATCGGGAAAAGGTTTTTCAAGGCGTGGAATTATGCGTGGGACCGCCATTGGCGCCGGGTTGAACCGGCCCGTTTCTTGGCGATCGGAATCCATCAGGCCGCCGTCGTCAGGCCAGGCCCAGGCCGGAATCCAGTGCGTCGGCTTGTGCCGCGAAGTCCTCTGGACGCCGCCTGCGAAAGGTCTCCAGATTGTGGAGCTTCCAGCGCAGGGCGGGTAACTGCGCGGCGTACTGGCATTGCAGCAACGACCAGTCCGGCTCTGCGCGCACCAGCCCGCTGAGGAATCGCCGGTGTGCCACTGTTAACCGCTGGGGTAATTCGCGCCGCAACTGTGTACGGGCCGCCAGCAATGTGTCCAGGGAGCAGCCCACTTCGGCCATGCCGACGAAGGCGCGTCCGTACTCCCCGGCGATGTCCTTGTCGGTGCCGAACAGCACTTCATGAGGGGGGCGATTGTGACCAGCCAGGTAGACCACGAAGCACTCGACCATGCCGTCGCTGATGCCGCCCGACGCATAGAGTTGCCACACGTCGAATAGATCGCGAGGGTGCTGCCGATCCAGCGCAGCCACCAGCTTGCCGGCATAGAGTTCGTTCGGCGCAAGGATCGGCAACGCTACCTCGATACCAAATAGGTCGCTGGTCTTGGGACTGAGCGACCGCCTCTCGACAGGCAGCACGCTGCCGCGAAACACGGCATTGACCTCGATCTTCACTTGGCTGACATCGTTTTCGACGATCAGCTTGGTGTCCCCCAGATCCTTGGCGCGAACCAGGCGTGTCTGTACACCAAGCGAAGCGACCCGTTCGGCAATAGCGGCCAACTCCTGGGTGATGGCTTGTAGCGCTTCGTCACGTGGCGTTTGCCACGGCAGGTACACCACGTCGATGTCAACCGAAAGGCGAGGCATGTCACGCACGAACAGGTTGATGGCCGTGCCGCCCTTCATGGCGAAGATGTCGCTTGCGAACACATCAGGC
>Ga0182748_1000498_pt1 | contig 42371 bp, 43 predicted proteins | sample eDN3rd37CKraftOP_FD_128877 | JGI IMG/M metagenome (GOLD analysis project Ga0182748, IMG submission 128877) | Enriched Organic Plus compost microbial communities from Emeryville, California, USA - eDNA 3rd pass 37_C Kraft OP (version 2) (version 2) ... | reverse complement strand
TTGTCCCGACTCCTGCTGTGATAAAATCTTAATGATCTGCGATTCGCTAAACTTACTTTTTTTCATTGTCCCTAAATTATAAAACTACATTAATAATCGTAGCTGTTTGTAGGGAAGATTACACTTGCGTCTATTCCCAACGATCCGAAACGCGATCAAGAAGTCGATCCCGTACTGTGGGAAATTCGAAGAGAACGTGCCGTGGAATTGATGGGAGAGGGCTTTCGCTTTGATGATCTCCGGAGATGGAAAAAAATGCAATATGCTGTCGCGACAAAATTGGGCCGATATATCACAAAAGGTGTAGACGTACCAGCCAATACACCAATAGCACTTGAAAATGGGCAGACAAAGGGTTATATTTCTTATGAAGGGAAAGCGCCATCGCCTTTTCCCGACTACTACTATCTGTACCCTATACCGTCGGCAGAACTGGTCCAAAATGAACATTTAAGACAAAACGAAGGATGGTAAAATACAGAGTAATTTTAATTTAATTTTATATATGCAAGCACTCAAAACATTGAATATCAGAAGAACAGTGACGGCTATTTTTCTAATGCTCTTGTCTGGAGCAACATTTGCACAGAATTTGGATAGAAGGCCCAATATCGTATTTATTATGGCAGACGATCTCGGATATGGAGATTTGGGCGTCTACGGGCAGAAAAAAATAGAAACCAAGCGTTTAGATTCTCTGGCCAGACAGGGTATGAAGTTTACCAACTTTTATGCGGGTACTTCAGTCTGCGCGCCATCACGTTCATCGCTTATGACTGGGCAGCATACGGGGCATACCTATATTAGGGGCAATAAGGAAATTGAACCAGAAGGCCAGCAACCATTGGCAGATTCGGTGCAGACTATCGCAATGCTGCTGCAGAAGGCGGGATACGTTACAGGTGCCTTTGGTAAATGGGGCTTGGGCATGGTCAACACCAGCGGTGCACCAGATCAGAAAGGATTCGATGAATTCTATGGTTACAATTGTCAACGACAATCACACCGTTACTATCCGACCCATCTTTGGCATAATAATCAGCGTATCGAACTTGAAGGCAACGGACTGATGGCAAAGGGTCAGTATGCTCCGGCGTTGATACAAGAACGGACACTTGCATTTATCGATGCAAACAAAGACAAACACTTTTTCCTCTTTGTACCCACCGTACTGCCTCATGCCGAACTTTCAGGACCGGAAGATGCGTTTTATCAGCAATACGCCACTAAGTTCGAAGAAAAAGCCCACAGAGGAAATGATTACGGTCTCAAGGCAACTGTGGCTGGCTATGCCAGTGTAGATAAACCACGAGCCATGTACGCCAGTATGGTCAGCCGCATGGATGCATATGTTGGTCAGATAATCGACAAGCTTAAGCAGCACCAATTGCTTGACAATACCATCATCATTTTTACTAGCGATAATGGTTCACATAAAGAGGGGGGGGCAGATCCAAACTTTTTTAACAGTTCCGGAGGTCTACGTGGCAATAAACGCGATCTATATGAGGGCGGTATCAAAACACCATTCATAGCCTATTGGCCGGGTAAAATTGCCGAGGGAAAAACGTCCACCTATCTCGGGGCGTTTTGGGATATCATGCCGACGCTTGTAGAACTCGCCCAGGCTGAACAACCACATTATACCGATGGTATTTCCTTTGCGCCGACGCTATTGGGTAATAACAAGCAACAGAAGCACCACGACTACCTTTATTGGGAATTTCATGAAGACGGCGGGCGTCAGGCCGTACGAAAAGGAGACTGGAAACTCATTCTACAAAAGGTCATCAGTGGTAGTCCAGTTGAGGAGTTGTATAATCTCAGACGCGATCCGAAAGAACAAACGAACGTAGCGCAAGATAATCCGAAGAAAGTGAGAGAATTACGTATTCTGATTGAACAAGCACATGTGGAAACGCCTATCTTCCCATTGACGAGTAAAAAATAACAAAAGAGCTTAGTAAAAGCTCTTAAAGCATAAAGTGAGACCGCCTAGAAACAACTTCAGGCGGTCCTTTTTGTTACGTCAAAAATAAACACTGGACCATGTGAAATTTTCAAAGCTGCACCAATCGGGTAGCCCAATATTCATTTACCTTTACGCTATCTTAAAGACACCTCAGATACATTTATCTGCTGATATTCCAAATAGATAATATAGTAAATGACTTGGTATAACGACAAAGATATGAATCAGGACATCGTTAAAAATATAGATTCTGTACAGAGAAGAATAGTAAAGGCATGCGCTGCCAGCGGCCGTAATCCAGACGAAGTGAAGCTATTGCTGGCGACCAAAACAGTGCCTGTCGCTCGTATAAAGGTTGCCTTGGAAGCTGGATATACTTTAATTGCCGAAAATAAGATTCAGGAATTGAAAGAGAAATTTGAGGGCCTAAAGGAACTTCCACACGCCAATCATTTTATCGGGCACTTACAGAGCAATAAGATTAAAGAAGTTCTAAAATATGATGTGACGTGCATTCAATCTCTGGATCGATATGATCTTGCGGAAAAGCTACATCATAGATTGCTACTCGAAGGAAGGCAAATGGAGGTTCTCATACAGGTCAACACCTCCTACGAGGAGAGTAAATATGGGGTAAGTCCGAATGACGTTTTAGCACTCGTCGAGAAAGTTTCCAAATTGAATACGATAAGGATTAAGGGGCTGATGACAATAGGCATGCTGAGTAATAAGGCAGAAAAAGTCCGGAAGTGCTTCCGTCTGTTAAAGGAGATACAACAAAAGATCATTTCTAATAACTTTGATCATGTTAATATGCATGAACTGTCAATGGGTATGAGTGGTGATATGGAAATAGCGATTGAAGAGGGGGCGACAATGATTCGCATAGGAACAGCTATTTTCGGGCACAGGCCGACACCAGATAGCTTTTATTGGGACGAAAATAATAGAGTTTGAAAGATAGACAGTTTAAATGCGTTGTGTTCTTGATATCGCCCTCAAGATTAAATCAATTAAAAATGAACGTACATTTTATACGATTAAAACTCTGGTGACATTTTTAGACCGTACGAAGAATAAAAAGACCTAAGGCAGCTTTTTCACATACTATCTAGTCAGCTGTGGTTCACACCAGATCGACCAAGCATTAAAGTTGTTTCCTGTCCGATCTTGTGTGCAAAGCTCGAGATCATCGATTTCTGTTACATCTAGATCAAAACAATGCTGTTCGTCTGGTTTGACATTGTGCGAAGACAGTATTTTTCCATTACCTCGAATGAAAAATTGAATACCTTCGGGTTTGTGTGCTCCGTCCCGTAAAGCAGCCATGATATGCAGTTTTTTCCACTTTCTTGCTAGACTGTACTTATAAACAGAAGGGGAATGTGCATATAACCCTTTATTAAATATCTTACCATTGCTTTCCAGGAAAAATAGTTTGTTCGATTCAGTAGTGTAAAAATTTCGTGCGGGGTTTTCCCAGCCTACAGATGCGTCATCCCATTTTGCATCCGAAAGAAAAATGCTGTCAAGATTTGTGTTGTCAAGGCTTACTGGTGTTTGGTCTTGCAACAATTGGTGTAATAGTTTTAGTTTTGTCTGTCTTTGACTATGTTTGTCATCGTGTTCTATTAATCTGATAAGGTCATTTACAGTTGCTTGACCATAATTATCCAAAGTCAAAAAATGACCACCATCGTTATGCAGTATCATTTTTCGGTATTCTTTAATAGATCCATTGTTAAACAAAAATAATATCCTGATTTCATGAGGTGTATTGAGCTCAAAACCAGAAATGTCAATCTCTGCTGAGTTTCTTTGATCGATGACCGTGATATAGCTGCTGCTCAGATATTCTGAGATATGGTAAGGACGAACTAACGTGACAGCGCCGTATGGTATTGTGTCTGCATGGTAATACAGTTTTAGCTTCGTTTTACTTTCGGAAAGAGATAAGTTGTAGGATTGCAGTAGAAATTCATTCTTATTGTAAATAGATTTTGGCCTTTGAGTAAAAATCGGATGACTACTCAACTGAAACACCGAGGCCCGGGATAACTTAGAGGAGACTATACCACCCCATTTTTCTTCTTTGTAATGTCGGCTACCATATTCTCCCATTAAGGAGATTTTATTTTTATTGAATTCGCCAGGAAAGCCGTTGTCGTGTGGTAATCCGAACAAATGGCCCATTTCATGAGCTATTCCCCCTAAATACCAACTGTTGAACTCTCCGACAGAACATTCTTTATCGGTGGCAAACATTTCTGTAAAAACCATTCTTGTTGTTGAGTCGCTTAGGAATTCCGGGTCCAAAAGTTCGCAGTCTGCAACCATGCACAACCCAGAGGAAGCAGATCCCCTTCCGTAGTATGGCGAATGAAATACATAGGTACCTTTCTCATTTTTGTAGTTTAATGAAGTAATTACAAGGATATGCTCTATACTTGGATTCATAACAGGGGCTAACTTTTCGAAAATTTCCTTTTCTATTTCTGTCCCAGAATTTATGTTATAATCAGCTGACGGCTTACAGCCTTGAACGAGGTGGTATCGATAGCCCGAATTTTCCGTTTCAAATGGAATTCCGCTACTTTTAACGCCTGAATTTTCAAGCTCCTCTTTGTAATAGGACGAGATATCTCTAAGAATTCGATCTAGGCGGTTACTCCAACCCTGAGGCGCCTCTACGTCAGCAGCGTAAAAATAAACAACCCGAACTGTGTTAACATGTTTATTGTTGCTGGTTTGTATAGACGCGTGCACGAAATGGCTAAACGTTAATAACAAAATGGACAGCCATATTTTTCGGAAAATTTTCTTAGCTAGTTGTACGTTCAATTTACACTATTTTGGGTTGCCTAAAAAACATATTTGTCTAAGGAAAACTGCAAGATTGCCTTACAAATGTTTGTCTCACATAACATCTTCAATTTTCTACAATTTTCGTGTACTTCAAAATGAGGATTATTTTCGAGATTCAAGGACAAAGCTGCTTGAAATCTTCACAGACATTTTACTCATTACCAAGGTGCAAAAAATTGCGGTCCGATTAAAATATGCATATCATAATTTTGATTAACTTTCAAAGCATTATCTATTTCGACCAATGCTTCTGTCGGTTTATTAAATTTTCTGCAACATGTGGTAATACTACGGTTGCACGTAGCTAATGTAAGAAAAATTTAATTAATCACCTATTTTAATATATCAAGCAAATCGCCGATATCCTAGCGAATGTTATCTTCCGATGTATGATAAATACCGTTTTTATTACCAAATCGTTTTATCGGGCAAAACAAAAACATGTCATATTATATTACTAGGTATATAAACTTAATTCAATGAATGGTTCAAGACGAGATTTTATCAAAAAAGCAAGCTTGCTTGGAGCAAGTCTGTATACTGGGGCTAATGCTTTCAGTGCCTCCAGTTATCGCAGAATCCTTGGTGCAAATGAACGCATAAATATCGGTGTAATTGGATTTTCTGACCGCCACAAGGGAGCTCACGCGCCCTCGTTTCTGGCCGCTTACAAAGATTTAAATTTTGACATCATTGCTGTGAGCGATATCTGGAGACTACGTCGGGAGGAAGGAACTGACTTTTGGAAACAAAAGCTGGGACACGATATCACATCTTGTCGGAACAATGAAGAGCTTTATGGACTGAAAGACATTGACGCTGTAATGATTTCAACGGCGGACTTCCAGCATGCGCTGCATGCAATTGAAGCCGTTAAGGCCGGTAAAGATGCGTTTGTCGAAAAACCGCTGGCAGAAACGATGGATGACGCACGAGCCGTATTAAAAGCGGTAAGAGATAGTGGCAAGATTGTACAGATTGGATCGCAGCGGAGGAGCGGAGCGAATTATTTTGCCGCGGATGATTTTATAAAAAGCGGAAAATTCGGCGATATTGTGATGGTAGAGCTTACGTGGAATGTCAATCAGCCTGGCCGTTGGCGCAGACCATCCTTAGTCGCCAAGCTTCGGGAAGAAGATGTGGATTGGCGGCGCTTTTTGCTCAACAGGCCGTATGAAGCATTCAACGCGAGACATTATCTCGAATACAGGTTATTTTGGCCATACTCATCTGGTATTCCCGGACAATGGTTATGTCATCAGATCGACACGGTACACTGGTTTAGCGGCCTTCCCCATCCACGCAGCGTAGCAGTCAACGGCGGAAATTATGTATGGAAAGATGGACGCGAGAATGCCGATACATTTACTGCAGTATTTGATTACGGCCCATTTGATGATAAGACCAAAGGGTTTCAGGTGTTGTTCAAGTCGAGACAGACTAATTCAGGTGTTGCAGATGGGGAAGAGGTAAAAGAAATATACTACAGTAACGGCGGGACACTTAACCTCGATACGAATAAAATCACGCCTTTAGGAGGCCTTACCGAAAAATATGCCAGCATGATGGGCCTCAAGCCCAATCTATTACCCGAAACAAGCTTAAATGATATTCGCGTAGCGACATCGGCTGATACCGGAGGTGATCCCGTAACCATGGCCCATATACGCAATTGGATGGAATGTGTGCGCAGTCGTAGGGAACCCAATGCGCCCGTCGAGGCGGGCTATAATCATTCGATCGCTGTCATTATGGCCAACGCTGCCTACCGTACGGGCCAAAAAGTAATCTTCGACCGTGAACGACAGGAAGTTATCGCCGGTGATAAGGTATTCAAATATTAAGTTTAAAATAGCTAACCAACATGAAACATTTTATCTTATCTCTTTTACATTTAGCAACCATGGTCGGGCCCATATATGCACAACATAAACAAAAGATCACCGTCCGACACGATAAATTGCACAAAAGCGTTACTGTCGAAGCAGATGGCCAACCTTTTACTGCTCTTATTTATCCTGATGATCTGGAAAAACCGACGCTATTCCCCATCCATGCCGCCAATGGAGAAGTTATTACACGTGGCTATCCACTTATGTCACGAGCGAATGAACCCACCGACCACCCGCATCACGTTGGCCTATGGATGAACTATGAAAGTGTGAACGGACTCGATTTTTGGAACAATTCCTCTGCCATACCACCGGATAAAAACGACAAATACGGCTGGATTAAGACGACTGCCATCAACGAAGCTAAAGGTGGCGATACGGGACTCATAAACTATACCGCGAACTGGTGCGATATAAAACAACAGGTTTTGTTGAAAGAAAGTACCACGCTAGTCTTTCAGTCAACAGGAAGGGTCCGAACGATTGACCGTACTACCATCCTCACTGCTCAGCAACCAGTATCTTTTACCGATGTTAAAGATGGTCTACTCGGCCTGCGTGTTGCTCATGAACTGGAATTACCGTCCGATGAAGAACGTCAGTTTACCGATACGCATGGTGTAGTGACGAGAGTAAAGAGCAATCCTAACACGGTTACCGGCAACTATTTGACCAGCGAGGACAAAACCGGAGATGCAGCATGGGGCTCAAGGGCCAGATGGTGTATGCTCTATGGGAAGAAAGGGGGGGATACGATCAGTATTGTTATCATGGACCACCCCGACAATATAGGATATCCAACCTACTGGCATGCGAGAGGCTATGGGCTTTTTGCCGCCAATCCATTAGGACAGAAAGTGTTCAGCAAAGGTTCTGAAGCCCTAAATTTGACATTGGAACCGGGAAAGTCTGTCACATTTCGATATCGCATCGTGATCGCGTCGGATAATAAAAGACTGTCTACAAAAGAAATCGACCGGTTGTCCGACAACTTTGCTAAGTCCCGATGATTTCATTTATAAGTGGTTGCCGGACCGGAGGGGTCGGCAACCTAAAGCGATCCTTTTTTTATCTTTGATTTTCGTAAGCAAGAAGTTCTTCCACGCAAATTTTACCAAATTTATCCGCGGCAAGTGGGCTGTCTGCTGTAATTAGTTTTCTGTCCACATGACAATCGCCGCTGATCTTCTTGTTTAGAATTTCCACACCAAGCTTTTTTAATTTTTCTCCATAAAACCAAGGCATCTCTCCGGGTTGGTATCCACTTTCTGGCAATGTAAGGTCCATTTCATCAGGAAAAGAATTGATCTTATATCCTTTATACGGAAAGTTGCCCTCGCTGCTAGCATCCGCTGCACTTAAGAGCACCGCAGGGCCATGGCAGATCGCCAGCAAGTATTTGTCTTCAGCAACCACCCAATTGATCAGCTCCTTTACATCTTTGCTTTCTGGCAGCCCCAACATTGCTCCGTGCCCTCCCGGAATAAACACAGCCACATAGTCCACATAAGATTTCCGGCTGTCAGCGATAAAGTCTTTGAGGCTATGAGGATTTGAAAATTGCGTATTGTACTTTTCGAGGATCTTACCGATGTGTTCATCTTCATAGGGCATCGCCCACATTTCAAACTTAACTGAATCGCCATTTGGCGTGTAAAAGTCAACATCAAATCCCGCCTGCTCAAAATGAAGAATAGGTACCAGCGTCTCTACAGGGTGATTACCTGTAGAGAATTTTTTTCCGTTTTTCATTGTCATATAGCGTTGTTCTGTACAGAGAACGAGGATCTTTTTTCTGGTATCCTTGTTGGTGTCGTTGTACTTCTTTTTGCTGTAATCTGTTTTGGTCGAGACCATTGCCTTTCTCGAAAAGAACGACGGTTCATAACCAATGCCGTCAAATACCGGCTCTTTGCTTAAATCGTTTGAAAATAATGCCATAATATATTTTTTGTGATTAGCGATTCTTTTAATTGTGCAAACTGCGTGATACTTTAGTCGAAAGCTGAGAAGATTTCGCTTGTAGACCGTCTTCAACTATAAAACATAACAATTTCGAGAACTATGCCGTTCACGAAAAAAGATATTTATATGAAAAGGTGAATAAATAGCTATCGCGTTTCGCGTGGTTTAAGCTCGGTGGAAGATCTTCGCAAGGATTTTATTCAGTTTTCAGCGAAAATTGACATTAAAAACATACTATATAGTATGTTATTGTTTTACATTTGTGCCATTGGTCCAAAACGAGTCAACATTCATGAATAAGGCTTATATCGTATTATTGGGTATTATCTTTATACCGGCACTTTTGATCGTACTAAACGACAATGGCATAAATTCAAATATTGAAGATAATATTGAGTTCAAGAAGAAGCTTTCCCAATACGGATTATTTCAAGGTAAGTTGTCAGACCTTACGCCAATAGCAGAGGCTGAGCAGCTAGAAGTTTCGTCAGCGCTCTTTACCGATTATGCTGAAAAGCAACGTATTCTTCTGCTTCCCCAAGGTGGAAAGATGGTTGCCCTAGGGAGCGGGCTTCCCGACTTTCCGGACGGTACGATAATGGCCAAGACCTTTTTTTATGTCGACACCGTTAGAAAACCTGGAGCCGGAAAACGTATTATAGAAACGCGACTGCTGATTAAGCATAAATCGCAGTGGAATGCAGCTACCTATAGATGGAACGAGAGGCAAGATGACGCCTTCTTACTGACCAGGGGCGATACCGTTGCAGTTACGTTCTGGGATGAAAAGCGAAGGAATAGGAAAACTGCCTACAAAATTCCATCCAGGGCGGACTGTATCGCATGCCACCGGCAGGGTAGTGGTCTCTTTCCGATCGGCCCCAAACTCAGAAATCTCAATGTCCAAATCGACCGAGGGGATAAGCGAGTGAATCAGCTGGATTACCTCAGACAAAGGGGGAAGCTGGAACTCAAATCGTTAGCGGCAATAGACAAGATGACCGACTATAAGGCTCTTTCCACACCGCTGGACCAGCGGGCACGGGCTTACTTGGACATCAACTGTGCACATTGCCACAGTCCCGGGGGTATTGGCGGCATTACCCAACTTGACCTGAGGTATGAGACTCCAGTGAATGAGACAGGTATCTTGTTCAAGCAAGCGAAAATTGCCGGCAGAATCACCATTTCCGGTGAGCTTCATATGCCCAAGATCGGCACGACCGTTCCTCACGATGAGGGCATCAGGCTAATCTTAGATTATATTGAGCAGCTTGACAAGAAGAAATGAAAATTAAAACGCAGAGAACACCCAATTATGGGTATCTTTCAAAGGACAATAACGAACACAGCGTATTTACCATGAAAAAGGCAGAAACAACCCGGTTAATGATCCTTCGTAAAGCTTTTGAGCTTATCTATGCAAAAGGATACCGGAACACCAGCATCGACGAAATAATTGCCACCACAGCGGTGACCAAGGGAGCATTCTATTATCACTTCAAATCGAAAGACGCAATGGGCCTAGCCATCATAAACGAAATACTAAAACCGACTTTAAACGGAAGTTTTATCGAGCCTTTACGGTCTGGGGCAGATCCTGTCCATAGCATCTACGGGCTGATCCGTTACCTATTGTTGGAAGATGAATTCTTACAGGTCGAATATGGCTGTCCCGCAGCCAATTTCACCCAGGAAGTAGCTTTTACAGCTTCAACAAAGCTAGGAGTATCCCAAGCATTTACCTCGCCTGTGCGACCCACATATTGCGCATGAGGCGCAATCTCGTGGATTTCAGGCATCAAAGGGCCGTTAGGCCCTTTTGGTTCAGAGGCCGTCGTGATCACAGGGATGTTTTCGACTGCCGCGATCTGAGCGAGTGCAACAACATTACTCCTTAACGTGGGTACTTCAATGTCCTTCACTGTCTGAAATAGACCACTCTGATGATCAATTAATAGAAATGCGACATCATTCGCATTTATCCGTGTTGTAAGTGCCATAACTTTTAAATTTGATACGAATATTTAATTATTTAACTAATTTGTTTAACATTTAAAAGGTCGCAAATAGTTCCTTTCACGTCAAACAGTACGGGTGTGTTATAAACTCCCAAAAGGATAGGTGCGCCGTTTGCTTTCGTTAGGTAAAGTTAAAGAGAGAAGTTATGGCGAAGAATAAGGTATATTAAGTATTAAACTTAATATACCTTAAGTATCCCACATTGTGATCAATGGGACTCTATATATCAAAAGAATAAAAACTATAGCTATTAGACTATAGTACTTAAAAATTCAGGGGTCACACCAATATAAGAAGCAATATGTTTTTTGGGAAGAGACCTGATCAAGTCAGGGTAATGCTTGCAAAATTGCTCATAACGTTCTTTTGCCTGCATATTCAACGTTTCGACCAAACGTTGTTGGCTTCGTATATAAGCTCGCTCGGTAATTAACCGAAAGTACCGTTCCATCTGAGGTATAGATTGATAAAGCATTTCTTGGTCCGAGTTTGCGAGCATGATTATTTCACTATCGAATATCGCATCTATATACAATATGCTGGGCTGTCTATATTTTAGGCTATTGAGGTCTCCGATCCACCAACCTGAAGGGGCAAACTGCAGATTACGCTCAATTCCGTTTTTGCAGGCCGAATAGCTTCGTAGACAGCCGGAGTTAACAAAAATACCATGTCGTTGAATGTCTCCTGCTTCAAGTAAATATTGCCGACGTCTTACCTTTTTGACTTTCAGAAGTGAAATTACAAATTCCTGTTCTTGCAGGTTTAATGTAACATGCTCGGCGATACTTTTTAATATGAGGTCGAATTCCATTGATTTTTCAGATGATTTATTCGCTCCGAAAGGATAAGTACTGACTGAAAATATGTGGGGTCGAGTGGCCTCATATATTGGAGATTCCGGAAGAACCTGAGAAAAAACTAAATCCCGGTAAGAGAAATTATCTGCAAGAAGTATAAACTATTTTAGTGACGGTAGCACAAGATGGAAAGCGACATTTCGGCTTAAACTTGGTAGACCAATGACTCGTATCTAAAAAATTTTGGAAGAAATGCAAATAGAAGGATTACGATTAGGCCCGCATCAGTACTTCGAAACTGAACGGGTAACTTGTACCGCATACCGCGCACATTTACATTCTTTTGACTGAATTTTTCGGATAGCCAAGCAGAGAAGAAACGAAAATAATAAAGCCATGGCTACCGTATTGCCGTTTTTCGATACGTATTGGGTGTTACACCTGTGTATTTTTTAAAAAAGAAATTAAAATTGGGCTGATCCGAAAATCCCACGGCATAACTTATCTGTTCTAAGGACCATGATGTCTGCAGCAAAAGAGCTTTACATTCATCTAACAACCTTGCCTTTATGTGCGTACTCACATTTTGCCCGGTTCTTTTTTTTAATATTCGATTCAAATAATTTGGATGCAGCTGCATGGAATCGGCAAATTCCTGAGCGGTCCTTAGCTTAATTGGATTCTCATAATTGATCTTAGCAATCTCTTGCTCAAGCAGTCCGAAAAAGCGGTGGATATGATCATAATCATCTTCTGTATGTTCTGGAACGACAGTTTTCGACATTCTTGCACTATCAATCATCAACAATTGGATATATGCTTGGATAGCTTCTGCACCCAATTGATTTTCCTGTTCCTGATACATACTTTCCCAAAGCCGTTTAAATCCGGGTAAATCACTCTCTTCAACACAGATTATACTTTTGTTTTTGTCGCTAAACAAGGCCAATCTGTCAATTGTAGACTTCAGCATAGGATGATGATTGATAAAATCTTTCTTAAACAATAGGTAGTACCCAGCGGATTCACCTGATGTTTTCTGCCAGGAGATAATATCATTTGGATGAATATAAATAATCGTAGGTCTGTCAATCTGATACTTGTTTAGCCCCAGCGTAAACACTCCGTAGCCGCCCGTGATCATTAATATTTTATAGAAATCCCGTCTATTGGCCGAAAGATAATTTCTACAATCCTCAATTTCTCGATTAAATACTTTGATCTGCTTAGAATCAAGGGATTCCCTATAAATAGGCGTCAACTCAGGAAAGTTTCGAAGAAGGTCAATTTCCTTGTGGTCCGAACGGGTTTTCATAGATCTAATATCTGGTTTTGTCCTATAAAGATAGGAAAAGTGGGAAAAAAGGACAACAGGTTTGATTTTCATAATAACAGGGATTTTTTTCCTATAAGGAACCGGTTAAATCTGTTGCAACTTTGTCATAGCAGAATGAAACAAATATAAAACTTACAACATTATGGAAATCAATCTTGATGAAACACGACAAGTTGTACAGATGGCCAGGGCCAAAGCGATACAACTGAATGTAAATGCCAACATTGCTGTCTTAGATACAGCGGGGCATTTGAAAGCGTTCGAAAGAATGGATTATGCTTTTTTAGGGTCAATGGATATTGCCATAAAAAAAGCGAAGACCGCTAGTCTTTTCAGAACGAGCAGCGAAAACGTGGGCGAATATCTAAAGCCCGAAGCCGCTACCTATGGGATGATAGACACAAACGGCGGATTAGTCGGTTTCGCAGGTGGCCTGCCTATTGTAAAGGATAACGAAATCATTGGATACATCGGAGTTTCAGGGGGAGCAGTTACCGAAGACCTTCAAATAGCGACCGCAGGAGCGGAAATTTTCCATCAAAGTGCAATTTAATAGTTCAAAAAAACACAAAGGCAATAACCAATAATAATTACTAACTCAAAAATTTACAATAATGAAAACTAAAACAATTTTAATTACAGGAGCAGGTTCAGGCTTCGGCAAAGGAGCAGCAATAGGGATGGCTAAAAACGGACATAACATCATCGCCACAGTGCATGTATCGTCACAGGTGACCCCACTTCGCGAAGAAGTAGCAGCATTGGGTCTATCCAATAAGATCCGTGTGGAGCGTCTGGACCTTACCGATCAGTATGACATCAAGCAAGCTTTAAAATGGGATTTTGATATACTCTGGAACAATGCAGGTATGGGAGAAGCAGGACCAGTGTGGGAGATTCCTGTGGATCTGGTCAGAAAAAATTATGAGGTCAATGTCTTTTTACCCTTAGTTCTAACTCAGGGCGTCGTCCAACGATGGGTAAGAGAAGGTAAAAAGGGAAAAGTGGTATTCACTTCATCCATGGGAGGTTTGTTTACACCGGCTAACTGGGGAACCTATGTGTCTACTAAGCACGCACTGGAATCCTTTGCAGAAGCCTTGCAGCAAGAACTTCAGGCATACGGGATCAAAGTACAGACTATCAATCCGGGAGCCTATTACACTGGCTATAATGAAACCATGGCAGACAATCCGTTCCGTTGGTTAGATGATGAAGTCAACTTCACCAAACGAGCTGACCTGCGCAAAGGATTTGATGACTTCTTTGCAACTCCAGAGGGCAAAATGGATCCGCAAGAAATGATCGACCGTATGATCGATATTGTACCTTCTGATGAAGGAAAATTCAGAAATGTCTTTCCTAAGGTAATTGAAGACATGTTGAAAGATCATCAGTTAAAAGCTTGGGAAAATACAATTTAATTACAGGAAGGCGCCAAAAGGGCGCCTTTCTTCTTACGCTGAGAGCATCCGTCCCCATAATCCCATTCTGTTGTCGATAGTGGTACATGTCCAATTTTTTACGGACGGTTTACCTAATTTGTGATCGGAATTCTTTAGTTTTGGTTGTACTAACTAGAGAAACATCAAGATATTGTCTCCTCTACAAAGGGAATGTTTGGAAAACTCAGAAATACGGACGAACAATGATATTGAAAGAAAGAATCAGCCACAACTACCTGAAATACCTGCTTACCGGGGTACTTTCGGCAACGCTGGTTACAGGATATGCGCAGGAAGTGGACAAGCAACGAAAAGAGAAGAAAGAGAAGCCACAGTCCAGTGAGCAACGGAATGAAGGGCAAGTGGCCACTATGGATTCCATTGATGTCGTACGCGACTACCGGCCGTTGTTGGCCGATGCCGTTAAGGTTCGCAGAAGTCCCGATATGCGCCATATCAACCGGGAAGCCATTGAAGCTGAACTGCGCCAAATCGCTACCGCTACCTATTTTTCAAGAAAGGGATTCAGGCAAGCTTATTACCACGAGTTACTGAAACGGCATCCCAATGCTTCACGCAACAATATTGATAATTATCGCATTAGCTTTCTGGCCTACCAAGCACACGAATACGAAAGAGCGGCCTCTATCTTGCGGTCGCTAGTGGCTTCAGATGCTTTTTATCAAGGTTCCATAATGACTTTAGGCCATATTGCGATGGAAACTGGCGATAAACAAGGCGCACGAAATGCATTTGTTAAGGCGATGAACTTGGATTTCGACCCACAATTAAAAGTAGATGGACTATATAACTATGCCAAGATCCTGTTCGAATTGGACTCTACCCAGGCCGCACAGCAAGTTCTCACGAGATATATCACTCAAGAATATGGTAATCTTGACCCGGGTACCCAAAAACAAGAACGTCCCGAAACACTGTCAGCTCAAATCTTACTGGGCACTAGTAACTTTCATGCTGGGGTAAGTCTACTGGAATCGATAAAGGATCGGGCAAGGGAAACAGATGCGACCTATCAAAAGGCAACGTACTACCGTGGCTTGGAGTTTTATAACGAACGTGCTTTCGAAAATAGTATATCGATGTTCATGAGATCGGAAAAATTTCCGGTCGATGCAGAAATGGCTGCATTGGCCACCTATTGGAAAGCGGAAGCGATGTATGAAGTGCGGAAATACGGCGAGGCGGTGGAAAATTTCTCCCGTTTCCTTCGGTTGCCTGCCGCCCGAAATACTGAAGTATACAATTATGCAAATTATGGCCTGGCATATGCAGCATTCCGCAATAACAGTTTTGGTATGGCGGCCGATTATTTTGAACGTTTTCTCGCTGCCGAGGGAAGTTCTGTAGATCAGAGCATACGTTATGACGTCATCGCACGTTTGGGCGATTCTTATTTGTGTCTACGCAACTATGGTCGCGCCAACCAGTACTATGATCAGCTGATCAACAGTAAAGCTCCCAATCAGGACTACGCTTTGTTCCAAAGAGGTGTTATCTTTGGATTGCAGGGAGACAATGAAACCAAATTAAGTACCCTGCGGTCTGTCGTAAAACAATTTCCAAGCTCCAACTATGCAGATGACGCGGCTTTTGAGATCCCATACACATACTTCACTATGGGAGATTATGACCGGGCTATCGAAGGCTTGCAGGCTATGATAGACAAGTATCCACGTAGTAGCTATCTTCCCCGGGCATTAATGACGATAGGACTCGTGCAGTACAACAACGATCAGCCCGAGGCAGCAAAAGCGACCTTCCAAAAGGTCGTGGAGAGATATGCCAAGACCGATGAGGCACAACAAGCAATGCGTTTCATCGAGAACATCTACCTCGATCAGGGCGATGCGTCGAGCTATATCCGTTATGCGATCGGCACTGATGTCAGTAGCCTGAGTCCTTCGGAGCAAGATGATATGGCGTTCAAAGCAGCCCATTCTTTGTTTACCAAGGGAGAGTATGCAGCAGCTGTGGAAGCGATCAACGCCTATTTTGATAAGTTTCCAAAGCCCAAACAAGAGAAATACGCGCGTTACATCCGCGGGGTCAGCTCATATCGTACCGGGCATCCTAAGGAGGCGTTGCACGACCTAAATATCATCCTGAATGACTGGACGAGCAAATATACAGAGAATACCCTTCTGACGGTTGCTGCGCTATATCTGGAGCTCAAAGAGTACAATGAGGCCATAGTACACCTCAAAAAATTAGAGCTCAATTCAGAATATAGAAAACACTATGGCTACGCTGTAACTAACTTGATCGCATGTTATTTCGAACTCGGCGATATGGAGCAGATGGCCAAGTATGTAAAGTTGATAAAAGATTACCCTGGCGCTTCTGAGGAGGAAATTGCCAAGGCATACTTATATAGCGGAAGAGCCTTATTACAGGAAGGTAACAAAGAGTCCGCCATGAAAGAGCTCAGTCTCGCCGCTCTCAAGAGCCAGGGAGTGGTCGGTGCAGAGGCACGGTATCGTGTTGGGCAACTGCAGTATGAAAATAAGCAATACGATAAAGCCCAAGAAACGGCCTTTGATGTGATCAATAATAGGGGAGCACACGAGTACTGGGTGGCCAGAAGTTTCCTATTGTTAGCAGATATCTATACCCGCAAGGGCGACACTTTCCAGGCAAAGAGTACATTGAAAAGCTTAATTGATAATTATGAAGGCAATGACGATATCGTTCCATCTGCCAAAGAGCGTTTACAGAAATTGAGCAAAAAGTAGTGGGCAACTTATTCTTACCGAAAAATAATGGGATTGCTATAGGAATGACGATGTAAAGACGTAAATTTGTGTATCATCAATCAAAATTTAAGTTATGATATTTTTAGGAGTTATCGTCTTTTTCGGACTTATCACATTATTTGCATCTTTTTTTACGGTAAAGCAGGAAACCGCCGCTGTGGTTGAGCGATTAGGCAAGTTTTTAAAGGTAAGCCACGCCGGCTTGCATTTAAAAATTCCTTTTTTGGATCAGATTGCCAAACGTTTGAATCTCAGAATACAGCAATTGGATGTGATCATCGACACCAAAACATTGGATAATGTTTTCATAAAGATAAAAGTCTCTGTTCAGTACCAAGTGATCAGAGAAAATGTGAAAGACGCCTATTATCGTCTGGAAAATCCTGAAAATCAGATCACGTCCTATGTTTTTGATGTTGTGCGTGCGGAAGTGCCGAAAACAAAATTGGATGATGTTTTTGTACGAAAAGATGATATAGCAAACGCTGTAAAAAGCGAGTTGCAGGACGCCATGCAAAGCTATGGTTACAATATTATCAAAGCTTTAGTGACGGATATTGATCCCGATGAACAGGTAAAACACGCCATGAACAGGATTAACGCTGCAGAGCGTGAAAAAACAGCTGCAGAGTATGAATCTGAAGCACAAAGAATACGAATTGTTGCGGTTGCGAAGGCCGAGGCAGAATCCAAAAAACTTCAGGGGCAGGGGATAGCAGACCAGCGGAGAGAGATTGCCAAAGGACTGGAGGAATCGGTGAAAATGTTGAACGCCGCTAATATTAACGCTCAGGAAGCCTCTGCTTTAATTGTCGTTACCCAACATTACGATACGTTGAATGCCATTGGAGCCAATAGCCGAAGCAATTTGGTATTGCTGCCCAACTCGCCGACAGCGGCGAGCTCCATGTTGAATGATTTGGTCGTTTCTATGGCAGCAGCACAAAAAATCAATGAAGACAACAAAGTCCAATCGTCGGACTTCCCCAGAACCAGAGGCCCTCAGGAATAAATAACTGTTAAATTTAAATTCCAGATCAGGTGGGCATCCATCGGCAGCATAGGAACATAAAAAGAGTCCAAAGTTTGCCTAATGAGATCAGCTGTTGGAAGAATATTTGATTTTGATAAGGAATAAAATTAAGATGAAGCAGATATTATTTATTTTAGCTTGGTGTCTAAGTATGAGTTGCAACAGCCAGATGCAGCAAGATGCTAAGCTGCTCGGTAAGTGGAGCGGCTTGATGAAGGAATCAAAAACAGGAAATCCGGTCGAAAAGATTATTCTTGAATTTAAAGAAGATGGACAATTTATTCAGTATCTGGGAGAAGGTAAAATGCAGAATAAGATCGAGTCCACCTATAGAATTCACAATAATAAATTAATTACCGTGGAAAATGAAACCAAAGACGAGACTGAGGGGATATATACGGTGAAGAATGATACATTGACGGTTCTGTATGAAGGTATAGAGAATAAGTATGTAAGATTTAAATAAAAGTTATACTCGCTTGCCTCTTTGATCAGCAAACGTACAGAGTGGCCTTAGGATTTCGTTTAATCAGGTTGCTCTAGACAACTGGTTACTAAAGCGATAAAAAGCATGGGATTTTTCAGTAAGATTTTTGGGGCAACAAGAGAGCATAAGGAACCGCAAAAAGTAAGGGCCCAGTATAAAGATAGTAAATACTTCAATAAGGAGCTCGAAAGAATAAATCTGTGGATTAGCGATGACGATGAAGACTTCCAACGGTATGAAGAGAAAAACGGTAGGCTAGAAAACCATCATTTTATTGAAGCCTGCAATATCAGGCTTCAGAAACTTCAGGTTGACTACGCTAAAGGAGAGCCGATCGATCAATTAATTCCCACTTTAGATGCAGCGATAGACTTTCTCCTTAAGGCAGATCCCCAAGAGTTCAAAAATAATTCACTATTTATTAAATGCTGTTCATTGTTATTTCTTGTTGACAGGTTACAGGAGCACACTGCAGCGGTGCATCGTTTCATAAACGCTTGGGAAAACAGTCCTATAGAATCATCATTTAAACCAGTCCGATTGATTTATTTTCTTACAGGACTTGATAATAAAGGCATAAGTACCAATGATTACAAACCATTTGTTGTCTTACAAAAAATTATAGATCTTCCTATTCGGGAAGCAGGAGCAGCCCTTGTTCAATATCTTGAAGAGTGGTATTCTCTTCACAACGAAGAAGCGTGGTACGATTCACATCTAAGAGAATGGGGCTATACCGGTTACTGGTCATGGGAAGCCGCTGCGGTTGCCAAAAAAATGGAATTGGATAGCAGTCGTTTCAAAGACAACCCATATTTTCCATACGACATATTTTTATCCGAGTAAAAGGGCTGAAACTAATTCAAATAGATGAAAAAGATTGAAAAGGAGTTTAATAATTCGGTCCATCAAAATTTTGATGAGATACAACAATCGTTAATTCGCTTGTTTGACCGGGTTATGGCCGTCGCTTCTAATCATGAGTATTGCGGTTTGTTGAACTCCAATACCTGGGGCGATCACTATCATAAGCTCTCATTCTCAGAATTATTTTTGATGAACCTAAATGACAAGGAGATACTGGGAATATTGAATATCGCCATTTACCAAGCGGTCGTTGACAACGACTATAAGCAGCTGTTAAACGGCATATTTACCTATTCACGACTGAGGCTGTTGAATCGGGCATACCTTTCCGGACCTGCTGACTGGATCATAGTCGAAGGTGCAGTCAACAACGACACCGAACTGCAAGGTTTAGTATACACCAAGTCACTTGCTTTGGATAATACGGTTTCCTATGACAAAACACTGCTGTTAAGTAGAAACCTACTCAGAGCAATAGTGATCGAGCCTGATTTGAAGAATGAGACAAAGGAACTCTATTCAAAATTAATCGGCGAGGTTACATCAAAGTTTGACAGAGCGTTTTTAGAATACCTATATGGTGTGATTACAGGAGATTACCAGCTCATTAGGGCGAACTTCGAAGAAATGGAACAGTGTTATAGCAGGTGCCAGTGGCTGTCTTCCGGCTGGTATCGGGAAGCAGGGCTGAATAAAACCGTCCCGGTGTTTCTTTTGGGTCTTTACCAGCTAAAAAATGTTGTTAATAATAGTATCGAGCTTCCATTAAAAAACGAGTATTTAAGGGAAGCTAGCCATGTTATACGTGAGTCTCCAGACTATAAACCGCAAATTTTTAAACCATTTGAAGGTAGTCTCCAGTTTTTAAACGACATATTAATCAGCGATTTTGTTCCTTTTGATCGCGGTTACAGAGCAAAAATAGAAGCAATAAGGAAAGTCGTCGGGAGAAGCAACTAAGCAGCGTAACCTGAATTATTAGACTCATTGTATAATTGTCTGTCTGCCCAGCTCAAAAATAGTTATTCCGATATATTACTGTATAAAAAGATGATGGCATCTGCTCAGTTGGAGATTGGAAAAAGTCTTCCCACGTTTGAACTCACCGTATAATTCTTTATTGTCAAAGTCGCGAAAAGAACCGTCTGCTTTGTTCTGCCATGCGTTTTGCAGGTCGTAAAAGTCAAAATCTACTACTTTATAATACTTTAGCGTCATTCTATGGCTGACGGGATACCTGAAACCTCAAGGACTTGATTGTGATTGTTTACGACAAGTTCTTAAAGACTCATCTTGCTTCTGACTGTAGCTGTGAGAAATCTTGTTGTTTAGTTCGTCTGGATAAATCCGAACCTGAACACTATTGTACGTGTTTATTTTGGCAGAAAAACCAATAATGAGAACGAACATAACTACATTCCTTGCCCTTCTTCTTACGGTCTTATTGTGCAATTTATCTAAGGCCTTTACCCGTCACGACAGTTCTTCGGACCCTGAAATGCAGCATTTATTAAAAAAGCTTGTCGCGGTGTTAGAGAAGGAACACATTCCCGGTCTGATGATTTCGATCGTTAAGAAAGACAGCATCCTCTTTTCGGGGGGATTGGGATACGCCGACTTGGAGCAAAAAATCATGGTCAATGCAAATACGCAGTTCCATCTGGCATCCGTTACAAAATTTTTCGTCGCTATGGGTATCCAAATATTGATATCCGAGGGTAGGTTGGACCTCAATGATCGATTGCACGATATAGCCCCAGAAATTCCATTTACTAATCCCTGGGAATCGACTGATCCAGTCCGGATCGTCCATTTATTGGAGCATACAGCAGGCTTCGAAGACATCCATGTGAGCAAAATGGTCAATACCGAACGAATACCGCAAAAAGGAATAGATGCCATCCAGTCCGTAAAGAGTTCATTTACCTCTCGATGGAAACCGGGAGAGAGAACATCATACTCAAACCCCGGATATAATATTCTGGGGTATATCATAGAAAAAATTTCCAAAAGGCCATGGAACGAATTCTTAAAGTTAAGACTACTTGATCCACTTGGCATGCAGCACACTACTTTTGACCTAAGTGGCAACAGCCACATTTCGTTTGCGAAGGGTTATGATTTTAGCGCCGGCAAATTTAAGCCTCTTCCGCTATATGGGCCAAGTTCCAATGGAGCCAGTAGCGCTCTGGTCTCAGACGCCTCGGATATGTCCAGGTTCCTGCATTATCTACTCACAGCCGACGAAAATAGCAACATCCTTAAATCCAAAGATCTCGATGAGATGGAAAGAGTACACAGCACGCTGGCGAGCAAAAGAGGGCTGCAAACGGGATATGCTTTGGGTAATGATCTTTTTCCCAATAACAAAAAGATACCGTTGAGGGGGCACAACGGTAAAGGAGAGGGGATAGTATCGTGGATTTTTTTCAACCGGCAAAAGGGCGTTGCCTATGCCATCTCTGCCAACGCCAATGTCAACCTATATCCAGTATCACAGCTTATCGAAGAGTATCTGACTCAGGATGTTTCCGCGCCGATACTGAGCAGCGTAGAGCTAGATGGCCATGAGATAGAACCGATGCTGGGATATTATCAATTTTTAAATCCAAAAAATGAACGATGGGAGTTCCACAAAAGAATTTTTGGAGGAATACGTCTCCTTTCTGTGGCTGGTGACAAACTGATCGTTGATAGAGGCCATGGTCAGATTGATTCATTGATCCATATGGGTAATAAGATCTTCCGGGTCAAAGGTGACATCATCCCCTCAGTGGTTGTGGGAACTGACGATGACGGAAGGCCTTTCTTCCATGGATATGGCAACGGTTTCTATAGGAAGGCTCCCTATGGTCCAGTGCTACTGCAGAAGACACTTATTTACCTTGGACTGATCGCTGCACTACTTTCGATGATATACACAGTTGTAGGTATACCGATGGCGCTACTACGTAAAATAAGTCTTATAGATCTCTGTTTGGTACTTCTGCCCAGCCTCGGAATGATCGCATTTTTTGTTTCTTTTCGTCTGTTGGGAAAGACTGAATCCGTAAGCAAAGAACTGTTAACCTATATGAATATGACAAGCTTTTCCATTTTCGCTGGGATGCTCTTTTTAGGAATCAGTGTTGCTGTGGCAGCCTGCCTATTATATAGGCGCTGGATGAAAATAGGAAAGAAATGGATAAAAATCGCGCTTGCATTCAACACCATTTTCCTCTTCTACCTTGTTGTGCTTTTTGCCGTGCACGGCTGGATCGGCATCCCCGTATGGCTAATGTAATTCATAGATTCAAAATAAATACCCTAAATTTACGTAAACCGTCCAACGTATTCAATGTCTCAAATAAACACCTTTGCTGCATTTTACGCTTTTTCTTCGGGTGCCTTGATCTTATTGGGAGCCATGCTCTTATTCAAGCCCGACACAACGAGTTCCCGAGCCAATCGATGGCTCGGGCTATTCTATTTTATTCTTGCCTGCACCTTTGCACAACTTTTTCTCGAAGAATTTGGCATCGGAGGAAATTTTTTAGTCCACCTGCTCGAGCTTCCCCGATGGGCGATGTTTCCCTGTCTGTTTATGGCAGTCCGGCATTATACTTCACCTTCTTCTTCGGTCAAAGACTGGATTTTCCATTTCGTGCCTTTTCTGCTGTTCCTGTTGTTTTCCATCGTCTACCTTATGCCGGTTCTCTTTGATTATGAAAACCATATCCCCCGGCTACCATATTGGATGCGTTTTACCATTAAGTACTTTTTCTTTGTCCAGATGGTCTTTTATTGGGTCGTTTGTTTCTCTTTGTTCCGCCGACACCAAAAAAACATAAGGAAGCTCGCTTCATTTACTGAAAAAATTGACCTGGGATGGCTAAAATTTCTATTGATGTCCGTGCTTCTGCTCATCCTGATCCGCATTTGGGGCCTATGGAATATTCACTCAGCCAACTTTGCACCAGCTCTGTATTTTTTCGCAATTATCCCTTTGGCGTACTCAACACTGACCCAAAGGTCCATCTATTCCGTCGAGCTATACCAGCAGCCTGATGATAACGAAATACAACCCAAAAGAGAGCCCCATGAACGACTAACCACAGAACAGGTCACTGCACTCAGGGACACCGTATTGAGAGATACCCTATCCAAAAAAATATATCTTGATCCTGCCCTGACGCTATCGGCGCTATCGGCTCAACTAGGTATCAACACCCATGAACTATCTTATGTGTTGAATAATGGGCTAGGAAAGAACTTTTACCAGTTTATCAATGAACTGCGTACTGAAGAAGCGAAAGTACTTCTGTTGTCGGATAATACCAAGCACCTGGATATGCTCGGCGTGGCTATCATGGCAGGTTTTAATTCGAAAACAACTTTTTATACGACATTTAAAAAAGCGACAGGACTGACACCAAAAGAATACATCAGAGCAAATTCAAAAGAAACGGGAATTAAATAAGTTCATCTGCATCCAAACGAACTTTTTCACACTATCTGATCCTTATCATTGTTTCAAAAAGATAATTATGAAAACAATGAAATCAGTCTTGTGGGCAGCTCCGACAAAATTTGAGGCAGTTATCTGCAGCTTCATGTTCGCCACCCTTTTATTTACGACGCACTGTTTTGCACAGGCTTCCGTCACTTCAAGTCCCAATCTAAAAAATGGGAAACAGCGTTCTCAAAAGGTAGTAAAGCAAGAGTTCGTGGGATTTTATCAATTCCCTAACAAAGTCGCCTTTATCGAATTCAATTTAGAGGATGGTGTTCTGAAAGCAAGACAGCTTTGGGATGGCAAAGAATACCAGTTGAACCAAGTAAGCGAAACGAATTTTGAAACAAAGCAGGAGGGGCACAAGATCGAGTTTCTCAGCGACAATGACGGCCATTTTACCAAAGCCAAGTTATTGGGCAGGATAGTGGCATCAAAAGTTTCTTTCAATCCTAAAATCGTCAGGAGGCTATCGGACGTCCAGCTCAAAAGGCTAGAAGGCAACTACGTCCTGGCAGATGATAACAACATCAAGATGCAGGTACGTTCGGTAAAAGACGAGCTGATAATAAAGCAGCTATGGGACAATAAGGAAATTTCATTTACACCCAGATCGGAAACCTTTTTCCTAAATGCGGACGGTACGTTCCCACTAACTTTCGAGCTGACAGATGGAAAGGTAACAAAGGTCATCTGTTTTGAAAATGATATATGGAAAATATCGAAGTAAGATTAACACTAAAAGTAGACGGCGAACTTGTCTCTGACTCAAGATCAATCTATTCAAACATGATGAAACTATTGTTAAGTACTCTAATTTTAAAATTAGCACCTTTTTCGGTTCTGATCTTGTTCACTCTTTGGGCCAACGTGGGTGTCGGGCAGCAGGTAACTGACGAAAATTTCAGCTACTCAATTATGGATCCCAAATATAGTTTAGGAAGCGGTCCACTGCTATTATTCGACGAGGCACACAGTAATGGCTCGACTTTAAAAGGTGCATATTCTGCATTCTACAAATTGCTTACAACAGACGGTTACACTGTGATCGCAAGCAAGGAAAAGGTGACTTTGGAGATGCTCAAAAAAGCTAAGATCTATGTAACAGTCAATGCCATGTACGACCTAGAGGATTGGAATCTGCCCGCGCGATCGGCCTTTTCCAGGCGGGAAATAAACGATCTTTCAGAATGGATCGCCGATGGCGGCAGTTTGTTCTTAGTTACAGATCACATGCCCTGTGGAGGCTCTGTCAGCGAACTGGCAGAAAGGTTCGGAATCAACATACTGAACGGATTTGCCGTTCGCAGGGATGGTCTGCCGGAAGTATTCTCGAAGAAAAGAAAGACGCTTTTGCCTAACGAGATCACAAGTTATACCGGAATGGAAATCGACAGCGTCATGTGCTGGGGCGGAACGGGTTTTATCGTTCCGCCGCATGCCCGGGTTATTACCGTACTTGGTGAAAATTATAAGATATACCTTCCCAGTGATGTCTCCCAGATCAAAAAGAGAGTAGCAGATACCGTTCCCCATATCTCAGGTATGGGACTGGTTAACGGCGCATATCTCAAATTTGGCAAGGGCCGGATTGTCATATTTGGGGATGGCGCACCGTTCTCGGCGCAGCTTCAGGGCATTAAAAGTGAAAAAAGGGGTATGAACCATCCCAATGCAGGACAGAATGCACAATTTTTATTGAATATCATTCATTGGCTGGACAAAATTTATTAGCGCTATTCGTGCCCTTTTGTATACATCGGAAGCCTATAAATAGCTGTTGAAGCTGTGATAAATAGATCGGTCCGCTCTTTTCCGCCAAAACAAACATTGGCGGTCCATGGTTCATTGATCTCGATATGTCCTATCAGTACCCCTTTCGGACTATAGATAGATACCCCTTTGCCCGTCAGGTAAATATTTCCCTGATTGTCCAATGTCATCCCATCAGATCCCTGGTCTATGACCGACGTTTGTCCGCTGAGCTCACCGTCAGATTCAATATTATATCTGTAAATTTTATTCCGCTCGATATCTGCTACAAAAAGATATTTACCATCCGCCGATCCTATAATACCGTTGGGCTTCGTTACATCATCAGCCACGACCTTTGCTCTTTTCCCTTTTCCCGGAGGGAGGTAGTAAACATTCTGTCCCTTCATCTCCGGCTTTTTTCTGGACCAATAGTCACGCTGATAATAGGGGTCTGTAAAGTAAATGCCTCCATTCTTATCCACCCATAGATCATTTGGACCATTCAGCTTCTTTCCATCTACATTTGATAGCAGCACGGTGACTTTGCCATCTTTGCTTATTGACCAAATTTCGTTTTTTTCATCCGCACAGGCAAGTAGCTGACCGTGATGATCAAAGTACAATCCATTGGCACGGCCTGCTGCATCTTTAAAAAGAGAAAGCTCACCTGCTGTACTGTATTTCCAGATTTTGTTATTAGGTTGGTCAGTAAAATAGATATTCCCTTCCTTGTCCACTGTTGGTCCTTCTGTAAAGGCAAACTGCCGGGATATTAATTTCAGGCTGTCCTGACTAAACAGTTGCGCTCTTACATCTAGCCCTTTTAATAAAAGGATTAATAATAGTAGGAGTGTAAGACAGTACTTGCAGCAATTAACTGAATGTGACATAGTAAAAGTGCTTAACTAAAATTATGCTGTTTCCAAAAATCGAGCCATTGACATGGTAACCTCATCCGCACACGACTTACCACCGCTCAGCACGTCGCTTGAAACCTCCGGTTCATCCACATCCAAAGATTCTTTAGGTGAGAAAAATACTTGTTAATTTTTCGGTTGTGGATAGGTTCTAACACTGGTAAATTTGTTTCATAAATCATAGGTAATTGTATTATGGAATTAAGTTTTGAGCAGATGTATCAGGCAATATTAGACAAAGACATCAAATATGAAGGGGTGTTTTTTACTGCCGTGAGGACAACAGGTATTTTTTGTCGGCCATCCTGTACCGCAAGAAAGCCGAAACCTGAAAATATCGAATTTTTCAGGTCTACTAAGGAATGCATCCTTCGCGGATATCGGGCATGTAAAGTATGTCATCCACTTGAGCTGCTGAGCGAGACGCCTTCCTATATCAAAAAGATTATCTCCGAGTTATCTGCAGATCCAAGCTTAAAATTCAAAGACTATGATTTACGTCAGCGTGGTGTCGAGCCCCATCAGTTGAGACGCTGGTTTTTAAAAAACCACGGTATGACATTTCATGCTTATCAGCGGATGTACCGTATAAATTCAGCATTTAAAAAGATCCAAAACGGTGAATCTGTAACAGACGTCGCTTTTAAGTCAGGATACGAATCCCTTAGCGGTTTTGCGGATTCTTTTAAGCATATTTTTGGAGTTTCTCCTAAACATAGCAAGCAACAAACTATAATTGATCTAAAAAGGATCGAAACTCCGCTGGGCACAATGTATGCCTGTGCTGTAACGCAAGGCATATGTCTACTCGAGTTTACAGATCGAAAAATGCTGGAAACAGAGTTTAAAAATTTAGCAAAAACACTTAACGCAACGGTCGTGCAGGGCGACAATCCCCATTTTCCCTTATTGGAAAAGGAACTCAGAGAGTATTTTGAAGGAAAGCGGCAAGAATTTACAGTGCCTCTATATAGCCCCGGAACGGAGTTCCAGAACCGGGTATGGGAAGCGCTCAAAAACATTCCCTATGGCGAAACTAAAACCTACAAGCAACAAGCAATTGCCATAGGCAGCGCAGATTCGGTGCGGGCGGTCGCAAACGCGAACGGATTGAATAAAATTTCGATCTTAATACCCTGTCATCGCGTCGTTGGGACAGACGGAAGCCTGACCGGTTATGGAGGCGGTATCTGGCGTAAAAAATGGCTTTTGGAACTGGAGGGCAAAAAATCTTAGGCACTCCCTCTACCGATCTACAATACTAAATCCCTTATTCTTATGAAAACCGTTAACAAATGGTTTGCACTATGTGTAGTGCTTACTGCACCCTTGCTATATGTAATTGATATCTTTATTATCAATATCGCGATTCCGACCATCAAGACAAATCTACACGCTTCCGATGGTGAAATACAATTAGTAATAGCCTCATATTTGTTAGGCAGCGCCTGCTTTCTGGTAACTGGCGGGCGAGCCGGTGACTATCTAGGTAAAAAGAAAGTTTTCTTTTGGGGAATGCTGGCATTTACAATCACATCCTGCATGCCTCGATATGGCAGGCGTGTTCTTCAGCTGGGTCTCTCGATCATTTTAGTATCCTTTGTTTTACAAATGATATTCTTTTCGCACAGAGACCATCCATTCATTTCTATGCTGTTGATAGGACTGTATGGATTAGGCAACGGTTTAGTTCTTCCGTTTCTATTAAACGTGGTATTGGATAGTATTGAGGAAAAAGATGCAGGTGCAGCTTCGGGAATATTCTCTACATTTCAGCAGACAGCTTCTGCATTAGGAATAAGTATCATCGGCGGAATTTTCTACTCAGTTTTGGAGCATGAATACTTCAAGAATAATTATCTTTTTGCTCTACAAGTGGGATTGTCGGTGGGCATCTTTTTTCTGATCATAGTGTGGCGCATGTTATCGAAACTACCTCATTCTTACAAACCGAAAAAAGCAATCTTACATAAATTTGAATAAAGCTTTCGAAGTAGTGTGTTGGCAGCCGACCGTGACAGGTACGATGCCAACACGTTCAATCAAATGCAGTCATCAATGGCGGCATGGTCTGAAATAGAACCACACACTTTACGTTTCCAAAGTACGTAGTGCCCAGTCCTCAAAATACACCTTCCCAGCACTGTACTGTCCTGCAGGTACCAGCAAGGATGCCGGAATCAACAGATGCATATATTTGCTCTCCTCATCAGATACCACTCTTGTGGGCTTTCCAGTTATCTCTATATATTTAGCAACGAAATCATCCATACTTCCTCTCACGGGTCCCGCAATTTCTACAGTACCATTTTTTGGCTCTTCCAGCGCGTACCGGACAATAAAATCTGTGACGTCTTCCAGCGCAATAGGCTGATACTCGACCTTGGAAACAAATACCTTGTCTCCGTTTCCCTGTACCGCGATGATCGCGTCCGTATGCTCATGAAACTGTGTTGAGCGGACGACTGTAAACGGTATTCCTGAATGTTTAATATGATCTTCCTGAAGTTTCTTTGCACGCAGATAACCGATATCCTGCCCATCGTCTGTCCCGACAATGGAAAGAACGATATGATGTTTAACACCTGCTGCTGATTCAGCTTTCACCAGATTCTTTGCTGCCGTTTCAAAAAACCTGATGGCATTTTCTTCCTCCGGAGACGAGGAGTTCGAGAGGTCGATCACGATCTCTGTCCCCTCCAGGACGATGGAAAGACCTTCTCCAGTGATGATATCCACTCCATACGAGGGCGAACCAATGATCACTTCATGGCCAAGATTTTTCAATTTCTTTGTGACTAGTCTTCCGGTAAGACCTGTACCACCGATTACTAAGATTTTCATATATATATTATTTAAGTTTCATACAATTGATTACAATAAGTTACGTACCCGCACACCAAACGGGTTTCCAAACCAGCATCTCCAGTATCCGTCAATTCCTTTCTTCGCGTAATCATTGGAAGTCCCGGATATATTTACAATATCACCGTTCTTTTTTGTCCCGATAATTTTCCAGTCCAATATCAATGCAGCCAGGTTGCCCGCAGCATAGATATTTCTAACGTTAATTCTTATTGGCAGCCCGAATCCGAAAGAATGCAGTAGCTCGGCGGCAATTTCGTTTCTTCCGCGCTTTGGTTCTCCTTTGCTATTGATAACGACTGCATCATCCTCATAGAAGCTAAGCATGGTTTCAATATCTCGGGAGTTAAAATGATCCACAAGAGAATCAACAATTCCTTCAGGGGTGGCCGACAGTCTATAAGTTGGGCTTCCCGCGATTTCACAACCTTCCATACGATCAAAAAATTACATTAAACACAATGCACTATGGCATTACTTATCATAATGCAAAATTGATCAATATATGGATGCCCCAACACTCACAAACGACGGTAAAAGGTGGACAAAAAAGGGAATAGGCGGTAAAAGCTGAATGCAGCAGTGACCTAGGGCTGATTGGGCTGCGGGCGATATGTCTTACGGTAATCACTTGGCGATCTTCCGGCTTTTTTTGTGAACAGCCGGATGAAGTACTTTGGATCCTGATAGCCCAGTTGATAGGAAATTTCCTTGACAGTCATTTCCGAGTAATAGAGCAAGCGCTGTGCTTCATTCAATAGCTCCTTTTGGATCAGCTGGGACACAGAATGGCCTGTCACCCTTTTTACTACATCATTAAGGTGTGCCACTGAGATGTTTAACTTTTCTGCATATTCCGAGGGGCGCTTTAATGTGCGAAAATCTGCCTTTACAAGATTTCTGAATTTTTTTGCGATGCTGACGGCCCGCGTCACTGCTTTGCTGGAGTCGTCCAACATGCTACTCTCAAAGGATAGGGCTGCCTGGGCAATAAAGGCCGAAAGAAGAGGCTGTTCTACTTCCATCCGGGAGCCTCCATTCAGGCCTTTCAATTTTATCATTGAATCAAGAGTTGATTTAAACCACCCGTATTCAATGCCGGATAGGGGGACTATCCACGTGTCTGCTAAAGAACTTTCAAGCGCTGTCTTTGCGGATTCGGTAAGATGGCGGCCTTCAAATGAAATGTAATAGCCCGCTGCACCTACGACCTTGATAATCTGATGAACCTGGTTGGGTGGGCAAACAAAAAGAGTTCCCGCAGGCATCGTTAAGTGCTCAAAATCGAAGATAACTTCCAGCGTTCCAGATTCAACCAGCATGCAAGTATAGTGGTCATGCCTGTGCGGATTTAGAGCTTTTATAATGCCCGGTGTGGATCCGTCCCAAACTCCAACAACAATATTACTGCTGTAGTCCATACTGTTCAATAAAATAGCACCATGTTTCGACATATCAAGTACTTTGGTCTCCTAAGTTAGTGTTTTTTTGTCGATTAACCTTATCTACCAGCAGTCGGTGCCTTTCCAAACTTCTTTTTAAAGGCGTTAGAAAAATGGGAGAGGGTTTCAAACCCAAGATCCAGATAAATAGATGAGGGCTTTTTGTTCTTACGTTCAATTAGATGCCGCGCCTCGTCCAACCTTTTGTGCTGCAGCCACTTCCGTGGGGGCATGCCAAAGGTCTTCTGAAAATCTCTTTTGAAGCTGGAGAGGCTTCTCCCTGTGAGCTGAGCGAACTTTTCAACAGGAACATTGAAATGATAATTACTGAGCATAAATCTTTCCAGGTCTATCTTATAAGGTTCAGAGAAATCAAACAAAAAGTTGCGGAGCGCCGGAACAGCAAGCAACATCAATTTGATTCCCTCTTTCACCTTCAAAAGTCCCATTTCATCAGTCATTTCAGCACCAGAGCTGCGGGCGTAGGGAAGGATGGATTGAAAGTACCCTTTCAAAAAATCATTATTCGGAAGACATAGATTGAGGAGCCCCGTATATTTACCCTGAGCCTCCAATTTTTCTTCAAGAGCGATTTTGCGCATCAGGTCCTCCTGAAGCGATATGACCACCGTTTCATAATAGCCACCATTTTCTGGTGTTTTGGTGAGTGTCCCTAGCTGATTTTTGTGGACAAGCAGTACTTCTCCGGCACTAATGACGATATTCTGCTCCGAAGTCTCCAGCGTCATCTGACCCGAAACCTGCATGACCAACGTGTGGTGGTTCCAGACACAGGCCTTTTCTTTCCGCTGTGAAGAGAGGTACGAATAAAATATAATGCCGGGAAGGATTTCTGCTGGGCTTTCCATTTATCGTTCTAGATAGGTGCTGCCTTTGATGGCCCCTGCTGCAAAGGTACTGTTTAAAATGTTCATTTCCTCCGTTGTAAAGACAATATCCATAGCCGCTATGTTTTCAGGCAGTCTTGATCTTCGGCTCATGCTGACCAATGGCATGAAATTCTCGCCCTGTTCCTTGACCCAGGCTATTGCCAGCTGTGTAGGTGTGGCACCTTTGCTGCGAGCCATCTCCTTCAGAACGTCGACTTTTTTGAGATTATGTATGAGATTATCGCCCTGAAAACGGGAGAAGTGATTTCGGTAATCCTCCAGCGGGAAAGGTAATTGCAGGTCACCCGTTAAGAGGCCTTCAGCCGTATTGGCAAAAGCTACTACAGCAATTCCCAATTCTTTAGCAGCGGGCAGCAGCTCACGTTCGATCTGACGGTCTGCCAAAGAATAGCCGATCTCCAATGCACTGATCGGATAAACACTGTTGGCTTCCCGAAGCTGCTCGGGAGTTATCTCCGACACGCCGATATGGCGGACTTTGCCTTCCTCAACAAGTCCGGCGATTGTTCCGATGATATCTTCAGTCGGAACGCTGCCATCCATTCTGCACGGCTGGTAAAGATCAATCGTATCAATTCCCAGCCGTGTCAGCGAGTAATTCACAAAGTTTTTGATTGATGCAGGCCGCAGATCCAGACCGATCCATTGACCGTTGTGGAACATAGCGCCAAATTTGACACTGATGAAAGCATCGTCCCGTCTTCCCTTAATCGCTTTTCCAATGAGCATTTCGTTGTGACCTGCACCATAAAAGTCTCCCGTATTCAGGAAGTTGATTCCGTTATCCAAGGCTTGATGAATAGTAGCTATACTTTCCGTTTCATCCGCTGTCGGGCCACCCCATACTGATGACATCCGCATGCATCCCAGACCAAGTTTTGAAACCATAGGTCCGTTATGACCTAATTGAATTTTCGTAATTTCTGACATGTGATTGATTTTAATGTTACAGAACAAAGATCTCTATTTATAAACTTCACAGTTTTCTCCTATGGTTCAATTTACTTGTCTGTACGGTCCAGTGGCGCCGAGCTGATGAAGCCGTCGTAACTGCATCAGCAGCTAACAAAGATCTTGTTTTAGGTTTTGGGGCAGACGAATATATGGATTATACAAGCACAGCCTTTGAGAAGGTGTTGGAGCCCGTTGACTTTGTTCTTGAAGCCATTGGTGGTAGTAATTTTCAAAAATCCGTGCATGTGCTGAAGCCTTTTGGGACAATAGTAACCTTACCTTCAGGGCATATTAAGGCCGATGAATGGAAAGCTCAGGAGAAGAAACTTCATGCCTGTTATTTTATGTCGGTGTACTCCAGTGGGGATGATATGCGTTCCATTGCATCGCTACTGGAGAGCGGAGTGCTGAAACCGCACATTTCCCATGTTTTCAGTTTTGACGAAGTGGGTAAGGCACATATGCAGATTGAAACGGGCCATACAGTTGGTAAAGTTGTCGTCAAGTTATGAGCAAAATACATGCAGATATAAAATTTGAATATAACTGAATATAAAGACGTATAAACTAGTTTAAACGCAAAAAGCTGAGGTTTACACTTCAGCTTAAACTAATTAGAACTTTGCTATGCTAAGTCGTTATTTTCAGGTAATTAATTTGGCCGTTAGACAATCTGAAATGATATTTCAAAACAAGGGGACTACCGGGAAATAAACCTGAAATCTCTGCTGATAAGATGTTTTCGCTTTCATTAAAATCCAATGGTTTCATAGTCGCCCTGTACTCTCTGTTGGCTATGTTAATCCAGTTTTCAATTTCAATTTTTCCATTGTGGGTATTTCCCTCATCAAATACTTCCGCATCTTCAGTAAAACAATTTGCGTAAGCTGCACTGTCAAATTCATTTTGTGCCTTCACTAGGTCGGAGATAACGTTTGGTAAATTCATATTTTCTATTATTCTAGATGATTGTTAAATAGTCGGTACTGTTCCGCCGTCAATTACATATTCTGTTCCTGTTAGATAACTGGCTCTTGGGGAAACAAGGAAGCCGACGAGTTCAGCTACTTCTGCAGGCTCAGCAGGTCTACCGAAAGGAATACCTCCCAACGCATCCATTACGCCTTGTTGCGCTTCTTCTATGGTACTGTTGGACTTTCTTGCAATTTCGCCCAGCCAAGCCTCCGATGCTGTGGTATTGATCCAGCCAGGAGAAACCGTCAGCACACGAACGCCTTTAGGAGTAACCTCGTTCGATAAGCTTTTGCTATAGTTTCTCAATCCTGCTTTAGCCGCTGCGTAAGGTAAAGTTGAATCGTATAGAGGTAGTTTGCCCTGAATAGATGCAATGTGGATGATCACTCCGTTTTTGCGTTCTATCATCTGCGGTAGAAAACCCCTGTCCAGACGGATCGGAGCCAAAAGGTTAGCCTGCAATGTCGATTCCCAATCCTCATCGCTGAGTGCAGCGAACCCGCCAGCAGGCGTAGATGATCCACCGAGGTTGTTTATCAGGATATCTAGTCTGCCATAGCTCGAAAGCACTTCGCTCACTACTTTTTGAGCCCCCTCTGCTGCACTCAGATCGGAAGCAATGAAATGCAGCTTGCTGTTTTCTAGTTCAGGTGAATTTCTGGCGGTAATCACCACTGTTGCACCAGCCTGTAGCAGCCTTTCCGCAATAGCCCTTCCAGTACCTTTAGTACCACCTGTTACCAAGGCAATCTTGTCTGATAACTCATTGTTGAAATTAAATTGTTCCATTTTTATGAATTGTTTATAGGACAAAATTGGGCTATAAAAACAGCCTGTACAAGTACGGAGTTACGATTCAAATAGGGATAAATTCTTCCCCTATTGTACAAATCGGAACATACCTTTAATTTTGAAATATGTATGAGAGAAAAATAATTCCGAACCTGAACTGCGGTCTTGACCTGATAGGTGAAGTGCTTTATGGCAAATGGAAAATACGGCTGCTCTGGTTTATTGAACAAGGGCACAAAAGACCCAGTGAATTGCAGCGTAAAATACCGGATGCCTCTCGACGGGTACTGAACATCCAGCTGAAAGAACTGGAGGATCACGAGCTTGTCATCAAGAAAATATATCCTGTCGTGCCACCAAAAGTTGAATATTCGCTCACAGATTTTGGGAAGAGTTTGATTCCGGTGATTTCCGCATTGGGGCACTGGGGTGATCAACACGAAGAACGACTGAGAAGGGTAATCTTAAAACGAATTCCAGGATAAGTGGAAGGAAATCTCGTCCATGTCCGTTCCCCAGCCAAATTTAGGAGCTGCATGCTCGAGCCATTGTTCCACCATGGGATTGATGATGGCTCCGGGTGATACGATATTAGAGGTGATACCCGTATCTTTAAGCTGCCTCGCCAGCGAAGCGGACATATTATGCCGCGCGGCAAGAGTAGCATTATAATGTGGCTGTTCCTTTATGGGCTGTATGGCCAGACCACCACCGATGTGTATCACTCTGCCCCAGCCGAGCTCCTTCATCTGTGGAACGATGCGTTGTATCATACGTACATAAGAAACCACGTTGGTATTGTACAGCTCAAGCCAGTCCTGCGTACTTGCTTCACCCCACGCTTTGTGCGAAGTAACTCCGGCATTATTGACCAGTATATCCACCGGTCCGCATGAGAGTGCTGCTGCAGCTACGGCATCGGCGCCTTCATCTGTCGTAAGGTCTCCGATAGCTACTGCTGCTGATCCACCGGAAGCGTCAATCTCCGCAGCTACAGCTTCGGCACGTTCAACGTTACGCCCATGTATAATTACCGTGGCGCCTTCACTTGCGAGCATTTTGGCAATAGCTTCGCCCAATCCGGAACTAGATCCGGTTACCAGGGCACGTTTACCCTTTAATTGTATGTCCATTTAAATGATTTTTTGTTATGAATGTTTTTTATTTGGCGCATAACCAAATTCCTTTTTGTAGGCAAAGGAAAAATGGGAGAGATCCTCAAACCCCAGATCCAGGTACACATCGGATGGTTTCTCTTTTGCTGTTCGATCAAGAAACGGGCTGTATCCAGACGCTTCTGCAACAGCCATCTGCCCGGACTAGTATGAAACTGCTTTTCAAAATCACGCTTAAACCCCGAGAGGCTGCGGCCCGTAAGAAAAGCAAAACGTTCCATAGGTACATTGTAGCGGTAATGGCTGTTCATAAAAGCTTCCAGATCTATCTTACCCGGTTCATTAAAATCAAACAACACATTTTTAAAGGCAGGATTATGCTGAATAAGCAGCAAAACAAGCTCTCTAGCTTTTAGAGCAACAATGCGTTCATCCATTTGCTGCTGCAGGTAAGGAACCAAAGAATCTACAAAACCTTTCAGTAATGCGCCCGACTGGATCAGCATTGCTGTATGGGGATTAATTATGCTATCGGCTTTCAACCCGTACTGCTCGCTCATTTCCTTTAAGGTGCATTGATCGATATGCACAGCTATAGACCTGAAACTTCCGTCTGTAGTACTTTTCACGTATTTGGTGAGCTGGTTGCGTCGGAAAAACCGGAAGTCTCCTTCATGATAAGAGTGCTTTTGATCAGCAAGCCAGACATCCTGTTTACCCTGGAGGATATAGCTGAAGATATGATCTGCTACAAACGCTTCGCCCTCGATCGTATTGCCGGAATACGAATTGAGCACTATTCTAGGGCCTGTAGCAGCATCTTTTGCTTTTTCAGAAATATCATTTTTGCATTCCATAGCGATTAGCTTATGATTACTTTTGGTTCTAATTGTTCTTCGAGGCCATATAAGCCTCCTTCTCTTCCCAGACCCGATTGTTTAAATCCGCCGAATGGCGCCAGTGCATCGTGAGAGATCGTATTGATCGCGACCCTGCCTGCATTGATCTGTGCAGCCACTCGCTGCGCCCGCTCGATGTCTGAACTGCTTACATAAGCATGCAGTCCATATACGGTATCGTTGGCAATGGCAATAGCTTCTTCTTCAGTTTTGTAGGTAATAACGGATAATACAGGCCCGAAAATTTCTTCCTGTGCAATCGTCATATCATTACTTACACCTGTAAATATAGTGGGTTTGACGTAAAATCCGTTCTGAAATCCATCCGGTTTGCCCAGACCACCAACTAAAACTTCCGCCCCCTCGTCGATGCCACGTCTGATGTAATGCTGTATCCGGTCAAATTGTTTCTGACTGGCCATCGGCCCGATGACCGTATGCTCATCTCTTGGATCACCTACTTTTTGTGTAGCCATCGTTTTAAGCAAGATATCTTTAACCTCTGGCAAATCTGCTTCCGGTACCAGCAGTCGTGTACCAGCAATACAGGCCTGACCACTATTCATAAAGGCTGCATTTATCGCCAGTGGTATTGCAGTATTGAGATCAGCATCATTGAGAATGATGTTGGGTGATTTTCCGCTGAGTTCCAGTGTGACCCGCTTCATCGTGTCCACTGCATTACGGGCGATGATCTTGCCGACCATTGTAGAACCTGTGAACAGAATCTTGGCCACGGCAGGGTGGGTAGACAACACCGTACCCAAAATATCTCCGCGTCCATGGACCATATTGATTACGCCGGCTGGAAGGCCTGCCCTGTCAAAGCACTCGACCAGAACCTGAGATTGCATCGCACTCATTTCACTGGGCTTGATCACCACGGTACAGCCAGCTGCAATCGCCGCCGCCAGCTTCACGCATATGGAACCTGAATTGGCATTCCAGGCCGTCATGATACCAGTTACGCCGACCGGCACCATAGCCATTGCCGACTGGCCTATGCGGCGTTCGAAAGAAAAATCCTTAAGGATTTCCTTAAAGTAGAGGAAGGTCTCTGCAGCATACTGGTTTGACCAGCGCGACCGTTGTACTGTTGCACCGTACTCTGTTGTGGTTACTTCCTGCAGGTCGTCGAGACGCTCCATCAGCGCATCGTGTAATCGCTGTAGGTAGCCCATGCGCTGTTCCCTGCTTGTTTGAGAAAAAGAAGGTAAAGCTGCTGATGCAGCAACTATTGCAGCCTCCATATCCTGCTCATTGCCCAATACGACTTGACCGATGAGGCTTTCATCCGAAGGATTAATTATATCCATCTTGTCGGTACCTGTCGAAGGCCGAAATTGGCCATCGACATAATGCTGGTTGATTATTTTCATTTTGCTGTCTTTAAAACTCCGCCCAAGAGCATCGTTATCATTAACACAAAATTACTTCGCTACCGTCTTCGGAGGTTTGTTAGAAAGTCCAGATTACTTTGTTGAAAGGCTCAACTATAAGGGCATCTGTCTTTATATGAAAGATATAAGTAGTTTTTGATTTTCCCTTAACATCCAGATATTTGGGTCAATTTTTACTTCTTTTTAATTTATCAACAATAAAACCTATCAACCATCCCAATCCGCCTCCTATCAGAATATATACTACCATCTTTTTGATAAAGAATTGCCAGGAAATAATGCTAATTCCATATTCACCTATAGGAGCAGTATCCGAGTAACTTACTATTGAGTCCAAAATTGAAAATAATAAGCCTATGCTTCCACCTACTATAGTTGATACTTTTTTCATAACTTATTCACTAAGAACTCACGCAAGCTCACATTATCCGATGGATAGTGATAATATACAGGTTTATCTAATTGAAAGAACGGGAGTAATGCAATAAAAACGGCATTATAATGGCCTTTGAAATGTTCTTTTAGCTTCCCTTGATAAGGGTAGAGTATTTCATCGTCAAATATGTTGCCCATAAAGTATTGGTTGAGTATGGATCGTCTTTATTTCAGGTTCAATATATGTAATTTTATGGAGATCAGAAAATCATCCCGTCCCTTCAACAAAGGAGGCAGCCTTTCCTTCGTTACCGAGATGCATTGCTAATTATATTAGTGTTTTAAATTTTATTTACTTATCTTTGCAGTATTAACCAATTTAAAGACAATGTATTATGAGCGAGTTAAAGCAGTCGAAATATATCGATATCACGACAGATTACGGGTTTAAGAAAATTTTCGGATCAGATACGAATAAAGATCTTCTCATCGCTTTTTTAAACGAACTCTTCAGGGGGCGTAAAATCATTGCTGATTTATATTATAACAAAAACGAGCATGTTGGCGATACCGAGGATGTCGGTACCGTTATTTTTGATCTGACCTGTACGGCAGACAATGGCGAACGTTTTATTATTGAAGTCCAGCGCACGGCACAGGTTAATTTGAAAAAGCGCATGCTTTACTACAGTAGTAAGTTGATTGCGGACCAGGCCCCCAAAGGCAACCGCAGGGCTTGGAATTATGCAATTAGTGAAGTCTATATCATTGTGTTAATGGATGGATTTCGGATGCCTGATGCGGTTGAGGAAAACTATTTTTTGCACGATATTTGTCTATGTTACCGGGATCACGGTAAAATATTTTACGATGATCTAGGCTTTATTTATATTGAATTGGTTAACTTTGTTAAAGCTGAGGCAGAGTTAGATAATGATTTAGATCGTTGGCTTTATATACTCAAAAATATGTCCTCGCTAAAGGGACTTTCAAAATATTTGCGGAAACCGATATTTGAAAAGTTATTTCAGTTAGCAGAGTATAGCAAACTAAAACCGGAGGAACGAGAGATGTACAACATAAGTTTAAGGAATAAATGGGATGCGGAGAGTATCCGGAGTAGTCAGGAAGAGCTCTTGAAACGGGCGCGCGAAAAAGCAATGGCTGAAGGAAAAGCAAAAGGAAGAGCTGAAGGAAGGGTAGAAGGAAAAGCAGAAGGAAAAGCAGAAGGAAAAGCAGAAGGAAGGGTAGAAGGAAAAGCTGAGATAATCAAAAAACTTTTACCGTTGAATAAATTTTCGATTTCGGATATTGCCGAACTGGCAAATGTCACTGTAGAGTTTGTAAAACAGATCGAGACAGAGATGTCCAAAGGAAAATAGAACAAATAATTATTTAGGGTTTTGTGGCCGCTTGGACGATATCCAAGCGGCCTTTATCTTTCCACATTGCCTAAGAAAAGGGATTCCTCTATCAAAGGAATGATCAACTGATCCAGACCATGGTGGTCGCCTGGCGGGAGGCCTGGGGCTACCAGTTCTCATTTTATTTTGTGCAGATTGTCCCTCTTATGCTTACCCACAATATAAAAAGCCAAATGCGGCACTGCTCCGTGAGCAGCAGGCAAGGATCGCCCGCAAACTGCCGTGTTCGGGCATGGTGGTCACCACCGATCTTGTCGATGACCTAAAGAAATATCCCATCCGACCCAGAAAGAAGCAGTAGCCTCGCGGCTTGCGGATCTGGCTCTGGCTGAAGTCTATGCACAACCTCTAGTGGATTATAAATCACCCACCTTGCATCACTATACCATCGAAGGGGATAGGATCATCCTTTCCTTTGCCGATCTGGATGGCAAGCTGCTTGTCCGGGGAAAAGAAATCAAGCCAGTTTAATATTGGCTATTTTGTTAATTCAGATGAGATTGAACAGGAATCAGTAAAGCAGGCTTTATAAATCTTAGTCGCTTTGGATTGAAGCTTACTCAAGAGGATTTGGATCAATTTTTTGGCCGGGATCAATCAATAACTCTTTTAGAAAAGGCTGAAGCTTCTGGGCATCCGATATCTATTGCTATTCGCGAAAATATGATTGTGGACAAGTCGAAGGATACATAGCTACTAAGCGTCGCTTATTACCTCTTTTACACGATATCATTTACTCGAATATGGTATTAGTTATTCATTTAAGACAGTAATGAGTCATACATCCAAACTGGGAGAAATTGAAGAAGCAAGTGAAAGAAAGGAAACTATTTTGGTAAATTCATAAGTAGCTCCTTTGCAGGCACTTCTTGTATTTTACCATCAACCTTTACCACCAAGCTCTCACCCTTTGCTGCGCTTTCCTCTGCTAATTTTCGTAAAGCCTTTTGCACTCCTAAACGAATTCGTTCAGCAAGATTGATATTTTCAATATTTACCTTATCGTTCATTATGGTATTTAGATTTTAGTGTTGACCAAATTTCGCTATTTGCAACGAATTCTCCAAATTTATCACCCTGAGCAATTATTTCAGGTATTAAATCCATGTTGTCAAAGACCAACCAGCGATCACATATTGGAATATAAATGTTAAACAAGTTTTCTAAACCACGTTGATATCGTCTTTCTATTACATCAGAAGGAATATTGTGCCCTCCGTTTTCTACCCTTTTCTTTACACGTTGTATAGCCAGCAAAGGTGAGTCGAGCCAAAAGTAAAGTACTGTGACTGAATAGCCGATTTTTTGAGCATCTATTACTAAATTTCTATAGCTCCTAGTAGAAAGTGTTGTTTCAAATGCGAAATCAACTTTGGACTTTATTAATTCCGCTATACGTTCCAACATAATACGCCAAGCTGATACGGCTACACTTTGTGGGTTAAATGGAGAAATACCTGCGGCTATATTGTCAGCATTTACAAATTCTCGGCAATCTAAAATCTCTGGTAATACAGTATAACTCGCAGTTGTTTTTCCAGCTCCATTGCATCCCGAAATAATATAGATATTTGGCCCAATGAAGACGCATTCAAATAAAATAACCCAAGTTATTGGGGGATTTCTGTTGCAGATTCCTGCGACCTAAGATATGGGCTTCCTTTACCTGTTTCAACGAATGATTTTAAGCTTGTCGTAAATTGTCTCCAGCCATCTAAGCAGACCTGATAACATTCAATTGCAGGATGTAATCCTAGATGTGTCAAATGTATTTCCGAATTGCCATTTTTTTCAGTAAGCTCCCAGATAATGGTGGTACCGATCCATTCTTTTTTGTTCTCCAAGTCGGGAAGATCTAACAAGGAATCTTCTACATACCAGACCACTTTTCTGTTAGGCTCCAGTTCCTGCACCCGAAATTGTTTGAATACCTGTTCTCCAAAATGAATGGTAAAAGTTTCTCCTTGTTTATTTGGAATGCCTTCAAACATTTCAGTCCACCACAGAGGAATATTATTGGTTAATGCGCCAAATACTTTTTCTGCTGGTGAATCAAGTAATATTGTCATACTGTAATTTTCCATATCATTGATTTATAGTTCTTTTGTGGGTAATCAAAGTTAAGCTTTAGTAGCCAAATGCAACTTGGCATAGGACAAGTATTAATAGTGAGATTATAAATATTCTGACGGATAAAAAATCACTTGGACAAATGGATGGAATGAACTAGTTCATTTGCTGTGTTGATCTAAAAAATTATTCGTCTACTCAGTAATTGCTGGACTGTTATGATCCAGAACAATCATAAATTGTTCAAAAGCATGATCACTGTTTCTGTTCTTTATCAGTTATGTATTCATATACTCTAATAAATTACAAGTTTTTAGGCCACTATTTTTTCGGAGCCGTTTTGATTTTTGTTACATTCTCTTTCTCTTGGGTCGAGACATATGTAGTCCCGATTGTATGGGGTTTTGCTGTTTACCACACTGTAAATCGTTCTTAATAATTTGTTCATGACATTGTTCATTATTAAATAATGGGGTTTACCCTCCTGTTGCTTTTTCTGATAATACAGCCTGTACTCTTTGTTGTGC
>Ga0182748_1000497_pt1 | contig 42433 bp, 58 predicted proteins | sample eDN3rd37CKraftOP_FD_128877 | JGI IMG/M metagenome (GOLD analysis project Ga0182748, IMG submission 128877) | Enriched Organic Plus compost microbial communities from Emeryville, California, USA - eDNA 3rd pass 37_C Kraft OP (version 2) (version 2) ... | reverse complement strand
CTGGCCAAGGCTGAGAAGCTGTCCACGTTCAACGCCCGGTCGGAAACGGCCCACAAATCGTTCACCTTCGGCAACGCCTGGCGCAAGGGCCAGCACTGCATCATCCCGGCTGAGGCGATCTACGAGCCCGACTGGCGGTCGGGGAAAGCCGTGGCCACCCGCTTCACGCGGGCCGACGGCGCGCCCATGGGTATTGCCGGCCTGTGGGATCGCTACAAGGACGCCGCCGGCAACTGGCAGCTCTCCTACACCATGCTGACCATCAACGCCGACGCGCACCCGCTGTTCAAGGACTACCACCAGGCAGGCAAGGAAAAGCGCATGGTGGTCATTTTGTCGGACGAGTCCTACAAGGACTGGCTGGAGGCCGGTCCTGCGGACACCCGCGACTTCCTGCAACCCTACCCGGCCGACGCGCTCGTGGCCACGCCCGAGCCCAGGTAACGCTACCCCTTCGGCTGCTGTTCGAATAGCTCGACGGCGGCCGCCAATGACGACCGAGAACCGACCAGCCGGCAGGTGTCGCCGCGGCTCAGCCACAACTCATGCTGGTAGCCGCCGTTGACCCAGACCCGGCAGATCGTCCAGCCCGGCGGACCCTGCCAGTAGTAATCGTCGACCTGCCGCCACTCGGATTCGCTCATCGTCGCCACCCCGGAAATGTAACTACACCCCGAATCTGGCACCGATTTTAGGCGCGCCTATACTGTATGTCTATACAGTTATATTGCGTTGCCATGCCCCTGCGTCCCGCCCTAACCATCGGCGAACTGAGAGCCATCCAGGAAGCCAACCGAGGAAACCCGGTCGTCGTGCGATTGCTTTGGGAGATCCGGCGGCTGCATCGGGTGCTGGAGTCATTCGACCTTCACCTTGGGTACGTCAATCACGCGCCCGAAGATCTCAGCTACCGGGGGACGCTGGCACATAACAGCTGCATGCTGGTCCTGAACGAAGAGCCGGCCGTGCGCTGGGCTAGGGTGATGGCGGAAAAGGAACGGCGGAAGTATCCCAGCGCGGAGGGATTCAAGGCCCACTTCAAGGAATATGGCACATTCGTCGGGCCGCCCGAGCCGATCAAGGTGCCGAAGAGGAAGGCCAGGAAGCGCTAGCGCGCCCGCTGGATAGCCCTGGCGTACCCCTGTAAACCGTTCACGGTGTCAGCGAATTCTGCAGCATCCGCTCCCACCTGGCCAAGTCGTCGTCCAAGGCTTTCAGCTCGGGCGACACACTCTCCAAATATTCCGATCCAGTCGGGACCGGCCGCATGAGGTCCTGCGCCGGTGGCGGGATGCGTGGTACGGTCGGAATAGCGTTTGAGCAGCCCGCGCAGACGAGTAGCGGCAGCAACGCGCTGACGCTCAGCCTCCGCAAGGTTCTTTTCCAATTGTTGGCGGGCCAGGACTTGGCCGCGATATTGAGCGTCAGCACGTGCTCTCTCCGATTCGATGCCGCGCTCGATGGCGGCCTGTTGGATCTGTACCTCCGCCAATGCCGCCGCATGGCCAGCGTCGTATCCCGACGACCATCGCCAACTCCAGGCGACGGCCCCGGCCACGATCAGGGCCGCCCCTATTGCGGCCGCCGCGAGGTAGCCCTTCCACCCCGTCAGGGCATTGATGACTTGCATGGTCATGGTCCGTCCAGCCATTTCGGGGCCTCCCTGGGCGCTGCAGGCGGCTCCAGGGCGTCGTTCAGGGTGTTTGCTGCCTTCTCCGCTGTCGAGGCGGCACGCTGCGCCTTGGCCGACGCGGATCGGGCGGTGGCCCCTGCCCCGGATGCGGCCTGGGCCGCGCCCTTCGCCACATCCGCCGCCTCTCTGGCCGTCTGCGCGGCGCTGTCAGCGGTTCCGGCGATTGCCGGCAATCGCTCCTGGATGATCAGCATCAACTGCCGGTTGATGTCCTGCAGGCGCTGGACCTCGGCCAGCTGGTCCTGGCGCTGCTGCGCCAGGTATGAAGCCGTCATGAAGTTCGCGAACATGGCGCCGGCGACGCCCGAGCTGATGACAATCAGCAGCAGGACCGCCCATCGCCGGCAGTTCATCACCAGGTCGAAGTTGCGGTAGAACCATTTACGCAGTCGGGACATGGGACCCTCGCAGCAGCCGAATCTCGGCCTTCAATTCGGCCAACTCGGCCTTGACCTTCCCCAGCTCCAGCAGCATCTCGTTGCGTTCCTTGTAGGCGCGGTCCACGCGCGCGTTGGCCTCGACCAGCGCGGCCCGCAGGGCGGCCGACTCTTCCTGGCGCTCGTCGAGGATCCGCAGGAGTCTATCGACGGCGGTGATATTCCCAGTCGCGTCGGCATTCGCTATCTGGTCGCCCCGCCACATCTTGCGGGCGAGCCAGATCCCCAGAGCGGCGACCGAGCCGGCCAGACCGCCGCCGAAGAGGTACTTCACGGTGTTGGCCAGGAAGTCGTCCATCAAGCCCCCAATGCAGCGCGTGCCGCCTCGAATCTGCGTTGCCGGTCTTCCCAGCCGTTCGGCAGGCCATTGGCGTTGCGGCCGTTGACCTTGATCGACAGGCGTAAAAAATCGCCGGTATCGGCGATCTCGTTACAGCCATTGCTGAGCCACCACCAGCCGCTTCCCCTCGCAGCATCTACGGGCCGCTCCAGCCACTCGGGGTGACCTACGTAATCCACCCCCAGGCCATTGGACAGGGCCTGGTAATTGGCCCGGCCCGTGACCTGGATCAGGCCGCGCCCACGAAACCTGAAGCCGTCGCCGGGCTCCGTGTTGCCCAGGTCCTTCCGGCCCTCGTACCGCAGTTGCGCGGGCGTCGGCCCCCACAGCTCCCTGGTGTGGACAAAGCCGGACGACTCATGGCCCAACGTCGCGATGAACATGGCCGCCCGCAGAGGCGAAACGATGGCGAACTCCATCATCGAACGCTCGACGGCGTCGTACCATTTGGCCGCGCGCGCAGGAGAGAGCATCGCTGCTCTCTCGAAATCCTTCTGCAGCATGAATGCTCCAAAAAAATGCCCGCCGAAGCGGGCTATGGCTTGGCCGTCAAATCACATATCAGCGATGGCGGGCTGATCAGCGAGCGTGATGCCGATGGAGTTCAGGTAGCCTTCGCTGAGAGCGAACTGTTGCATCACTTCCAGCTCGGTCAGCACGCGGCTATAGAAGAGCGCTTCGGGTACACGAGCGCGCATCGGCCCATTCACATCACCTTGGCCAATGCGATATCCGATGTGCCAGTTGCCGCCTCGCCGCCAGTTGGTTTGCGCGGTATGGCCGGTGTTCAGCCCTTTCTTCGGCTCGTAGATACGAATCGACCGGGTTGCATCGTCGTACGTGATCGCCACCCATTGCCACGGACTGGCATACGGGAAGCCGGGCACCGGCAGCGCGATGCGGCTACCCCGGGGATTGACAATCGAGTTGGCCGAGTTGTAGTACGACGCGGACATCTGCAGCCGTGCCGTGGGGTCTTCCGTAGTGCCGGAATACACCCCCTGTTGCAACCCCATCCCGCTCGTGTCCGTGGTGCTGAGCGAGCCAACGACCTGCATCGTGCCGCCGGCCGGTGTGGCCAGCTCGTACTCGGTGCGAAAGGCCGCCACGAGGGTGAACGATGGCGTTTCGGTTTTGCTGAGCCTCCAGCCCATGGGGTTGCCGACGAGCGGCCCGAGACTCCCGAGGACCGGCGCCGGCGCACCCACCTGTGTCAGCGTGGTGCCATTGCCGCTGAGATCAACCAGCGAATCCTGGCTATCACGGATGCGGAAGGCCGCTTCCAAGCCATCGGCGACAAAGATCGGCGCTACCGGCAAAAGAGGATTGTCGAACGGGGGGCCAGTCACAAGCCATGCGGTGGGCATAATGTGCTCCTTAGAAACTGATCAGAAAATGTGGCATCCAGGTATGCAGCGGCTGCCCATCCAACACGGACAGCGTGCCTCGCTCATCGCGTATCTGCCCACGGCCTTGCTCTCCGGCCGCTTTCGGGTTGTTGTATCCCTTCAGCGCATAGCCCAGGCCGCGATACTGGCCTTCGGGTATCGCGGTCTCGGCGCGAATGATCAAGTCGCGGCCATCGATGTCGAAATCGATGACGGGCACGGTCTCCCCAGTTTCGCCGTCGAAGAACTCGAACCCATGGCCGCCGTCGGGGTTGGGCGGATTCAGCGGATGGGTATCATCCAGCACAGGGGAGCCGACCATTGGCAGCGAGCTAAGCCTCACCGTCTGCGAATCGATGATGCTCAGCGGCGCTGCCACCGTAGGCTCGAATCCGCCCATTTCGCGCTGCCCGAATACCGCAGCCTCTGCGGCGAAGGCCAGATTCTCGCCATTCTTGAAATGGCCAACATTGGTCAGATGCAGGTAATCGCTGTTCATTGGCAGCGTGTAGTACGACCCGGCCACATAGAACTTCCCGGGATGGAGCCGCGACGCTGCGAACGGCGCGAGCACGCCATAGCGTGCGCGGTTCTGGATGGGCGTTCCGGTGGTCACGCTGAAGGTGCTGGCCTGGCTGCAAATGAACGGGATGCTTCCCAGTTGGCCCGTGATGGCCTTGATTCGTGCCTCGTAGCTCGTCTGCCAGGAAACGATTCCGTCCATGTAGACAGCCCGGGCCGAGTCAGATTCGCCATGAACGACCAGGACCGCCGGCACGATGGGGATATATCCCTTCGCGCGGGCAATTTCGCAGGCGCGCTGAATGCCTTTGATGAGGTTCTCGAACGGAATCGTGCCTTCGGCAAGATCCACCTGCAGACGCCCACCAAATCCGCCTGTGACGTAGACACTGGGCACATCGAAGCCGAGGCGTTCACGATAGATGCGGTGCATCTGGGCGGCGAACCCTTCCATGTGGGAGACGCCACGGCTGCCGAACGCCGTGCTCACCAGGGGGATGAAGTCGGTAGCGGTGGCCGGGTCATAGACCGGTTCATTGCCGACGGTGCCGGTGTCTGGCACCAGTCGCACGCCGGTGTTGTGCTGAGGCGTACCAGTCCCGTTGAGCATGAATGCGTTGGGCTCGAACGGCTGATCGAACGGGGGGATCAGGGGCTGACCCAGTGCACCCATGTCGTTTGATTGGCCAGTGCTCGGCCAGATGAACATATACTTGCCGCCGGGCACAAGCATGTTGCCGATGGTATTGACGCCGGTGCGGCGCTTCGTAATCACGTAAGGTGCGACCGGGGCCATCAACGGCTTGTTGAGCGCGACCACGATGCCCTTTTGATGCCAGTACGGCGTCGCCTGCGCCTGTATCGTGAGCGGCGTAGCATCGAAAAGCTCCTGCGTGCCCTCCGCGCTGAACAGTTTGATCTTGTTGTCTTCAGCGAACGGCGCCTCTTGTTGCTCTACCGGCGACGACGAACTGTCGATCTGCTGTTCAATCACGTCAACGGCCTGCTGCAGCGCCGAAAACTCGGCGGGAGTCGGATAACCTTCCAACTTGCCGATGAATACATTGCCGTTATCCTTCAGGCCGATGGCCATCGCGCCACGCCCGTCGCCGATAAACCACCGATAGCCAATCGGCGGAATGGTGACAGTTGCAAAGGGGGCCATCGTTACCGACCAATCGTTGCCGATTGAGAAGTTCGGGCCGCCTTCGAACGCCTTTCCATTCGCGCCCCACGGCATCACGCGCATGGCAGCCCAGAATTTGCCGCTGTCATCGAAGGCTGCCGGCGACTTGCTCGACGAATCGACGAACACACCGCGCATGCCAGGGATGAACTGGCGAGGGCTGGTGTACACGGGGATGTCCTGTACCGTCTGCTCGATCCGCGCCACTTGCTCCGCATTAGCCGGCTGTACATCCGACCACACCCATCCTTCCGCTGTCATGATGTAGTCGCCAGCCCCCGATCCGGTCTCCACGCGCGCGGGCGTATTGATGGGCTGAGAGGTGTCAGCCAGCATTTCCGCCTCGGTCAGGTACACCTTGCGGTTAGCCACGTCAGCCGCAGCATCCAGCATCCGCTTGCGCAACGTCATCATGTTTTCGACGTCATTCCCCACCCGGTTGATGTTCGGAACGCCCGCCGGATCATTGGCGAACTTGTCCAGCGTCCCAGCATCCTGGCTGGCTTCTTCCAGCTCTTTCGCGGTGATGTAAGCCATGTAAGACTCGCAATAAAAAGCCCCGCTCGAAGGCGGGGCGATTGGTCAAAGTGGTGTGCGCTCAGGCGTGAAAATCCAGGTCGTTTGCGTAGTACCTGGCGTCGTAGTTGATAGCCTTGATGGGGATGGTCTCGTCGTCGTTCGGCTGGCCCTTCTCATCGACCAGGAAGGGCCGCGCCGGCCGCGAGCTGGCACCGAGCCCAATGATGTAGCCGGTCGGGTTGTAGCCCTCGTTGCGCAGGATGATCGGGGTGCGAGGCACGCGCTCCAGCAACGCCCAGCGCGGACTACCCCCGCTCTCCACACCCATCGATTCGACACGGCGGTCGCTGTTTTGGATGAATATCTGGTACGCGACGCCGTCTTGCCATTCGAAGGGCTGCGAGAGCCGGACCAGGCGCGGGTTGCCCTCAGCCACCTCGACGATTTCGCCATCCTGCTGATAGCCGCGCGTATTGTCGGCACAGAGGATGCGCTCGCTGACGGTCAGTAGATTGGCCTCCGGCAACGCGTCGAACTCGGCCACTTCGTCCTGGTGCTGGATCTTGTTCCAGATGCGATGCGCATGCAGGTAGGCCTGCTCATAGATTCGCACCCCGACCGACTCGACACGCTTGGGATTGACCGCCGTGCGGTCCTCCGGCAGATAGATGGTCGTGGGCGCATCGTTGTCGGGATCGATCCACTGGTACTCGACGCCGTCATACCCTTCGGGCGGCCCGCATTGGTCCGTGCGCTGCTCGCTACCCGGCACCTTGTTGCGGTGGTTGAAGAGGATCGCGCTATCCTCCGTCTCCCGCTCGAAGAACAGGCGGATAACGCTCCCCCGCCTATATGGCTTGCAATACACCGCCTCGGCAATCATCGTCAGCGTCTCTTCGAAACTAAGATTGTCCGAATCGATGGTGTAGTTGAACTGCGCCACGTCCACGCCGAAGTAGTCGCGGATCTCCTGCGCTGTCTGGTAGAAGTTGTCGAAATCGACCTCGGCGGCCGAGCGGTTGCCGATCTTGGGGTCCAGGCAGATGGCCGACAGGATGTCAGCCACATCGTTCGTCGGGTAGAGCTCGGGCGTGAAACTGCCGTCCGGGTTGCGCCGAGGCAGCATGCGGGTGACCAGCATATTGAGCTTGCGCTCCTTTATTGCCAGGGCGCCATCGGTGGCGAACGTCACCGCCTGCACGGTGGTGATATCCCCGAAATGGGATTGCGCCACATGCGACGCCACGTAGAGGTCCCGCCACTTGATTTCGTCCACCACGGAGCCTTCGAAGTCGTCATCGGTGGCGGTGAGCCGCCGGGCGCGGAAGCGCCACCGGGTGCTGGCGGTGCCCCCTAGCGCCACCCGCAGCGTATCGGCGCGCGTGGACTTCGTCGTGGCGGACCCATTGATGGTGCGGTCGTAAGTCTGGATTGCGCCGACCGGCTGGTTGTTCGCATCCAGGCGCTGCGCCTCGATGCGATACGACACGTCCCGACGGCTCTGCGCTTCGCCATTGTCGGCATACAGGCCGTTCAGGGCGACGACGTTGGAAATGATCTCGTCAATGGGCTTGATCGAGGTCATGGTGAACCAACCGATCCACCGCTCACCGGTAGTGACGATCACCGGACGCAACGCCTGTGACTGGCCGCCATAGTCGTTCTGCATGACATCCCAGCCGGGGTTGACGGCCGCGGGGTTGTTCAGGGTCAGCGTGGTCGAAGTGACGGTGTTCACCACGTACGTGCCGGACAGGTCGAACTGAACCACGCCGGACGGGCGGCTCAGTGTCGGGCCGCCCCGCACCTCCGACACCCGGTTGCGGAAGGCGCTCCAGGCGCCGCTGTTGCTTGTGATGTCGAGCCGGACGGTGGTCTCGGCCAGGACAGAGTCGAAGGCCGAGTACAGCACTGGATAAACGCCATTGACATTGCCGTAGACCTCATAGTCCTCGCTGGCCTCCCCGCCGGTATTCTGCGTCCAATGGATCGTCCCGTTCGTGACGGTCATCACCATGCCGCCACCCCAGTCGGCGCTGTGATCCCCGGGGAAGATCACCTCGCCCCACTCGGGCTCCAATCCCGCGTCAGCCCTGAACCGAGCCTCGTCCGGGCCCAGCGAGTAGGTGAACGTCCCTTGGGTCTGCGCAGCCTCGGTGATGACCACTGTGTCACCCGGCACGAACAGATCAGCATAGTCAGCGCCCGTGCCGAGCAGCCGAACCACGTTCGGCGATTCGAAGCGCGTGAGCGCACGCACGACGCGCCCCGCATCTTGGGGTAGCAGCGTTTGCCCATTGACGGCCCCTACCCGCTTGGGCGCGAGCAGCGGGATGCCAATCGGGTCGCCGATGCGCAGCTGTGGCGGATCGCCACTGTTCGGGGACGTGTTCGGCCCATAAACCTCGACCGACATTCCAGCGATCTGCCCGGCGTCCGTCGTATCGTCCCGTGCGTCGTGGACCTGATAGGCTCCCCGGCCGACGCACATGTACGCGACTTCCTTCTCCACATGGTTCTGAAAGATCTTGTAGGTGGGTGCGAGCAGGTCCGGCGTGGACCGCACGGTACCGTAGATATCCGGGATGCGGCCGTTGACACGAGCCTCGTTCGTACGCTCCGAGAGGCCGTTGTTGGGGCTTTCCTGTTGGACATTCCGGGCGGTCGCCGACGGAGGCGTGGGCGCCAGAATGGCCGTCAAGATCATTGACGCCGTCGAAAGCGCGAGGGACACGGCAAGCGCCGTCCACGTCTCCGGTCCTCGCGGAAAGACCTCTACAACCAGGGGCCCCGGCAGCGAACGAAGCCGCTCGATGTCGGCAGGAACGCGCGGCGTAACCACGTTGCCGGTGGTCACGTCCATGATGCGACCACCAGCCGGAAACCGGCGGCCGAACTCTTGACGCAGGAAGGCAGGCACATCCTCCACGAAGCGATCTTCGCGCTTCTGGTCCGGTGCTCGATACAGATAGATCAGCACGCTCATGCGTAAAACCTCATGTTCCGATACAACGGTGCCATGGCATCGAAGGGCAGATTCGTCGGCCCCATCTCGCTGCTATGCAGCATTCGGCGGCGGTAGCAAATCGCGATATGCGCCTCGCGCTCCAGTGTTTGCATCAGCACGATGGAGGGAGTGACGGTTGGGCCGGGCACGCGCCGGTAACCGCGAAAGAGCGCTGCCAACTTCCCCGCCTTGAAATCGTCTTCCCGCACTTGGCGCAGACGGCTGTCGCCGGTCAAAACCTCCCAAGCCTCGGCGGCGAAATGCAGACAGTTACTGGACTGCCGGTCGTACTCGCGGCCGAGCAGTTCGTCGATGGCGCTCACAGGAACCCCGCCAGCATGGGAAAGCGGTCAATCCGATACAGCTCGCCCGTCTTGCTGACATTCAGCTCAGGCGCGGTGGCATTGAACTGGGCGCCATCATCGTTGCGCGTGATCTCCCTGGCCTGCAGAACGATGGGACCGAACATCGGTCGCTCCAGATCGTCGCCGCGGTACGACCGGTAGGTGACCCGCGGCGGACTGCTTCGCCAGGTGCCGGCCTCGCGCGCCCGCTGGATCTCGTCCGGGAGAATCTCCCCAAGGTCACCCAGGGTCACCGCCAGGCCGAAATCAAGATTGCCGCGCTCCGCCAGGGCACGCATGGCCATGGGCGCATAGATGAAGAACGCCTGCTCGCCCGTCTCCAGGCGAGCCCAGAAGCCCTCGCGGTAATGCGACTGGAGATACCAGACTTGCGAGAAGCTCACCTGCCGGATCTCCAGCGTCTCCAGCTGCGGCACGTCCTGGCCGGCGCCGAAGAAGAACTCGATGTACGGATCGTCAGCCATGGGGCAAATCCTCATTGACCAGCTTGGCGAGCAGATTCAGGATCTCCCGGGCGGCCGGGATGCTGCCGTAGATGGCCAGCAGCATGATGAGCGTCGCCCAATAGTCCAGGTCGCCGCCATCAAACTCGTCGAGCGCCAAGACCTCCAGGGTGGCCGCCACGGTGAAGACCGCGCCTCGACGGCTGACCAGCTTGAGCGTGCCCGGGATGAAGTGGGCCTCGTACTGCACCATCTCGTGAGAATCCAGAGACAGGTCGATGTAGAAGGACTGACCGCCCTCCCGCTCGTTCTTGCGCGCGAACCCCATGAACGCGGAGTAATCCTCGCCGCGCAGCACCCAGGTGGCTTCGACTGTGTCGGAATTCCCCCGCACGCCGGCCCGATACCGACCCGAGCCGCCGTCGAGCTGAATGCGCTTCGTCCCGTCGCCGAAGGTCGCCGAGTAGCCCGCCTGCGTCGGGCAAAATGGAATCTTCGACTTATTCATCGTCTACGCTGAGTAAGGGTGCTGCGGCTTTGCTGGCGCGAGAACTGGCTGTTGGGACGCGCCTGCTCTCGGGCCATCAAGCCCGGGACACGCTCCTCGATTTCTTGACGGGCGATGAATCGGTATCGCCTATCGCGAGCCTCCGCTACCTCGATGTCGACACCATGGGTTTCGAATTCGATTACGGGCGCGAGGCCGCCGCCTTCTGGTACGGGGGGCGGCAACCCCACGTATCCCCCGCTGGCATAGCCGTTAAGGCGGTCCAGGAAGGCCCGTCCCAGCCGCTTGGTGGATTCGGCGTTGATGACGTACTCGCCAGCATGAACCACGCCGGCCACGTCATGCTTGGCACCAGCCCCGGTGTATCCGCCGCTAGCGAAGAGGCTCAGCCCGTCCAGACTGCCCAACAGGGACCCGCCGCCCACGAAGTTGGATGACACCCCCGACACTGATGGGAACAAGCTACCCAACAGGCTGCCGAAGAGACCGCCGATGCTGCCGGTCTTGCCGTAATCCCCCAACAGAAAGCGCGCCACTTCAGACGCTGCCAGCTCGGCGCCCATTCGGGCCAGCATTTGCGCAAAGGAAGTGCCGATCCCTTCGAAGTTGCCTGTGATCGCGCTGTAGAGCGTGTCGCCGAAGGCGTCCTGGATGTTGCGAGCCGCCTCCACGCCAAACTCTCCCAGGCGCTCGTAGGAATCTTGGGTGACCTTCGTGAGCTTTTGTAGTTGTGCCTGAGTGTCCTCGTACGCCTTTTCCTGCTCGGCTAGAAAATCCAGAACTTGCGCTTGGGCCAGCGCTTCGTCCTGCTGCGCCTGCGTACGAAAGGTGATGCTCCCCACGGCGATTTGAGCCAAGAGCTTTTCGTACTCGGTTTCCTTGCCGATCAGCGCAATGCGCTCGTTCATCTGATCGATCAGGCGCTGCCCCTCGTCAAGCTGAGTTTTCCTTGAGCCACCACCGCCGCCACCGCGCCCACCGCGACCGCCAGGCGAATCCCCATAGACCGTCGTCGGAGGCATCGTCGGAGCGTTGACCGCGTCGTTCCATGCCTGGTAGAACGCGTCGCCCTTGTAGGTCCATAGATCGCTGAGGGCCTTGTTCGCCCGCTCGACCAGCGCGTCGCGTTGAGCCTCCATCTTGGCCAGCTCGTCGCGTTGCTTCTTGGCGGCCTCCGGGTTGATTAGGTCGGTGATGCCCGATTTGTCCACCGCCGATGAAGCGATCCACAGCTCGACATCCGAGGCCACGGATCGCACGCTCAGCTGCGCTACGTTCAACGCCTTCGCGAGCCCAACCGCCACATCGATCAGCCGCGCGAGGCCGGCGCCGGTCGCCTTGATCCAATCCGGCAGCGCCTTATCTCCTGCGAGCTCACTGGCCGCATCTCGCAGATCGTCGGTCTTCGTGGCGGCCGTGATGGCGTTGCCGACGAACGCACTCAGGGTGGGCAGCAGGCTGTTCGCGAACTGCACGCTGACGCCCTTGATCATGGCGCTCAGGCGGTCCAGGTTGCGGTCCATCTCGCGCGCGGCTGCCACGGTCTCGTTGCTCATGACCGCACCCAGATCTCGGGCTTCCTTGGTCAGACGGTTGAACTCGGCCGAGTTGTTGCGCAGCAGCGGGATGAGTAGCGATGCGTCGCCGGCCATCGCCTCCATGTAGAAGATCATCTCGCTTTGCGAGAGATTGGCCTTCTCCAGGCTCTGGAAGAAGAGCTGCAGCGCGTCGGAACCGGACAGGTTGCGGAACTGCTCCGCCGTGACACCGATCTTCGGCGCGATCTGCTCGAAGAAGTCCTTCATCGGGCCGCCGCCCGTCGTGATGAAATCTCCCACGCGGTCCTGCACGTCCTTCAGGATGTCGGCGAGCTTCTCGTTTTCGATGCCGACTGTCTGAGCACCATAGGCCAATCCCTGGAACGTCTCGGCCGAGGTGTTCGCCAGGCGGGAAAGCCGGTCCAGCTCTTTGCCCTGCTCGGCCATCTTGACGGTCCAGGCCGCGAAGGCGGCGCCGGCCGCGACGGTGGCCGTCGCAATGGTGGCGCCCCACTTCTTGGCGGTCGCCTCCATTTCCTTCAGGCGCTTCTCCGCGCGCTTCGAGTCTGTCTCGAAGGCGCCCGTCTTCATGAGCAGGTCAATGACAATCGAACCGGCAGTTGCCATGGATCACCTGGGTGGTTTCAACCCGAACGCGGCCAGCGTTCTCAGGTCGGCGTTGGAGTAGTTGTCGTTGAGCGGCTGGGTCAGCCAGTCGTAGACGGCGTCGGCGCCGCCCTGGATACTCGCGGCGATGGCGGTGGCCGGCCGGTGAAAGCGATGCTTGTCGTCAAACGGATGCCGCTCGAAGAAGTCGGCCCAGCCAAGGAACTCCACGTGCGTCATCGTGGCCTGCCACTCGGCAATCGTCCGGCCGCCAAGCGCCAAGGCAAGGACGTGCCATAGGTAGTCCTCTCCCTGGGCCGCTACGACTTTCCCGAGACTTCTTCCTTGGTCGGCGCGTTCACGCTCATCACCGCGGCCATGAGCGCGTTCGCGCCAGCCGTTGAAAGGGTCGCGGCCTTCTCGACGGTCAGCACGGGCTTGCCGGCCTCGGTGCAGAGGCTGGCCGCGATGAGCTGCGCCACGCAGCGCAAGCGTTCCTTCTCGTCGCGCGATTCCTCGGCCAGCTTGAAGCGGCGAAACTCGGTATGCGGCACTTCCTTGAAATGCAAGGTGTGCGTGCTGCCGTCCGGCAGCTTGACCTCGCGGGCGTGGACCTGGGCGGAGACGAAGAACTTGGCGTCCAGCATGGCTTACACCGCCTTCGGAGTGAACTTGTAGGCGCCCGAACGCTGCAGCGTGAGCGTCCCCCGCACCACCTCGTTCGTGGCGATATCGATGTTCAGGTCGGCCACGTAGGCGGTGAACTCGATGGTGGTGCGGTCGATGGCGGCGATGTCGAAGCCGCCTTCGCTGGTGACATCCGGCACGCCCGTGCCATCGGAAAGACCCACCAGCCACTGCACTTTGTCGCCGGTTGCCTTCAGATCGAAGAGCGCCTGGTGGCTGGCCGCTTGCGGGTCCAGGATGAACGGCACCGTCACGGTCCCCGGGTTGCCCAGACCGGCGGTAAAGCTGCGGTCGTCGGTGGCATCGAGGCAAGTGCTGTCGATCTGGTCACGGGCGCCGCTCGTCACGCCCTGAATGCCCGTCGGGCATTGCATCTTCATCACCGCCAGATTGCTGGTGGTCGGGTCGATCAGGAACAGATGGGTGCCTTGGGTTTTCACGCTCATGGCGGGCTCCAATAAAAAAGCCCGCCGGGAAGGCGGGCTCGAAACTAAGTTCAGGGGGGTTAGCGGTTGTGAATGAAATCGGCTTGCAGCGCGATTCGATACAGACCTGTGTCGGGTTCGCGGGTATCGATGATGATTCGGTTAACAATCCCAGCATCGTCGAGCGCGGCGCGCACGGCCTGGGCCAGCTGCTCTACCTGAGCCTCGGCCGCCCCGTCTGGGCCGGCGTAACAGTCGATCTGGACAGTGTCCGCATCCGAAGGTGGGGCACCGCTCAGCTGCACGTGGGGATCCCCCACCACCACGAACCACGTGATGTATGGCGTGGGCGTGTTCTGCGGCGCGTTGTCCGAACCGAAGATGCGCGGGTCGGCGCCCACCAGCGCCAGGACGGCCGGCGTGGAGAGTGTCTTGTAAACGTCGGCGAACATCAGCGCCCCTTGTTCTGCGCGGCGAGCTTGGTCACCACCAGGTCGATCCGGCGCAACAGGTCGCTCGTCACCACCGAAATCACCTCGGCCCCCTTCTGGCGAACCGCCGGACGGATCGAGGGGCGCGCGACCTGCTTGCTGGAGCCATACTCCAACAGGGCCGCACTCTTGCGCACCGTGGGAACGCCACCACGTTTCTCGGCCTTGCGGTTGGGATAGGCCTTGCGCCGCACGCGCACGAGATACCGTTCCCCTTTGCCGCCGAAGGGCGGCTTGCCGCGGCTGGCGATGACGTTCTCCAGCAGCAACCCGGTGGAGTTGTCACCGTCCGCTGCAATGGCGGCTTGCAGGTTGACCTTGACCTGGTCGCGGAGAATGCGCGCGCCCTTGGCGAGCGCCAACTTGACCGGGCCGCCGCGCTTGGCCACCACCTCGGGCGGCAGGCTCTGCAGCGTCTTCAGGACGCCGTCCACGCCCTGCAGGTTCATCTCGACTCTCATAACGGGCTCAGCTGATCGCGGTCTTGTGTCAGGGTTTCGCCGTCCAGGCTCTCGCCCGGGCTGTCGTCGGGGTCTTCCTCGGCAAGCGCCTCGATCAAGGCGTCGAGCTTCGCTTCGACGCGAGCCACGACTGCCTCTATGCGGGCCAGCCGCTCATCATCTTGAGTCATGCCTACCTGCCCTCGGAAGGTCCGGCCGTGCAGCGCAAACGCCATTCGCGCCGGCCGGTCTTGTCAGTCTCGATGGAACCGATGCCGTACTGTCGGCCGTCCCACAGGATCCGCCACTTCGCCATGTCGAACTCGGAGGCGGGAAACCAGCGCAGGTTGATGCGCGCCGAGGTCTCGGCCTGCGTGGCCCCGGCCGCCTGGAACTCCCGCCCTGGGCCCGTCAGGACCTCGGCCGGCACATCGACCAGCTCGGTGTTCGAATCCAGCCAGACATTGCGCCAGACCTCGGTCCGGCGCCCCTCGCTGTCCTGCTCGGTCACCAGCTGCTGGAAGGCGATGCGATGGCGCAGTCGATACGCAAGCATTCAAGCCCCCAAGCACAGGCGGTAAGGGGCCAGCTTCACCTCGCCGGCCCGGCGGTACTTCTCGATGTCGTCAGGCCCCGCCTCGTACGCTGCCTGCAGGAAGAGCATGACCCCGAGGACGACACTCTTCGGGATCGCCGGCGCTTCGCTGGCCGGCTCGCTGGGCTGCTCGCTGTTCGACTCGCATCCCGTGCTACGGCTCCAGGGGCCGTCGAAATCCGGGCGGTCCATGTACTGCAGCGCCTCGTCCTCGGCCGCATCGAGCAGCAACTGCAGCTTCGGGTCATCCGCGCTATGGATCACGTCCAGAAAGCTCTTGGCGGTCTCCAGGTCGATTACGGACATTGCACTCTCCGGAATGCGTAGCTGCCGATACCCTCGCGCCCGATGGTGGTCTCTGCCGCATTGCATTCGACGCAGGCGAACCCCTGCAACTCGAACCAGCGCCGTAGACCTGCGTCGGTGTGGTACCAGATATGCTCGTCTCGCCGGAAGTGCTTGCTGCGCAGCACATGCTCGGCCGATTCATAGATGGGCAGCGACACAAACACCCATTCCCGCGCCCGGGCCACGGCTGCCGCCGGATCCGGGATATGCTCCAGGCTGTCCCAGAACGTGAGCGCCGGGTAGCTCTGCCCGTACAGATCCATGTACAGGCCGCGCTCGCGCAGCCAGCGTACGCCCGCCGGGTTGATGTCGTAGCCGCAGGTCTGCGGGCGCGCCTGGACGAACTGCCCGCAACCAATGCCCACGTCGAGCAGCCACCCGGCGTAGTGGCGGGCGACCAGAGCTGCACGCGCCTCGGTCAGCGCACGGCCGATGGCGGTGTCGGCCTGGCGCTGGTAGCGCTCGAAGTAGCCATCGTCGTATGGCATATCCTGCGGCCGCACCGGGTAGTACCCGATGCCGATCTCAGGCAGCCAGACCAGGCCGCTCGACGCCCAGGCCGAAAAGGCCTTGTCCGTCCAGCCAGGCGCTGAAATGCTCATCGAATCCACTGATCACCTTATTGCAGTTGTGGGCCTTCATTGCGCAGACGCAGGGCCTATCAGGCCACGCCCAGCCGGTCCGGCTCAGGTCCATGGCGCCGGCATCAGTAATGCGGTCCGGCGCGTTGTGGGCGAGGTTGCCGCCCAGGATCGTGTAAAGCGGCGTTCCCGCCGCGATGCAGGCCGGAACGATCCAACCCACCCCGCCGACCACCACGGCGGCCTGCGCGACGGCGGCGAGCAGCTGCGTCACCGCCAGCTCGCCCTGGTGCAGCGCCAGGTCCACGGGCGGCGCTTCGCCTACCAGCCATTCCTGACCCGGTGCCAGGTCCGCCAGCGACACCACGTGATAGCCCCGGCGGCGCAGCTCGGCCGCGGCCGCTGCCACATACGCCGGCAGCGGTGCGCGAGCCTCGTTGCGCCACTCCGACCGCACCGTCACTGGGCGGACAATCGCGACCGGCCGCCTTTCGGCGCCGGCCGCCAAGGGGGATGGCCCAAGATCCGGCAAGTCGAACATCGCCGCCACCCGGAACGCGCGGCGCATCGCGTCGACAATCGAGCCTCGCGCCAGGTCGGCATGGCCGTAGGCGACTCGGATCTCGCGCTGCCCGGCTGGCGCCTTCGCCCATGAATAGCTGGTGCGCTCCACGTTCCGCTTCTGCGTGCGGAGCTGGGTTTCGGCACGGAGGCACTGCACATGGGGCAGGTCCGCATACAACTCGGGCCAGGGCGTATCCACCCAGACTGGCCCCTGCAGGTTTCTGACGAAGCCCCGCTGGTAGATGTTGTCGCCCAGCCCCCGCATGCCTCGCACGATCACAGAACGTCCTCCAGTGCCGCCCGCGGGAAGCACGTCAGCGCCGTCTCCCGGCTGCAGTTGATGACCTCGATGCCGCGTAGCCGCCGCGCAAGACTGCCAAACTGGGCGGCCCACTGCGGCAGCGAGCCGGCGTTGCCCAGGCCCTTCGGATGGTCGCCATGCCAATGCGACCGCCCGCCCGTCAGCTGGCAGTCGTAGCCCACCAGTACGATGCGCCGGGCGCCCGTATGGGCTGCCAGCGATATCGCGCCGGCGCCGGAGTTCGACCCGTGGTCGAATTTGGCGTGACGCACGCCATGGCAATTCATCAGGGGACACACCAGCTCTCCGGCAAACTGACGCCGGGCCTGTTCGACGTATTTCCCCCACCAGTCCCGGTCCATCGCATAGAGCACATCTGCCCAGGGCGCGGCCAGGAACGTCGAGTTTGTTACGAAGACGCCTCGCCCTGGCCCCCCTTCGCGCCAGGCGCGGACCGCCGCGCAGTCTGCCGGCGTGAGGCTGGGGCCGCTGGCGAGGCAGACGACGGTTTGCCAGCGGCCGGCGAAGGGACGCTGGGATCAGCCTCCCGCCCGAAGACCACCAGGCCGTTGCGGCGCAGCTGCTCGGCCACTTTCCGCGAGACGAGAAACGCCTCGCCCCGCCGACGGGTGCCGCCGTGGTCGAACGACTGCACCGGGATAACTTCCTGCTCCATTTGATTCCCCATCGAGAAGAGAAGCTGGCGGCACCGCCGCCAGCCTCAACTGCTTACGACGCGACTTCGAGCCCGGTGAAATCGCCCTTCACGAAGGCCTGGGGCCGATACACGGTCAGGCCCACGCGCTCTTCGCAGAGGATGGTGGCCATGTTCTTGATGAAGTTGTCGCGGTCTTCCAGCGAGATGGTGACGCTGACATCCTCGCGGTCCCAGCCTTCCACGGCCAGGCCGCCGCCGAACGCACCGACCAGGAAGTCGCCCGCATCCATGGCCTGCGTTGGCACGACGTTGCGACCCCAGAGCCCGGGCAGGTTTTGGGCGCGCGGGTTGGCGAACAGGTAGGCGTTGTCCGTGGTCTTGGTCAGTTCGATGGCAGCCCAGTCGAGCGGGCTGATCACGATGCCGTCGGCCCAGTATTCGGACAGCTCCACCTGCAGCAGCGCCAGGCGCAGCCGGTCGATGCGGGTTTCCGCCTGCACGGCCACGCCCGGGTTGGCGTACGAGGACGCCTGCGTGTAGATGCCGTCGATGTTCAGGCCCACGCCACTGCCCTTGAGCAGTTGCGCTTCTTCCTTGAACTTCAGACCGTAGCGTAGGCGGCCATCGACGTAGCTCTGCAGCATCGGCACGTCGGACAGCACCTGCTTGGATGCCGGCACCCAGTGCGCGATGGTCACGATGGGCGCGCTGTCGGCCTCGAACGTGATGTTCGACTGGGGCTTGCCGCCCGACGGATTCTCGGACACGACATCCGCATTGTTGGTGAAGACCAGCTCGCGGGCATACTCGATGCTGTTCGAGGTCGTGCGGCCCCAGCTGATCAGGTCGCGGATCGTCAGACGGCGCAGCGCGGGCGCCTGAATGCCCGGGATACGGTCCGGCACCACCAGATCGCCGGCCGAGCCCGCACCGGTGGTGATCGCAGCCTGCACGCCCATGCGGAAGCTGCCGCGGGGGTTGGCAGCGAAGGCCTTGAACTCGTCGCTCTCGGTGATCTGCTCGCCGACGGTGCGCGGTCCGGCCGCATCGCCGCCGCCGTTCTGCACCTTCGCCAGCAGTTGCTCCGCGGTGGCCAGTCGAGCCTGCAGCTCACCCTGCTGGGTCAGCAGCTTGTCCACGTTGGCCCGGGTTTCCTCGGACAGCTTCTGGTGGGCCTTGATTTCCTTGTCGGCGCGGTCGGCGTACGACTTGAGCTGGTCGCCGATTTCCTTCAGGCTGGCGTTGATATTCTCGATGTCTTTTTCGGGATGAGACATGATTACCTCGTTGGGATGATGTTGGTGAGAGATGCCGCCAGGGAGGCGGTGGTGCTCAATGCAGCCGAGTCTCTCAGGCTGCGTTCGGTGGCATCGCGCTCACCGCTGCCAGCCGAGTCGCTCAGGCTGGACTTGAATTCGTGGATCAGGCGCTGGGCCTCGCTGCGCGGCAGGCCAGCCGCCCGGATGGCAGCCTCGACTCGGCGCACCGCGCTGGCCGAAGCCTTGGATTCGGACTTGCCGACCTGGTCGGAAGCCAGCAGCTCGTCCGCGAAGCCCTGCTCGACGGCGCTGGAACCGCCGATCCAGGTCTCGCCGTCCATCTGCTTCTGGACTTCCGCCAACTTCAGGCCGGTGCGTGCCAGGTAGATGTCAGCCATCGACGCGTCGAACGGCTCCATCCAGTCGGCGATCTCGCGCAGGTCATGGCGGTTGCCGGAGGCGACCACCCAGCAGTTGTGAATCATGAAGAAGCCCGCGCGGGCGATCTGGCGCTTGTCCCCGGCCATGGCGATGATCGAGGCGGCGCTCGCCGCCAGGCCCAGAACCTTGACGGTGACCTCCCCCTTGTGCTCGCGCAGCAGGTTGTAGATCGCCAGCCCTTCGAACATGTCGCCGCCGGGGCTGTTGATGTTGACGGTCACCGGGCCCGCGCCGAGGCTCCGCAGCGCCCCAGCGACGCGCTTCATCGTCACGCCCTCGCCGGTCCACCAGTCGTAGCCGATCACGTCATAGATGCTGATGGAGCGGTCCTCGTCGTCGTCGGCGGCGGCACGCAGGCCGGCGTCCCAACGTTCCAGCGCCCGCGGCGACAGGTGGCTCGCAATGGCCGCGCAGGGGCGGCCCTCCGCTGCACGCGGAAGGGATTTCATGCTCATGGGGAATTACCTCAGGTAGTCGGTTCCGCGAGGGAATCCTTGAGCCACGCAGCGAGCGCTGCGCGGGCTTGCTGATCGGCCGTGGTCTCGCCGATGGTGTCCAGCGGCGCCAGAGCAGTCTGAACGGTCAGGACGGCAGCATTGCCACCCATCGGTGCGCGGTCTTCCAGCTCGCGAACCTCGTCGCGGGTAAGGATGCCGTTGTTCACCATGACGCTGTAGAAGGAAGCACGAGCAGCGCTATCGGCACGCAGAAGGCCCTCGACCGCGAACTTGGGGTAGTACCGGCCGCGCTCGGCCGGGCTCATCAGGTCCTTGACGATGTACTGCTCGATCCGCTTGAGCCAGGGCGCCAGCGTGAAGGTCAAGAACCCGATCATCTGTTGCTCGATGCCGGTACCCCAGCTGGTGCTCTTGTCGGTGTGGCCCACCATCCACGGCGGAACCCGGAACCAGCGGCAGATCTCCTCGACAGAAAACCGGCGAGACTCCAGCAGCTGCGCGTCGTCCGGGTTGATGCCCAGATTTCCGACCTCCATCCCGTTCTCCAGGATGGCGGGCTTGCCGGCGTTGATGGCGCCAGACAGCCGGTTCTCGATCATCTCCCGGGCTTCTTCGCGCTGCTCCTTCTTCAGGAGCTGGGGATACTTGAACCAGACGGTCGGCATCAGGCCACGTTTGAAGGTGCCGGTGGCGGCCTGGTCTGTCGCCAGGGCGGCTCCGAAAACGTTCGCCCCATACCGGATGACTGAGACACCGTTCTTGCCATCCAGCGAGAACCCCGGAATGGTCCAGATGCGCGAGGCCGGGATCTTGCGCTGCCGCCCGCTGTCGTCGGTGTACCGGTATTCCTTGTTACCGTCCGCGCCGCGGGTGATGGTGAGCCGATCCGGGTTCAGGAATTCGAGGCCCACCAGCCGGTCGCCGACCATCAACCTCTCGCACCGGGCCGCGCCCCGGAACAGCATGGCGGCGATCACCGCTTCCCAGTGGACTGACGACACCGTGTCGCTGTTCGGCTGGGTCCCCAGAATGAAGTCCAGCGGATGCTGCGGCGCCGGGCGCCGCCCGTCGCGGGTTTTCTCGTACATGCCGAGCGGCAGCGTGCCAATGGTCTCCGAGATCAAGCGCCCGCAGGCCCATGCGGCCGACAGCGTCAGCACATTCGTGTTGTTGACATTGATGCCGGCCGAAGACGACACCCCCAGGCGGGCCCAGGCATCCGCGTCGGTCAGTCCGAACGGTGCCCCGAGCCACCCCAGGATCGCCGCTCGTACCCGGCCCACTCGCTTGGTCTTTGGTTTCATCCCACCACCGGGTTCTTGAAATAATCGGACATATCGGGTTCGCCATCCGAGCTGAGCGCCCGGCTCATGGCCTGGATGAGCGCGATGGCGGCGTCGATCTTGTTCTCGGGTTTCTCTTTGGTCGGATGCTTCAGGCCGGAGAATTTCGACTCCCGCATCACCACATTGCTGATCATCCAGGCCACGGCTGGATTGGCGTCGTGCTGCAGGTCCTTCGTCAAAACCAAGTTTTCGACCGACACAATCGGCAACGTGAACCGGCTGGAGGTCTGGGGCATCTCGACCATGAGCAACCCGTCCTCATCGCGCAGCTTCGCTGCGAAATACGTGGCGAACTTCGGGTCGTACACGACCTCCTGCACCGAGACCTGCTTCGACAGGTCCACCAGATCGCGCCGGATCACATCAAAGTCCGTGGCGTTGCCCGGCGTCATGATCAGGTGTCCCGACTGTTCCCAGGCAAAGTAGTGCCGGTTCTCGGGCGCCTGCACCTGTTCCTCGTTCAGGTACAGCCTGAAGAACGCGTAGTACCTGCCGTCGCGCTTGAAAACGATGCACAGCGCCGCCACGTCCTTCTTCTCGGCGAGGTCCAGCCCGACCCAGCAGGGCTCGCCCGCGAAGTCCTCGATGCTCAGGCTGCTGTCGCCGCACGCCTTCCAGGAGTCAGCCGGCACCCAGCGCGAACCCCCACGCAGCCAGATGTTCAGCCGCTTGGTCAGCACGTTCGGCAGCTCGCTGGGCTGGCGCTTGGCCCGCTCCACCATCGCCCGCAGCTGCTCTTCGTACACCGACACCCCGAGGTTCGGGTTGGCCTTGGCCATCTCCACCGGGTCGTCCCAGCGGTCTGGGTGATCGACGGTGTAGATGATGACCAGTAGCTCGTCGTCTTCGAATATGCCTTCCAGCACCTTCTCGGCATACTCATGCTGCTGGTAACCGAACGACGAAAGATCGAAACCAGCCGTCGTGATCTGCCAGATCATCGGCTGCTTGCGCGAGCCCATGCCGGACTTGATCACGTCGTAGATCTCGCGCGTCGGGTGCGCATGCACCTCGTCCAAGATGCCGCCATGCGGGTTCAGGCCGTCCAGGCTCTTGGCATCACGCCCCAGGGGCATGAACTTGTCCGCCCGCCCCGGCCGAGGGTCGTAGATCTCGTTCAGCCGGATCGCCAGACTTCGCCTGAGGTGGGGCGAGGCCTCGACCATGCGCACGGCTTCGCTGTGCGTGATCTTGGCCTGCTCCATCTTGGTCGCCGCGCTGTACACCTCCGCGCCACCCTCACCGTCGAAGGTGAACAGGTACAGGCCGATGCCGGCCAGCTTGGTCGACTTGCCGTTCTTGCGCGGGACCTCTTCCCACACCTCCCGGAACCGCCGCGTGCCGTCGAGGCGCATCCAGCCGAACGCCAGCGCGATCCAGAACTGCTGCCATGGCGCCAGCTCGAACTGGCGGCCTGCCCACTCTCCCTTCGAATGCCGCAGGAACAGGAACGACTCCAGCGCGTGCTGCGCCAGCGCCTCGGAGAACCACAGGCCGCGCTCCGCACCGGTCTCCAGATCACGATAGTGGCGCTCCACAGCCAGCCGCGTCAGACGGCAAACCGGGATGCGCCCAGCCATGACCTCACGGCCGTACCACTCCCAGTCATACGACTGGACCGGCGTCATACCGCGCGCATCCCCGCGGCCGTCCGGCGGCGGCGGTGGCTCTCCACGGGGTCGTCGCCGAACAGGTCACCCTGGCCCGGCAGCGCGCGCTCGCCCATCACCTTCTGGAACGAGGGGATGGTGAGCGCCGCCTCAGGCAGCCACTGCAACAGCTCGCGCTTGAGCGTGCGCGTCAGGTAGAACAGCTGGTGCGGCTGCTCGTACCCTTTCGGCGTCGTCACCAGGTACGAGCCCTTGTTGTCCTTGATCAGCTTGCTCAGTTCTTCCTCGGCATCCACCCACCGAATGAACGTCCGGCAGATGACCGTCAGCATGATCGCGTCGGTGCGGTGGATCAGACCGCAGTCGCGCAAGGCGGCCGTCACGTGGTCCCATACGCGCTTCTCCTTCGCGCTCAGCTTGGCCGCGGGATCCGGCGTTTCCACCGGGACAACGTTCGCGTCGGGCGCAACTGTCCCCGGCCCGGCCCCTGCTGCAGGTACGGGATATGGATGTTGTGCTGCCATGATCGTCGGGAGGGCGGCTAACCCCCCCCCTATTCCAAAAATGAAGCGTGCGAAAAAGAAGACTGGGCGGCCGGTTTCCGTCTAGAGCCAGTGAAGTTTCTGGCCACCCCTCCTGTCACTCGATCACGGTCGGCCGATGCACGCCCACCGAGCGCCGCTCACCAGCTTCGGGATGTATCCCTTGCTCACGTTGAACTCGGATGCCAGGACGGCGACCGCTTCGCCGGCGAGCCTTCGTTCCACGATCCGCTGAACCTCGTGCTCGCTCAATCGTCGATGACGTGCTCTCATGCCCGGCCCGAGTGTGCCGTGCGCAATCGCGTCGGCGGCATTCTGTTGAGGCGTGCCCCAAGACAGATTGCTGGGTCGGTTGTCAGCTCGCACACCATTCAGGTGCCGAGCCTGCATCCCTGGTGACGCCGGTTCACCCGCATAGGCCAGCAGGACCAGACGGTGCACGTCAAATCGGTGCCTGCGCTTTGCCTTGCCGTGCCCACAGACGCTCAACGTCACGACCTGGTAGCCATCGTTCAGGCGCTGACGGATAGCCCGGGGCTGCCCTGAACGCATCGAGATAATGGCTCCTTCCTCTGTCGCGAAGTAGCCGTGAAGTTTCGGGATTGGCTTCATCTGTACGTCGTCCTACCCTGGGCCCGCTGCCGCTCGGCCAGGCTCTTCACGTCGTGGCAGGCGTCGCACAGGCCCTGCACGTTCGACGGGTCTTCCGTGCCACCCTCGAAGAGCGGCCGGATGTGGTCCCGCTGGGTCGCCAATCTCACGCGTCCCTGGCGCAGGCACTCCGCGCACAACGGCTCGCTGGCGAACAGCTCAGCGCGCATGCGCTGCAGCTTGCGGCCAGTGATGCGCTTCGTCGATCCGCCGCGCTTCTCCGACCAGGCCGCCGGCCGGTGGCGGTCACACCAGCCCGAGCCGTCATAGACGAGTGCCGGACACCCGGCATGACGGCAAGGCTTGGGCGATGCGGTAGCCATGGAGTACTTCTGCCCTGCTGGAATTACGATGCGGGCCACAACGCGGAGGGAGGCGATGACTTTGCGCCAGACCGATCCCAGCTACGGGGGCTGCCAAGAATGGTTGCGGGGGCAGGATTCGAACCTGCGACCTTCGGGTTATGGGCCCGACGCGCTGCCAACTGCGCTACCCCACCGCAAAAGAAAAGGCCCGGCTGTGTGGGCCGGGCCTTCGGTTTCAGCGTGCTAGTGTCGCAAGCTCCGCTGGAATGTACCGGATTATGCGCGCTCATGTATAAGTCGCATAATTCAAGTTGTTACGGATATCGGCCGCACGCTGCCGCCTCATCTCGAACCACTCGGCGATACGCCGGTCGGCATGGCACAGCCGACGGTGCAGCGTGGCCCGGGTGATGCCCAGCTTGTCCGCTATCGCCTGCTGGCCACCTTCCCAGCGGTACGCAGCGATCACCGTACGCTTCACATCGGGCGGGAGCGCCGCGACGGCGCGGTCGGTGTCCAGGGCCGATGCGTCCACCGCGGGATCGGTGTTGCGCAACCCTGCCCTCACGTCGGCCGTCTGATCGACACGGTTCTCGTCATAGACGGCCGGGCACCCATACCCGCCGCCGCCGCTTTCCACCCAGCTGGCCCATTCCTTCAGCCGCTGGTCAACCCAGCCTATCCGTTCCATCGTCATCCCTCGCTGCTGTCTTGAACCGCTCCATCCCTGGCAGCGGCGTGCCAATCTCGTGCCCGTTCTCGCTCGCGTAAAACACCGGCTCGCCGGCGATCCCTCGCCGAATCTGCCCGTCGATGGACGCCTTGCCGAAAACATCGCGCAAGGAATCGACGAAGGCCGCCACCTCTGGCATCTGGTCTCGAAGTCCTTTACTCATCCGTCCAACCTCGCTCAAGGTTGGACAGGGGTTGGACGCCTCAGAAGCCGCGTCTTTCCTAGCTTTGTCCAACCGTCCAACCTGTCCAACCTGAATTCCAGTTTCAAAGTGGAATCCCGCAACATTGCGCACGTCTCGCGTGCGTGCGCGCCCGTGCATGCGTAGAAACTAGGTTGGACAGGTTGGACGGTTGGACAAACCCAGTGTTTATGCGGGTCTTCAGCCGTCCAACCTTCTGCCCAACCTTTTCGGGTTGGACGCAGCGCGCGCATGCGCACCGTGCCCACCCATCCCTGGAAGTGGCGAAGGTGAACGGGCCGAAGGCCCATGACGAGGTCAAATGGGCAGAGCATCGTCCTCTACCCCGTTATTCGAGCTGCCGCCCGGCGAAGCCGATTCCGGACGCACATAGACCCATGGCCGATAGTCGCCCTTGCCGCCGCGGCGCTTGCCCCAGCCCAGCTTCTTCATGCAGTTGCCCACGCGGGTCGCTGCGCTGCGCTGGCCGTCCATGCGGTCGGCGGCCATCTGGATAGCCCCCTTGAGAATGTCGGCCGTGCTGAATTCCTGCTGGAAGGCCCGCTCCGGGTCGCCTGTCCAGCGGATGATGTATTCCATCCACGGGTCGACAATTTCGCGCTTCTCCTGCTCGGGCGCGATGAGACGGCGTTCCTCTTCTCGCGTCGGGTAGCAGGGCTTGCCCTCCAGAACCTCAGCCATGGCTTGCGCGAACATTTGCTCGCGCTGGCGCTCGACGAGGTCCAGATCGACCTTGCGGCAGAGCACCGACCAGAACCGCCGATTGCCGGTCGGGTCCTTGTGGTACTCGTCGTTGTTTGTCGTCGCGGCGAACACGGTCTGCCTAGGCTGCGTGATGAACCGCGACCCGTACGGCGGCCGGTAACGGTCCTCGGTCATGGTCATGAACGCCTTGATGCGCGTCGATTCCGCCCGGTTGAAGGCATCCAGCTCGGCAATCTCGTATATCCAGACGCCGGCGATGGACATCATGGCGTCCTTGCTGTTCAGGTCCAGAGGCGCGTCAGAGAACCATTCGCCGCCCAGGCGCTTGAGCGCCGTCGATTTCCGTAGACCCTGAGGCCCCTCCAGGATGAGCGCGTAGTCCCCCTTCGAGCCGGGCCGCATGATGCGGTTGACGGCCTGCCGGAGCCAGAGCGTGCCGACCAGGGCCGCGTACTCGCTGCCCTCGACGCCCAGGCAGTCCCGTAGCCAGGTGCTGTTGCGGTCCTTGCCGTCCCACACCAGCGACTCCAGCCACTCGCGCACCGGGTGATGACGGTTGCGGTTGGCGACGATCTGCACGCCCTCGCCTACAGTCCGAGTGCTGCGGATGAGCAGCTCGCAAGTCACGCCCAGCCACATGCCGAGCTCGCGATCATCGTCCTCGGTCCACTCGCCCTCACGGGTCGGCCAGGGCGGCGCTTTTCGCTTCTCGATGCGGCCCGAGAACTCGTTGTAGGCGAGCACCCCCCTCAGCGCCGGGTGATCCTCCAGCGCGATGGCCACGTTCTCTTTGCAGTCTTCCCAGCCGCCCCGGGGCTTGCGCAGCAGTCGGCGTGTCCAATGATCACGGCCCGCGCCAGCGCGTTGAGGGGTAGAAGCCCCTTCCGCCGGCGCGTCATCGGCCGCCGAAGGCCGCACGTCACTCACTGGCTCGCGCAGGCGTTCGACGATCCAGTCGCGCAGCGCTCGCCCGGTAATGCCGTCGGCTATGGCGTCGGCCACATCCCAGCCGTCGGGCTTCTCGCCGATGGCGGGAATCTCGACCAGGCGCACCTGGCAGTCCTGGGCGAGCAGCTGCGCGAGCACGGCCTTCGCCGCCAGCACCCCGGGCTGCTTCTCCTGCGGCAGGAACGGGCGCTCATGCTCGGGCGCATCCCCCTTTTCCCGCTTGCTGTCGCAGTCGGGCCATATAACGACCTTGCGCCCGCGTAGCGGCGACCAGTCCGCCTTATCCACTGCCCTGCCGCCACCAGGCCAGGACACCACATCGAACCATTCCGACAGTTCGGCCCTGGCCGCGTCGACGCACTTCTCGCCCTCCACCACAAGGACGGTCTTCGCAACGCGTAGGTGTTCCAGCCCATAGAGTGGCCGTGGCTCCGGGAAGCTGATCCAGCGCCATTCAGCCTGCCCACGCTCCGGATTGGTCGCCCACACGCAGGGCAAGACCTCTTTGCCGCCGTCTGACGTGCGAAAGCGATACACCAGGCCCAGCAGTTCTCCAGCGCAGGCGCGGTACTCCCAGCGCAGCTCAGGCCGACCGCGCACCGGGTGCGCGACTGGCGGCGCAGGCGCATCGGCCGGCACGGGCAGAACGGGTTGCCAGGGCGTGCGCTTGGGAGCGGACTTGCGAGCCGGCGCCGGGCTCGTGCGCGGCTCCATGGCCAGGGATTGAGCGAGCTCGCGAGCGGCCTTGCCCTGGTCCCCGTCGGTAAAGATTGCCGCATACAGGGCGATGAGATCGCCGCCTCTGTCCGAATCGCTCGCGAAATCGGCCCATGCGCCCGTATTGAGGTTGACGGCGAACGATGTGCCGGGTTCGCCGCGGATGCTGCCACAGCGCCATTCGTGGCCCTCGCGCCGCCCGCCGGGCAACCATTGCGGCACCAGGACCGACGCACGCGCCAGGGCGGCATCGGCAATCGCGGCAAAGTCTATCCGCTCAGCCATAGGCCACCGCCGACGGTTGGGCCTGGCGGTCGCTATGCCGCCATGCAGGTTGATGCGAATTCGTCATTGCAGCGAAGCAGACTCAGGCGTGGTGGCGCACGTGTACCGAGCGACGGGCTTGTGTGCGCCGCTGACCGGGACACGCTCAACCACCCTCAGAAGGCCATAGCTCGCCAGACGGCTGCATGTCTTCTTCGCCGCGACGTGCGACAAGCACAGCAGTACGCCGATCTGCCGCGCGGTCAGCGCATCGTCACCCAGGACCTCCAGGACGGCACGCGCGACGGGGCCCAATGGCCGGCCCCTTGACTTGCGCCCGGCCTTCATTCCTCGCTCCCGAGGGAGGCCAGCGTTGCGCCCTGCTCGGCCGCCCGCTCCACATTGCGCATCAGGCGCAGAAGTAGCCGAATCTCGGCATGGCACTGCCCGCGAATCTCTTCGGCCTCGCGCATCGTGATATGGCGGTCACGCAGTGCGCCGGCCAGCATGCCCGACAGAATCCCGCCCTGCTCGGACAGCGTGAACCCCTTCTCCATGATGGCCGTGAGTTCGCACGGCCAGCCGCCTGCCGGCGGCGGAGCGTCCAGCTCGATGGCAGCCAGGTCGTGCGCGGCGGCCAGCGCGACGATCCAGGAGCGCGAACGGTCCCGCGTCGCGCAATGCCGCTTCAGGTACTCCGTGATGAGCTCGGCGTCCTCGACGGTCATGCGCTCGGCCGGGTCGGACCCGTCCAGCCGCTTGTAGAGCGTCTTGGGCGCGATGCGGCGGTCCCGGAACTCGGCCGCCCAGGCGCAGAAGCCTGCCACGCCATCGGGCGCCGCCCGCAACGCGTTGTACAGGGCGCCCCTCCAATGGGTCTCGGCGTAACGCTTGGTCATCGTGCCTCCCGAAAATGGCCGGCGATTCTCGTGGACGGCGGGATCCCGCGGCCATACGATGCAGGCCTGTTTCCGCACTGCACAAAGGATTTGAAATGGGAGGTCAGCCCCAACCTACTATGATTTCGGCTCTCACACACGAAACCCTTCGAGGAGGGGCTGACCATGAAACGCGATATGGACATCGTGCGCCGCATCACGCTCGCGGCAACGGAATTGCCACCCGGGAAGTGGCTGGAAGAAATAGACGGGGTAGACACTACCGTCTTCTCCGAACACGTGGTGCTCATGCAGGAAGCCGGGCTGGTAGACGCCACCGTGACCGAGTATGGCGACGCCGGAACCGAGATGGCCATCCGGCGCCTTACATGGGACGGCCAGGAATTCGCCGACCAGATACGAAGCGATACGCTGTGGAGAAAGGCGAAAGAGAGTGTCATCAAGCCCTCAGCTTCATTCAGCTTTTCGCTGCTCAGGGAGTGGCTCAAGGCCGAGATCAGCAAGGGCCTGCCGACCCTCGGGAGTTGATCGCAGCAGATCGAACAACTCGCAGGCAGCAGCCAGCAAGGCTTGCTGCTCTGCCGTTCGTTGGCTTCCACGTATCGCCATCATGGTTGGGGATATGCGGCCGCGAATCTTCAAGGTCGAGCCGGCAGCCAGCGCCCAGGCCTGTGCTCGACGCGCCACTTGGTCGGCGATTGAGTGCGCCATCACTTCCTCCTACGCGCGAGGGCGACTTCCTGATGAACAATGGCTCGCACGCGTTGTTCTCTGCGCAATCTCATCTGCGCGGTTTCCCGACGAGACACAATGATGCGAACCCCCGCACTATCTCGCTCGACGGATATTTCCAAATCATCGGGCGTCAGGTTGGTGACCGTCACATCCACCGACGGGCGCATGAGGTTGCGAAGCCACTTAAGCATTGGGGAACTCCTGGCCGAGAGATTTACAAACGTCTGCGCCATTGCCGTCCGCGCGCTCACTGCTCGGCTCTGCAAATTCGCTCACCAAGTCAACGACCGTCAGACGGGCGTCCGCTGAGCACAAACGTTGGATCATCTTCAGGCTTGCCCGCTTCCCTCGCCAACGAGTTGCTAGCTGCCAGAGGTAGCCCGCGTCAGTTCCCGCCCGCCGTGCAAGGGTCGCGCGCTCGGGCGGGGTCAACGTGGGATAGAGGTCGGATAGGCGCATGTCGCAATCTTAGCGCAGCGCTAATTGAATCGTCAACAGCGCTGCGCTACGCCACACAATTAGCGGAGCGCTATCAAATTATCAACATGAAAACCGTGGAAGAGGTCCGCCTTGTGCGGCTCAAGCAACTTATTGCAGAAGTTGGGTCCGCTGCCGAGTTGAATCGTGCTACTGGCAAGGTTGATCGCGACTCAACGTACAGCCAGATATTGAACCGATCAGCCGGCAGTAAAACTGGTAAGCCGAAAGAGATGGGGTCTCCCATGGCGCGAGCTCTTGAATCAGCACTCAACAAGCCGCGCGGCTGGATGGACACGGACCCAGATCTGGAGAAGAACATTTGGCCGTTCGGTCGGATTAGTCGCGAACGCATTACCTCGTTGAGTCCCGACGATTTGAGCTTCCTAGAAGGGAAAATTGATAGCGAATTGGAGAGGCTCGATGCAAAAAAGGCCCAGCCGAAACCTGGCAACCAGAATGGCAAAGCGGCATAGCCGGATCGGACGACAGTGTGCCTAAGTATTCCCATCTTCTTCGTTCCGATGACGGGCGGATTATTTGGCTTCCATCCGCATCAAAAAAATTTTTCCCTCCAGTAACATGATGATTCTTGAGAAACAAGATTCGTCTGCATGACGGCGACCATAGAGGCCCAAATGAAGCAGCGCCGAAACACAATCATCGTAGGAACCGGATTTAGAAATAGCAACGGAATCCCGCGCGCCGGCCTGATTCGACGATACTGCCGCAATGGGGCGAAGATTATCCTCAAAAGGGAGCCCACCAACCCCCACGATAGCAATGCCATCGGCGTATATCTCCTAGCGCGGGTTGCGTGGGTTTTTAAGACTGAAGTGCAGATTGGGTACATTGACCGCACGCTTGCAAAGCGGCTCGCTCCGATCATGGACGATGGCACTGAAATTGCCAGCACAGTAGCTAGCTTCTGGGCACCTGACGACCTTGAACATCCCCGCGTGAGCATCACGATCGCATACTAGGACTTCCTCAAGTCAAAAGATTAGCGCTGCGCTATTGACATAGAGATTAGCGCTGCGCTAGCATTCTCCCGCAAGCCCATTCCGGGCCACTACGGGAGACCACCTTGACCACCATCCCCACCCCGCCGCGTGTCGGCGAACTCTGGCCCGAGCAGGGCGGCACCTACGCCGGCATCATGCGCGGCGACGACGGCACCCTGTACCACCTGATCGTCTCCGGCGAGGAAGGCGATTTCAGCAACCTCGCCTGGGGCGGCTACGGCAAGCGCCAGACCGGGGCGTCGTCAACCTGGGACGGCAAGGCCAACACGCAGGCGCTGAACGCGGCCGCCCCGGAGCACCCCGCTGCCGACAAGGTCGCGACCACCGAGGTCGATGGCCGCGGCGACTGGTACCTGCCGGCCCAGCGTGAACTGGCGCTGTGCTGGGCCACGGTCCCCCACCTCTTCCAGAAAGACTGGTACTGGAGCAGCACGCAGTACTCCGCCCACACCGCCTGGTTCCAGGGCTTCGGCGATGGCACCCAGGACATCGACGACAAGGGCGGCGAGTACCGGGCCCGTGCTGTCCGCAGATTGGTCATTGAGTAATTCGGCCATTCACCCCTAGGCAAGCACGGGAGAGCCCCATGAAGCGGATTCTCAGCAACTCGGCGGTGGTTGTTGCCGCCGCCCTCGTCCCGGCCGCGATCTTCGCGTACGGCCTCCACGTCGCCGGCAACGACGCCCGGCTGTTCAAGGCCGAAGACGAGCGACGTACGCGCATGATCGCGCGGGCTTGCGGCTCGCAGGGCGAGCTCTGGCACGAGCCGCAGACAGGCCGCTATGCGTGCGTCTACGTCAATCCGGACGGCGCCCTGCTCATGCAGCACGTCAGCGACGCCCCATTGCTGACGGTCCAGCGCTAGGCGGCGGCGATGCGAGCCGAAGTCAGCCGCCAGCAACTGGAAAGCGCGATGCGCGCGGCCCGCTGCCACGGGGACCTGGACACGATCCTGGCCAGCCCCGTCGGCATCGCCCTGCGCATCGCGCTGACCAACACTGCCCTCGCGCTGGCCGAGGCCCATCGCGCCACTCGCCCTCTCAAAACTAAGTTTGACGCCCGCCGCGCAGCGGCCGGCGACTTCGACACCGACCTCGACCAATGACAGCGACCATCCCCGCGAAGGCCCGCACGGGCCCGTATCTCATCGTCGGCATGGCCGGCCGGGCCGGCGCAGGCAAGGATACCTGCGCCAACATCCTGGCCGACGCGCATGCGTTCCATCCCTTCGCCTTTGCCGACGCCGTGCGTCGCGAGCTGGTCGCAGCCTACGGCGTTGATCTGCGCCTTTTCACAGACCGAAGCCAGAAGGAAGCGCCCACGCCCGCGCTGGCGCTATCGCGCTGCAACGACGCCCGATTTGTCGAGCTGATGGGTCGGCTCGGTGTGCCTTACGACAAAGCCATCAGCCCTCGGTGGGCGATGCGCTGGTGGGGCACCGAGTACCGGCGCTGGCAGGACGGCCAGGACTACTGGCTGTACCGCGCGCACGAGACCATTGAGCAGCTGCACCGCGATGGCTGGCGCCGCATCGTGATCACCGATGTCCGTTTCTTGAACGAGGCGGCCTTCATCAAGGGGCTGGGCGGCGAGGTCTGGCGCATCCGCCGCCAGCTGGCCGACGAAGCCAGCGCCAACCATGTCAGCGAACTGGGGGTTGGCGACATTCCGGCCGACCGCACCCTGCACAACGACTCCACCACTAGCGCCCTCGTTTACGACGCCCTGGTGGCATTCCGCGACGCCGTCGCATCCCGCCTCCGTGAGGATGACCATGCCAAAGCCCCGCACCCCTAAGCCGGCTGCCGCGCCGGACTACTCCATTCCCGCCGTTGCTACCCCGCGTCAGATCGCGAGCACCGGCCGGGAGTACCGCCTGTCTGCGCTGATGCGCCAGGCCGCCGCGCGTGCGCAGTTCCAGCCGCGCCTGATCAACATCTGCAGCAACGTCCAGGACTGACCTCGATCATGACCACTACCCTGCCTACGCAGTTCGACCGCCAGTTGGTCAACGGCAACGTCAAAGCCGCGATGGCCGCCGCCGGCGCGATTTCCGCCGACCTCTGGAAAGTGCCCCGGCAGCACATCGTCGTCATGCCGGGCTTCAACGTACGCGACCCCGAGGACGACACGACCAAGGCGCACGTCCGCTGGATAGCCGACTCGATCAAGGCCGACGGTTTCTTTTACGACAAGCCGCTGGTCGGCTTCGTCGCCAAGAACGACGAAGGCAGGGAAGAGATTTGCCTGACCGACGGCCACTGCCGCCTTGCTGCTTTTGACCTGGCGGTGGAAGAAGGCTACGAGGGCACCGTCCTGCCAGTGGTGATCAAGCCGCGAGGCACGAATCTGGAAGACCTCACGGTCGCCCTGGTGACCGGCAACACAGGCAAGCCGCTCACGCCGCTGGAGATTGCCGTGGTGTGCAAGCGCCTGCAGTCCATGGGCCTGGACGACGCGACCATCGCCAAGCGGCTCAACTTCAAGGCCGTCAATTACGTGGGCGAGCTGCTGGACCTCATCGGATCGCCGCGTGAAGTCCGGGATCTGGTGCGCAGCGGCAAGGTCTCCGCCACGGAGGCGCGCAAAGCGCTCAAGCAGCACGGCACCCAGACCGCCGCGGTACTGGCCGACGCCGTCCAGATCGCCGCCAAGGCCGGCAAGACCCGTGCCACGGCCAAGCACATCGCCCAGGCCCGGCCGCCCAAAGCCGACGAGGCCCTGCGCAGCTATGACCTGGTGAAGCACCTCAAGCGGCAGATGGAGTTCTCCGCCGAGACCTTCGGCCCTGGCGCGCGCACCCAGGGCATCGTCGATCACATCCGCAAGGAACTGATCGAGATCCTGGAGCAGCCCGAGAGCCCTACCGAATGGATCGACGTCGCCCTGCTCGCGCTGGACGGCGCATGGCGCACCGGCGCCACCGCGGAACAGGTCGCCCAAGCGCTGCGCGACAAGCAGGTCCACAACGAGTCCCGCAGCTGGCCCGATTGGCGCGAGTGCGACCCGGACAAGGCCATCGAGCACGAGCGGCCCAAGCCAGTCATCGCCACCCCCGAGGAATGGCCCTTCCCCAAGAACGCCGTCTAGCCACCTCGGAGACCGTCATGCGCATGACCCTGATCCTCATAGGCGCCGCTGTCGTCGCCTACCTCATCACCCTGGGCATTCGAGCCTTCATTGCCCAGCAATCGCGTCAACCACGGAGAACCAAGAAATGAACAAGGCCGTCTTCTATCTCACCACCGCCGTCGTCACCTTCCTGTTGCTGATCTTCTGCGCCTTCGGGTCCTTTTACCAGATCGACCAGGGCGAGCGGGGTGTCGTGCTACGCAACGGCAAGATCGTACGCGTGGCCGACCCAGGCCTCGGCTTCAAGACGCCCTTCATCGAGAGCGTCCAGGAGATCTCGGTGCGCGATCATACTTTCGCCTTCGACCAGTTGGAAGCCTACAGCTTCGACCAGCAGCCCGCAACGCTGCGCGTATCGGTCACCTACCGCATCCCTGCCGAGCGGGTCGCCGAGCTGTACTCCGAGTACGGGAGCCTCGCGAACCTGCAGGCGCGCATCCTGGAACGGCGCACCTTCGATGCCGTCAAGAACGTCTTCGGCAAATTTACCGCCGTGCGCGCCATCCAGGAGCGGGAAAAGCTGGGCATCGATGTGAATGCGTCGGTCCGCAACGCCATGGGCGACGCGCCCGTGACCATCGTGGGCGTGCAGATCGAAGAGGTGGGGTTCTCCCAGGCCTACGAGCAGTCCATCGAGCAGCGGATGCTGGCCCAGGTGCAGATCGAGACCACCCGCCAGCAGAAAGAGACCGCCACGATCAACGCCGAAATCCAGGTCGTGAAGGCGAAGGCCGAGGCCGATGCGCAACGCGAGCGGTTCACGGCCGAGGCTGACGGCATCAAGTTGCGGGGAGCCGCCGAGGCCGAAGCCATCCGCGCCCGCGCCGAGGCGCTGGCTGCCAACACCAACCTGGTCAACCTGAACGCCGTGGAACGCTGGGACGGCAAGCTGCCGGCCACGATGATCCCTGGCGCCGCCCTGCCATTCGTCAACGTCCGCTGACCTCTCCCCCTCTTTTACGCCTGGCGGTGCGCCGCCACTAGGAGCCCTCATGTCCATGATTCAAGTTCGCCACTCGACCGAGGTCGAGATTCCCGAGACCACGGCCACGCGTCTGTTGTCCCAGCTTCTCGGCCAGGTTGCCCAAGACCCGGGGCAGTCGGCCGTCAAGGTACGCGTCACCACGGCACCCCGGATCGGCCAGCCCTGGCCCGGCCAGGGCGGTGTGTACGCCGGCATCATGCGCGGCCACGACGGCAAGCCCGACTATCACCTGATCGTCCCCGCCGACCCGGCTGCGTACACCGACGGCATCACCTGGGGCCCTCGCGGCCGGGATATCGAGGGCGCGAAGTGCGAATGGGACGGTCGAGCCAATACCTTTGCCCTTTACAGCGATGGCCGCGATCACCCCGCCGCCGAATGGGCCTATGGCCTCGACATCGACGGCCACAACGACTTCTATCTGCCCTCGCGCCGCGAACTGCGCCTGATGTGGACCAACGTCCCCGAGCTCTTCGAGCCCGGCTGGTACTGGAGCAGCACGCAGTGCTCCGCCAACAACGCCTGGGTCCAGAGCTTCGGCGATGGCTACCAGGGCATCGGCGCCAAGGACGGCGAGTACCGGGCCCGTGCTGTCCGCAGATTGATCATTTGACCCTTTGACCATTCGGCGCGCAGCGCCTTGACGCCATGGCACTCCACACCGACCTGCCCGTCTACAAGCTGGCTTGCGACCTGCTCGACACCGTATCGGACCTGACGCTCAACATGCCTCGTCACTTCGCCCGCTCCTTCGGCGGTCGCATCAACGACGAGTGCATCGAGATTCTGGTCCTGATCGGCCGGGCCAACGCTGCCCGCGACAAGGTCCCGTACCTGGACGAGCTGCTGGAGCGCAAGGATGTCATGGCGTTCCTGCTCCGGCTCGCCCTCAACAAGAAGTACATCGCGCCCAAGCAGTACGCGCGCGTGGCTCGCTTGTGCGACCGAGTCGGCCAGCAGGTCGGTGGCTGGCGCCGCCACTCCGCACGAACCGCGTCTGCCGCATGACCGTCATGGCGATCATGCCCGTACGCCTCTTGAATCTGGTCGCGCCGCTGGCCCACAAGGCCACCGTCAAGCACGCCAGGGATACCACCAGCCGCGGCTGGCATCGGTCCCGTGCAGCCGCCCAGGTGATCGGCTCTCGCCTTCGCCCGGCCGGCGTGAATAGCGCGATGCGACGCAGTACTCCGCCAACAACGCCTGGATCCAGAACTTCGACGATGGCAACCAGAACATCAACGACAAGGACAACGAGTACCGGGCCCGTGCTGTCCGCAGATTCAACGATGCCGGCCTTCGAGGACCTGGTCACAGCCTACCTCGATTGCCGGCGCTCCAAGCGTAACAGCGCGAGCGCCATCGCGTTCGAGCGCCACATGGAGCACAACCTTTGCAGCCTCTACGACGAGCTCATCAGTGGCGCGTATCGCCCTGGGCGCTCGATTTGCTTCGTGGTCACCCACCCCAAGCCTCGCGAGGTGTGGGCGGCGGACTTTCGCGACCGCGTGGTTCATCACCTTCTGTACAACCAAATCGCCGAGCGGTTCCACCGCGCCTTCGTGGCGGACAGCTGCGCCTGCATCCCGGGGCGCGGCACGCTGTACGCCGCCCAGCGCGTGGAACGCCACGCCCGCCGCGTCACGCACGGCTGGACGCGTCCTGCCTGGTACCTGAAATGCGACCTCGCCAACTTCTTCGTGGCGATAGACAAGCGCATCCTTTTCGACCAGCTGGCGCACCGGGTTACCGAACCCTGGTGGCTGGCGCTGACCGCCACAATCCTCTTCCACGATCCGCGCGAGGACGTGGATGTAAGGACGAGCCCGAAACTGCTGGGTCTGGTGCCGCGCCACAAGAGCCTATTCAACGCCCCATCGGACACCGGGCTGCCCATCGGCAACCTCAGCAGCCAATTCTTTGCCAACGTCCACCTCGACGCCCTGGACCAACACGCCAAGCATCAGATCAGGGCGCGATTCTACTGCCGCTACGTGGATGACTTCGTGCTGCTGCACGAGTCGCCCGCGTGGCTCAGCGCGGCCCTGCGCGACATCAACACGTTCCTGCCGGAGCGCCTCGGCGCGCGGCTCAACCCACACAAGACGATTATCCAGCCGGTCGCCCGTGGAATCGACTTCGTAGGCCAGGTCATCAAGCCCTGGCGCCGCATCCCCCGTCGCCGCACAGCCGGCGCTGCCCTCGACCGCATCGAGGCGATGCCCACCGCCGATATCGCCTCACGCGCCAACAGCTATTTCGGGCTGCTCAGCCAGGCGTCGCACAGCCACAAGGACCGCGCACGTCTGGCCAAGGCGCTGCGCTATCGCGGCTGCACCGTGACCGGAACCTTTACCAAGATCGTAGGAGGCCACCATGCCCGATGATGAACTTCACGCCCTGATGGCGGACATCGCCGACGAGGCGGCCGCCATGGACTTGGGCGCCTACTGCACGCCCACGATGAGCGGTGGCCAGCACTGGTTGGACACCACCCGCCCCAGGTCCTGGACTACCGACCGCGAGATTGTCGAGCGCGCGATCCGCTACCTGGAGCTGCGCGGCAAGCTGCAGCGCCACGCCAGCAAGCCGGACCTGATCCGAATCGTATCGGGCGCTGCGACCGAGTGACAGCCATGTCCCGCGCCCGCCCACCCCGCCGCAAGGCCTACCGCAAGCGCTTGGTGAGGATACCCATCACCGCAGGCCTGCGCGATCTGATCGCTACGCACATGCACGGCGCCCTGGCCGCATTGCGGCTGGCACCCAATGCCGAAGCTTTCGACGCGCTCGCCGGCATCTTCAACATGGTCAGCCTCGCGATCAGTGACGACGCCAAGGTAAGCCGTGAGGCCGCACTGATCGCGGGCGGCGCGAGGACCATGATCCAGATCGGCTCGAAGTGCGAAGCCGGGCTGGCGCTGCGCGATCACGAAACCGCGTCGCTGGCCCTGGCCGTCAGCGCCATCGACGACATCCTGCCGCGCATCGACATGTCGCGGCTTTTCCTATCCGAACAACTGGCGGTGGCGATGGTCGCCGCTCGCCGCATTGGAGAGCAGCCATGACGTATGCCCAAGAGAAGATCAATACCCTGTTCGCCAAGATCGCCGAGGCGCTGGAGTCGAGTCCTCGCGACCCGGTGCGCGCCGGCCGTCTGCTGACGGAGCTGAAGACGGAAGTCACGGCCGCGCTGGCTGCGAGGCAACCGAGCGGCGGAGAGGTGTAATGCTGACCCCGCAACTCGTCCTGGGCCTGCCCGCCAAGCTGGTCGTGGACATCTTCGCCGGCGGCGGAGGTTGGTCGACTGCCTACGAGATAGCCACCGGCCAACACGTCCACGACTCCATTAATCACGACGCCAATGCCTTGAGCATGCACGCCGTGAATCACCCGCAGACGAGGCATCACATCTCCGACGTGTGGGAGGTTTGTCCGTATCGAATCGCGGACGGTCGCCCCGTAGGCTGGCTGCACCTGTCGCCCGACTGCACCGACCACAGCCAGGCCAAGGGCGGCCAGCCGCGGCGCAAGAACATCCGGGCCCTGGCCTGGGTGACTGTCCGCTGGGCCGGCACGGTCAAGCCAGACATCATCAGCCTGGAGAACGTCGTCCAGATCCTGAAATGGGGCCGCCTGATCGCCAAGCGCGACCGGGCCACCGGCCGCGTGGTCAAGCTGGACGGGAGCGTGGCCGAGCCTGGCGAGCGCGTGCGTGTGCAGGACCAATACCTGGTGCCCGACCCGAAGCAGCAGGGCAAACACTGGCGGCGCTTGGTGACCATCCTGCGCGGCATGGGGTACATCGTCGAATGGCGGGAGCTGAATGCCGCCGACTACGGCGCCGGCACCACGCGCACGCGCCTATTCATGATGGCCCGCCGAGACGGCCAGCCCATCGTCTGGCCCGAGGCCACCCACTTCAAGAACCCGGCCAAGGGCCAGCAGCGCTGGCGCGCAGCTGCTGACGGGATCGACTGGACCATCGAGGGGCGCAGCATTTTCAACCGCCCTCGCCCGCTGGCCGACGCCACCATGCGGCGCATCGCCCGCGGCATGAAACGGTATCTGCTGGATTCCGCGGATCCGTTCATTGTGCCCATCGCCAACTGGAGCCGCGACGCCTCGCATTCGACGCGGCAACCCATCAGCACGGTCACGGCGAAACCGCGCGGCGGATCACATGCCGTGGTCGCCCCGGTGCTGGCGGGCGTGGGTGGCCGCGCTGGCCAGAGCGAGCCCAGGCCAGCCCGTGAGCCGCACTACACCATCACCCGAAAGGGGGATAGCGCCGTCATCGCGCCGGTCCTGGTCCAGGCCGGCTATGGCGAGCGAGACGGCCAAGCCCCGCGCTGCCTCGATCACCAGCAGCCGCTGGGGACCGTCACCGCCGGCGGCATCAAGCATGCCCTGGCCATGGGATTCATGGTGCAAGCCAACGGGGGCTACAACGCCACGCCGGCTCACGATCTGCGCCGGGCGGCGTCCACCATCACGAACAGCGGCAGCCAGCAGCAGCTCATCACGGCGCACCTAACCGCCATGAGCCAGAACGTAGTCGGCTCTGACCTGCGCGAACCCGCGCAGACGATCCTGGCCGGCGCTGCCCGATATGGCCTACTGGAGTACGACCTGTCGCCCGACGATGAGGCCGGTGCCCTTCAGGTCGCAGCATTCCTGATGCGCTACTACGGCGAGGGCGGCCAGTGGGGCGACCTGCGCGACCCGGCCAGCACTTTGACCACCAAGGACCGCTTGGCGCTGGTCACCGTCTACATCCAGGGCAACCCCTACGTGGTCGTCGACATCCGCCTGCGCATGCTCACGCCGGCCGAGCTGTACGACCTGCAGGGCTTCCCCAAGGACTACATCATCGGCCACGGCCACGACGGCCGGGTTTTCACCAAATCCCAGCAGGTGCACATGGTAGGCAACAGCGTCAGCCCTCCGCCGGCGATTGCATTGATCGCGGCCAACGCGCCCCAAGATCAGATACTCAGGAGGGTCGCATGATCGACGAGCGCGCCCTCACCCTTCAAGAGGCGGCCGACCGGCTGCACCTCGCCTACAGCACGGTATTCGCCAAGCGCAAACAGATCGGCTTCCGGCTGCCCGGCTCCCGCGTCTGGCGGGTATGGCCATCCCGACTTGCTGAGCTGACCGAAAAACGCTCAAATGTGACCCGGCTACACCTGCGGGTCGGCGAGGACAGAGAATGCCAATCCGCAAAGACCCAATCTCCGGCATTTACCGGCTTGACCTCCGCGCGCCAGGCGGCGAAAGAATTAGACGCTCTACTGGAACGAAAGACCGCCAAGCCGCGCAGGAGTACCACGACCGGCTGAAGGCCGAGTTGTGGCGGCAGGACAGATTGGGAGAAGAGCCGGACCGGACCTTCGACGAGGCCGCTCTGCGCTTTCTGAAGCTGTACGCCAATGCACGCGACTACCGCAACAAGGTGCGGCATGTGGCCTATTGGCGCGAGCAGTTCCGCAATCGGACGGTTCGTTCTTTAACCGCTGGCGACGTGATGGATGCGGCGCCCACACATAAACTTCGTTCCGGCCGGCCGGCGGTCCCGCTCGCGCCCGCGACGATCAACCGCTACGTGGCCACCATGGGCCGCATCCTGTCATTGTGTGGCGAATGGGGATGGATCAGGAAGGCCCCAAAGCTGACCACCCACGAAGAGCCGGAAACGCGGGTTCGGTGGGAGCCGCGTCCGGTGATCGTGCGCCTGATCAAAGCCATGACGGTGCGCTGGATGCAGGAGCTCAGCCTCTTTGCCGTCGCCACAGGCATGCGGCAGGGTGAAATCACATCGCTGACATGGGCACAGGTCGATATGGCCAAGCGGCACGCCTACGTCACGGCGCCAGGCGCGAAATCAAAAAAGGCCCGTGCCGTGCCGCTCAATGCCGATGCGATGGAGGTGCTGCGGCAGCGCCGCGGACTACACCCGACCCTGGTTTTTACTCGGTCATCGGTGCCTGACCGCGAGGCCATCCCTATACAGGAGGTTGACCGGCGTGTGCTCGCCAGGGCATGCGCCGTGGTCGGGATCCAGGATTTCCACTTTCATGACTTCCGGCACACCTGGGCCTCTTGGCACGTGCAAAGCGGCACGCCGCTGCTAGTGCTCAAGGAGCTGGGCGGCTGGAAGAAACTGGAGATGGTGCTGAAGTACGCGCACCTGGCGCCGGACCACCTGGCGACCCATGCCAACGCGGTCACGTTTTGGTCACAGCCGGACGCGCAAAAAGAAAAACCGCCCCTGGAGGCGGTTTCAAGCACTTGATTTCTTTAGCAATTTTGGCTCCCCGAGCAGGGCTCGAACCTGCGACCTGCGGATTAACAGACGGGCGGCCATAAATAGATGAAGTCGGAAAGCCCCGCTACATCAATGACTTGCAGGTGTAGCCAACCCTTCAACAGCGGCGGCTTTCCCATTATTTTCGCCCATTTTTCGGGTATTGTGGACACGTTTTGGTCACAGCGAATCGACCCATGTGCAGCCACTACGTAGCCCTGAAAAAGCGCGAGCAGCTGGAGAAATATTTCCGGTCGCGCGGCCTGCCCGTACCCCCGGCCGAATGGGACATGTGGCCCCGCCGGCTGGGCGAATTCGTGCGGCGGCCGCCCGAGTGGGATTCGGGCGATGAGGCCGTGCCGGAACGTGTGGTCGAGATCGGGCGCTGGGGGATGATTCCGCCTGGCACCCATGCAGCGAAATTGGCCGAAGCAGAAAAGAAAAGAACCTACAACGCGCGAGCCGAGACCGCAGACAAGCTTTGGACATTCCGGAACGCCTGGCACAAGGGCAACCATTGCATCATCCCGGCCGAAGCCATCTATGAACCCGACCACCGGCCGGAGATGAAAGCGCAGTTCGAGACCGAATACGCGATCCCCACCCGCTTCACGCGAGCCGACGGCGCGCCCATGGGTATCGCCGGCCTGTGGGATCGCTACAAGGACGCCGCCGGCAACTGGCAGCTGTCCTACACCATGCTGACCATCAACGCCGACGCGCACCCGCTGTTCAAGGAATACCACCAGCCCGGCAAGGAAAAGCGCATGGTGGTCATTTTGTCGGACGAATCCTACAAGGACTGGCTGGAGGCCGGCCCGGAAGACACCCGGGATTTCCTGCAGCCCTACCCGGCCGACGCGCTGGTGGCCACGCCCGAGCCCAAGTAGCGCTAGCCCTTCGGCTGCTGTTCGAATTGCTCGACGTCGGCCGCCAATGACGACCGAGAACCGACCAGCCGGCAGGTGTCGCCGCGGCTGAGCCACAACTCATGCTGGTAGCCGCCGTTGACCCAGACCCGGCAGATCGTCCAGCCCGGCGGACCCT
>Ga0182748_1000493_pt1 | contig 42568 bp, 41 predicted proteins | sample eDN3rd37CKraftOP_FD_128877 | JGI IMG/M metagenome (GOLD analysis project Ga0182748, IMG submission 128877) | Enriched Organic Plus compost microbial communities from Emeryville, California, USA - eDNA 3rd pass 37_C Kraft OP (version 2) (version 2) ... | reverse complement strand
TCGAGATCCTGGAGTCGGTGGGCGACCGCGACGTCGCGCCGCTGGGTTCGGCCTTTCCCGGCCCGTCGCTGTTCCCCATGCAGCGCCTGCGCCAGGCCATGGCAGCCTACCTGCGGCGCCAGGACCCGCACGACGCGGCCGAGGGCCTATCCGGCGGGCACCCGCGCCTGCGGCGCCAGATCGCGCTGCGCTACCTGCTGGGCGGGGTCAACGTCTCGCCGGACGACATCGTCGTCACCAACGGCGCGCTCGAGGCCCTCAACCTCTGCCTGCAGGCGGTCACCCGCCCGGGCGACGCCGTGGTGGTCGAATCGCCGGCCTTCTACGGCGCCCTGCAGGCGCTGGAGCGGCTGGGGCTGAAGGCAGTGGAAGTCCCCACCCACCCGCGCCTGGGCGTGGACCTGCAAGCGCTGGAGCGCGCCCTTGCGCGCCACGCGCCGCGAGCCTGCTGGCTGATGACCCAGTTCCAGAATCCGCTGGGCAGCCTGATGCCCGACGAGCACAAGCGGGCGCTGGTGGCGCTGCTGGCGCGGCACGGCATCCCGCTGATCGAGGACGACGTCTACGGCGAACTGTATTTCGGCGATGCCCGCCCGGTACCGGCCAAGGCCTACGATACCCAGGGGCTGGTGCTGAGCTGCTCGTCCTTTTCCAAGTGCCTGGCGCCGGGCTACCGCGTGGGCTGGGCCATCGCCGGGCGCCACGCCCGCGCCGTGCAGCGGCTGAAACTGACGACGACCCTGGCCGCGTCCATCCCCGCCCAGGGCGCGCTGGCCGAATACCTCGAGCAGGGCGGCTACGACCGGCACCTGCGCGGCCTGCGCGAGACGCTGGCCGCGCAGCGCGACCGGCTCAGCGACGCCGTGGCCCGGCATTTCCCGGCCGGCACGCGGGTCACGCGGCCGGAAGGCGGCTTCTTCCTGTGGGTGGAAATGCCGCCCGGCGCCGACGCGCTGTCGCTGCACCAGCAGGCGCTGGCGCGGGGCATCAGCACGGCCCCGGGCCCGATCTTCTCGGCCGCCGGCCAGTTCGGCAACGCCCTGCGGCTGAACTACGGCCACCCCTGGAACGACCGCATGGAGCAGGCGGTCGGCGAGCTGGGCCGGCTGGCCGGCGCGCAGGCCGGCTGACCGTCCCGGCTCACCGGGCCGCGTCGCGCAGCCGCTTGACTTCCAGCGACCGCACCGCGCCGCCCCGGTTGCCCCAGGCGTTGCGCACGTACGTCGCCACGGCGGCAATGTCGTTGTCCGACAGCGCCACGCCGAAGGGCGGCATGCCGTGCGGCCGCGGGTTGGCCGCGGTGGCCGGGGCATAGCCGCCGTCGAGCACGACGCGCACCAGGTTGGCCGCCGAGGGCGCGGTCACGGTGGGGTTGCCGGCCAGCGCCGGCCAGGCCGGCGCGCTGCCGCGCCCGTCTTCCTGGTGGCATTGCGCGCACTGCTGCCCGTAGAGCTTGCGGCCCTGCTCCATGAGGGCGGCCGACGGCGCGGAGGCCGGCGGCGGCGAGGGCGTAGCGGGCAGCGACTTCAGATAGGACGCCATGGCCAGGGCGTCGTCCCCGGTCAGGTACTGGGAACTGCCCAGCACCACCTCGGCCATCGGACCCGAGGCAGTCGAATGCGCCGACAGGCCGGTGCGCAGCAGGTCGGCGACGTCCTGCTCGCTCCAGCGCCCCAGCCCGGCGACGGGGTCGCCGTTGAGCGGCGGTGCATACCAGTCCAGGCCCGCGATCATGCCCCCGGGCAGCTGCCCCGCGTCGCGCGTGGCGCCCATGGCATTGCGCGGCGCGTGGCAGGCCGCGCAGTGGCCCAGGCCCTGCACCAGGTAGCGCCCGCGCAGCCATTGCGGCGGACGGCCGGGGTCGGCGGCCTCGTCGCCCGCGCGGAAATAGAGCGCCCGCCAGAACGCCAGCAACGGCCGCCGGTCGTAGGGAAAATCCAGCTCGTGCGGACGGCTGGGCTGGCGCACCGCCGGCACGCTGCGCAGGTAGGCGAACAGCGCGTCGGCGTCCTCGCGGCTCACGCGCGTGTATTCCGTGTACGGAAAGGCCGGATACAGCAGGCGGCCGCCGGGCGCCTTGCCGTCGTGCAGCGCGCGCCAGAAGTCGTCGGCGCTCCAGCCGCCGATGCCGGTCTCGGGATCGGGCGTGATGTTGGGGCCGTAGAACGTGCCGAAGGGCGTGGGCACCGGCGTGCCCCCGGCGTAGGGCTGCCCGCCCGCCGTCGTGTGGCAGGCGGCGCAGTTGCCCAGCCGGGCCAGGTAGCGCCCGCGCTCGAGCAGGGTGCCGGCGTCCGCGTCCTGCACGGCGGGGGCGACGGCGTCCTCGCGGGTGCCGAGCCAGTACATGCCGGCCAGGGCGGCCGCACAGGCCAGCGCGGCCAGCCCGAGTATGCGTTTCAGCGTGGTCATGCGTGCTTCCTTCAGCGCTGCGCCTGGCTGCCGCATTCCGCGGGCAGCCGCAGCGTGCCCGTCGGCTGCGGGACGTAGGGCTCGGCCACCGGCTGGGCGGCGAGCCAGGCCGACAGGGCGGCGATGTCTTCGGCCTGGAGCTTGTCGGCGACGTCGGCCATGCAGTCCGGCGCGGCGGCGCGGCGCAGGCCGTTCTTCCAGCCGCCGATCTGCGCGCCGATGTAGTCGCGCGGCAGGCCCAGCAGGCCGGGAATGGCCGGCGCCAGGCCGCCGAAGGCGTCGCCGTGGCAGGCCGCGCAGGCGGGCAGCCCCCGCGCGGCATCGCCCACGGTGGCCAGGCGGCGGCCGTGCTCCAGCAGAGTGGCCGGCGCGCCCGCCGCGGCAGGCGGGGGATACGGCACATGCTGGTCGGCGAAGTACCCGGCGATCTCGCGCAGGTAGTCGTCCGGCAGGCCCTGAAGCAGGTGGTTCATGGGGCGGTATTGGCGCAGCCCGTCGCGGAAGTTGAGCAACTGGTGGTACAGGTAGTCGCGCGGCTTGCCCGCCAGCCGGGGGTAATAGCCGTCCTGGCCGGCGCGGCCCTGGTCGCCGTGGCAGGCCGTACAGGCCGCCACACGGGCCTGCATGGTGCCTGGCTGCAGGGTAGTCTGGGCGGGCGCGGCCGCGGCGGCGCACGCCAGGGCCAGCGCCGCGCCCAGGAGGGCGGGCCGGGGCAGGCGCGGCTTACAGCGGGAAAAGTTCGGAACGGGCATGGGGTGCGGCAAGGAGAGTCGCGCCCGGCCCGTGCAACAGGCTCGCGTGCGGGGCGCAAGGATACCGGCCCGAAGCTTACGCGCCGCCGGGCGCGCGCGACAGGCTCAGATCCGCAGTTTACGGCCATATCAGATGACGGGCGGGCGACGCCCGGATATGACGCCCGGATGACGGCGGGCCGGCGGCCGGCGGGCAGCCGCGCGCCAAATCTGCCACAATCGGACCCATGTTGAGCGTCGTCCTGATCACCGGCATCTCCGGCTCCGGCAAGTCGGTCGCCCTGCGCCTGCTCGAAGACACGGGCCATGTCTGCGTCGACAACCTGCCGGTGCGCTTCCTGCACGAATTCGTCGCCAGCGCCCGCGACGAGGGCCTGGAGCGCCTGGCCGTCTCCATCGACGTGCGCTCGCCCGGCGACCTGGCCGAGCTGCCGGGCGTGCTGGCCTCGCTGCGCGCCATGGGCACCTCGCTGCGGGTCATCTTCCTGGACGCCAGCACCGAAACCCTGGAGCAGCGGTATTCCGAGTCGCGCCGCCGCCACCCCCTGACCGACCGGCTGCGCTCGCGCGGCAAGACGCCCTCGCTCAAGGACAGCATCTCGCTGGAGCGCGAGCTGCTGGCCCCGCTGCGCGAAACGGCGCACGTGATCGACACTTCGGATCTCACGCCCGGCCAGTTGCGGGTCTGGGTGCGCGACCTGGTCCAGGCCGACCGCCTGCCCCTGGTACTGACCTTCGAATCGTTCGCCTACAAGCGCGGCGTGCCGCGCGACGCCGACCTGGTGTTCGACGTGCGCTGCCTGCCCAACCCGCACTACGACAGCGCCTTGCGGCCGCTGACCGGCCGCGACGAGCCGGTGGCGACCTGGCTGGCGGGCTTCGACACGGTGCGGCGGATGATCGACGACATCGCCGCCTTCCTGCGCAACTGGCTGCCGCAATACATCCAGGACACCCGCAGCTATCTGACGGTGGCCATCGGCTGTACCGGCGGCCAGCACCGTTCGGTCTACGTGGTGGAAGAACTCGCCCGGCGCTTCGCCGACCACGAGCCGCTGCTGGTGCGCCACCGCACCCAGTTGCCGGAGGACACGGCGTGACGCTGCGCGCGCTGGCCTGCCTGGCGCTGGCGGCGCTGGTCCTGGCCGGCTGCGGCACTCCCCGCAAGGGCGGCGTGCCGGCCGCCGGCGGGGGCGGAGGCTACTACAAGGACGACGGCCCGGGCGCCAACCCGCCGCCCGACATCGACGACCTGCCCGACGCCGTGCCGCGCATCGAGCCCCTGGCCAGCGGCGCCAACCGCCCCTACGTGGTGTTCGGCGAGCGCTACGTTCCGGTCACGTCCGGCCCGCGCTACCGCCAGCGCGGCATCGCCTCCTGGTACGGCAGGAAATTCCACGGGGCCAAGACGTCCAACGGCGAAACCTACGACATGTACGCCATGACGGCCGCGCACCCGACGCTGCCCATCCCGAGCTACGCGCGCGTCACGCGCGTGGCCACCGGACGGTCCGTGGTCGTGCGCATCAACGACCGCGGCCCTTTCCACAGCAACCGCATCATCGATCTCTCCTACGCCGCCGCGCGCAAGCTGGGCCTGATCGGGCCGGGCCGCGGCGAAGTGATCGTGGAGCAGATCCTGCCCGAGGACATCGAACGCTCGGCCCGGGCCGAGCCCGCGCAGCCGGCCGCTGCGGCGGCCGCGCCGGCCCTTCCGGTCTCCGCGTCCCTGGCCGGCTCCGATTCCGCCGCTCCAGGCGCGCCGCCCGGGCCGTCTGCACTGTCCGCACCGGCCCCGTCGCATCCGACGCCTGCGCCTGCCGCATCCGCAGCGCCCCTGCCCGCGATGTCCGCCGGCTCCGGCGGCACGGCCTGGCCGCTCTTGCCCACGGTCCCGCCCGGCGCGGCGCCGGCAGACGCGGGCGGCCCCGTCTTCCTGCAGGCGGGCGCCTTCAGCCAGGCGGACAACGCGCGGACGCTGGCCCGGCGGCTGCAGACCGTGCTGGCGGATTCCGCCCCCGGCGTGCAGGTCGAGCAGGGCGGCAGCCTCTACCGGGTCAAGATAGGCCCCTATGCCGACCGGGACGCCGCGCTGGGCGCGGCACGGGAAATCGGCGCGCGCACCGGCATCCTGCCCGCCATCGCCCTGCCCTGAATCCTGCCTCGGGCCTGATTCCCGGCCCGGATCCACCTCGGCGGCGCGTCGGACGGGCGGCGGGCCCGGCGCGACCCGGCCTCTTCCGGCGCGAGCGGCCCCTGGCAGCGACAATCCCGCCCGGGCCTCAACGGCCCCGGACGAACGGCGGGTCGAACAGGCCCGGCCCGGTTTCCCGCGCACGCGGGTCGGCCCGGCCGTAATGGCGGCCTTCGAGCGCCAGCAGCGCGCGCTTGCGGGGCAGGCCCCCGCCGAAGCCGGTCAGCGCGCCGTCGCTGCCGACGATGCGATGGCAGGGAATGAAAAGGGAAATGGGATTGCTCCCCACGGCGCCCGCCACGGCCCGGACCGCACGCGGGCGACCCGCCCGCCGGGCCAGCTCGCCGTAACTGACCGTCTCGCCGAAGCCCACCGCCGACAGCGCCCGCCACACCGCCTGCTGGAATTCCGTACCTTCCGGCGCAAGCCGCACCGTAAAGCGCCGGCAGCGGCCGGCGAACCAGTCCTCCAGCTCGGCGGCCGCCCGGCGCAGCAAGGGGTGGCCGGGGTCGCGGCGCCAATCCGGCCCGGCCGCAGGCAGGTCCCGCTGGTCCAGGAACCAGGCGCCGCCCAGGGCATGCGGCGGCGCGCCATCCCGCGCGGCCAGCCGCATCGGTCCCAGCGGCGTATCCACGTCCACCCAGGCCCAGGCGGCGCGACGGCCCTGCCGCGCGCGCTCCCCGGCGGCAACCGCCACACAGCCGCGCCCCGGGCGCGCGCTCACCGCAGGCCCCTGCCGCTACCGGCGCGGCCCGGCCTGCAGCCCGCTCCGGACGGCGGCGCGGCGGCCTTCACGCGCGCGCCTTGCGCGCCAGCGCGCGGGCATAGAGCGCGTCGCGGGCCTGCCCGGTAGCGCGGGCCGCCACGCGGGCGGCATCGCGCACCGACAGGGTTTCCAGCAAGGCGTCGAGCAGGGCGTCGGCGTCGACTTCCGCCCCCTGCTCCCCGGCATCGCCGCCGGCGGCATGCACGATCAGCACGAACTCCCCCTGCGCCCGCTGCGGCTGGGCCGCCAACCACGCGCGCGCCTCGCCCAGCGCCAGGGTGGCGATTTCCTCGAAGCGCTTGGTCAGCTCGCGCGCCACGGTAAGCACGCGCTGCGCGCCGCACACGGACTCGAGATCGGCCAGCGTGGCCGCCAGCCGGTGCGGGGCCTCGAACAGGAGCACCGGCGCGGGCAGCGCGCACCACTGCCGCAGCCAGCGCTGGCGGGCCGCGCCGCGGCTGGGCGGAAAGCCCGCGAAGGCGAAGGCGGGGTTCTCGTCGGAAGTCGCGCCGCTGCCCATCAGGGCGGCGATCACGGCGCTGGGGCCGGGCACCGGCACGACGCCGAAGCCGGCCTCGCGCACCGCGCGCACGATACGCGCACCGGGATCGCTGACCGCGGGCGCGCCGGCGTCGGACACCAGCGCCACCCGCTCGCCGGTGGCCAGCCGGCCGACGATGGCCTGCGCCGCGGCGGCCTCGTTGTGGCGATGCGCGGGCATCAGCGGCGTGGACAGCCCCCAGGCGTCGAACAGCGCCCGCGTGGCGCGCGTGTCCTCGGCCGCGACCACGTCGGCCCGGGCCAGGGCATGCCAGGCGCGCAGCCCCAGGTCGCCCAGGTTGCCGATGGGCGTGGCCACCACGTAGAGCGTGGCGGGCGGCCAATGCTGGGCGGCCACGCGCGCGGCCTGGCGGGTCCAGGCGTCGGCGGGCGGGGAAGGCGGGACATTTTCGCTCATGGAAGCAACACGGATGGGCGCAGGCATGCCAGTGTAGTCGTCCCGCGCCCGCCCCGCCCGACGTGGCGGGCGCCCGGACCCGTCCGCATGCCGGCCGCGCCGCCGGGGCGATCCGCGTCCCTTTCCCTTGCCGCCGCCATGGACGACTCCGACTCCTTCGCGCTGGCCTGCCGGCTGGCCCGCCAGGCCCAGCGCCGCGCCCGCCGCAACCGCGCGAGGCGCGCCCGCACGCCGCCCCGCGCTCCGCGGCCGGCCGCCGCGCCGCCCGCACGCTCGCCCGCCCAGCGCAGCGGCGCGCGCGGCGAAGATGCCGCCCTGGAGCTGCTGCGGGCCGCCGGGCTGGCGCTGCTGGGGCGCAACCTGCGCTGCCGCGCCGGCGAGATCGACCTGGCCATGCGCGACGGCGCGGAGCTGGTGTTCGTCGAGGTCCGGCGCCGCGCCGGCATGCGGTACGGCGGCGCGGCCGCCAGCGTGGACGCCGCCAAGCGCCGCCGGCTGCTGCGGGCGGCGGCGCATTTCCTGGCGCCGCTGGCCCGCGCGCACTGGGGCGGCGCGACCCCGCGCTGCCGCTTCGACGTGGTGGCGCTGGAGGCCGGCGGCGCCCGCTGGCTCAAGGACGCCTTCCGCGCCGGCTGAGCGGCGCGGGCGCCCCGGCAGCATGAGATAATCGCGCCATGGACATGACTTCCCGCATGGCGGGGCATTTCGCCGACACCATCGCCGCCCAGGAACGCAGCCGCCAGGCCCTGGCCGAACCCCTGGCGCGTGCGGCCGACTTGCTCTTCGCCGCGCTGGCCAACGACGGCAAGATCCTCGCCTGCGGCAACGGCGGCTCCGCGGCCGACGCCCAGCATTTCATCGCCGAGCTGGTCGGCCGGTTCGAGCGCGAGCGGCTGCCGCTGGCCGGCGTGGCCCTCAACACCGACACCTCCATCCTGACCGCGGTCGGCAACGACTACGGCTACGACCACGTCTTCGAGCGGCAGGTCAGCGCGCTGGGCCAGCCCGGCGACGTGCTGGTGGCCCTGTCCACCAGCGGGAACTCGCCCAACGTGGCGCTGTCTATCGAAGCGGCCCACGAGCGCGACATGCACGTCGTGGCGCTCACGGGCAAGGGCGGAGGCGCCATCGGCGGGCTGCTCGGGCCGGACGACATCCATCTCTGCGTGCCCAGCGACCGCACCATGCGCATCCAGGAGGTCCACATCGTGCTGCTGCATGCCCTCTGCGACGGCATAGACGCCCTGCTGCTAGGAGACCCGCAATGACCCCCCGCGCCGCCCTTCCCCTTGCCCGCCCCGCGCTGCTGGCCGCCCTGCTCGCCGCCGGCGCCGCCCTGCTGTCGGCCTGCGCGCCCGTCATCGTGGGCGGCGCGGCCGCCACTACGGCGGTCGTCGCCACCGACCGCCGCACCGCCGGCATCCAGCTCGAAGACCAGAACATCGCGTTCAAGATCGAAAGCCAGGTGTCGCAGCGCTTCGGCGACACTGCCCGCATCAACGCCACCGCCTACCAGGGCCGGGTGCTGCTCACGGGCGATGCGCCCACCGAGGCCGTCAAGACGCAGGCCGGCGAACTCGCTTCCCGGGTCGAGAACGTGCGCTCGGTGACCAACCAGGTGAACGTCGGGCCGCTGGCCACGCTCAGCCAGCGCTCGAACGACACCTGGCTCTCGTCCAAGGTGCGCACCGCGCTGATCAACACCAAGGGCGTGCCCTCGCGCACCATCAACGTCACGACCGAGCGCGGCGTGGTGTATCTCATGGGCAAGGTCACCTCCCTCGAAGGCGACTACGCGGCCGCGGCCGCCGCCAACGTGGGCGGCGTGGCGCGCGTGGTCAAGCTGTTCGACGTCATGACCCCGGAAGAAGCCGCCGCGCTGGCCGCCTCCCAGAAGGACGGGCAGGCGGGCCCGGCGCCCATCACCCAACCCGCCGAGGCGCAGCCCGCGCCGCCGGCCGCCGAAGCCATTCCCATCCAATGAAAAAGCTCCTCGTCGCGCTGGCCGTCGTCGTCCTGGGCGGGATAGGCGCCTGGTTCGCCTGGACGCCTGCCCCCAAGGCGCCGGACGTCGCCTTCACCACCATCACCGGCAAGCACGTCGCCATGCAGGACCTGCGCGGCAAGGTGGTGCTGGTCAAGTTCTGGGCCACCAGCTGCGTGACCTGCGTCAAGCAGATGCCCGACACCATCGCCAACTTCGAGCAATACCGCGACCAGGGCTTCGAGACCGTGGCCGTGGCCATGTCCTACGACCCGCCGAACTACGTCCTGAACTTCACCGAGACGCGCAAGCTGCCCTTCATGGTGGCGCTGGACACCAAGGGCGAGCTCGCGCAGGCCTTCGGCAACGTGCGGCTCACGCCCACCGCCTTCCTGATCGACAAGCAGGGGCGCATCGTCAAGCGCTACCTGGGGGAATACGACAAGGCGGAATTCCACGCCGCGCTGGAAAAGGCGCTGGCGGGCTGACCCTGCTGTGCCCCGCACCCCGGGCCTTGCCGGCCTTTTTGTGGTTCATCGCTGACGGAAGCCCTACGGGCCGTCCCCCGCCGCGCATTGCCCGGCGCCCCTCCAAGCCATCCGGATCGGCTCACGCGGCCCTGTTGGCGCGCCGGTACGCCATACCCCAGGCCAAACCCGCCATGGCCGCGATCAGCGAACCCAGCAACACGCCGAGTTTGGCCGCACCCAGGAGGGTTTCATCGTCGAATGCCAGCATGGCGATGAAGATGGACATGGTGAAGCCGATGCCGGCCAGGAGGCCGATCAGGGCAATGCCGCCCCAAGACACGCCCGGTGGCAGGCGGCACAGGCCCAGCTTGACCACCAGCCAACTCACCCCGATCACGCCCAGGGGCTTGCCGGCCACCAGCGCCAGCGCCACACCGCCCATGACCCATTGCGGACCGGCGGCGGACAGGTCGATGCCGCCCAGGCTGACGCCGGCATTGGCCAGCGCGAACAGGGGCATGATGCCGAAGGCCACCCACGGGTGCAGCGCCATCTGTACCCGCACCACGGGTGGCAGCAGTTCGCGCTGGGCCAATCGAAGCTGCCTGAGCGGCGCGGCCAGGTGGTGAGCATCGCGTGCCGCGCGCTCGTCATGCGCGCGCAGCTTTTCGGCGGCGCGCGTGACCATGTCCAGCGGACGTTCTCGGGTGCGCAGCGGCACCACGGGCGTCAGCATGCCCAGCACTACGCCAGCCAGCGTCGGGTGCGCGCCGGTCATCAGCAAGCCGACCCAGGTGATTGCGCCAGGCAACACATAGGCATACGCCGAGCCGATGCCGATCTGCTGGAAGCCCAGCACCAATGCAATGCCCAGGCCGGCGACCCCGAAGCCGCTGTAGTCCAGGCCGCCCGAATAGAACAGCGCGATGATGAGTACGGCGATGATGTCGTCGATGATCGCCAGCGCCAGCAGGAACACCCGTACATTGGCCGGGATGGCCCGCCCGAGCAGGGCCAGCACGCCCACGGCAAAGGCGATGTCGGTGGCGGTCGGAACCGCCCAGCCGTGCTGGCGTGCGGGATCGGCATTCAGGCCCAGGTAGATCAACGCCGGCACGGCCACGCCACCCAGCGCGGCGATGATCGGCAGGCCGGCCTGCTTCGGATCGCTCAACGCGCCTTCATGGATTTCTCGGCGGATTTCCATGCCGACGACCAGGAAGAAAATGGTCATCAGGGCATCGTTGATCCAGAAGTGCAGCGACTGCGAATAAGTCCAGCCACCGATGCCGAGGGACAGCGGCAGATGCCAGAGCGCGTGGTAGCTGTGCGCGAAGGACGAATTGGCCCAGATCAGCGCGGCGGCGGCAGCCAGCAGCAGCACGATGCCGCTGGCTGCCTCGACGTGCAGGAAGCGTTCGAGAGTGGCGAAAGCGCGTTCGGCCAGGAGATGGGCGCGCGGCAAGTCTTGCCGCGGGGTGTGGCGGTGCATGGTGGTGAGAACTCCGCGTGGCGGCCCGACCGACGCATGAACCTGTCCCGCTGCGGGATGCAGCTAACACCCGGACGCAATTCTACCGAGAATGGCCGGGAAGATCGACCGGGCGGAATTTCTGTCCGGCCAAGCCCGCGCGCCCCCGGGCCGGGAAACATGGCCCCGGGGGCGGTGCCTGCAGGCCGGCTGGACGGCCTGCCTCTGAGGCATAATGGCCGCCTGATCACCGGTTCGCATCCGTCATGCCCGCTCCCGCCTTCAAGCCCGAAAAACTGCTGCAGACGCTGCCCCTGCAGATCTCGGACCAGATCGGCACCTCCATCATCGAGGGCCGCTTCGGACCCGGAGAACGGCTCAAGGAAACCGTGCTGGCCAACGCCTTCGACGTCAGCCGCGCCACCATACGCGAGGCGCTGCGGTTGCTCGAACAGCGCGGCCTGGTGCAGATCCAGCCGCAGCGCGGCGCCCAGGTCACGCAGCTCTCGGCCAAGGAACTGAAAGACCTGTTCGAAGTGCGGGCCTCGCTGCTGGCCACCGGCAGCCGGCTGGCCGCGCTGCAATGCACGCCCGGGCACGTGCCCCCGCTGGCCGCCCACGTCGAGCGCCTGCGCGCCACGGTGGACGACCTGGCCGCCTACACCAAGGCCAGCGCGCAGCTGGTCGACCTGCTGATGGTCATGTCGGGCAACGAGGTGCTGCTGGGCTATACCCGCGACTTCGCGCTGCGCATCGGGCGCTATGTGCGGCTGGGCCTTGCCTGTGCGGACCGCCGGCGCGAATCCCTGGCCACCTGGCAGCGCATCGTCGATGCGGTCGCCGCGCGCGACGCCGACGCGGCGGAAGCCGAGCATCGCCGGCTGGCCCTGACCAACCGCGACGCCGCCCTGCGCGAATTCGAACGCCTGGACCGGCGCGTCGGCTGACGGGCCGGCGTCCTTCTCTTTTCCCTCTTTCTCCCTTCCCGGCAGCGCGCCCTGCCCTTGACGCGGGGCAGAAATCTGAACTATTGTATTAATGTCGACATTTTTACAAGTCCTGTCGAGGAGACCCCATGACCCTCCCCTCTCACGTTCGCGCACGCCGGTCGGCGCTGCGCGCTTCGCTGGCACTGGCCGGCGCGCTCCTGCTGGGCGCAGGCCCGGCCCACGCCGCCGACGGCGCGTACCCCACCAAGCCCGTGCGCATCCTGATACCGTTCAGCGCCGGCGCCCTCACCGACGTCATCGCCCGCATCTACGCGGAAAAGCTGGGCGCCGAGCTGGGCCAGCCCTTCGTGGTCGAGAACAAGCCCGGCGTGGGCGGCGTGGTGGCGTCGCAGGCGCTGCTCAATTCGCCGGCCGACGGCTACGCGCTGATGTTCGTGTCGTCGTCGCATGCGGTGAACCCTTCGCTGCAGCCCCGGCTGCCCTACGACACGCGCAAGGATTTCTCCGGCGTGGCGCTGATCGCCTCGTCGCCGACCGTGGTCGCCGTGCGGCCGGACCTGCCTGCGCGCAGCCTGGAAGACCTGATCGCGATGGCCCGCAAGGAACCCGGCAAGCTGAACTTCGGCTCGGCCGGCGCGGGCTCGGCCACGCACCTGGCGGGCGCCTATCTCGCCAGCGAAACCGGCATCGAGATGATGCACATCCCCTACAAGGGCGTGCAGGAAGCGGTGGCAGAAGCCATGGCCGGCCGCATCGACGTCGCCTTCCCGCCGATCGCGCTGGCGCTGCCGCAGATCCAGGCCGGCAAGATCCGCGCGCTGGCGGTCACCAGCCTGCAGCGCTCGGCCCTGATGCCCGACACGCCCACGGTGGACGAATCCGGCGTCAAAGGCTTCGACTTCAGCATCTGGTACGCCGCCGTGGCCAAGGCCGGCACCCCGCGCCCGGTACTGGAAAAGCTCGCCGCCGCGATCCGGAAAGTGGGCGCGATGCCCGACGTGCAGCAGCAGCTCGCCAACCAGGGCCTGGTGGCCGGCGACCTGCAGCTCGACGCCTTCGACCGCTACATCGGCAGCGAAATCGACAAGCTCGGAAAACTGGTGCAGGCCTCCGGCGCCGGCACCCAATAAATGGCAACAGGAGCCAATATGACGGACAAGAAAACCCAGAGCGGCGGCCAGGCCGTCGCCGAATCGCTGGTCGCCGAGGACGTCTCGCACGTCTTCGGGCTGATCGGCTCGGCGGGCATGGAAATCTTCGACGCGCTCTACGACGCGAAGTCGCTGAGCTATATCGGCGTGCGCGACGAGCGCACCGGCGTGCACATGGCCGACGGCTACGCGCGCGCCAGCGGCCGGGCCGGCGTGTTCCTGGCCGGCCAGAACGGGCCGGGCGCCACCAACCTGGTGACCGGCCTGGCCCAGGCGCAGGCCGCCTATTCGCCGGTGGTCGCGCTGGCCGGGTCGCTGTCGTCCGCGCACGTCTACCGCGACGCCTTCCAGGAAGTCGACCAGCTCTCGCTGTTCCGCCCGGTGACCAAGAAGGCCTGGACGCTCACGCAGACCGCCCGCATTCCCGAAATGATGCGCGAGGCCTTCCGCACCGCGACCACCCCGCGCCGCGGTCCCGTGCTGCTGAACCTGCCGCGCGACCTGCTGGCCGACACCATGCCGTACGCGCCCGCCTACGGGCCGGCCGGGCGCCAATGCTGGGGCGATATCGCACCGGCGCCGGACCTGGTCGAGCAGGCCGCGCGCCTGCTGGCCGGCGCCTCGCGTCCGTTGATCCTGGCCGGCGGCGGCGTCAAGAACGGACGCCACCACGCCCGCGTGCTGGAACTGGCCGAACGGCTGAACGCACCGGTGGTGACCTCGCCCGGGCACGGCGACGCGGTGCCCTGCACGCACCCGCTGTACGGCGGCCAGGTGGGTCCGCGCGGCAACGCCGTGGCCTCGGATCTGGCGCGCCAGGCCGACGTGATCCTGGCGCTGGGCACGCGCCTGGGCTTTAACACCACCTTCTATTCCTACGACAACCTGAGCTCGACCGCCAGCATCATCCAGGTGGACGAGGACGCACTGGCCATCGGCCGCTTCTTCCCGGTGACGGTGGGCATCTGCTCGGACGCCGGCCAGGCCGCGACGGCCCTGTGCGCGGCGCTGTCGGGCCACGACGCCGGCCGCGCCGAGCCCTGGAAGAACGATTTCGCGACCCGCCGCCGGGCGCTGCTCGAGCAGCGCGACGCCGACAACGCCGAACCCCGCGACCCGCTGCAGCCGGGCTACCTGTTCAAGACGCTGCGCGGCGTGCTGCCGGAAGACGTGATGGTGACCATGGACGCGGGCACGCTGTGCCTGCAGGCCACCGACCAGCTGCTGTACCGCCGGACGCCGTCGCTGTTCACCCCGCTGGACTTCGGCCTGGTGGGCTTTTCCTACGCCTGCGGGCTGGGCGTGAAGCTGGCCTGCCCCGAGCGCACGGTGGTCAGCCTGATGGGCGACGGCGGCTTCGGCATGACGGCCAGCGAGATCGGCACGGCCGTTTCGCACGGCATCAAGACCGTATGCATCGTCATGAACAACGGCTGCTGGGGCGCCGAAAAGGCCTACCAGCGCGATTTCTTCGGCGAGCGCTACCTGGGCGCGGACGTGCCCAACCCGCCCTACGACAAGCTGGCGGAACTGTGGGGCGCGAAGGGCTTCCGCGTCGACAAGGCGGCGGACCTCGAGCGCACGGTGGCCGCGGCGCTGGCCTGCGACGCCCCGGCGGTGGTCGACGTGCAGATGGACCCGGCGGCGCTCTACAGCTTCCGCCGCGACTCGTTCAAACACCGGAGCCCGGGCGCAGCATGAGCCAGAACGCTTACGACTACATCGTGGTCGGCGCCGGCTCGGCCGGCTGCGCCGTGGCGGCGCGCCTGACCGAAAGCGGTCGCCACCGGGTGCTGCTGCTCGAGGGCGGCGGCAAGGACGACCATTTCTGGATCCATGTTCCGCTGGGCGTGGGCAAGCTGCTGGGCAACGAGCGCTATGCCTGGAAATTCGAGACCGAGCCGCAGGCCGGCCTCAAGGGCCAGCGCGTCTACTGGCCGCGCGGCAAGGTGCTGGGCGGCTCGAGCGCGCTCAACGGCATGGCCTACGTGTGGGGCGACCCGCAGGAATACGACAGCTGGGCCGGGCTGGGCGTCGAGGGCTGGAGCTTCGCGGACTGCGCGCCGTATTTCCGCAAGCTCGAATCCAATCCCTACACCCGCCGCGAGGACCGCGGCCACGACGGCCCGGTGGCGATCACCGACCGCCAGGTGCGCGAGCGCGACCCGATCTCGGACGCTTTCGTGGACGGCTCCGTGCAGGCGGGCATCGCCCCGACCCCGGACTACAACGCCGGCCCGTACGAAGGCGTGCGCTACCTGGAGCAGACGGCGCGCAACGGCCGGCGCTGGAGCGCGGCGGTGGCGTACCTGAAGCCGGCACGCAATCGCGCCAACCTGACCATCCTGACCCGTTCGCAGGTCACGCGCGTGGTGGTGGAAAACGGCCGCGCCACGGGCGTCGAGTACGTGCACGAAGGCCGCCCGCAGCGCGCGACCGTGCGCCGCGAGGTGGTGGTCTGCGCCGGCGCGATCCAGTCGCCGCAGATCCTGGAACTCTCGGGCATCGGACAGGCGGACCGGCTGGCCCGGCTGGGCATCCCGGTGGTACTGGACCTGCCCGCGGTGGGCGAGCACATGAGCGACCACCTGCAAGTGCGCTGCACCTACCGCACGCCGCTGCCGATCACCATCAACGACCTGATGAACAGCCGCTGGCGCGGCATGCTGGCCGGGCTGCAGTACATCTTCCAGCGCAAGGGTCTGCTGGCCGGCACGTCGTCGACGGCGCACGCCATCACGCGCACGCAGGCGGCGCACGGCCGTCCGGACGCGATGATCCGGGTCTACCACATCAGCGGCAAGGACCGCTATTCGCGCAGCAAGGATGCGGGGATCGATCCGTTCTCCGGGTTCTCGGTGGGCGGGTTCATCCTGTACCCCGAGTCGCGCGGCTCGGTGCACTGCGCGACGAAGGACCCTCTGGCCGCGCCGTCGATCCAGCCCAACTATCTTTCGTGCGAGTCGGACCGGCGCGCCACGGTGGCGCTGCTGCGGCTGATCCGCCAGGTGGCGTCGCAGCCGGCGATGACGGACGTGATCGACAGCGAGCAGCGGCCCGGCCCGGCGGTGGACGACGACGCGGGACTGCTGGACTACGCACGGGAAACGGGACAGACCGCCTGGCATACCGTGGGCACCTGCCGCATGGGGCGCGCGGGCGAGTCGGTGGTGGATTCGCGGCTGCGGGTCCACGGCGTGGCCGGGCTGCGGGTGGCGGACGCGTCGGTGATGCCGACGATCGCGTCGTCCAACACCAATGCGCCGGCCATCATGATAGGCGAGCGGGCGGCGGACATGCTGCTGGCCGACGCCCGCGACTGAGGAGACTGCCATGTCCGAGACGATTCCCACGCCGCTGTGCGAGGACCACATCGCCCGCGGGGACTGGAACCCCCTGTGGGACAAGATGCGGGAGCTGGACCCGGCGTTCATGGAGGCCTACCTGGCCTTCCGCCAGGTGCCGCACAAGAAAGGGCCGCTGCCGCCGAAGTTCAAGGAATTGATCATGGTGGCGATCAATGCGGCAACCACGCACCTGTACGCGCCGGGCGTGCGCCGGCACATGCGCAATGCCCTGAAGCTGGGGGCGACGCGCGAGGAAGTGCTGGAGGTGATCCAGCTGACGACGGTGATGGGGATACATGCCTGCAACATGGCGGTGCCCATCCTGGTCGAGGAACTGGAGGCGGCCGGCAGGCAGGAATGATGCGGGCCTGAGGGCTTGCGCGCCTTGCTCCGAGGAGGCTCCCGGGTTATGGAATCCGGGGGCCTCTTTCCTTTGGCGCACCGCAGACGAGATCTGCCTCGGGGTCTGCGCTTTAGCGCGGGGCGGTCGGTTTCCTTCGAAGAGGGCGGCGTATCGATGCCGAGAGGTAAAAGACATGGGACGCCAGGGGAGAGCCGGCCGGGGCGGCGCGGCCCGGCTGGAACGGTTCGGCGCCCGGGCGCCGAACACCGCATCGCCTCGCTCGTCCGCGCCTGCGCGCTCCCTTCGCGTCCGGCTCGCTCGCCCCAGACGGGCCGCGCCGCCCCGGCCGGCCCTCCCCTGGCTGCGGCATCTTGGATCGATGCGTTGGCGGGGAGATCTGTCTTCGTAGGATTCTTGCGCAAGGGAAGCGGCTGTAAAAGGGTCTTGCGGGGCCGCCGATCCCGGCCGCGCGGGCGGCCGGGATCGGCATTCGGTCGAGTATTGCCGAGGCTGCCGGTTCTGGCGGCTGGCGGCGTAAGGCGAAGGTATGGCCTCATGCAACAGCCGGCACGGACTTGGAGTGGCTGGTACTCCGCACTCCACGTTCGATATCGGCATCGATGGATGTCGATACGCTGCCAGGCCAAAGCCCATGTCCATGTAGATGGATGATCGGCAGGGTTGCAGCGCCCGCCAGGTGCCGTGCGGTCCCTTGCGTGAGACCCCGGCAGATGTGGACAAGGATGGGGACAGGCCTGGGGATAGCCTGTGGATTCCCTGGGGAAAAGCGGTGGAGAAGTGCCGAAAACCCGTGCACAACCCTGTGGGAAAGCCGGTGAAAAACCCTCACCCCCAAAGCCCTCGCCACGCGCTGACCGACGCCCCCACCCCTACCCGAACACGTAAGTCCGCGCCGGCTGCGCAGGGCAGCCGGCGCGGACGGGCCCATGAGCCCCTGCGCACCTCGCGGACCGCCGGCAAGCATGCCAAGTACCCCGCTCGTCCCGCCGCCGTTGCGCCAGCCCGAACGCAGCCGCGTGGTCCGGCGGGGGTAGGGCGCATTCCGTCTGGGCCGGACGCCGGGCCCCGCGGGCCGGCACGGACCAGCCGGAATGCGCCCTACCCCCGCCGGACCGCGCGGCGTCTCAAGAAAGAACGAGACACGCCCTCGAGAACAAAGAACGAGAGCACAGAAGCAGAACCCCGCCCTCAACTCCCCGACAGATCGTGGATTTCAGGAAAGAACAGATCCTTCCAGGATTCCGGCGCGTTCTTGATCGTCCCGATCTCATGCATGAACTGCGCGTACGGCAGCAGCCGCTCCGGCGTCAGCGTATAGCGCACCTGCGGGTCCGCCACCATCTTGGCGATCTCCTCCACCGAATCCTTCCCCTTGCCCGCCGTCACGTACAGCTGCGCCGCCTCCCGCTTGTTGGCGTTGATCCAGTCCGTCGCCTCCTTCATGGCCGCCACCACCGCCTTGAACGTCTGCGGGTTCTCCGTGCGGAACTTGTCCGTGCTCCACACCATCAGGAAGGTATTCGGCCCTCCCATGATGTCGTACGAATTCAGCACCATATGCACCCCCGGCTTGGCCAGCGCGTAATACTGGAAAGGCGGCGAAGTGAACTGCGAAGTCACCTCCCCCGCCCCCGACAGCAGCGCCCGCAGCCCCTCCGGGTGCGGCAGGTTCACCATCAGCGGATTCAGCTTGCGGTAGTTCTCCATCCCGTAGGCCTTGGCCACCGCCATCTGCAGGTAGATCGTCTGCACCGACGAGCCCGCGCCCGCCATCGCGATCTTGTCCTTCTCCGAAAAATCGCGCACCGTCTTCACGTCCGGGTTGCGCGTCACCAGCAGATTAGGCATGGAACTCAGCGCCGCCACCCCTCGCACCCCCGCGTTGCCGCGCGTGCGGTCCCACAGGATGATCGCCGGCCCCGTCCCGCCCGCCGCGAAATCCAGCTTGCCCGACAGCAGCGCGTCGTTGGCCGACGCCCCCGTGCCGAACACCGTCCAGGCCACCTTGGTCTCCTTCAGGCCCGCCGCCGCCAGGTGCTTCTGCACCAGTTCCTTTTCCTGCATCACCGTCAGCGGCAAATAGCCGATGCCGTACTGCGACGCCAGCGTGACCGTTCCCGTCTCCGCCCGGGCCGCCGCCGCGCCCAGCGACAGCGCGCAGGCCGCCGCCCACAACCATGACCGCTTGTTCATATGCCGCCTCCTTTGGTGGTTCGATAAGGTGCGGGATCGCATCCGCCCCGCTACGTGTCCCACTACTTGGCGCATGCTCCGCGCTGACGATACGGCTCAGGGACCGACTCCGTATTTGGGTTTGGGACCCGCGTCTATCCTCAGCCGTCCCTGCGCCGCCTCCACGAAACGGCTCAGGTGGGCGCGGGTCTCGCGCGGGTCGATGATGTCTTCCACGCCGAAGGCCTCGGCCGTGCGCATGGGCGAGGCCACCGCCTTGAGCCCGGCCTCGATCTCGCGCTCGCGCGCGGCGGGGTCGGCCGCGGCGGCGATCTCGCGCCGGAAGGCGGCCGCCACGCCGCCCTCGATGGGCAGCGACCCCCACTCGGCCGACGGCCAGGCCACCTTGAAATCCAGGCCGTTCTTGTCGGTGGTGGCCATGCCCGCCATGCCGTAGCACTTGCCCACCACCACCGTGAAGATCGGCACCGTCGCCTGCAAGGCGGCGTAGACGCTGCGCATGCCCACGCGCAGCGTGGCGGCGGCCTCGGCGTCGCGCCCCACCATGAAGCCGGGCACGTCCACGAAGAACACCAGCGGAATGTGGAAGCAGTCGCACAGCTCGATGAAATGGATCTGCTTGCGCGCTGCCTTGACGTCGATGGCCCCGCCGTAGAACATGGGGTTGTTGGCGATCACGCCCACCACCCGGCCGCCTATGCGCGCCAGGCTGGTGATCACCGCCTTGCCGAAGGTGGGCTGGATCTCGAAGAGGGAATCGCGGTCCATCACCAGCCGCAGCAGGCGCCGCATGTCGTAGGGCTTGCGGCGGTCGCGCGGCACGATGTCCAGCAGGGCCTCCTCGGCCCTGTCCACCGGGTCGTCGCAGGGCAGGCTGGGCGGCAGTTCCCACACATTCTGCGGCAGGTATCCCAGGAAGCGCCGGATCATGCCGAAACACTCGGCCTCGTCGGCCGCGGCGTTGTCCACGGTGCCCGCCGCGTCCACCGCCAGGCGCGCGCCGCCCAGATCTTCCTTGTCGATCCGCTGGCCCAGCGAGCGCTGCACCACGGGCGGCCCCGCGGCGAAGACCTGGCTGGTGCCGCGCACCATCACGCTCCAGTGCGAAAGAATCGCCCGGCCCGCCGGGCCGCCGGCGGCGGTGCCCATCACGGCCGAGACCACCGGCACCGTGCCCAACAGCGCCACCGAGCGCTCGAAACCGTGCACGCCGGGGAACACTGCATGGCCGCGGCGCTGGATGGAAGTCACGCTGCCGCCCGCGCCATCGATCAGGTTGATGAGGGGAATGCGGTACTGGAAGGCCATGTCCTCCACGAAACCGCCCTGCCCGCCCTTCTTGCGGTCGCCGCTCCAGCTGGTGCCGCCGCGCACGGTGAAATCTTCGCCGCCCACGGCGACCGGGCGGCCGTCCAGGCTGGCCAGGCCCATGACATATGGCGCCGGCACGACCTCCAGCAGGCGGCCGGCCTCGTCGTAGCGGCCCTGCCCGGTCAGCTTGCCGACCTCGCGAAACGAGCCGGCGTCGACCAGGCCCGCGATGCGCTCGCGTATGGTCAGGCGCCCGGCGCCGTGGTGGCGCTGCACGGCCTCGGGGCCGCCCAACCGCTCGGCCATGGCGCGGCGGCGGCGCAGCTCGTCGACCTCGGCCTGCCAGCCCTCGGCCGCGCCGGCCGGCGCGGGGGATTGCGCGGGAGACGGGTTCATGGAGGCGCCTCAGCCGGCCATGACGGCGACGACCTGCCCCTCGGCGACCGGGGCGCCTTCCTCGACCCGGATGGCCTCGACGCGGCCGCCGTCCTCGGCCACCACCGGGATCTCCATTTTCATGGACTCCACGATCACGATCGTCCCGCCCGGCTCGACCTCCTGCCCCACTGCCGCGACGATCTTCCATACGGACCCGGTCACTTCGGCCTTGACTTCGTAGGTACCCATCCAGAGCCTCCTCGGTTTCTGTAGTCTGCTGCCTGGGAATCCGGCCCCGCCGGAGGGCCGGGCGCTTCAGTAGCTGGTCGGCCAGGCCCGCATCAGCCGCGAGCCCGTGCCATTGCCCGGCCGCATGCGGTGGACCTCCAGCATGCGGATGAGATAGTCGCGGGTGTCCTGCGGCCGGATCACCGACTGCACCGCGAAGACGCCCGCCATGGGCCAGACTTCGCTGTCCTGGTTCATGCGGCCGTAGGCCTCGTCGTAGCCGGGCTGGCCGGGCTCCAGGCCGTGCACGATGCGCACCCCGTACTGCGTGTCCATGAAACTGACCTCCGCCGTGGGCCAGGCCGCAACCTCGTCGGAGTTGCGCCCGCCGCCCATGTTCAGGTAGGCCTGGCCGTAGCTCTTGCGCACGATGACCGACAGCTTGGGCACCGTCATGAGCGACAGCGCGTTCATGAAGTTCATGATCTTGCCCGGCGCGCGCTTGCGCTCGGCTTCCGTGCCGATGACGAAGCCCGGGGTGTCGACCAGCATCACCACGGGAATGTTGAACGAGTCGCACAGCACCAGGAAGGACGTGATCTTTTCGCAGGCGTCGGTATCCAGCGCCCCGCCCTTGACCATGGGGTTGTTGCCGACGATGCCCACGGTGCGGCCGTCCAGGCGCGCCAGCCCGGTCGTGGCCACCTTGCCGAAGCGCGCCTTGAGCTCGAAGTAGCTGTCGCGGTCGACGATGGCGCGGACGATGCGGCGCATGTCGTACACCTGGGTCCGGCTGGCCGGCAGCAGTCCCAGGATGTCGCGCATGCCCTCGCCCGAGCCGGCGGGCACCGCGCGCACCGGCGGCGCCTCGTTGCAGTGGCCGGGCAGGTAGCCCAGGAAGGCGCGCACGGCGTCGATGGCTTCTTCGTCGGTATCGACCACCATGTCGGCGAAGCCCGTGGTCTCGGCGTGCAGGCGCCAGCCGCCCAGGGCCTCCGGGTCGACCGTCTCGCGGATCGCCAGCGAGGCCAGCAGCGGGCTGGACACCGCCAGGATGGCGCCCTTGCGCATGACGTTGAAGTCCGACAGCACCGAATACCACGACGACGAGCCGTAGGAATAGCCCAGCGTGGCCGCCGCCCAGGGCGTCTCGCGCAGGCGCTGGTACTGCGTGCCGTCGTTGCCCAGCATGGTGCCCATGCCGCGCGAGCCCATGTGGTCCGGCATGCGCGCGCCGGACGATTCCCCCAGGAAGACCAGGGGCAGGCCGCGCTGCGCGGCGACCCGCTTGAGATGGCCGATCTTGCGCCCGTTGGTGGCGCTGGACGACGCCCCCATGACGGTGAAGTCGTTGGCGGCGACGGCGGCCTCGCGGCCTTCGATGCGGCCGAAGCCGGTGACCTTGCCGTCTCCCGGCGCGGTGCCGGGCCGCAGCGCCGAATCGCCGAACAGGCCCGATTCGATGAAGCTGCCCGGGTCGCACAGCCGGGCGATGCGCTCGCGGGCGTTCAGCAGGCCGGCCTCGCGCCGCCTGGCGAGCTTGTCCGGCCCGCCCATGGCCAGCGCGGCGGCCAGCCGCCGCTCGTATTCCTGCAAGGCCCGCCCGGCCGCCGTGGCCTGCGGGGGAAGTTCGGCCTGCGCCTGGTTCATGCTCGCTCCTGTAGGGGCTGCGGCGCGCCGCAGCCGATGATGCCCTGCGCCTGCAGCGCGTCCAGGCGCGCGCGGGTGCAGCCCAGCCATTCGCGCAGCACCCGGCGCGTGTCCTGGCCGACGCGCCGGCCGCTGTGGCGGATGCGGCCGGGAGTGGCGCTCAGCCGGGGCACGACCTGCGCCATGGCGACCGTGCCGAGCTCGTCGTCCGGCGCCTCCACGATGCTGCGGCGGGCGCGGTAGTGCGGGTCGGCGAAGATGTCGGCGATGGTGAAGATGCGCGCGGCGGGCACGCCGGCCTTGCGCAGCGCGGCCTCCAGCGTCCCCAGCGGCAGCCCGGCGGTCCAGCGCGCGATGGCGTCGTCCAGTTCGTCCGCGTGGCGGCCGCGCGCCAGCGCGCTGGAAAAGCGCGGGTCGGCCGCCAGCCCGGGCTGGCCCATGGCGGCCGCCAGCCGGCCGAACACGCCGTCGCCCATGGCAGTGATGTGGATGAACTGCCCGTCGCCGGTGGGGTACAGATTGTTGGGCGTGCTCTCGGGCAGCCGCGAGCCGGTGCGGTCGGCCACGTGGCCCAGCTTCTGGTAGGCGGGTATCCAGGGCTCCATGAAGCTGAACGCGCATTCGTACAGGGCGGCGTCGATGTACTGGCCCGCGCCCGTGGCCTGCCGCGCGTACAGCGCCAGCACCGCGCCGAAGGCAGCGTACAGGCCGGTGATGTAGTCCGTCATGGAGACCGCCACGCGCGCCGGCGGGCGGCCGGGCTCGCCGGTGAGATGGCGCAGCCCGCTGACGGCCTCGCCGATCACGCCGTAGCCGGGCAGCTGGCTGTAGGGGCCGTCCTGGCCGAAGCCGCTGATGCGGACCATGACCAGGCGCGGGTTGACCGCCTTGAGGTCTTCGTAGCCCAGCCCCCAGCCCTCGAGCCGGCCGGGACGGAAGTTTTCCACCAGCACGTCGCAGCGGGCGGCGAGCTCGCGCGCCAGCTCGCGCCCTTCCGCACGCCTGAGATCGAGCGAGACCAGGGCCTTGTTGCGGAAGATGCTGGCGGCGTAGAGCGATTTGCCGTGGTAGCGCTTGCCCATGGTGCGCACGGGGTCGCCTTCGGCGGGCTCGACCTTGACCACCTCGGCGCCGAAATCGGCCAGCAGCCGGCCGCAGAAGGGTCCCGCCACGGTCGAGCCCAGCTCGAGCACGCGGCAGCCATTCAGCGGGGAGGGAAGGTCTGGCATGCAGGGCTCCCGGAACCGGCCGGCGGCGGTGCGCCGCCAGGCATCGGAACCAAGAGTAGTTTTGGTTATCTATTCTGTCAACTATAAAAAATCAACTTGAAAATCAATATAAGACTATTTAGTCAACTATTTGCACGAGAGGCTGCCCGCGTCCGGCTTTGCCGCCGGCCGGGGGCCGGGGCCGGGGCCGGGGCCGGAAAACCGGAAAGCCGGAAAGCCGAGAAGCCGAGAAGCCGAGAAGCCGGGGAGCCGGGGAGCCGGGGGGGACGCGGGCGCGGGCGCGGGCGAAGCGGCGCCCCGCCCCGGGCGGCAATCGACGACCGGCGCGGCCCGGCATGCCCGGCGATCTGGCTACAATTCCGGGATGCCGCCCGGGAGCGCCCGGCATCGCCCGGACGGCCCCGCGCCGATCCGATGCCTTCCTGCCCCCAGACTCCATGACCCAGACCGCCGAACCCCCCGCCTCCGCCCTCGCCGCCCTTTCGCCCAGCATCAAGGCCGGCGTGCTCTCCGAGGCCCTGCCCTACATCCGCCGCTTCCACGGCAAGACCATCGTGGTCAAGTACGGCGGCAACGCCATGACCGAAGAAGCCCTGCAGCGCAGCTTTGCCCACGACGTGGTGCTGCTCAAGCTGGTCGGGCTCAACCCCGTGGTGGTCCACGGCGGCGGCCCCCAGATCGACGAAGCGCTGCGCCGGGTCGGCAAGCAGGGCAGCTTCGTTCAGGGCATGCGGGTGACCGACGCCGAGACCATGGAAGTGGTGGAATGGGTGCTGGGCGGCCAGGTCCAGCAGGACATCGTCATGATGATCAACGAGGCCGGCGGCAAGGCCGTGGGCCTGACCGGCAAGGACGGCGGCCTGATCCTGGCCGCCAAGAAGTTCATGGCCGACAAGGAACAGCCCGGCCGCGAAATAGACATCGGCTACGTCGGGGACATCGTCCGCGTCGAGCCGGCCGTGGTCAAGGCCCTGCAGGACGACCAGTTCATCCCGGTGATCTCGCCCATCGGCTGCGGCGAGGACGGCATGTCGTACAACATCAACGCCGACGTCGTCGCCGGCAAGATGGCCGAAGTGCTGGGCGCCGAAAAGCTGGTCATGATGACCAACACCCCCGGCGTGCTGGACAAGAACGGCCAGCTGCTTACCGGCCTGTCGGCCCAGACCATAGACGAGCTCTTCGCCGACGGCACCATCTCGGGCGGCATGCTGCCCAAGATCTCTTCCGCGCTGGACGCCGCGCGCAACGGCGTGAACTCGGTCCACATCGTCGACGGCCGCGTGCCGCACTGCCTGCTGCTGGAAATCCTGACCGACCAGGGCGTGGGCACGATGATCCGCTCGCAATGACGGCGGCGCACCGCCAGCTGCTGCGGCCGGCCGTGCGCCCGCGCCGCGGCCGCCGCGTTGCCGCGGGCGCGGACAGACTGTGGCTGTTCGACCTGGACAACACGCTGCACGACACCTCGCACGCCATCTTCGCGCGCATCAACGTCGGCATGACCCTCGCGGTCACCGAGGCGCTGGGCGTGGACGAGGCCACCGCCAACCACCTGCGCGCCAAGTACTGGCGCCGCTACGGCGCCACCGTCATCGGCATGGTGCAGCACCACGGCGTGGACGCCCGCGCCTTCCTGGCCCGCAGCCACGACTTCGACGTCGGGCCGCTGGTGCGCGCCGAAGGCAACCTGTGCGCCAAGCTGTCCCGGCTGCCGGGACGCAAGGTGCTGCTGACCAACGCGCCCCTGCACTACGCCCGGGCTGTGCTGCGCCACCTGGGCATCCTGCGCTGCTTCGACGCCCTGTGGGGCATCGAGCAGACGCGCATCCACGGGGCCTTCCGGCCCAAGCCCTCGCCCGCGCTGATCCGCCACGTGCTGGCCTGCGAAGGCGTGCCGCCGTCGCGCGCGGTGCTGGTCGAAGACACGCTGGACAACTTGCGCGGCGCGCGGCGCGCCCGCCTGCGCACGGTGCACGTGGTGCATCCCGGCACGCCCTTCGCCCGCGGCGCCCGGGGGCGGCCCCATTACGTGGACTTAAGGGTAAACTCGGTCGGTCACCTGCTGCTGCAGCGCCGGCCGCTGCGCTCGGGATAGCCGCAGCCGCCGGCCGCGCCTGCCCGGGTGCCGGCGGACCCCGGGCAGGCGCCCCTCCGATTTACCTGAATTCCCCCTTTCCGGTCCGTCGCGGGCCGGCCCCTGCCATGGCAAGCAAACCCGGCGAACGAAAAACGCAAATCCTGCAGGCCCTGGCCGAGATGCTCGAGCAGCCCTGCGCCGCGCGCGTGACCACCGCGGCGCTGGCCGCGCGCATGCAGGTCTCGGAAGCGGCGCTGTACCGCCACTTCGCCAGCAAGGCCCAGATGTTCGAGGGCCTGATCGAATTCATCGAAGGCACGCTGTTTTCGCTGGTCAACCAGATCGCCGCCGCCGAGCCCTACGGCATGGCGCAGGCACGCAAGATCGTGACCATGCTGCTGTCGTTCTCCGAGCGCAACCGGGGCATGACGCGCGTGCTGACGGGCGACGCCCTGGTCACCGAGGACAACCGCCTGCAGGAACGTGTCAACCACATCAACGACCGCATCGAGGCCTCGCTCAAGCAGGCCCTGCGCTGCGCCGTCACCGACGGCGGCCTGCCGGGCGACGCCGACGTCGCCGCCCATGCCAGCCTGCTCACGCATTTCGTGCTGGGCCGCTGGCTGCGCTATGCGCAAAGCGGCTGGCGCGTGCCGCCCACCGGGCACCTGGACGCGCAGCTGCGGCTGGCACTGGGGTAGCAAGGCACGGCGCCCCCCCTCACGGCACGGGCGGCGATTCGGCGCGAACGGAGCCTAGGCTGCGGCGTCCGCCTCGGCGGCCTGCGCGCCGCAGACCGGACAGCCCGGGTCGCGCGCCACGTTGACGCTTTTCCATTGCATGATGCGGGCGTCCAGCCACAGCAGCCGGCCCGACAGGCTCTGGCCCACGCCGGCCAGCAGCTTGAGCGCCTCGGCCGCCTGCATGCTGCCCACGATGCCCACCAGCGGCGCGAACACGCCCATGGTGGCGCAGTTGGCGTCCTCGACGTCCTCGGCTTCCGGGAACAGGCAGTGATAGCAAGGCTCGCCGCCGCGGCGCAGGTCGAAGACGCTGACCTGGCCGTCGAAGCGGATGGCCGCGCCCGACACCAGCGGCTTGCGGTGCCGCACGCAGGCGCGGTTGATGGCGTGGCGGGTGGCGAAATTGTCGGAGCAGTCCAGCACGACGTCCACGGCGGCGACCTGCTCGGCCAGGCGGCCGTCGTCGAGCCGCTCGACCAGCGCGGCGACGTCGATCTCGGGGTTGAACTGGCCCAGCATGGTGCGCCCGGACTCGGCCTTGGGCTGGCCCAGGCGCCCGGTCGTGTGCAGGATCTGGCGCTGCAGGTTGCTGAGTTCGACGGTGTCGTCGTCGGCCAGCACGATATGGCCCACGCCGGCAGTCGCCAGGTAGGACGCCGCCGGCGAACCCAGGCCGCCGGCGCCGACGATCAGCGCGCGCGAGGCCAGCAGCCGCTCCTGGCCCTCGATCCCGATTTCGTCCAGCAGGATGTGGCGGGCGTAGCGCAGCAGTTGCCGATCGTTCATTTGGTTTCCGGCTCGACTCCCGAAGGCGTGATCTTCATGCGCTCGGTGCGGCCCTCGGCGGGCTTGCCGGCCGCCGCCGACTGCTCGGGCGGCGGACGCAACCTGGCCTTTTCGATGGGCTTGCCGTCCAGCAGGTTGATCGCCTGCTTGAGCTGGAAGTCGTCCGCGCCGCCGAACTCGAACACCTTGGGCAGCTCGATGTTGTCCGGCTCCATCTGCGACTTGACCTCGCCGTCGGGCGTCTGCTGGTTGGACAGGTGCCGCTGCAGGTCGGCCTCGCGCGGCAGGCGGAACAGGTCGCCCTCGGCCGTGTCGGCCACGACGTGGTCGGGCACGATGCCGGTGGCCTGGATCGAGCGGCCCAGCGGAGTGTAGTAGCGCGAGGTGGTCAGCTTGATGGCGGTGTCCTCGGAGATGGGCAGGATCACCTGCACCGAGCCCTTGCCGAAGCTGCGGTTGCCCATGACCTGCGCCCGCTTGTGGTCCTGCAGCGCGCCGGCGACGATCTCGGAGGCCGAGGCCGAGCCGACGTTGACCAGCACCACCATGGGCACGGTCTTGGCCCAGGCCGGCAGGCTGGTCAGGTAGTCGCCTTCGCCGCGCGCGTAGTCGGCAGGGGTGGCCATGTACTTGTGGCGGGAATCCGGGGCGCGGCCGTCGGTGGAGACCACCAGCACGTCCGGCGGCAGGAAGGCCGAGGCCACGCCGATGGCGCTATTGAGCAGGCCGCCCGGGTCGTTGCGCAAGTCGAGCACCAGCGCGCGCGGCGGAGCCTTCTTGCCGAGCTCGTTCAGGTGCTTGACCAGGTCGGCGCCGGTCTTTTCCTGGAACTGCGAGACACGCACGTAGCCGACGTTGCCGTCGAGCATCTTGCTGCGCACGCTGCGCACCTGGATGATGTCGCGCACGATGCGCACGGTCAGCGGCTTGGGCAGCCCCTCGCGCATGAGGGTCAGCGTGATGGGGGTCTTGGGCGCGCCGCGCATCAGCTTGACGGCGTCGTTCAGGTTCATGCCCTTGGTGGGCGCGTCGTCGATCTTGACGATCAGGTCGCCGGCCAGGACGCCGGCGCGCGCGGCCGGCGTGTCCTCGATGGGGGCGATCACCTTGACGAAGCCGTCCTCGGTGCCGACCTCGATGCCCAGCCCGCCGAACTCGCCCTGGGTCGCGGTCTGCATGTCGCGGAAGGCCTCGGCGTCGAGATAGGCCGAATGCGGGTCCAGGTCCGACAGCATGCCGGCGATGGCGCCGTCGATCAGGGTCTTGTCGGACACCGGCTCGACGTAGTTGTTCTTGATGGTGGCGAAGACGGTCGAGAACTGGCGGAGTTCCTCGAGCGGCAGGGGCGAGCCGCGCTGCGCCACGGCGGTAATGCCCAGGCTGACCAGAATACCGGCCACCGCGCCGAGCGCGACCAGGCCGAAGCTGCGAAACTTGCGAGTGCTCATGCACATTCCCGTTTGGATTTCAGGCATTCCGGCGCCGGGAACGCGGGCCAGGCGGGTCCCGCCGCGCCCCGGCCGCTAGCGCGCAAGCCATTGCGCGGGATCGACCGGCGCACCCCGATGCCGAATTTCAAAGTATAGGCCCGATTCCACCTGCCCGCCGGTCGCGCCCGCGGCGGCGATGGGTTCGCCGGCGGCCACCGCGTCGCCCACGCGCTTGAGCAGGCTCTGGTTGTAGGCGTAGACCGTCAGGTACTGGTTGCCGTGGTCGACGATGATGAGGTTGCCGAAGCCGCGCAGCCAGTCCGCGTAGACCACCGTGCCCGGCGCCACCGCCCGCACCGGCGTGCCCTCGGCCGCGTTCAGCAGAACGCCGCGCCAGATGCCGCCTTCGGGACGGCTGGTGCCGAAGCGCGCGCGCACGCTGCCGGGAACCGGCGGCTTCAGGCCGGGCGACAGCCCCCGGCCGGAGCCGGCCGCGGCCGGCGGGGCGGGACGCGCCTCGGGCGCGGGACGGCTTGCGGTCGGCGGCGCCGGGGCGGGCTCGCGCTCGCGCAGGGACGACTCGGCCTGCCGGCGCACGGCCTCGGCGTCGCGGCCGGCCTGCTCGGCCGCGCGCGCGGCCCGCTCGGCCTGGCGTGCCTGCTCGGCACGGCGGGCGGCTTCGGCCTGGCGCGCCTGTTCGGCCCTGCGGGCGGCTTCCGCCCGGCGTGCGGCCTCGGCCTTGCGGGCCGCTTCGGCCGCCGCCTTGCGGGCCGCCTCGATTTCCTGCTCCAGGCCGTCGATGAGTTGCCCCAGGCGGCGGTCGTCGCGCCCCAGGCGGGCGGCTTCGGCGCGCTGCGCGCGGATCTGGCCTTCGAGCCGCGCCAGCAGGGTGGCGCGTTCCCGCTTCTGGGCTTCCAGCTCGTCCTTTTGCTTGCCGGTCTCGTCCAGCAGGCCGTCGATCTCGGCGCGCCGCGCATCGGCCTGCGCCTGCAGGGCGGCCAGCCGCTCGATGTCGCGCCGCAGGGCGGCCACGGCCTCGGCCCGGGCGCGCGAGACGTAGTCCAGGTATCCCAGCGCCCGCCCCAGTTCCTGCGGGTCATCGCCCGAGAGCAGCGCCGCCCAGGGCGACAGCCCGCTTTCGTACTGGCTGCGCAGCTGGTCCGCCAGCCGGCGCTGACCGGCGCCCAGTTCCGCGCGCTGCGCGGCGACCTGCTTCTGGAGCGAGTCCAGCTCGGCCGAGGCGCGCCCGCGCTGTGCCTCGAGCTCGGCCAGGCGCAGGCCGATGCGCGAGATCTCGCTCTCGGAAGCCTTGAGGGCGTCGGCCGCCTCGCGGCGGGCGGACTCGCGCTCGTCGATCTGCTTTTGCAGCGCGCCGATGCGCTCGCGCAGCTCGGCCTGCTGCCGCTCGGCCTGCGTCTGCCGCGCGGCGGCGTCGGCCTCGGCGCGCGAGGCCTGGGCAGCGCCCGGCCGCGGCATGGCCGCCAGCGCTGCGCACAACAGGGCCGCCGCGAAACGCATCCGGGGCTCTAGGCCTTGGCCTTGCCCTGCGCCGCCACCGCGGCCACGGCGGCCTCGATCTCGGCCGGATCGCCCAGGTAATAGTGGCGCAGCGGGCGCAGGTCGTCGTCGAGTTCGTAGACCAGCGGCTGGCCGGTGGGAATGTTCAGGTGGACGATATCGTCGTCCGAGATGCCGTCCAGGTGCTTGATGAGCGCGCGCAGGCTGTTGCCGTGCGCGGCGATGAGCACGCGCCGCCCCGAGCGCACGGCCGGCGCGATCGATTCGTTCCAGAAGGGCAGCACGCGCGCCACGGTGTCCTTCAGGCATTCGGTGGCCGGCAGCTCGGCCGGAGGCACCTTGGCGTAGCGCGCGTCGAAGCGCGGATGACGCGGGTCGTCGGCCGGCAGGGGATCGGGCGCGATCGCGTAGGCGCGGCGCCAGATCAGCACCTGCTCGTCGCCGAACCTGGCCGCGGTCTCGGCCTTGTTCAGGCCCTGCAGCGCCCCGTAGTGGCGCTCGTTCAGCCGCCAGCTGATGCCCGTCGGCAGGTACATGGCATCCATGGCATCCAGCGCGATCCACAGGGTGCGGATGGCGCGCTTGAGCACCGAGGTATAGGCCAGGTCGAACTCGTAGCCTTCCCGCTTGAGCAGCTCGCCGGCCTTGCGGGCCTGTTCCCGGCCCGTATCGGTCAGGTCGACGTCGGTCCAGCCGGTGAAGCGGTTTTCCAGATTCCACTGGCTTTCGCCGTGGCGCATGAGGACGAGTTTGTGCATGGCGGGAACGGGTTAAAGTTGGCGACCGGCCCATTTTATAATCGACCTTCCCCTTCCGTCCCCGGCCCCGGCCGCGGGCCTTCCTCACAGCGAGCCCCTTCGTGGATTTCCTTCTCAGCCAGAACAACGTTTTCATCCTGGCCGTGGCCGTCGTCTCCGGCCTGATGCTGGCCTGGCCTGCGCTCACCCGCGGGCGCCCCGGCTCCGGCGTGGGCACCAGCCAGGCCATCCAGATGATGAACCAGAACCACGCCGTCCTGGTGGACGTGCGCAGCCCCGAGCTCTTCCAGGCCGGCCACATTCCGCAATCGCGCAACGTGCCGCTGGACGACCTCGAAAAAAAGGCCGCGTCGCTGCCCAGGAACAAGCCCCTGATCGTCGTCTGCGCCCAGAACCGCGACGCGGCCAAGGCCACCGCCCGCCTGCGCGCCCACGGCCACGCCGAGGTCGTCGTGCTCGAGGGCGGCGTGAATGCCTGGACCCAGGCCGGCCTGCCCCTGAGCGCCAGGAAAGCCTAGGGCCTGCTCCCCTTTCCAGCCAACGCAACCGGGAATCGCAATGAACAAAGTCGTCATGTACTGCACCGCCGTGTGTCCGTACTGCATGCGGGCGGAAATGCTGCTCAAGCAGCGCGGCGTGACCGAGATCGAAAAGATCCGCATCGACGCCGAGCCCGCCCAGCGCAACGCCATGATCCAGCGCACCGGGCGCCGGACCGTGCCGCAGATCTTCGTCGGCGAACGGCACGTGGGCGGCTTCGACGACCTGTCCGCGCTGGACCGCGCCGGCGGCCTCGTGCCCCTGCTCGAAGGTACCCCCGCATCCTAGGCCCTGCCCGCACCGGCAGGCCGCAAGCGCCCCTGCGGCGCCCCTTTTCCACCCTCCAGGAAACCCCATGTCCGAACCGGATCAGAACGCCCAAGCGGGCAACGCTCCCTCCTTCAATCTCCAGCGCGTCTATCTCAAGGATCTCTCGCTGGAGATGCCCAACGCCCCGCAGATTTTCCTGGAGCAGGAAGGCCCCAAGGTCGAGGTCAGCATCAACGTCGGCGGCCAGCGGCTGGCCGAGACCATCTTCGAATCCAGCGTGACGGCCACCGTCACCACGCGCATCGGCGACAAGGTGCTCTACCTGGTCGAAGCCACGCAGGCCGGCATCTTCGAGTTGGCCAACATCCCCGACGAGCAGCTCGACCCGCTGCTGGGCATCGTCTGCCCCACCATGCTCTACCCCTATCTGCGGGCCAACGTGGCCGACGCCATCACCCGCACCTCGCTGCCCTCGCTGCACCTGGCGGAAGTCAACTTCCAGGGCCTGTACGAGCAGCGCCTGGCCGAGCTCGCGCAGCAGCAGGGCCAGCCGGCGCAGGGCGCGGACGCCGGCGGCGACGCCGGGCTGATCCTGCCGCCGGGCGTGCGCCACTAGGCCGAGGCCGCGCGATTCCCATGGCCGACGCCCCGACCCCCGCCCTGCGCGTGGCCGTGCTGGGCGCCGGCAGCTGGGGGACGGCGCTGGCCGCGGCCGCGTGCCGGCAGGCGCCCACCGTGCTGTGGGCGCGCTCGCCCGAGCTGGCCGGCGAAATGGCCGCGCGGCGCGAGAACCCCCGCTATCTGCCGAGCGTCGCGCTGCCGCCCGAACTTTCCTTCACCGCGGACCTGGACCTCGCCCTGGCCGGCCTGGACGCCCCTGGCGAAGGCTACGGCCTGATCGTCCTGGGCGTGCCGGTGGCCGGCCTGGACGCCATGTGCCGGCGGCTGGCCGAACGGCTGTTCGGGCGGCGCGGCCCGACGGGCGTGGTCTGGACCTGCAAGGGCTTCGAACAGGACAGCGCCCGCCTGCCGCACGAAATCGCGCAGCAGGCGCTCGCCGCGCTGCCCGGGATCGACACCGGCGTGCTGTCGGGCCCCTCGTTCGCGCGCGAAGTCGCGCAGGGGCTGCCGGTGGCGCTGACCGTCGCCAGCCCGCGCCCCGCGCTGCGCGCGGCCGTCACCCGCGCCCTGCACGGCGGCGCCGTGCGCGTCTATGCCGGCACCGACGTCGTCGGAGTCGAAGTGGGAGGCGCCCTCAAGAACGTCATCGCCATCGCCTGCGGCATCGCCGACGGCCTGCTGCTGGGCGCCAATGCCCGCGCGGCGCTGGTCACCCGCGGCCTGGCCGAGATGGCCCGCTTCGGCGCGGCCCTGGGCGCGCAGGCGGAAACCTTCTCCGGCCTGACCGGCCTGGGCGACCTGGTGCTCACGGCCACCGGCGACCTGTCGCGCAACCGCACCGTCGGCGTGGAAATCGGGCGCGGGCGCGCGCTGCAGGACATCCTCGCCGGAGGCATGACCGCCGAAGGCGTACGCTGCGCGCGGGCCGCGCTGCAGCGCGCGCGCAGCCTGGGCGTGGAGCTGCCCATCACCGAGGCGGTGTGCCGGGTGCTGTTCGAAGGCGTGGCGCCGGAACGGGCGGTATCCTCCCTGCTTTCGCGCGAGGCGCGCCCGGAGGCCCCGCCCGCGCACGGCTGACCGCCCCGGAGTCCCATCATGCCCGTTTCCTTTCCTTCCGGCCGCGCGCCGGCGCTGCGCCGGGCCGCCGGCGCCCTGCTCGGCGCGGCCCTGCTGGCCTGCGCCGCAGCCGTCCAGGCCGCCTGGCCCGAACGGCCCGTTCATCTCGTCGTGCCCTTCCCGGCCGGCTCCTCGCCGGACATCCTGGCGCGCACTGTGGCCGAACCCCTGGCGCAGGCGCTGGCCCAGCCCGTGGTGGTGGACAACAAGCCCGGCGCGGGCGGCAACATCGGCACCCGGCAGGTGGCCCGCGCGGAGCCGGACGGCTACACCCTGCTCTACACGATCAACGGCCCGCTGGTCACCGCCCCCACGCTGTACAAGAAGACGCTGGGCTACGACCCGGCGCGCGACCTGGCGCCGGTGACGCTGGTGGCTACCAGCCCCAACGTGCTGGTGGTCGGCCAGGACGGGCCGGCCAGCCTGCGCGAATTCGTCGAGCTGGCGCGCAGCCGGCCCGGCGCCCTGAACTACGGCTCGGTGGGCGCGGGCAGCGCGTCGCACCTGGCCATGGAAATGTTCAAGCGCGAGGCGGGCATCGACCTGCTGCACGTGCCCTATTCCGGTTTCCCGCAGGTCATCTCCGCCATCCTGGCCTCGGACGTGCAGGCCGCCTTCATGGTGCCGGCCATCGCGATGCCGCAGGTGCGCGACGGCAAGGCGCGGGCGCTGGCGCTGACCGGCAAGGCCGCCAGCCCCGGCCTGCCCGGCATCGCGCCCATGAGCGCGCTGGGCTACCCCGACTTCGAGGCCATTTCCTGGAACGCGATTCTGGCGCCGGCCGGCACGCCGCGGGCGGTGGTCGACCGCCTGAACCGCGAACTGGCGCGCATCCTGGACAGCGACGCGGTGCGCCGCCGGATGGCGGCGCAGTATTTCACCCCGGCCTCCTCCACCCCCCAGGGCCTGACCGACAGGATCCGCGGCGAGAAGGCGCGCTGGGACGCGGTGATCGAGGCGCTGGGGCTGTCGCTGGACTAGCGTTCCGTCCCGCGAGTTCGTCGCCGGATGCCATCGATGCGTTCGCGGCCTGGGCAAGGCGCAAAGCACAGCGATAGCCGAAGCGATCGCGAGAATTTGCAACGCCGCCATGGGTGCGAACGCACGATGTCATGGCGGTGAACTTGCGAGACAGGACACTAGAGGCTGTTGGCGCCAAAAGGAGCCGCCCCCGCGTACCCCTGCTGGCGCCAGGCTTCGAACACCGTCACCGCCACCGCGTTGGACAAGTTCAGGCTGCGCTGCCCGGGCCGCATGGGCAGGCGCAGCCGCTGCGCCGCGGGGAAATCCGCCAGCTGGGCTTCGGACAAACCGGCCGTTTCGCGCCCGAAAACGAAAACATCCCCCGGACGCAGTCGTGCCTGCCCCAGCAGCCGCTCGGCCCGCGTGGTCATCGCGTAGGCGCGGCCGGGCGCGCAGCCGGCGCCGGCCAGCGCCTGCGCAAGCGTGTCGTGCACGCGCACGGGCGCCCATTCGTGGTAGTCCAGGCCGGCACGCCGCAGGCGGGCGTCGTCCAGCTCGAATCCCAGCGGACGGACCAGGTGCAGTTGGGCGCCGGTGTTGGCGCACAGGCGGATGGCGTTGCCCGTATTGGGCGGGATTTCCGGCTCGACGAGTATGACGTGGAACATGGCCGCTATTGTGCCAGCCTGCCCTGGCCGCCGCCGGGATGCGGCACCCGCGCGGCCGCCAGGGCGACGACCTCGCGCACCCCGGCACGGCGCAGCGCGCGCGCGGCAGCGTCCAGCGTACTGCCGGTGGTCATGACGTCGTCGACCAGCGCCACGGCGCAGGGCGGCAGGCCCGGCGGGCTGGCATAGGCGCCCTGGGGCCCGCGCAGGCGGGCGTCGCGGCCCAGCGTGCTCTGCTTGGCGGATTCGCGCACGCGCGCCAGCCATTGCGGGCGCAACGGCCGGTGCAGTTCGGCGGCCAGCGCGCGGGCGATCTCGCCAGCCGGGTTGAAGCCGCGCCGGCGCAGCGAGGCCCGGCTGGCGGGGACGGGCACCAGCACGGCGTCCGCCGGCAAAGGCTCGGCCGCGGCGCGCACGGACTGCGCCAGCAGGCCCGCCAGCAGCGGCGCGCGCGCCAGGCGCAGGCCGTTCTTGAGCTGCAGCACCAGCAGGTCCGCGGGCGCGACGTAGTCGAAGCCGGCCACGGCGCGGGCAAAGGCCGGCGGCCGGCGCGCGCAGCCGGGGCAGACCGCCGCCGGCGCAGGCAGCGGCAGCGCGCAGCGGCCGCAGCGCGGCAGGCCGGGATCGCGCATGCTGCGCACGACGTCCGATTCGCAGCCGGGACACAGCCGCCCGCCGCTGGCGCGGCCGCCGCACAGCGGGCAATCGGAAGGCAGCCGGCCGCGCGCGCGGCGGGCCGCGGCCCGGCCGGCCCGAGCGGCTTGCAGGAAGTGGGCGCGCCAGGACGGCGCGGCAAGGGGATGGTCCATAATGTCGTTTGTCCGCGCCGAAGGGCGCCGTCCCTGCATCTGACCACGCCCGGGCGCCGCGCGCCTCGCGCGGCGAGACCCGAATGTCCCACTCCGACCCGCCCGCCCTGCCCATCGTCGCAGCGGACGTGCCCCGCCAGTTCGCCCGCCGCGGCGACCTGGGCGAGGCCCAGTTCCTCTACGGCGAGATTGCCCGCCGCCTGATGGAGCGCCTGCGCTATATCCGCCTGCAGCCGTCGGCATTGCTGGATGCCGGCTGCGGCGCGGGCCACGGCCTGCCGCGGTTGCGCGAACGCTATCCCGACGCCGCCTACACGGGACTGGACCTGTGCGCGCCGCTGCTGGCGCGCGCGCGCAGCCGGCACGACCCGGCCGGGCCCGGCCGCTGGCTGCGGCGGCTGCGCGGCGGGCGTCCGGGACCGCGCTTCGTCCACGCCGACCTGGCCGCCACCGGCCTGCCCCCGGAAAGCCTGGACATGGTGTGGTCCAACCTGGCGCTGCACTGGCATCCCGAGCCCCATGCCGTACTGGCCGAATGGCGGCGCGTGCTCAGGGTGGGCGGGCTGGCAATGTTTTCCTGCCTGGGCCCGGCGACCCTGGGCGAGCTGCGCCAGGCGCTGGCCGACGCCGGCCTGCGCACGGCCACTCTGGCCTTCGTCGACATGCACGATTTCGGCGACCTGCTGCTGGAAAACGGCTTCGCGGACCCGGTCATGGACCAGGAAACCCTGACGCTCACCTACCGCGACCCGCGGCGCCTGCTGGCCGACGTCCGGGCGCTGGGGGGCAACCCCGCCCGGGGCCGGCGCGGCGCGCTGGCAGGCCGGGCATGGCTGGCCCGCCTGACCGAGGCGCTGGAGGCGCGCCGGCGGCCGGACGGCACGATCGCCCTGACCGTGGAGGTGGCCTACGGCCATGCCTGGCGCGCCGCCGCGCACCGCAGCGCGCCGGGCGAGACGCGCCTGTCGGCCAGCGCGATCGGGCGGCGCTGAGAACGGCGGCGGAACCACCGCCCCGGCTCCTGGCCGCGGGCGCCGGCCCCCGCTGCGGCGGCACGGCCCGCTAATGCAGCGGACCAGGCAGGCCGGCCGGCTCGGCCAGCCGCTCCACCGGATGCACCGGCTCGGAGGTGGCGCGGATGCGCCGGCGGGTAGCCGCGCGCGCCGGCGTGGCATGCGCCGCCGCAGCGTCGCGCCCCCCGCGGAAAGCCGCGGCCATGGCCTCGACCACCAGCGGCAGGTCGCGCAGGCGGTTGTACTGGCTGCGCAGCCAGCGCGCGTCGTTGGCCTGGCGGGCCGATTCTTCGCGCAGCGCGCCCAGCAGGTCGGTGGTACCGAGCTCTTCGGCCACCGGCATCAGCTGTTCGAACAGCCCCCGCAGGTGGTCCGTCAGGCGCACGCGCTGGCCGTCCGGGGTCACGTAGTTGCCGTGCAGCCCGAAGCGGCAGGCCTGGAAATGGTTGCTGCGGTAGGCCAGCCAGGCGCCTTCGGAAGGCTCGGGACGCCGCATGGCCCACACCGCCAGCGCCTGGGCGAAGGCCGCCAGCTGGCAGGCCTTCTCGACCGTGAGCGGGGTGTCGCAGACGCGGATCTCGACAGTGCCGAATTCCGGCTTGGGCCGGATGTCCCAGTAGAGGTCCTTGATGCTTTCGGCCAGGCCGAAGGCGCGCAACTGCGCGACGTGGGCCTCGAAACCATACCAGTCGCGCACGCCGGCCGGCAGGTGGCCGGCCAGCGGGAAGGCGTTGACGGCATTCAGGCGGCAGCACGAGAACAGCGTGTCCACACCCTCGTAGTAGGGCGAGGACGCGGACAGCGCGATGAAGTGCGGCACGTAGGGCGAGAGCCGGCGCGTCAGCGAGATGGCCTCGTCGCCGCCGGGCGTGCCCAGGTGGATGTGCTGGCCGAAAACCGTGAATTGGCGCGCCAGGTAGCCGTACATCTCGGCCAGGTACTGGAAGCGCGGGGTGTCGGAAATGGCCCGGTCCTGCCAGCGCATGAACGGATGGGCGCCGCCGCCGGCCACGCCTACGCCCACGGCGTCGGCGGCCTCGCACAGCGCGTCGCGCATCTCGCGCATTTCGGCCAGCAGCCCGACGGGGTGCTCGTGCACGGAGGAATTCAGTTCGATCATGGAGCGGGTGATCTCGGGCTTGACGCGGTCGGCGATGGCGTGGTCGACCAAGTGCTCGAGCAGCTCTTCGGAAGCGGCGGTGAGATCGAAAGTCCGCGGCTGGAGCAGCTGCAGCTCCAGCTCGATGCCCAGCGTATTGGGGGCCGATGAAACGAAAGGAATCTGTTCCATTTCGGTCTCCTAGGGGGGTTCGGGGGAAGACGCGCCGCGTCGCGCGGCGAGGCCGGTTGCTTCGCGGTACGGTTTGGGCAGTTTATCCGCGGGATTGTGGCAAAAGGATAGCCATTCGTGACAGTTATGACCGGTATTGCAGAAGATGACGATATTCCCCCGCAAGAGCAGGTAAGCGAACGCTCACGAGCCAATCGCGGCAAGCCCCGCCGGCGAATGGCGGCCGCGGATCGTTGCGCGGCGGGGCTTGCCGGACAGCGAGGGTTATCCCTAGATCGGGTTTGTCTGGAGGCTGCGGCCGGGCGCGGGCGCGCGGACACCGGGCTTTGCGGACTCCGCAGGCGCCGCCCTGTCGGGCCGAACGGCCCGATGCGCCTTCCGGCGCCCTAACGGCGCCAGAAGGCGGGGGTGAACAGCACGAGGAAGGTGAAGAGTTCCAGCCGGCCGATCAGCATGGCGAAGATGCAGACCCAGGTCTGGAAATCTCCCAGCCCCGAGAAATTGCCCATGGGCCCCAGGGGCCCGAGGCCGGGCCCGGTGTTGTTCAGCGTGGCGAAGACGGCCGAGGCCGCCGTAACCGGCTCCAGCCCGGAGACCATCAGCGTCAGGGTCAGCACCACCAGCGAGCCGCCGTAGACCAGCATGAAGGCCAGCACGGAGGCGAGCACGCGGTTCTCGACCAGCCGCCCGCCGATGCGCACAGGAGCCACGGCATGGGGGTGCAGGATGCCGATGATTTCCTGGCGCGCCTGCTTGCACAGCAGGACCACGCGGATCATCTTGATGCCGCTGCCGGTGGAGCCGGCCGAGGTGGCGAAGGCCGAGAGCAACAGCATGAGTACCGGCGCGGCCACCGGCCAGAGGGCGTAGTCGGTATTGGCGTAGCCGGTGGTCGTGGCCACCGAGATGGTGTTGAACATGGCGTAGCGCAGCGCCGCCAGCGGCTCGGTGTAGACCCGTTCCCAGTAGAGGTAGGCGGCGACCAGCAGGCCGCTGCCCAGGACCACCGCCAGGTAAGGCAGGGTCTGCGGGCAGCGCAGGTAGGCGCGCAGGCTGCGCTGGCTCAGCGCGTTGAAGTGCGTGGCGAAGTTGATGCCGGCGATCAGCATGAACACCATGGCCACTCCCTCCACCGCCACCGAATCGAAGGACTGGAAGCCCGCGTCGCGCGTGGAGAAGCCGCCCAGCCCCATGGTGGTGGCCATGTGGCACCAGGCCTCGAACCAGGGCAGGCCGGCGGCCCGGTAGGCCACCAGGCACAGGATGGACAGGCCGAAGTACACGCCGTAGAGCGCCTTGGCCGTGCTGGCGATGCGCGGGGTAAGCTTTTCGTCTTTCATGGGGCCGGGCGTCTCGGCCCGGAAAGCCTGGTAGCCGCCCACGCCCAGCAGCGGCAGGATGGCCACGGCCAGCACCAGGATGCCCATGCCTCCTATCCATATCAAGGTCGCGCGCCACAGGTTCACGGACGGCGGCAGGGAGTCCAGGCCGCTCAGCACGGTGGCGCCGGTAGTGGTCAGCCCCGAGACGGCCTCGAAATAGGCATCGGTAAAGCTCAGGGGCCTGCCGGCATGGTGGAAATACAGCAGCAGCGGGATGGCCGCCAGCAGCGGCAGCAGGGTCCAGGCCAGCGAAACCAGCAGGAAGCCGTCGCGCGGGCGCAGTTCGCTGCGGTACCGGCGCGTGGTCAGCCACAGCACCATGCCGCTGCCCGCCACCACCAGGAAGCCCTTGACGAAGGCTTCCAGCGCGCCGTCGCCCGTCCAGGCCGAAACCGCCAGCGGAAAGACCAGCGTCGAAGAGAACAGCATCATGGTGAAGCCCAGCATGTAGGCAACGGCCAGGAGGCGGACGGCGGTGGATGCGTACACGGTTCAGAAGAACGAGGCGGACACCTGGAACAGCTTCTCGACGCGCGCGATCTGGCGCCGGCTGGGCACGAAGACGACCACGTGGTCGTCGGCCTCCACCACCGTATCGGGCTCGGGCATGATGATCTCCTCGCCGCGCGCCAGTGCGCCGATGACGGCGCCCTTGGGCAGGCGGATGTCGGACACCTTGCGGCCCACCACGCCGGAGGTGCGGCGGTCGCCGTGGGCGACGGCCTCCAGGGCCTCGGACAGGCCCTGGCGCAGGCGGTGCACGGCCACCACGTCGCCCCGGCGCACGTGGCGCAGCAGCTCGCTCATGGTGGCCTGGGACGGCGACACGGCGATGTCGATGTGGCTGCCCTGCATGAGCTCGCCGTAGGCCTGGCGGTTGATGAGCGCGATGACCTTGCGCGCCCCCATGCGCTTGGCCAGCAGCGAGGACATGATGTTGTCTTCGTCGTCGTTGGTCAGGGCCAGCCAGGTGTCCATGTCGTCGACGTTCTCGCGATCGAGCAGGTCTTCGTCGGTGCCGCTGCCGTGCAGCACCAGCACGTTGCCCGGCAGCTGGGTGGACAGGTATTCGCAGCGCGCCAGGTCGCGCTCGATCAGGCGCACGCTGTAGTTTTCCTCGGCCAGCTCGCGTGCCAGCCGCATGCCGATGTTGCCGCCGCCGGCGATCATGACGCGCCGCACGGTCTTTTCCTCGCGCAGCTGGCGCACGATGCGGCGCGCATGCAGGGTGTCGACCACCACCAGCAGTTCGTCGCCGTGGGAGATCACCAGGTCTTTGTCGGGCGCCAGCGCCTGGCCGGCGCGCAGCACGTCGATCACGCGGGCCTTGACCCCGGGCAGCGCCTGGCCCAGGTCGTGCACCGGACGGCCCAGCAGCGGGCTGTTGCGGCCGACGCGCACCGCCATGACGCTGATCCGGCCGTCGGCGAACTCGACCACCTGCAGGGCTTCCGGGAATTCGATCAGGCTGTGCAGATAGGTGGTGACGCTGCGCTCCGGGCTGATCAGGGAATCGACGCAGAAGCCCTCGTCGCCCATCAGCTCGGGCAATTCCTGGTATTCGGGGGAGCGCAGGCGGGCCACGCGGCGCGGCACGTTGAACACCTGGCGCGCGATCTTGCAGGCCACCAGGTTGACGGCGTCGGAGGCGGCACAGGCCACCAGCAGGTCGGTGTCCTCGGCGCCGGCCTGGCGCAGCGCCGAGACCTGGGTCGCGTCGCCTACCACCCCGCGCAGGTCGAAGCGCTCCTGCAGGTAGGCCAGCTTGGCCGCGTCGGTATCGACCACGGTGATGTCGTTGTGCTCGGAGACCAGGTTCTCGGCCAGGCCGCTACCCACCCTGCCGGCGCCAACGATGAGGACTTTCATGAACTGCGCTTGCGCGACGACTCGATGCCGAGCTGCTTGAGCTTGCGATAGAGGTGGGTGCGCTCGAGCCCGGTCTTTTCGGACACGCGGGTCATGCTGTGGCTTTCCCGGTTCAGGTGGTACTCGAAGTAGATGCGCTCGAAGGCGTCGCGGGCCTCGCGCAGGGGCTGGTCCAGCGAAATGCTGCCCAGCAGGCCCTGCGGGGGTGCGGCCGGGGCTTCGGGGGCGGACTCGGGCCGGCGCTCGGCGGCGGGCGCTTCGGCGGCGGCCGGGACGACCGCCTGGGGATCGGGCGCGCGGCCGCGCGCCAGCCCGGCGGCGATGGTCTTGAGCAGGCGCTGCAGCGTGATGGGCTTTTCGAGGAAGTCCATGGCCCCGATGCGGGTGGCCTCGACGGCGGTGTCTATGGTGGCGTGGCCGCTCATCATGATGACCGGCATGTCCAGCAGACCCTGCGAGCCCCATTCCTTGAGCAGGCTCACGCCGTCGGTGTCGGGCATCCAGATGTCGAGCAGCACCAGGTCGGGGCGGCTTTCGAGCCGCGCCTGCCGGGCCTGCGCGGCATTCTCGGCGAGCTCCACCGTATGCCCCTCGTCGTACAGGATCTCCGACAGCAGTTCGCGTATCCCGACCTCGTCGTCGACCACCAGGATTCTGGCCATAAATCACTCACCTATTGCGTTGCCGCATTATCCTTTTCTTGTGCTTCGGCGTCCATCGGCCCGGCCGCTTCCGCCAGGCGGGTAAGCAATATCGAAATGCGCGCGCCCCCCTCGCGGCGGTTGGCGATGTCGATGCGCCCGCCGTGCTCTTCGATGATCTTCCTGACGATGGCCAGCCCCAGGCCGGTGCCGTGCGGCTTGGTCGTGATGTAGGGCTCGAAGGCGCGCTGCAGCACCTGCGGCG
>Ga0182748_1000491_pt1 | contig 42722 bp, 36 predicted proteins | sample eDN3rd37CKraftOP_FD_128877 | JGI IMG/M metagenome (GOLD analysis project Ga0182748, IMG submission 128877) | Enriched Organic Plus compost microbial communities from Emeryville, California, USA - eDNA 3rd pass 37_C Kraft OP (version 2) (version 2) ... | reverse complement strand
TGTGACGATCACCGGCGGTACTGTCGGCGGCAATGTTTTGCTGAGTGCCGGCAATGATCAATTCACCTGGAATGGTGGTGGCGTCGTAAATGGTTTTATCGATCTCGGCGGAGACGATGATGTTGCGGTACTCGCCAATCTGTCCGATGCCAGTATAGGTGCAACGCCGCGTATCACCGGCGGTGCCGGGATCGACAGCCTGACATTCGATAATGTTGTGGCAGACAGGGTCAGCCGCTTCGACAGTTGGGAAACCGTCAATCTCACCAACAATTCCCGCCTCACCTTCGATGCCCCTTTCACGCTGGGCGATAGCGGAACCGGCACAGGTACGCTCAATATCGATGCGACGAGCACTGTTATGGGCGGTTCCGCACAGTCGAGCATCGTACCTTTCACGACGGGCCAACTGGCTAATGTGGTCAATGCGGGCCGCATCGATCTGACAACTGGCGGCTCCAGCACGACCGACAGTTTTACGATTACCGGCAATTACATAGGACAGAACGGCCTGTTGCTCATCGATACGGTGTTGGCGGGCGATGGTTCGCCATCGGACAGACTGGTGATCGACAGTGGAGCCGCTTCCGGCAACACCACAATCGAGGTGAATAATGTCGGTGGCACCGGCGCCCGAACCGCTGCTGACGGCATCATGGTGGTTCAGGCGCTCAACGGCGCGACCACGACAGCGGGCGCTTTTGCGCTGAATGAGCCTCTCGCGGCGGGTGCCTACCAATATTATCTCTTCAAGGGTGGTGTCTCTGCCAACACGGCTGAAAACTGGTATCTGCGCTCGACCATCGTGCAGGGAATTCCGCCGGCCTCGACTGTTCTGCCAAGCCCGGTGCCGCTTCCAGGCCCAGGCGTTGCTCCGCCTTCTGCGGATGCTACGCCCGTGGAAGACGACATCGTCACTCTCTATCGCGAAGAAGTGCCGGTCTATTCAGCCCTGCCGCCGGTCGCGCATCATCTGGCTCTGACCACGCTGGGCACATTCCACGAGCGCCGGGGCGAACAGGACCTGCTCGAAAGCGGCGGATATTTGCCGTCAAGCTGGATGCGGGTGTTCGGGCAGGACGTCGATATGAAGTGGAAGGGAACGGTTGCGCCCGGGGTCGATGGAAGCGTTCTCGGCATTCAGGCCGGGCAGGATATGTTCGGCTACGAAACGACAGGCGGCCATTTCGACCGCTTCGGCCTGTTCTTCGGTTATGCGCGCGCGACGGGCAGCGTGACCGGGCAGGCGCTCGGCTGGAACGATCTCGATGTCGGTGATCTGGACATTTCGGGCACCAGTTTCGGCGGCTACTGGACCCATATTGGCCCGCAAGGATGGTATCTCGATGCCGTGCTGATGGGGACATGGTTTGACGGTAACGTTGATTCCAACGCACAGCAAAGCATTGGTGCTGACGGTCGTGGCATCACGGCATCGCTGGAAGGCGGCTATCCGGTAGCCCTTGGAGACAACTGGACACTCGAGCCTCAGGCGCAGTTGATCTGGCAGCATCTTTCGTTCGATGATCAGGCCGACCGTTATTCCAGCGTGACATTTGATACCGACGATGCCTGGACTGGCCGTATCGGCATGCGGCTGCAGGGTACACACGAGACCTCACATGGCAACCTACGGTCGTATTTGAAGGCCAATCTTTGGCACAGTTTTTCTTCGGATCAGAACGTCATCTTCGGCATCGATCCCATTGGCACCGGTTTGAAGGGTACCGCTCTGGAAGTGGGGGGAGGATTGACGGTCGATGTTACGGAGAAAACCAGTCTGTTTGCGACGGCCGATTACACAACCAATCTCGGAGCAGAGCGAGCCCGTATCTGGGAAGGCAATATTGGACTGAACGTAAAATGGTGATTTAAGGGTGGGTTAGGAATTAATTTTCGAAAGACATCCTTTATGGGCAAATGAACGTGGAGAAGCGGGTTCGCTAGGCTAAGCTCAATTGTCGTTATTTCGTGCATGGATTTGCGCAGCCAATTTCTTCAGTGCAGTGAGGCTCGTGCGGCGCGAAGCGGTCAATCATGTCGGAGCGAGAATCGAACCCGGCTGTGAAAACTCCGATGATCATCTTCAGTGCAATTATCCTGTTGCGGGCGCTTCTCTCCGGCTCGCGCCCCGCTCACAAGCGCGCCCGCCCACCATCAGCACATAGCCCAGCCGTCCGGGCCGAAACTCAGAATATCGAGAAAGCCCATGATGGTTCAGGCCGTATGACGGAGGCAGTCGACATCATTTCCCTTAGATAATTGGATTTATCCGGGGCCAATGTAGATCGCAGGGCGTTCTCGAAATGTCGGTTTTATAGCGAACGGCGGAGCACAGGCCCCGATGGGCAGGGCGGGCCTTGTAGGCATGAAAGGATACACAGCCCTCAAGATATTGCCGGTGACGAAGCAGGCAAGCACCGTGCTATGGCCGATGTTCAAACATTGAACTGAAAACCATCCACTGTGAAAGCCTGTCCAGTGATGAAACATGGCTCAGACGTTGCAAGGAAGGTCACCAGATGGGCAACATCGTCGGCGCAGCCCAACCGTCCCAACGCGATGCCCTTGATAACCTCATCGGCCCGCTCCGTGACGTTGGTATCAATCTCGGTACGGATAACGCCAGGACAGATTGCGTTGATTGCAATGTTCGGGCCCAGTTCCTTGGCAAGGGAACGGGTCATGCCAAGGATACCGGCTTTTGCCGCTGCATAAGCAAACTTGCTCACCGCTGCGGTCACACCGCCCGAATAGGCGTTAAGCGACGACATTGAAACAATCCGGCCACCGCCCTGACGCAGCATATGTGGTGCAGTATGCTGAATATAATTGAAGCAGCTTTTCAGATTGATCGCGATTGCGCGGTCGAACTCGTCTTCGGATATCTCAAGAATGCCAACAGGTGCAGAACGGCCGGCATTGTTGAGCAAGAAGTCGATACGACCGAAGGTTTCAACTGTCTGACCGACAATTTCACCTGCCCGCTTATGGCTTGAGACATCAGCAACACAACGAAGTGCACGCAGGCCCAGAGCTTCGATTTCAGCAGCGGTCTCGGAGAGTTCCGCTTCCAGCAGGTCTACCAGCGCAACGTGATAGCCAGCCCGCGCCAAATCAAGAGCGCATGCTTTGCCGATGCCTCGCGCACCTCCTGTAACGATGGCAACTTTGTTTTCAGTCTTCATTCCAAATGCGCTCCTTTTGTGTTGCCATGTGATCGTATGTCTGTCACATTATTCCACAACTTGAATTTGGTTCACATATATGAACATTGAAAACAACGGTGAAGTTAAATCCGCAGTCAGGGTTCTCGAGATTCTCGAATTTCTTGCGCGTGCCCACAAACCGGTGACATTGAAGGCAATCGTTGCCGAGCTGGGCTATCCCAAAAGCAGCACCTTCAATCTGCTCGCCACGTTGGTTGCGCGCGCCTATGTCGTTCGTGACGACACGGAATCTTACCGGATTCATGACGCCTTTCGGAATGGTCCCGGCTGGTGCAGCGGCAGTGATGCTTATCTGATCGCGACGTCACAGCCGATCATGGACGCCATGCGCGACAGCGAGGGAGAAACGGTGTTTCTTGGCGTGCGGCGCAAGGATGGCCGCGTCAAGATTCTGGCCAAGAGCGCAAGTCACCAAGTGGTCCGTTTTGATTCAGACCTGACGGGATCAGATCCCGCTTACTGCACCGCCATGGGGCGCGTTCTTCTCGCACATTGGCAACCGGAAAAGGCGGCGAGCTATCTCGCCAAGGAGCGCATCATACCGTTAACCGACAAGACAGTTATCGACCGTGTGCAAATCCGCCGCATCATCGATGCGGTTCGCGAGAATGGTTACGCAGTCTGCGACGAAGAAGCGGTCGTCGGCGGTTCGGGCGTCGCTGCGCCGGTGTTCGACGCCAGTGGCGAGGTTGTCGCCGCGTTGAACATGGCGACGATTTCGCCACGCTTTATCGCCTGCCGACAACGGATGATCGACGCAGTGATCAAGCATGCAGCTGAATTGAGCGCTCGCCTCGGACATAAACCATCCGCAACAGACAAGCAGTAAAATGGATATACATTTCGAAGAAAAACGAGTCCTGGTCACAGGGGCCGCAAGGGGAATTGGCCGGGCAATATGCGAGGCGTTTGCCGCCGATGGTGCATCGGTTACCGCCACAGACGTTCTTGAGGGGGAACTGGCGAAACTCGTCAGTGAAGTGCGCCCCGCGAGGGGCGGTTCGATCCGCGCAGCGTATCTGGACGTAACCGATGAAACAGCAATTGCCGAACTGGTTACCGAGACCGACAAGGTTGGTGGCTTCGATGTTTTCGTGCATGTTGCAGGCGGCGTGCTTGGCCAGAAAAAGCGTCCTCTCGAAGAGGTCCCCGCTGAAGATTGGGATCGGATTTACGACGTCAATGTGCGCGGTGCGTTTCTTGTCGGTCGGGCCGTTGTTCCTGCCATGAAAAAGCGGCGTTCAGGCAAGATGGTCTTCATTTCAAGCGGTGCCGGACTGGGCGTCAGCCTGACAGGCATCCAGGCTTACGCCAGCGCAAAAGCAGCCCTTATCAGCCTCGCCCGCCAGCTTGGCCACGAACTCGGCCCGTTCGGAATCAACGTCAACGCCGTTGCTCCCGGTTTTCTGCGCACAAGTCCCGACTATGAGCGCCAGTGGGCATCGTATGGCGATGACGGGCAGGCAGCGATGATCAATGAAATTCCGCTGCGCCGTATCGGACTGCCGGAAGATATTTCCAACGCCGTGCTTTTCCTTGCTTCACCTTTTGCGAGCTGGATCACGGGCCAAACCTTGTCGGTTAGCGGAGGACCAACAACATGACATCTGATACCCCCATTCCGACATGGACCTGGCCGGAAGAGCGGCTGCAGTCCATCATGAACCGCGCGCGCGCCGGACGCAGCCTCAAGCCTTCGGCGTGGGCAAACGGTGCAAAATGTGCAGTTGGCCTGTCGTTTGACTCCGACCATGACACATTCGAATTGCGGGACGGTGGCAGATCAATTTCCGCACTTTCCCAGGGGCAGTTCGGCCCGAGACAGGGCATTCCGCGCATTCGCGAATTGCTGCGCAGCAACAGCATTCCCGCAACATTCTTTGTGCCGGCAGTTTCGGCAATTCATTATCCTGACGAGCAGCGCGCTTTGATTGATGAAGGACACGAAATCGCGCTCCACGGCTGGATTCACGAACGCAATGCTCTGCTTGACGGCGACACGGAGCGCGACCTTCAGTATCGTTCCGCCGATGCGCTGGAGAAGATCACCGGCATTCGGCCGGTGGGTATCAGAACACCATCGTGGGATTTCAGCGACAACACTCTCCAGATCACGGTTGAGATGGGTCTGCTTTACGATTCATCATTGATGGCGGATGTTGACTGCTATGAGCTTTTGCTCAACGGCGAGCCAACGACCGTGACCGAACTTCCTGTCGAATGGATCCGGGATGATGCCGCCTATCTGGTCATGGATCGTTGGGGTGGCTTGCGTCCGCAGATTGCGCCGCACGATATTCTTCAGATTTTCATTCGCGAATTCGACGCCGCTTATGCGGAGGGCGGGATTTTCCAGCTAACGATGCACCCGGATATTATCGGCCATCGATCCCGCATATGGATATTGAAAGAACTTATCGGTCATATTCGCCAACACAAAGATATCTGGTTTGCGACCCACGCAGATATCGCACGCTATGCCAAGCTAAACGGCTGATAAATTGATGTTTTCATGCGGATTATAAAACCCGGCCTGAGGTTTTCAGGTCGGGCTTTCCCTTTTTGCTTATCGGCATAGGCTCAGCTGCATAAACTGAGAACAAAATTCACATACATGAACCATATTCCGCTTTTCAACAGGGGGCAGCAGATACACACTTGCTTGTGAAAAGGGCGGGAAATTTATTCAAAATGCTCTTTCACCCGAAACAATCATAAGAACGAGGGAACTATGTTCAAAAAAATCGCCGCTATCGGTCTATGCGCTCTCTCCGTCCTTTACAGCGGCAGCGTATTTGCAAAAGAATGGAAGACCGTCACCGTTGGCGTTGAAGGTGCTTTTCCGCCATTCAACCTTACCTCTCCTGGTGGGGAGCTTCAGGGACTTGATCTGGACGTCATCAAGGAGGTCTGCAAGCGGGCAGAACTTGATTGCAAGGTCGTAGCGCAGGATTGGGACAGCCAGATTCCATCGCTTCTTGCTGGCAAGTTCGATGTTGTCCTGACAATGGGGCCGAACCCGGAACGTCGCAAAACGATCGATTTTTCCGTTCCCTATGTGATTACGCCGAACACTTTTCTTGTTCCGTCCGACGGACCGTTGGCCAACCTGCCTCATACGGGTGAAAGTCTTTCCACTGACACGGAGGAAGGCAAGAAGGCTATTGCTGATCTCAAGGAAGCGCTGACAGGCAAAACCCTAGGTGCTTCACTTTCAACCAGCCAGCTGCAATTTGTTGAGGAGAATTTTGGCGGCTCCGCTCAGGTCCGTACTTATAAGGGGTCCGAACAAGCCAAGCTCGACCTGCAATCAGGCCGCGTGGACGCTCAGTATGACAATGTGGTCTTTGCACGCGATCGCGCGGAAAAGAGCAATGGTCTGCTCAAGATCACTGGGCCTCTGCTGGTTGGCGGCATTCAGGCGACAAATGTCTGTATCGGTCTGCGGAAGAACGAACCGGAACTGAAAGCCAAACTCGACAAGGCGATTGGAGAGATGCAGGCAGACGGAACGCTTTCGGCAATGTCCAAGAAGTGGTTTTCGCTAGATTTGAGTCCTAAAGGTTGACCTTTTAACGGCGGGGCTTGCAGTGAGATTGATCTAAGGTAGCTGGTACGAATAGCATGTTAGCATCTCTTTCCAGCTACCCGACGATAAAATAAGTGATCGATTTCGCGTAAAAGGGTCTGAACGCGGGGCTCTGTTCAACTATCACATGGCGCGGACACTATTGCCCTTTTTAAACGCTCGATAAGCGTTGCTCTATTCATTTCTCGTCTGTTTGAGAACAGGTTGCCGCTGATGCCCGGCAACAAACGCGTATCTCACTTGCATCCTCGGTAAAATACGTGGAGGCTTTTTGAGATGTCGCGTTACTTGATGACGCGCGCCAGCTCATTCTTCAGATCACGTATCTCTGCCGCCTGATCTCCATCGCTTCTGGATACTTTCGAGAACTTCTTCTCCTACGCGTAGCGGAGTATAGACCCACCCCAGCTGCTGCAACACCTCTCCGCAACCGAATAGCCTCGCTCCGTGATCTGCACCACAGCATTGCGCTGTAACTCCCAATACAATTGCCAGATCCGATCATGGGGAAGAAGACCATTAAAAAAATATAGGGAAGATGCAATTGTATCCCCAAATAAGGTAATTACTAATTGCGGTTATGCGAAATATCCTTCTGTTCTACTCTACCCTTCATTCAAGTCGGCAATTGCGTGCCGATCATAGAAATTCTCATTTTCTTGGGAGGGAACATGAGGTTTACTTCATTACTTGCAATGTCTTTTACAGGTTTATTTACAGTTCCTATGGCTCGTGGCGCGGACACTGTGGTCGCCCCGGAGCCGCAATCCGTTCAATATATTTCGGTTTGTGATGCCTATGGCAAGGGTTATTTCTATATCCCCGGCACGGAAACATGCCTCCGGATTCACGGTTATGTCCGCGATACCATCCAGGGCGGCCCCGATGTCTATGGCCGCGGATTTACCGACAGGGATGGAACGCCCTATTTCCAGCGTTCAAGCCGACGCGATACATGGGATAATTCCGTCCGCTTCACGCTGCGCGCCAGCACGGCATCCGAGACAGAACTTGGCACACTCAAGACTTATGCCGAAACGCGCTATCAGTGGGATAATGGTGAAGATGCCGGATCTACCGGCAGCCTGCGTTATGGTTACATAGATTTAGGCGGGTTGCGCGTCGGACTTGATCAATCGGCCTTTGTTTCCTTTGTGGGCTCTCTGGGTGACGTTTACAACGATGACGTGATCCTGGCCGGAGGTTATCGCACGGGCCTGATCAGCTATACCTATTCGGGCAGCAACGGCGTGTCCGCTATCCTGTCGTTGGAACAAGGCAACAATAAAGATACTGATGGCAAATATGGCTACAACGGCATGATCAAGGATTATATCCCGCATGTCGTCGGCGGTCTAAGATACGCGCAGGGATGGGGTTCAATTATTGCTGTTGCCGCCTATGATGCGCGCAATGAAGAATGGGCTGGCAAACTGCGCGCCAATCTCAACATTACCGACCGGTTTTCGCTTTGGGCGATGGGTGGCTATAAGTCCAACAAGGACAGCTATATGGACGTCAGAGGAGACGACGGCCAAGTCGTCGGCCAGGTGCGCGCCATCAATAGTTTTTATGGCCAATGGGGCGGTGACTGGGCGGCATGGGGCGGTGCGGCCTATAAAATGAATGACAAAACGATTTTAAACGCTGAACTCGCTTATGATGACACCAATACTTTTTATACGACTGCCAACGTAGCCTATGAGCTGGTCCCCGGTTTTACAATTAATCCAGAAGTGTCTTATGTGCGGTGGCGGGATAAGAAATCCGTCCAGAATGGGACGGATGCCTTGCAGGGCCTGATCATGTTCCAGCGAACATTCTAACAATTGGATATATCAAATAACATTGTTGAGGCGCAGTCCACCATTGTCGCAACGAAAGCGATCCGTTGCCGATGATTGTGGACTGGTCTCCTTCAGATATTGCAGTTTCCTATAGCTACGAACCCTTCTTGGAGTCGGTTCCGGTCCAATAAATTCGAGCCAGATGCTTTCATTATAAACCTAATTTATTCATTACAAAACAACAACTAAGCTGAAATCTGGCTGTTTTTAATATTGATTGCCGTCAGATTGAAGCCAATTGCAGATGCAAATCTTGCCCTTTGCGGCGATTTTCTATTCGAAGGGTGTCAACAGTAACGTGCTGAACAGAGAGGTCAGCATCATGCCAGTTACGGAAGTGCGCAGTTTATCTCAACTCTGTCATAGGTTAGAAGCAAATAAAGAGTCAGAACATATGGAAAGGTTTCCTCCCCATATCCTGGCCTTGATCTGGTTCGTTATGATTGCCGGTTGCTTTCTGTTCTGGGTTTTGCTGCTATACTTTTTGTTGCCCCACTTTTGACTATTCCAAACTGCATTTCGCTCCAGAGGTTAGCCAGATGGCAGCCACCAGTGCTTAGCTTTTGTGGAGTTAACGGAAAAGTCTCGCGGGCCCTCGCCTTAATGAGACTGTGTGCTCCCGACCGACCTCAGGTGCCCCCGCAATGCCCGTCGGTCGGGAGACCAATCTTGCTGCGGTGATTGATGCAAGCTTATCAAATGGCAGCCAGTGGATTGGTGTAGCCGAAGGTGTTACCAGCACTTCGATTGACGGCAGCAGCCGTTGGACGATGGCCGGTTCGTCGGATGTCGGTTCGTTGATCAATGACGGTGTTATCGAGTTCGATGCGACCGATCCGTACGAGACTCTGACAACTGGCAGCCTTGTGATAAATGGCGGTTTGTTCATTCTCAACACCAAGTTCAATGAGGAGTGGTGCTGGAAGTGAAACTGACAAGATCATCGTAATGGGTGATGCAACCGGCAGCGGTCTTATCAACATCCGCAACAATGGCGGTACGGGCGCCCATACAGGGACCGGTGCAACCGACGGTAATCAGGTTGTTGAAGTCGGTGGTACAAGCGATGAAGAGTTCAAGCTCGGTTCGGCTGCCGTCATCGGGATTTATGATTATCAGCTGAAGAAGGCAGACGGCCAAAACTGGTCTCTACAGACCGATGGTGATGATGTCGTCGATCCCCCGATCGATCCCGTAGGCCCTGTTGATCCGGTGATCCCATTACCCCCTCCCGTCAATCCGGGTCTCGGTACTGGACACGTCGTCGATATCGTGCCGGCTTACAATATCGCGTTGCCGGCAGGCCAGAACCACGTTCTGACTTCGCTTGATAAATTCCACGAGCGCCTGGGTGAGTTGCGGGCCGAAGAGCTGAACGACGGCTATCACGCTTGGATGAGGGATCGGCAAGGCGGGCTCCTATTCGCCCAAGAGCATCACCGGCTATAATGGGCATGGCTTCGACATGAGCACGGCTGGCGTCCAGATCGATGCCGACTATTCGAAGAGCGATCGTTGCAGGAGACAAGCTCGAATTGGCATCTTCGGCGAATATGCCAATTCGAGCTTCGATGTGCGGGGCCGCACCGTTGAGGGTTCGATCTCGTCGAAGGGTCTGGGTGGCTATGCGACCTGGCAGCAGAAAGGACCGACTGACCGCAAGCCAGGCACCGGCGCCTATGTCGATGTCGTAGTGAAGCAGGACTGGCTTGACGTTGGCGTCAGTGCGAAGTCTGTCTCCGGTTTTGATCTGCAGCATCGCTATAAGGGCAAGGCCACGACCGCGTCGATTGAAGCGGGCTATGGTTTTGGTCTCGGCAACAATGTCGTGTTGCAGCCGCAGGCGCAGCTATTCTGGTCGAGGGTTAAGGCCAACAGCTTTACCGACAGTTACGGCATTGCCGTGCATGGTCAGGAAGCGGAATCTCTGATCGGCCGCGTCGGTATACCGCTGAAAAAGACGTTCTACTTCGGTGACGAAGACGAGGCAGTTGACGCAGCCCCGGTTCCTGCAGTGAAGGCGCAGAAGGCGAAGCAGGGGAAAACGCAACGACTGCACCGGCAGTCTTGCCGGCAGCACCGCAGAAGAAGAATTTTGTCAAGTCGGTCACGACCAATGCGGACGCCAATGTGAAGCGTGAGTTTAAGGGCAAGAACGGACTTGTTGCCTCGAACACGGGCATTGGAAATGACATGGGCGGCACCCGCTAGGACGTAGGTGTCGGTGTGGTTGCCCGTGTGTCGGAAAATGTCAGCCTGTTCGGGCGCGGCTCTGTCGAATTTGGCGGTTCCACCAACGTTCCAGGCAAGGTCTCTGGCGGACTTAAGATTATCTGGTAATCGAAAGCCGCTGAGAACCTCCCGAATGCACAGTCCGTTCCCCTACTAAGGTCTGTTGTGTCCGGGAGAGTAGAAAAAGCCTTCTGTCGTTCCCTGGTTGGGAGGAGATGGACGGAAAGACTGGAGGGGGTCGTCCATTTTTCCCCTCCAGTCGCCAATCTATCAAAAACCCGTCGGAGCATAATCGCTGCTCACAGACAAACCACTGGCCAAGAACGGCTAGATTACATGTTTTATGTCATAGTGTTCCGGTGGTCGGTGCTAACGCGACTATTTGGCTTTGGACATCCGAAAAGTAGGCGAGCAGGTCAGGGCCGGGCTGGAACTTGGATTGCGATGCCAATCGTTCATGCCGCGCTTCAGTCGGGGTCATGCCAAAACGTGCACGAAAGCCTCGCAGGAAATGGTTTCCGCTGGAAAAGCCCAGGCTGAAGGCAATTTCGGCAATGGAACGAGACGAACGCTCTGCCTTCGTCAGTTCTCGAAACGCAGCGTCGAGCCGCATATCTCGCAGCACCTTTGCCACGCCGCCGTCTTTGGCAAAAGTACGATAGAGATGGGCGCGTGAAACATTGAAGCGCCGCTGAATGAATTCTGGTGACATTTCCGGCGTGTGGAGGTTCCGTTCCATGAACTCCAGAACCCTTTGTCGTAGCACAAGACTTAAGGATGAGGTGTCCTCGGGTTTTTCCACCCCTTCACCCTTTAATGCGGCGGCCAGTAAAGCAATCACGGCTTCCTCAATCGCCTCGGCTTGCGTGTCATCCAATGACGGACCGAGGTCAAACAGTCCGCCCAGACAGGTCGCAAGATACCGTGTCATCGGTTGATCCGCCTTTAGCACCATACCATGGAGGTTTCGAAAGCCGACAGCTTTTTCGAGAGGCTTCCGGTTAACCAGGACAGAAGCTCTGAAACCGGCCTCTGTTTGGCTCTTGAGCGTCTGCGCGAGGTCAGCAATCAGAATATCGCCCACATCTGCCTTGACATTGACCCCATTAAAGTCACCCTTCATTCCACCGGACACCGCAATCTGAATGAAGTAATAATCGAGGCCCCCCTGTACGATGCTCCGACGGTCGCGGTCGAACCTCTGATTATTGAATGTCGTTGATCCAACCACGAGTAAGCCGAAAGCGCGTGCGCGTAAAATCCCTTTCAAAGGGACGTCCCGTTCTTCCGCGATAGGCGATGGCAGAAAGATGGGTCCGGCCGCAGCTCGCCAGAATTCCGTGCGATGCTCCGCTTCAACCATAGCAGTTGAAATAAAAACGTCCTTAGCCATCATGCCGTTCAGTCCGCTCAAAAGCAAAATTAAAACTGGTGGCGCCTAGCCGCAGACCCGAACCGGCGAGTAGATTTGGATCGGTTTGAGCGATGAAACCACGGTTGCGGTTGCAACATTGCCAACAAGACAAAGCAATGGTCTCATTCGGCAGCTCCATCGATCCTGCTAAGGAACTCACCTTACCATTTTGAAAAAGGAGCGAAGCGAGAGCTGGCCTAGCCGCCTGCTGCCAAACGCAATTACGCTGTCCGGTCTCCATGCCGGTGGCAAATAGCACGCTTCCGTCCAACATTATCAATCACCTGATTCTAGTGTCTGGCGATATTAGTATCAACAAGTACAGTTACAAGCCGATAATGACACAAGATTAGTATTTTATTTTGCGATAAACATGAAAATCGGAAAATTCTACATAGGTCTCTTTCCAGTAACTGAATGTATGTTCCTTGCTCATCCCGTTGGTTTTGACCTGTCGGAGACTCGGGGGCGACGAAATGGAGACAAAACGCCGACCGGTCCTTCTGTCACAGCATCGAAATATGCGTATCCTGCTTCCCATGGCACCTATCCATCTAAAGGAGAAATAGATGGGATACAGATCCGCATTGAACGTGGTCAGATTTTCAATCTTTGCTTTGAGTACGGCAGGAGTGAGCGCTCCGGCATTTGCCCAACCGGAAGTGCCGCCTTTCTATGCGGCTGTGATGCAGATGAAAGCGGAAGGAAAGCTTGGTCAGGTCATCAGTAAAGAGAAAATCCAGACGCCGGTTGAGGGTGCTCAGGCATGGCGAATTGCATACATTTCCTCCGACCTTAATGACCGCAAAACGATTTCCACCGGCCTTTTGATTGCGCCTGTTGGCGAACCTCCGAAAGAGGGGCGGCCAGTCATTTCCTGGGCCCATGGCACAACCGGTACTGCGCAGAACTGCGGTCCATCCCAGGTGGTTAATCCAGCCGTGCCGTTAAACCTGTATTTCCTGCCCGAGGGCAACTCATGGACGGACCATGGCGTTCCCGCAATCGAGAGCTTCATAAATGCCGGCTATGTTGTTGTTGCCACCGACTATCAAGGCTTGGGCGGCGGTGGCAAGCACCAGTATACGGTTGCGGCGACCAACGGTCGTGACGCAATCAATGCCATTCGCGCTGCTGGCGATATGAAGGAAGCTGGTGCCGGGAAGAAAGCGCTGATTTATGGCTGGTCGCAAGGCGGTGGAACAACTATCGCCGCGGCGAGTTCCGGCGATTACATCCATCAGACAGGCACGGCGTTCGATGGTATTGAACTCGTCGGATTTGTTGCCATGGCACCACAGGATGTTGCCTCTGCAGCGCCGGAAGGCGAGATGACGGAGGCGACAAGCAAAACCCTGTTGACGAATCTGGTAAAAAGCTTCTCTGGAAATATCTTTGATTTCACACATTTTGCCCAGAATATCTGGGCAACACAGTCAGCGTTCCCTGAAAAGCTGAAGTTGACGGACATCTTTACGGATGACGGCGCCAAGATCATTGACGAAGTTATGTCAAACAAATGTATCCACGTGGCTTCGGATACATTGAATTACGCTATTGGAGATAAGTTCAGTTCTTTACTCAAAACTGAACCAGCCAACACCAAGGCGTGGGCGGATGCGATGCTCGCAGGAAGTGTTCCCGATAGTGCGCCTGTCGCCCCGGTTATCGTTTTCTGGGGGACCAAAGACACGGTCGTTCCTCCCATTATGGGCGAACTCTACCGGAAGCAGATGTGCAAACTGGGTGGTAATGTCACGCGTGTGCAGCTCCCAGGGGAACAGGACCATTTCAGTACGCCTGCTGCTGCTGAGCCTATTTATCTTCCGTGGGTTGCGAACCGATTTGCGGGCGAGCCGGCTACCGACGGTTGTGCTGATCAATAAGTTTACAGGTGGGCCGCAACAACGGTCCACCAATCGCCATATGCGGTCTGCAAAAGCAGTGAATGAACGACGGCGACAAGCGCGATATGGAGATTGCCTTCCAACTCACAGCGTAGGGCTGCGGTTTTCTGTGCGGTCAGGTCCTCAATGACGGTTGCTGGCGGTTCATCGTTTCGCTTTTCAACCTTTTTGGTTTCTTCGACCGTCAGAGCGTCTTCCGCTGCATCGCTGTCGTCATTGTTTGGTTCCAGCTTTACGAAACCGTGCTCGATGCGAAGGCTGTACCAACGGTCCAGATAGATGAAGGCTCCGGCCTTCTGCTTGGCTTCGTCGCTATAGGCTTCTTTTTTCTCAATGAGTTCGTAAATCTGACGCTCTACCTCCGCAGATTGCTGGCGCTCTGCCGCGTCGGGCTGCTCGTTGTCATCGAATTGCTCCAAGAGTTCGTCGTGTTCGGCTTTCAAGGCGTCGAGCCTTCCCTGATCCTCGGCAGACAATTCCACGGCTTCGGGATAATAGCGATGCATCCGCCTAAGATTGTCAGGCATTTCCCGGCAGCATTCGACCCACTGCCAGCCTTCGGCGCGCACCGATTCAGCGATAGCATCCATTTTGGTTGCAATCATCAATTCGACCAAGGCGGTGTCGGTGACATAGCCGCCATCGTCGCTGAACAGGTCACGCTTGGCTGCGCCGCCTTCTGCTTCATAAGCGGCCATTCCGCCAATGAATTTGATACGGTCATCGCTGCTGTCGATCATGTCTTCGGTCAGCATACGCCGAATGGAATGGGCGTTATTGTTCCAGTAGAACAAACTGTTCCAGATTTCCTCTTGGCGCTGATGATCTGCACAGATGGTAAAAGCCGAAAGCTGCTCATAGGTCATGTCCTCGTTTCGATAATGCTCCAAAAGGACAGGCGAGGCCTTCGCAAGTGCCATTCTTTGGCGGACAACTGCCACCGTGACGCTGAAACGAGCGGCAATATCGGCAACCGGAAGGCCCTTTTCGGCCATGGCGCTGAACGCTTCATACTGATCGACGGGGTTCATTTCTTGCCGGAACAGGTTTTCGGCCAGAGAAATCGAAAACTCGCCCTGTTCGGCAAGGTATTGCGGGGCTGCAAGGCGGCGCGCACCGGCAGTCAAGTAATAGCGTCCCTTCTTGTCGCCCTTGCGCACAACCGGGTCTTGCAGAAGGCGATAACCGTCTTCCCTGATATTTGCCGCCAGTTCCTCAATTCCTTCCTTGGTGTATGTCTTGCGCACGTTGAGCGGATCACGGTCGAGCTTGTTGAGTGCAATGGTGATTTTTTCGTTCTGCATGGTCATGTGAAGTTCTCCAAGTTTTCCCTATTCCCGAGGCGGGGAAGTCCCGCGCTCTTCTTTTTGGCGATTGAACCGGGGAGAGAGGGAGGCAACGGAGAAAAACGGAGGGGTATCGCCCGCCTGAAGCCTTCAGGCGAAGGTCGATACATGATCCGGTGCGGCTGAAGGCTGCAACGGATCCGCATCAATCCTGCACAAGCGAAGCGCGGAAGGACGGGGAGACTGTTTTTCTCGGTTGCTGGGGAGAGACGGCCGAACGTCTCTTCCCTGACAGGCCCGCGTTGCGACAGCACGGCGGGCAGGGGCAATGGCCGCTTGATGTGGGCCGTTTGATGCAAGAAGGATCGAAACCGATGGCCGAGACAGGTGCATGCCTGGCTCGGTGAGCGCGAGCGAATAGAGCCTGACCGCGCAAGCGGCTTGCCCTTGTTCTTCACGCGAGAAGTGTCTGGCAGGTTTTGGAAAGCTGCAAGGCAGCGGGGGAACAGAGTTTGGTTGCGGGGACAACCATGGATTTCTACCTTGCAGCCTCAGGACAGAAACACAATCAAAGGAATAGAGCAAGACAACTACGGATAATTACTGTATGAATCGTATTCAACTGGAATAAGAATTAGAATAACCTAAAGTGTATATTCACTATAGTCCTAGTAACGCTGCATTAATTATTTCTTGCGACCATCCCAATTATATGCAATCATGAATATATTGTTGCTTCTTACGACACAAAGACCCGAACGGGTGATTATTTTGTATCAAGATGCGCATAGGGGGCACTAACGGCACCGTTTCCCGCAGGGGAGCGGTGCTGTTTTTATGGGCGGGGAAGGAATGTGACGAAAAGGGGAGAATGGGCTTTCCTCACCATGCAAGGTAAGGAGAGGCCGAACGATAAACCCGGCAGTCAGGTCCGCTTGGCGAGCCGAAGCGTCCCTGCCATTCGGACCTCGTGCACCCGCTCTGATGTTTTTGTCTGTGAACGCCTGACTGAAACGATCACGTGGAATCCGAGTTTCTAAAGTGTACGAGCGTTCCAAAATATCAGCATTAGTTCGTCAACCATGATCCAGAAGGATATGTCACGGTCAAGGTTCGCCCTATGGGATCCGTTTCGGGGATAGCAACGGCCCGACGATCCTTTTCAGGTTCCTTGCTTGTAATAGGCGCAATGAACAGCACATGATTGCCAGTTTGGCTTTTGACTATGGCATGACACAACTGGGCCTTTTCTTGCGCCCGGCCGTTTCTCTGCGTTCCGCCTGCCATTTCCATAGATAATGATACTCTATAACCTCCCTGCCTTCAGAAGATTATCGGCCACGGAAATGGTCCTCTACAGTCCGATCCCAAAGCTTGCCCAACTCATCCGGCATATCTGAAGTGTCGATAGATACCTGGTGGCTCGCGCTTTTCGTTAGCGCTTCATAGCGTTCATTGACATGACGACATTGTGGTGTTTCGTGGTTGTGACCGGGGCAACCGTCGCGGCTTCAAACAAATCGCCTGTATTTCGGTTAAGGTCGTCTGCTGCAAATTCTCTCATCCCATTCTTCATTTTCTGAATTAATAAGAATGTACAGGATTTTAGGTATTTGGCGAGCAATATCGCCTGATATTCGCGCTGGCACCAGCAGGGCTCGCTTATCTGTATGTTCAGTCTATTGGGTAATACGACCTGAATTAATCCGAATCTCAATATTTCCGCCCCTAGCCATTTTAACATTTTCATCTAAACAATATTCGTCAAGGTTTTTTCCACAATAGGCGCTGATAGCTATAGGATGATTTATCTCAACAGGGTCTTTGGTGTTGTCAACGCCATAGAAATTTCTGATTAATGCAGAAAATTTTCCATCATTTATTGAAATGGAATAATTATTGACAAACTGAATGTATCCATAAACATCTTCATCGCCATCTTTGGCTATTTTCCATGTATTAGCTGAAGGCTTGCATTGCTTTACGTCAACATTTTCTACAGTGTATCTGTTTCCAGCAGCAATTTTTACTGATGGATGAGGCGTGTACCAGTTGTTTCCCATGCATACGCTCCAAGACTTGTTTGGATCACGGTTTGCTTTTTCTGATTGGAGCACAGCCTCTAATGTGATGTCATAAGTATTATCGTTGATAAATGTAAAATTAAATGAAGTAGCATTTGCGGAGAAGGGCAAATAAATGGTTGAAATAACAAGAATAAATAATCGAGTAGATAAACTAAAAATGAAATATCTTTTCATCTCTAATCCTTTTTATTTTTGGTATTTAAAGAAGAGTTTGTAAATTAATGATAAACGATTATTTTTGGATTGCTAGATTATAAATCATATTGCCTGATAGTAATATCAGGCACACTGCGCCCCCCAAAAATGGTCTACTTGCCTGACCATTCGGGCGCTAAAACCTGATTATTCCTATGGCTCCTCAATGGCCGGGAGCTCTGGCTCCATGTCATCCCGGACGATGATAATGAAGGCTTCGGGTGCCGTTATGAGTGTCAAAAAATACAGAACCGCTTAGCATTGCTGGCGGGTTATCGGTGAGCGTGATTTCTGTAAAGACAAGCAGGGGCGCCAGGCAGGAGGCAACGAGCGTCGCCGTCAGCCAGCCCACCAAACCCCTCAAGAAACACCGAAAATGAGTCATGCTACCTGAATAAGCCTAACTTGTACTTCCCGTGTGCTTGCAGGGGTGCAGAAATAATACCAAGCCCGCTCCCCAGAAGGTGCGCGCATGACAAGAGCCAGGGAGAGGGAGATGGCTGCGATGACGAGATAGGTTTCAAACGCCCTGTAGACTTCCAATTGGAATGCAGTTGCCGATGGGGTCTTCGGCAGAGATCTGTGAGGTCGCATAAGAAGCAAGCATCACATAAACTGACTTGTGAGAGCTAGATAAGCCCGCTCCGTCGGGGGGCGTGCCAGTAGAACCGGACTGAGAAATCGAAAGGCATGGTTCGGTTTCCCTAGCTCGCGGCACTTCTGTCCCGTCATCCGGTGATAGACTCTGAACAGCGCTTGGTTGCTGTTCGATCCTTCGCGATGCGCTCATACCTTGATACTGCAAAGTGACTAGCGACGTTGCCGGTAACGGAACGTCCTTCTGACCTGGCCATCTCGGAGATCTTTGAGGATCAGGTTGTACGGAAGCCAGCGCTGGCGCCTCCAGCTATCATCGCGGGCAGAGCTTGTTGACCATCTAGGACGAAGCCCGCCCGCTGAGCAGGATTTCACGCATCTGATCGAGATCGACGCCGCGCATGACCGAGGGCAAGCGCCTCACAGACTGCCTGGATGTTTACTGTTCAGACAAGCTGGTTGCGCAGCTTCATGGCATGGTCTGCACCTGTTGCGCTGAAACACGTCAGAGGAGCCCATGCCCTTGAGCACCGTTTCGGCGCGATCAAAGGCAGACCGGTCGCCTCTAACCATGATCGATAGCGCGGCGTTCTTGGCACCGCTCGGCCGCCCGAACGGTGCATCAAGCATGAAGATGGATTTCGCGTTCGGAGTCGAAGCCATAGCCCCGTCGCATCCGGCGAAATCGTATTCATATCGAGGTAAATTTCGCCGCCCGGCAAGTAGTCACGAAATCATCCAGCGGCAAGTAGGCATAAGGTTGTCCTTCAGGATCATGCATCTTCACTTAGTTGTTTTGGATGGCGAGCACGACAACATAATGCTCCACGGCGATGGCCGATCCATCCGGGTTGATGCCTGAGCCAACCCATTTCCATTGGGGCGGCTCAGGACTGTGGCAAGCACTCTCCTGACGGGTCGAGCGCCTCGTTACGCGACCGGCTATTTCCGGCGTTAAGAGCCGGCCCAAGGGTTCAAGCGCACCGTCAAAATCCACCTCCAGCGTCCATCCATAACGGTGGAAAAATGGTTGGGTGCCGCCGATGGATTGCGTGCCGAAAGGGTTGTCGTTGCGCATTCGATCGCCGCCCCATCCGGAGCATCTTAGCCAAGGTCACCAGTATAATATAAATGTTTCACTATTTTGCTCCCATATATATTCGACGTGCGACCCAAGAAGAATAATTGGGAAAGTTTATTACAAATGAATTTCAGACAATTTCCAAATTTGATATTGAAAATATATTTTTTATTTCTATTGATGGAATCTTTCAGATATTCTTGCGACGGTTTTGGGGGCGGATTGGCTACTGGCCCTTTCATCCTACGCTGGGCCAGTAGGTAGACAGGAGGATCAGACAGCCTCTTTCATCAAACGGTCACGCAGTGAAACCATATCTGTGCAGACGCGTTCAATATCCTTGGCATCGAAACCATCCGCATACTGGAACTTTTCTTCTTCCAGCAGGCTTTTAAGTTTGCCGCGATAGCGAACCGATTGATCTTCAATTATCAAACCATTGGCTTGTTCAAAACGCGCATTCCACTCCACGGCCTGTTCCCGGCTTAGTGAAATTGGCAAGTCCAGAACAAGTTGATGGTCCTCAAGACGCACGGGGTACCCGCCCGGCAGACCATCAGGGCCTGGTGCATGTCCATGCCAGGAGGTTCCAGCTGCCAGAGCCAGAATAAGGGTTACGCCCGAAGCGCCGGAAATTTCGATCGCCGGTTCAGGCGTCAACTGGCAATGCTTGAAAGTTTCAAAAACATTGTCCAGCCTCCGATCACCGGAATAGACAAGCGGCGGAATGGCTCCGGCACGATCTTCTGGCGGCTTGCGCCATGCCGAAAGGCACTGATAATGCGCGATAACACGCAGCCGACCTGCATCAGTACGATCATACGCGCCATCAAAGACGTTTGAGAGGATGGCCACATTGCCAGTGCCGCAAAGAACCTCGTGACCCATCGCCTTGATGATCCCGTTGACCACATCGGGAAAGGAACAGTTGATTAATACTGGGGGATTCTTGCGGCGCGAAATCGCAGCCGCCATGCGTGAGGAAATCAGCGACTGAAACACCGCCGTCGCGCTCAGCCCGCCTTCGGCCACCAGCTGGGTCCAGCGGTTTCCCTTGTCGGAAATCACTGTCGAGGTTTGGATGGAAGCGGCTTGCACGACAATGCGCGGGTTGCACTGTTCCAGCAAGTGATCGCTGGCCCCCTCAGCAACCATATCCACTTCAACCGTGGAAAAACGTGCCGGCGTGGAAAACATGGCGGCCCGTGCGTTGCCCGCAGTTTTCAGCCAGTTCAGCCTCATGCGGTTTCTGCCGGCAATCACGACATTAACCGGCGTTTTTGCGGTTGACGCTATATCCAAGGCTATACGCCCTGCGAACATCCCCGTGCCAGTAATCAGAACATCACAGCTCATATTGCTTTACCTTTCACCATTTGCGGTGCCTCCCACCGATTTTCAGGATTCACGTCAAGAAGATGTTTCTGAATTCTCTGGCTTGGCGTTCGCGGAAAACGCTCCACAAACGTGATGTATCTGGGGCGCTGATAGGGAGCCAGACGGCTGGAAAGCCATGACCAGATTTCAAGCGGATCAGGGCTCGCACCGACACGCGGCTCGATAAAGAGGTGAATATCGTATTCGCCAATCTCGGCTTTAACGCCAACCAGAGCAGATTCTTCAACATCGGGATGACGGTTCGCGACGCTTTCAACCTCAAAGGCTGAAACATTCTCCCCCCTGCATCGGATGGAGTCGCCCGTGCGTCCATGGAAATAGAGATGACCGGCTTCATCCCAGGAGCCGAGATCGCCTGTATAGAACCCGTCAGGCTTCACAGCCTTGGCGGTTGCCGCAGCATTTCGGTAGTAACCGGCCGTGATTGCACCGGGAAGCGTGGTCGTGACCACGATTTCTCCCTTGCCTTCTCCCGGTCCCAAAACCTTGCCATTCTCGCCGATCAGGCGAACATCGAAATAAGGCAATGGTCGCCCCACCGATCCAACGATGTTTTCGTCATTATAGGTGGTCAGCGAAGAACATTCGGTCATTCCGTAACATTCGCGGATCTGGACGCCGAACCGCTCCTCAAATGCTCGCCAAACAGATGGCGCACAGCCGCCGCCCCACGCCACACGCGCATTGTGGTTCCGGTCAAACGGGCTTTCGGGCTGCTTGAGCAGAATTTGGATAATCCCGCCCAGATGGTGAATGTGGGTGCAACCGGTTTCGCTCACCTGTTTCCAAAACTGCGACCCGCTGAACCGTTCAACCATGGTCAGAGTTATGTCATGGAACATCGGAAGGAGGATCACCTGTGCGCCGCCAATGTGATAGAATGGCTCCCACATGAAAAATTTGTCGCCCGGCTTCAGATCCGTGCAAAGCGCAACAGAGTGGCAGGCAAGTTCCAGCATCATATGGGTGACCATCACGCCCTTCGCAGGCCCGGTTGTGCCGGACGTGAACATGATGGCGGCCAGGTCCTGCGGTGCTGGAAGATCAACAGCGGGCGCGTCTCCCCTGTATTCCGGGAAGGATGTATCTTTTATAATTTGGATTACAGAGCCTGTAAGCTCCGCGCTTTTACGTAAAACGTCAGCGGTGTTTTCCTCACCAAAGGCAAGTTTGGGCTCTGTCGTCAAAAATACATTATCAAGCGCGCTTCCGACGAGTGCCGGATTGACAGGAACCCACACCAGTCCGCGGCGCAAAAGCGCGAAGATCAGCGCCAGCGAATAGGGGCTGTTGGACAACATCACGACGACACGGTCGCCTGGCTTTGTTCCTGCTTGCGCCAATAGGTGGCCAATGGATTCGGACGCCCGATAGAGGTCGCCAAAACTACACAACTGACCATTCAATGTCGCGTAAGTATTTTGCGCACTGCTTTGCGCGCGGTCCAGAAAGGACCGCACCAGTCCATGGATATGCATCTTGCATCCTTAGTATTCAAAGTCAGATAGGGAGGTTATCTTTGAATTATCTTTCGAGTTTACGTGCTACGAGCAGAATTACCGTTACGATCAGAAGAACGATGACAGAGACCGCCGCCAGCGTCGGATTGAGTTGCAAGAACATGTCGTCCCACATCTGCTTTGGAAGCGTTGTCTTCAGTCCGCCCGATACGAAGATCGCAATTGTCAGTTCGTCCAGCGATGTAACGAAAGCAAACAGCGCAGCAGAGAGCAGCCCACCCCGCAACAAGGGAATGGTAATCAGCCGCAGTGTTTGCAATTTGCTAGCGCCCATCGTTGCTGCCGCCTGATTAAGGCGCCAGTCATAGTTTTTCAGAACCGATCCGATCGTGATGAAGGCATAGGGCAATGCCAAAAGCGTATGCCCGATTACAAGCCCTGTGTCGGTTGCAACAAGGCCAATCTGCGCCATCAGATAAAACAGGCCGACTGCAATGACGATTCTTGGCACGATCATCGGCGCCAGCATCAGTCCAAAGATCACACCGTTTAAGCGTGATGAACTGCGCGAAAGTGCGAGCGCTGCCAGACCTCCGAGAACGGTGGCGAAGAAGGCGGTCGCAAATGCTACCCCAAAGGAACGCATCGTGGCGCTCATCCAGATTGCCGAATTGAAATACTGCTCAAACCAGCGCAGAGAGACCCCGGGAGGCGGAAACGCGAGGTTTCTGCCTGATGTCAAGCTGAGCGGAATGACTATTAGCCCAGGCAGCATCAAGAATATGATGAGCAGCGCGACATACAGTGTCCTGACCGGATTGCCACTCTCACGCGGGGGGAAAAGGCGATCGAGCGGACGGAAAATCCGCGAGATCAGCGCCAAAATTCCATAACCAAGCCTGCGCAGCGGGCTGTCCGGCGACATTGCCTTCTTGCTTTGAACGCCGCTGCCTGATGAAAGAGACGAGAGGCCGAAAAGCTTATTGTAGATCGCAATAACCACCAGCGCTGCAACGACCAGCATTGTCGCCAGTACAGCCGCAAACGGCCAGTTCACAATTTCCTGCACTTGCGTGATGATTGCCTGGGCGAGCATGGTTTGATGACGCCCGCCAAGAAATGCCGGAACAATGAAAAAGCCAAGCGACGTGATGAAAGTTAACAGACCCGCGGCAACGACGCCCGGCATGGACAGCGGGAAATAGACCAGCCAGAAACGATCCGAGCGGCTGGCACCCATCGTGGACGCAGCCAGCGTCAACCGGTTATCGATCCCTGACATGACAGGAAGCATGGACAAAACCGCGAGCGGGATCATGGCATGCACCATGCCTATGAGCACGCCCAACTCGTTATACATCAGGTTGGCAGGCCGCTCTGCGAGGCCCGAGCCCAGCAGGATCGAGTTGAAAACGCCATTTTTGCCCAGCAAGATCATCCAGGCAAATGTCTTCACGAGGTATGAAGTCCAGAACGGCAGCAGCACGAGCATCAGCATATTGCCACGTTTGCGATCTTCCAGCCCAGCCAGCCACATCGCGATCGGATAGCCGAATAGCACAGAAAAAATGGCCGTCAGCGCCGAAATTTTCAGGGTAATGCCCAGAATCCGCCAATAAAGAAAGCTGTCGCCCAGACGCATATAATTCGACAGCGACAGTCCCCCTTGCGCCTCGTCCGTAAAACTGAGACCCAGAAGACGAAACATCGGGAGCAGAAAAAACACGGCAAGGAGCAACAATGCCGGGGCTGCAAGCCATATGGCATCGGGTCTCCAGTTTCTTCCGGATGCTTTCATCATGACACGATCCTCGCCACAGACCGGTCCCAATGGAGACGAATTTTATCTCCCGTCGAGGGCAGATCTGTCGCCAGCGGATCATGACGAACGCTGAACTGGGTGCCATCGGCAAGCTTGACCAGAAGCCGCACATCGGACCCGATATAGACGGTGTCTTTCAGAACGCCTTCCAAGCTGTCATGATCGGATGATCGGGGCTCGCCTACAAAAACCTGCTCTGGACGGATGACCAATGCCAACTGCTGGCTCTGCCTGTCGCGTGCGGTAAGCCGGCCCGCGAAGCTGCCAACCGGCGTTTCGACTTTGGCACTATTCGCGTCAGCAGAAATACGCTTGCCCTGGATTATATTGGACTGACCGATAAAAGAAGCAGAAAAGACGGTTTCGGGGTTGAGGTAGATCTCACGCGGCGGAGCGATCTGTTCAACCTGTGCATGGTTCATCACGCAAATACGGTCCGACATGACCAGTGCTTCTTCCTGATCGTGTGTCACGTAGATGACAGTTGTTCCAAATTCCTGATGCAAGCGGCGGATTTCCAGTTGCATGTTTTCGCGCAGCGACTTGTCCAACGCACCAAGAGGCTCATCCATCAGGATGATCTTTGGGCGATAAACAAAACAACGGGCCAAAGCCACGCGTTGCTGTTGACCACCTGAAAGCTCGCGCGGGAAGCGATGACCAAATTTATCAAGCTGGACTTTTGCAAGAGTCTCTGAAACTTGCCGGTTGATTTCCGTCTGGCTGATTTTGCGCATCTTCAGCGGAAATGCGATATTCTCGGAAACCGTCATATGAGGGAACAATGCATAGTGCTGAAACACCATCCCCATCCCGCGCGAGTTGACCGGACGGTGTGTCCAATCCTCTCCTTCAAAAAGGATTTTGCCTGTGGTGGGCTCCACAAGACCGGAGATAATCTGAAGAAGGGTCGTTTTTCCTGATCCTGAAGGTCCAAGTAATGTCAGGAACTCGCCATCCATGATGGTGAGTTGCGTCGGCTTCAGCGCAGTGAAGTCGCCATATTTCTTGGAGATGCCATCCAGCAACAGTTTCTGAGAGCGCGCGTCCTCGGTCATTACTACTCCGCAGTACAGTACTTTTCCCGCAGCCGCGTCGGCATGCGAGCTATGTATCGATAAGGTCTACAGAAGAGCGGCCAAGCCACTCTTCTGTTACAAATGCGCTATCGCAGCAGCCAACCGTTGAAGCGTTCGGTCGCCGTATTGCGGTGTTCCAGCCAATATGGATCGGAAGCCAGCGACATCTTGCTGAGGTTCTGCGCTGAGGTCGGCAGAATTTTCGCACGGTCATCTGAAATGAATTCATAGGCTTTCAGATTGGTTGGACCATAGGCCAGATATTCAGTGAACTTTGCCTGCTGTTTGGCCCTGGCGCAGAATGCCACGAACTTTCGCGCCAATTCAGCCTTGGGGCTACCCTTTGGAACAACCCAGCCTTCGATCGAATATAAGCCCTGGTTCCAGACAATATCGGCTGGGGCGCCGCTGTCGATCGCAGCCTGGAAACGGGCATTCCAGCCAGCAATCATGTCGACTTCCCCGCTTTCGAGCAACTGTGTCGACTGGGCTCCGCCCGTCCACCAGACGTCGATATGATCCTTGATTTCGTCCAGCTTACGGAAGGCGCGGTCGAGATCCAGCGGATAAAGATCCTTTGGATCCACACCATCGGCCATCAATGCGATTTCCAGCGTATCCAGCGGGTTTTTCCGCAAGGATCGGCGTCCCGGAAACTCTTCAACGTTCCAGAAATCAGCCCAGCTTGTAGGAGCCTTCGGGCAGGTTTCCTTATTATATGCAAGCACAGTCGAATAGACATCGGTGCCCAGCATGTTTGGGTGCACCGCTTCGGGCATCACATCGACAACATCGCCAGCCGGAATGTCGAGCGGCTCAAGCAGTCCATCGCGCTCCAGGATCAGACGGGCAGACAGGGTTGCCGTACAAACGTCCCATATATACGAACCAGTTTCGACGATCGACTTGAACTGCGCGGTCGGCTCTGCATCGCGTGCAACGCTTTGTATCTCGATGCCGGTTTCAGCGGTGAAATCATCATAGAAGGCTACACGATAGCCCTGCGCAAACGGTCCTCCCGGATCCGCAACAACGAGGGTTTGATTTGCCCATGCTTTCCGATTGATCAAGGGCATTGCCAGTGCTGCTGCTCCCCCCATAAGCAAGGTGCGTCGGCTAATTTCAAAAGAAGACTTTTTCATTTTTATCCCCTGTTATCATTCGACGGGCGCCTCTTCTCAGTCGAACTGGCCACGCCAGATTTTCCTGATATGAGACTTGCTTCGCCGCCTGTTTGACGGCCCGACAGATCGGGCCGCGGCGCGCGGAGGCTTACGCTTCCACCTTACGAGCGGCGCGTTCCGCAAAGAACTTTTCCATCATCGCTTGCGGCTCACCCGTCGCGTAAGCTTCAGTCTGAATTCGAATGCCGGATTTCATCGTTTCGTCGAAGTCTTCCTGCGTTACTTCAGCAATTCGCTGACGGTTGAGACGCATGGCGACAGGAGGCTTGGACGCAAGGAGATTGGCCAGTGCGAGCGCTTCGTTCTGCACCTTTTCCCGATCGACCAAACGCGAGATCAGCCCAAAGGAGTAAGCTTCTTCCGCGTTAAGCATGCGGCCGGTCAACGTTAAGTCGATGGTCCGGGAAAGACCGATCATCTCACGCATGATCCAGTTGCCGGTGACAGTCGGAATTCCCGAATTGATCTCCGGCTGCCCCATGGTCACACCCGGATGAGCGACGCGCAGATCACAAAGCAGCGCGATCTGAAAAGCGGACCCGGCAGCGACACCATTCAGGGCCGCAACGATCGGCTTCGAAGAATTACGAAACAGCGAATAGAGCGCTTTCCACTCCCCCATCCAGCCTTCCGCACTGGAAGCACTGAAAGTTTTGCTTTCGCTGAGATCCTGGCCGGCGCCGAACGCCCGGTCACCCGCGCCCGTGAGAATGATCGCCCGGATATCCCCATCCTTTTCAGCCCCCTGGAGCGCCGCGATGAGCTCATCACGCATGAGCTTGTTCCATGCATTGAGCTTCTCCGGCCTGTTCAAGGTGATGCGGCGAACGGCCCCAATCGTTTCGGTGAGAATAAAGTTGCTCAACTGCGCCTCCGTTATTGTAATGCAATAGCTCTTATTGTAAAGAACCAAAGAAGCAGGCGAACGTCAAGGAAAAGTTACACAGTTTCGGCATTTTCCGGCAAAAATGACGCAAGAATCAGCAATAAATTTGCTTCACGAGGATGCAAATTGATATTTTCTTATTAGAATCTGAAGGTGTTTATGGTGATAGAATGAAGGACATGACGACGAATAAGCGAAAGCCCGACCCATTAATGGTGCAGTCCGTAGCGAAGGCTTTTAACATCCTCCGCGCCTTCGATCGCTACAATCCAGCCATGACGCTCTCTCAGCTCGCACAGAAGGCCGGAATAGACATCAGTACGGCGCAACGGTTTGCTCACACCTTGCACCAGCTTGGCTATCTGAACAAAAATCCGCAAAACCGTCACTATGAACTTTCGATCAAAGCGTTGGACCTGGCCTATCATTTCATTGGCAGCTCAAAGCTCGTTGATCGAGCCATGCCGATATTGCAGCACCTGAGTAAACAGACCGAAGAAACTGTAAACCTCACGGTCCTTGACGGGCATGAAATCGTGTTTGTGACTCGTTTTCTCAGTCGCCATCTTCTCAACACGGATGTTATCATAGGGTCACGACTGCCTGCTTTCTGTACGGCGCCAGGTAGAGCGATACTTTCCCGGCTTCCGCGTGAACAAGTATCGGAAATACTCGCGGCTTCTGATCTTCGCAGCTTCACCCGCGACACCCCGACCGATCCAGATCGGATCATGGCGATGATTGCCGAGGCCCGTGCTGCCGGTTTTGCTACCGCTTACGAAGAGATCTACCATGCCGATGCGTCAATTGCCGCTCCGATCACGCGTCCGAATGGGGAAGTTATGGGTGCCGTGAGCGTTGCGGTCACACTTGCGCGTTACAAGCGCGAGGATGTCCCGGCGAAATTCGCCAATCTGGTCATCGCTGCAGCCCATTCGATGTCGTTCAGTTAAAGTCTGACCACCATTTGCAATTCGATTGACAAGTAATGAAGCTTGGTTTTAGCATTATAAAATAGCAACTATTGCAATACAATAAATGGGGCACATTCATGAATGGGGGCCAGTTTCTCTCTCTCCGGGCCGGCAAACAGCCAGACCTGACAATTTACTATGACCATCGGCCCATCCCCGCCCATCGTGGCGAGACTGTGATCGCCGCCCTCTTGCGTCAACAACGGCATTTGTCCTTCTCTGAATTCGACGGCGCGCCGAGAGGCGGCTTCTGCTTCATGGGTGCGTGTCAAGATTGCTCGGTCTGGACTGACGATGGAAAGCGCCTGCAGGCGTGCCGAGCGCTCGTTGAAGAGGGGCAAAACTTGATGAGCCGCCCGCCCATGCACGGATTTCCCGCATGAGATCCGAACAGTTTGACGTGCCTCCGGTCATTATCGGAGCTGGTCCCGCAGGACTAGCCGCCGCCAGAACTTTCGTTGAGGCCGGCGTGAAGCCCATTATTCTAGAGGAAACCCGTTTTCCTGGTGGTCAGGGTACGCGCCGGCTCCACCCCGGTCTCGAAGATTTCGGTCATAGGATTTTTGGCCGCAAAGCCTATGAAAAAACGTTGGACCGCCAGCGGGAAGAAGACATGGTTCTCTCACGCTGCAACTACCGTCCCGGCACTATGGCTTGGGCAATCTATAACAACACGGTCTCGACAATTGCTGACCGCCATCAACAGGAGATTCCCTATCATCAGTTGCTGATTGCCATTGGCGCGACAGACAGGACCATGGCGGTCGAGGGCTGGCAACTTGCAGGTGTCTATTCTCTAGGTGGAGCTCAGGTCGCACTTAAGACGCATGGAAGCGCGATCGGGCAAAGTATTATTTTTGCCGGCTCATCGCCACTACTTTACCTTGCCGCGGCTCAGTATGCCCGTCTGGGTTTCCGTAATATTACTATTCTCGACACTACCTCGCAGGCGGCCAAGTATAAAGCGGCATTACTTATGGCGCGTTATTCCCTCAAGACACTGTTGGAAGGGATAAGCCTTATTAGCGAGCTTAGATCCTGCGGCGTCAGAATTATAACTGGCGTCAAGCTCGCCAAATTCGATGGCCATAACCATGTGAATGCCGTTATATATGTCGACCGGCAGGGACAGCTACAACGGCTCGGATGTGACGCAGTCGCCTTTGGTTTCGGCCTTAAGCCGGAAACTCAACTGGCAGAACTTGCCGGGGCAAAAATCGAGTTTGATTCCCATTTCCGGCAGTGGCTTCCAACGATTTCACGCGATGGGCAAGCGCGCGAAGACCTCTGGCTTGCTGGCGATTGTGTGACTATCGGAGGTGCCGAGGCCGCCGCCGCTTCTGGGCGGCTGGCAGCTCTTGCCATGCTGAAACAGCAAGGCAAATTGCCAGATCAAGGCGAATTCAAAAAATTGCAGAATAAGGTAGAACGTCTGCGGAATTTTCAGCGCGCCATGGCTGACGCCTTCCGCTGGCCCTATGAAAATGTTCCGTTATTGACCGATCAAACATATGTTTGCCGTTGCGAAAGAGTGACCGCGGGTGAAATCCGTCAGGCAGTAAGGTCTGAAATCGCTCACACCGAAGTCAACCGGATCAAAGCAATTACGCGGTGCGGCATGGGCAGATGTCAGGGGCGCTATTGTAACCAAACCTTGCAGGAACTAGCCATTTGCGCTTCCGGCAGATCACCTGAGGCAGTGGGCAGATTACGAGCGCAAGCGCCTTTCCGTCCGATACCAATTGAACAGCACGACAATGCTCTCATTGCGGAGCAAAAGAATGGGTAAGAAGTTCCAAGTCATCGTTATCGGCGGTGGGTTGTTCGGAATCTGCACTGCCTATTTTCTTGCGAAAGCTGGACAGGACGTGTTGCTTGTGGAGAAGGGCTTCGTTGGCGCTGCCTCCAGCGGTGCGAATTTCGGAGGGCTGCGTCTGCAAGGACGAGCGCTTGAACAATATCCGCTCTCTTTGCTTGCGCAGGAATATTGGGAGAATTTCGAGAAGGAATTCGACGCCCCCTGTGAATACGAGCGAAAAGGCATGATCTATTTCGCGCATAATTCCAAAAGTCGCGACAAACTCTTTCAGTATGCAAGTAATTCGCGTCAGTGTGGGCTTTCCATCGATATTTGGGAAGGCGATATCCTACGAAAAAACCTGCCCTGGATCAGCGACGATGCACTAGTTGCATCCTATTCCTCCGCCTGTGCCGTCGCCAACCCTCGCCTTGCTACACCAGCCATTGCCCGCGCTTTCCGCAAACTTGGCGGCACAGTGATTGAAAATTGCGAAATTGTGCAAATTAAGAAGACATCAGCAGGCTTTGAACTCGCCAGTGCAGATGGACAGACGTTTTCTGGAGAAATACTGGTAAATGCGGCTGGCGGTTGGGCTGACAGGATTGCAGAGAGTTTCGGTGAAAATGTTCCCTTGTTTCGGGCCGGTCCACCGCAATTTGTAACCGAACCCCTTCCTTACGTTCTGCAGCCTTCGGTCTATAGTATTGATGGGGATTTGATCATCCGTCAGATTTCACGCGGCAATTTTATTTTTGCCGGCTACCCACGTACTCTGTCGAATGAAGACGGCAAACACACTTTTGTGCCTCCTGCCAAAACTCGCAACGGCATGCAGGCAATAAGTAGATATATTCCGGCTTTGAACAATGCAGAAATCATCCGGGTCTGGTCCGGGGTCGAAGCCTACCTGCCGGATATGCTTCCCATTGTCGGCGCATCCGAAACCACACCAGGTTTATTTCACGCCTTTGGTGGCAGCGGCGGCGGTTTCCAGATCGGGCCGGCTGTCGGACTGTGCCTGGCCAATATGATCCTCGGTCGCAAAAACCAGATCTCGATCGAGCCCTATGCCATTTCGAGATTCCGATCGGCGATCAAGGCGAGCGACAAACTGCAATCCGAATTTGACGGGGTCCGCCCAGCTGGCGTGCGCCATAAAGAGGGAAGCAGATCAGTATGAACCGGGACGGGACGGAAGGCGAGCAAAGGGTTTGCGTAATCGGTGGCGGAGTGGTGGGCCTGTTCGCAGCACTCACGCTTCAAGAACAAGGAAAACAGGTCAGCCTGATCGAACGCGGAGAGATTGGCGGCCGACAAGGCGCTTCTTTCGGCAATGGTTGCTGGGTCAATCCCGGCGCGATCATGCCCATGTCCCTTCCCGGCTTGTGGCGTGAAGTACCGGGTTACCTGCTGGATCGCAACGGCCCCTTTACAATTCGCTGGCGGCACCTTCCTCACCTCGCCGAGTGGTTACTGCGTTTCCTCTGGGCCGGGCGCAGCTGGAAAAAGATCGATGAACAGATTGTCCGGCGCCTTCCGCTGCTCGAAAATCCGGTAACGCAATATCGCCTTTGGGCGAAACAGGCTGGGGTCGAACACCTCATCCTTTCCACCGGCACTATGTATATCTATCGGGATCGCGGCGAACTCGAAGCGGATAGCAAGAGCTGGGAGCTGCGTAAAAAGCACAATATCCGAACGCGCCTGATTGAACCGGACGAACTACGCCGCCTCGAGCCCGCGCTGTCATCGAACTATCGCTATGGGATGATGCTTGAGGACGCCGCTACACTGGCTGACCCCTCCGCTTTTTGTCTTGCGCTAGGCGAACTGTTCACGAAACGGGGCGGCAAGCTGGTTCAGGCCGAAGTCACGGGATTTGAAATCGGCCGTAATCGGCTGATGGCCGTGCGCACAGACAAGGAAGCGGTTTCGTGCAATCAGGCGGTGATAGCAGCGGGCGCATGGTCGAAAGCACTGGCCGCCCAGTTGGGAGATCGTATTCCGCTTATTTCAGAACGCGGATATCATATCACAATCAAAAACCCCGGCTTTTCCATCAATCATGGCATGATGCATGCAGAAGGAAAAATGGCCATCACTCCCACAACGGCAGGCCTCAGGCTTGCCGGTCAAGTCGAACTCGCAAGCCTTGATGCAGCGCCGCGCTGGGAGCGAGCACATATCTTACTTGCCTATGCAAAACGTTCTTTCCCATCGCTCGAACGCGAGATCGACCTGAACCGCCATGATGTATGGATTGGCCATCGCCCGTCGACTCCCGACAGTATGCCGGTGATTGATCGCTCCAGCACCTGTCCCGACATCGTCTATGCTTTTGGTCATGGTCATACCGGTCTCTCAATGGCACCGGCCACCGCAAAAATCGTTGGGCAGTTGCTGGGCGGCGACCGATTGGACGCGGCTATGCTGCAGCCCTTTTCCGCGAAGAGATTTTAATGGCAGACAAGCTTCTTTATCTTTCACGTGCAGATGTAGAACGCCTTATGCCTCAAAGAAGCGTCCTTCGGAACGTTATCGCCGAAGCAATACAGGCAACTGCGGCTGGCCAGCTAAAATTTGAACCTAAAGCGACCTTGGCCTATGCAACCGGGCACAGCTTCCAGTCCATGCCCGCATTAGTAAGCGATGGAAGAGGCAACGGATTCGCCACGATCAAGTGGGTTTCAGTCGTACCGGTGTCGCAAAACTCAAACCTCGACAACATCCACTCAATCATCTGCGTCAATGATCTCGCGACAGGTCAACCGCTGGCGATCATGGATGGAAACTATATAACTCTTGTTCGGACCGCAGCACTTTCTGCGCTTGCGGCTCACCGCATGTATCCAGGAAATCCTCTTTCCATCGGCTTCATCGGCTGCGGCCAGCAGGCAAAGGAGCACCTGCTCACATTCTGCGACCTCTACCCCTCCCTGCAGAGCGTCTTCTGTTTCAGCCGCAGCGAACAGTCCGCTCAGAACCTCGCGGCCTTTGCTTCGGAGCATCGTCTGGAAGCACGTGGAATTCAAACGCCCGATGAGATTATAGAAAACTGCAATATAGTTATCAGCACAGTTCCAGCGGCTCCGGGCCTCCAGCCCTTCCTTGATGCACGCCAACTAAGTCCCCACGCCCTAGCTATTATGGTCGATCTGGGGCGCAGCTGGATTCCCGAAAGTTTTACCGCATTCCACGATATTGCAACCGACAGTCTCCATCAGAGCCGACATCCCTACGACAACCAAGGCAATGAGCTGACGTGTATACCGGTAAAAACGGATCTCGAAACCTTGACAAAGCAGCCAGTCATTAGGACGGGCCGAAAAGCTTTTTTCTTCAAGGGTATTGCCTCCGCAGATCTCGCTGTTGCAAAGGCTGTCTACCAACGGGCAGTCGAGTTGAATGCGGGTGTTTTACTACGGCGTTGAGGTTTCGACGTACAGATTTCTGACTTTAAAAAAACAGGAAAGAAAACTCCTGCCCTTTTCAATATATATATTATAGATTTACTGTAAAATGGCAGGCCTGCTGCGGGGAATCAAACACTGATAGCATTCCACAGAGATTGTCTCGCAATCAGGTCGCCGCGCTAGCAGCATCGAGAAGCGTCGAGGCGTGGAGTGTTTTGTCCTGATAAAGGTAAGGCTAAGCAGAAGAAGCTGACGAAGTTTCTCTGTGGCTTCTTCTCGACCCGACGATTATCAGCTGGCTAACTAGACAGCATTCAATTGTTCAGGGCTTAGGCGGAGTGCTGCGGCCCTGCGGTGTCCTTCAAGTTGTTCCGTTGCACTTTGTCGAACGGCTGCTGGTGCTACCGCAGCAACGCTACGTTCTTCAAGCCATTGATGCGTGGCAATTTTTAGGTAGGAGCCGACCCAAAGGCCGCCAGTGTAACGGCTTGCCGCCATTGTTAGGAGGGTGTGGTTGGTACCGCAGCATTTGTCCGAGTAAACAACACTGGCCAGTTCGCCGATGAAAATCGAACCATAGTTGCGCAGCTTTTTCGCCGTTGCCTTCGGATCACGCGTGTGGACTTGAAGATGCTCGGTTGCGATGTAGTCTGAGTAGGGATCATGGTTTCTTCGTCGTCAACCACGGTCACTTCGCCGTAATCCTTCCATGCGGCTCCTGCTACCGCAGCGGTGGATAGGGTTTGAAGCTGCTTCTCGACTTCCTTGATGGTCTCTTCCGCAAGCCACCGGTCCGTCGTAACCAGGCCGACACGTGTGCGGACGTCATGCTCAGCCTGAGCAAGCATGTCGGTTGCTAGCGTCGCTGGATTGGCCGTTTCGTCGGCAACGATGAAAATTTCACTTGGTCCCGCAAGCTGATCAATGCCTACCTGACCAAAAACCTGACGCTTTGCTTCATTCACAAACGCGTTGCCAGGCCCGACAATTTTATCGACAGCTGGAATAGTTTGCGTGCCGTATGCCATGGCAGCGATCGCCTGTGCTCCACCGACGCGGAAGATGCGATCTGCACCAGCCAGATGACAGCCCGCGATCATGGCCGGGTGCGCATTCGGGGGAAGGCAGGCGATGACCTGATCACAACCAGCGACTTTAGCCGGAACGATCGTCATGACGGGAGCTGAGAGAAGAGGATAGCGTCCCCCTGGTACGTAGCAGCCTACGATTTCAATCGGGATAATCCGATGGCCGAGATGCAGACCTGGCAAACTCTCTATTTCCAACGGGAGGATCGTGCCGAAGCTGTGCTTCGGCGAAACGGCGGACATTTGCGATAGCAAACTCGGTGTCTTCACGCGTCTGGGGATCGAGGTCGGCAACGGCTTTGAGCTTTTCTTCCTCAGCGACCTCAAAATGGCTGACATCCGCCTTATCAAAAGCAAGAGAATATTCGCGAACAGCAGCATCGCCTCGTTCTCGGACATTTGCGATGATGTCCTTTACTATCTTTTTCGACCGGTGCCCTGTCGGAGACGGCGTCTCGAATCGGTTCCTTCATCTGGATAAATTTGCCTTTCAGCGCATCGAGACGCGAAGTCATCAAAAACCTCCTGTGTGGATGATCAACCTCAGCATCTTCCAAGCTTGGCTGTTCGACAATTGCTCTCAAACCATCTGTTCATTATAATCACCAAAGCGGATGAAGCCGTGTCGCGCCCTGGTATCGCCAGGGCATTATAATGGCATTGTTTGAGGATAAACACAGGGAACTTGAGAACGATACATGCCTAAATAGGTAGCAAACTTCGTGAGCTTCGCCGTCGTCGGGATTTGGGAGTTCGAGAACTCGCCGCTCGTTCGGGAATATCTCACTCCACAATATCGCTAATAGAACGTGACCGGATGAGCCCGTCGATCGACACTCTTGGTGCCGTACTTGATGCATTGGGAACAACACTGACCGGTTTCTTCTCCGATTTGCAATCTAGCCTGTCGTACTCACCCTTTTATTCGTCGGGAGATTTAGCCGAGATTGGGAAATTCTATACGATTTCCTATCGGGTGATCGGCCTCGATCATCCCAACCGAGAGCTTCTCATGCTGCATGAACGTTATGCACCAGGTGCGGATTCTGGCGAGGAATTCACACACGCAGCACAAAAGGCTGGCATGGTGCTGTCCGGTCTGGTTGAAGTTACGGTCGGAAGCCAGAAGCGAGTGCTAAAACCCGGCGACGGATAGTATTTTGATAGCCGTCTTCCTCATCGGTTTCGAAATCTCTTCGATGGTCAGAGCGAGATTATAAGCGCGGTTACTCCGCCAACTTATTGATCACCTTGCCGTATGCCGATGTGGTGAATATAGTGATCGGATCGGTTAACCCCGCTTTCCAAAGTTTTCAAACGTGCTTTGCTAAGAGCCATCGAGAAAACGAAGGGGAGCGTCCGATGAGCATACTCAAAGTTGCGATTATAACCTCAACAATCCTAATGGCAGGTGCCGTTGGTGCCCAGGCGCGGGATCTGACCGTTGTGTCTTGGGGAGGAAATTTCCAGGATGCACAGCGCAAAATTTTCATTCAACCTTACTCCTCCAAGATCGGCAAGCCGGTTTTGGATGAAAGCTGGGAGGGCGGTTACGGCGTTCTTCAGGCCAAGGTTCCGAACTGGGACGTCGTTGAAGTCGAGGCTGAAGAATTGGCACTAGGATGTGCCGATGGTATCTACGAAAAGATCGACTGGGAAAAGCTTGGTGGGAAGGATGCTTATCTTCCGGCAGCAGTGAGCGACTGCGGCGTTGGCAATATCGTATGGTCGACGGGTCTTTCTTATGACGGAGAAAGGCTCAAAGAAAAGCCAAAGACCTGGCTGATTTCTGGGATACCACGAAATTTCCCGGCAAACGCGGCCTTCGCAAAGGTCCGAAATACGCTCTTGAGTTTGCTCTGATGGCCGATGGCGTTCCTGCTGACCAAGTTTATGAAGTTTTGAGCGGCGAAGGCGGTATTGACCGGGCGTTCAGGAAGCTCGACGAATTGAAGGCAGACATCATCTGGTGGGATGCAGGTGCGCAACCGCTACAGCTCCTCTCATCAGGGCAGGTCGTTATGACTTCCGCTTATAATGGTCGCATCAGTGGCATCAATCGGTCCGAAGACAAGAAGTTCGGATTTGTGTTCCCAGGTAGCGTGTACGCCATCGATAGCTGGGTCATTTTGAAAGATAGCCCGAACAGGGACGCCGGCATGGATTTCATCGCTTACGCTAGCAAGGCAGAGAATCAGGCCAAGCTTCCTGAGTACATTGCATATGGTTTGCCGACACTTGGGGCGACCAAGCTGGTGCCTGAACAATTCCAGAAAGAGCTTCCGACTGCCGATGAAAACATCATAGGGGCCATCGCGCTCAGTGTGGATTTCTGGACCGACAATCTGGAAGAGCTGACGCAGCGTTTCAACGCTTGGCTCGCTCAGTTGGTATCGACCATTTCAGGCTCTTGTGTCCGTTGCCCTGAGAGGCAGCGGAGCAGCCTTGGGGCTTCGGAAAAGGGCTGCCCTAATCAAATCAGCGCAGGTTATGATGAGCGACGCGTTTATCCATTTTGACAAAGTCAGCAAAGCGTTCGGCATGATGACCGTCGTTGATGATCTCGATTTGTCCATTGGCAAGGAAGAATTCGTGAGCATGTTGGGGCCGTCCGGCTCCGGTAAGACAACACTTCTCATGATGCTGGCCGGTTTTGAAAACCCAACCAGTGGCGCAATTTCTGTTGGTGGCAAGCGCGTAGATGTGTTACCGCCCTACAAGCGAAACATGGGAGTTGTGTTCCAGAACTACGCCTTGTTTCCTCACATGACCGTTGCGGACAACGTAGTATTTCCGCTCAAAATGAGGACCTTTTCTAGGAGCGAGATTAGCGAGCGCGTGACGAAAGCCCTCGACATGGTTCAATTGGGCGCTTTCCATGAGTGTCGGCCGATCCAATTATCGGGAGGCCAGCAGCAGCGAGTTGCGCTGGCTCGTGCATTGGTATTCGAGCCGGAAGTCGTTTTGATGGACGAGCCGTTGGGGGGCTGTCGACAAGAAGCTTCGCAAACAAATGCAGCTGGATATCCGTGATATCCATCACCGCTTGGGTCTGACTATCGTCTTCGTCACGCACGATCAGACTGAAGCTTTGACGATGTCGGATCGCATTGCTATCTTTAATCATGGCAAGATCGAGCAGTTTGGCGCCCCCTCAGAAATTTACGATCGTCCGAAGACGCAATTCGTTGCCGAATTTATTGGCGAGATCAACCTTCTGAGTGGCAAAGTCACCTCCTCATTCAACGGTGTCTCGGACGTCATATTGGATGGCGGACAAGCAATCAAAGTGGTGTCTGCCGCCGCTCTCGAGCCTCGAAAGCAAGTCAACGTGTCTGTACGCCCAGAACGTATCGGTCTCGGGCAAACCGGTTCTGCACTAAACCAGCTAAAGGTAAGGATGACGGATATTGTATATCACGGTGATCATCTTCAGGTGCAAGTCGACAGTGTTAATTGCGCCACTCGCTCTCTTCCTGGCATTTTTCTTCGTTGCTCCACTTGCAACGATGATGAAGGCAGCAGTTTCCGATCCCGTTGCGTCAAGGGCATTGCCGCTGTATCTGATGCTTTGCTGGAGTGGGGTAGAGTAACTGTTGTGTCGGCTGCAGCGCAGCGGGCACTTGCCAGCGATATCCGGCATGTCGGCGATGACGAGCTTTTCGGTGACCTCGTACGTCGCCTGAACAGCGCAAAGTCGGGTTTTCGGACCTTGATGACCAAAACACGCAACGCTGTGGTCAAGAACCAGACCGTCATCGATCTGGTGATAAGAGATGGAGCGATCCCGTATACCGGATTGCATCGCAGGGCGCGGTAAGCGCCTCTCTTACCGACAGAAACTTGCTGTCGGCCATTGATCTGCAACGAGATGCCGACGGCAGTATAGTCAATGTGCCTGAAGATAAATCAGCCAATCGGGCCACGCTCATTCGAACGCTGATCATGTCTGGAGTGGTGACGCTATGCTGCATTGCCATCGGACTGCCTTTTGCGATGGTTGACGCATCTACCACGGGACGGAGGCGTCATTCCTCCTCGGCGCCGTACTCCTCCCGCTGTGGACTTCTCAGCTTGTGCGAACAGCAGCCTGGTACATTATTCTTCAGGATAATGGGCTCATCAATACAACGCTTCAAGCCCTTGGTTTGACAGATGGACCCGTACCGCTCATCTTCAACCGACTTGGCGTCGTGATTGCAATGACCCACGTCCTTTTACCCTTCATGGTGCTACCGATCTTCAGCGTTCTCATAGGCATTCCGAAAAACCTGATGCCTGCTGCTGCGTCCTTAGGTGCATCGCCCATTCGAGCGTTTGTGCTGGTATTGCTGCCTCTTAGCCTTCGTGGCGTCGTGTCAGGAGGACTTCTCGTCTTCATGAGTGCGCTTGGCTATTATATTACACCGGCACTGATCGGTGGTGCCAAGGATCAGATGATAAGCTCTGTTATCGCCTATTATGCGACTGGCGCGGCGAATTGGGGCATGGCTGGCTCACTCGGGATCGTGCTTCTGGCTGCAACCATGATCCTCTACGCCTCTACGCCATCTATCATCGCCTGTCTTCTGAGGAAGCGCGCGGATGAGAACGCTCACCATCAGCGAGCCAATATTCGGGTCGATCGTTATCATCTTTCTGATAGCTCCGTTATGTGCAATTCTTCCACTGGCCTTTACAGACAGCATCTTTCTGAACTACCCAATTCCCGACTTTTCGTTCCGGTGGTTTCATGAGTTGTTCACGGCTAAGGCTTGGCGTCGATCAATCTTCAATAGTCTAATCATTGGTAGCGGAACGGCGATCCTTGCGACCATTCTTGGTACGGGTGCTGCCCTCGGTTTGCGAGGGAAGTCGGTATCTCTGTTGTTCAGCTTCTTTCGAACAGTATTTCTGCTTCCGACGGTCGTTCCTGCTGTCATGCTTGGCGTCGGCATGTAGTTGATGTTCGCGCAATATGGCATCGCTAACACCTATGTGGGCGTCATCATTGCTCATACGGTCATTGCAATTCCGTTTGTTGTCGTCAACGTGGCCGCTGCGCTTCAGGGCATTGATCGTCGTTTGGAAAATGCTGCGGTGAGCCTTGGCGCATCGCCTCAGGTGGTTCTGCGGCAGGTAACTTTACCTTTGGCAATGCCAGTCATTGTAACGGGAGCGGCGTTTGCTGTCGCAACCTCGTTGGACGAAGTCGTGCTGACCCTGTTTGTTGCCGGACCTAACCAACGCACAGTTGCCCGCCAGATGTTCTCGACAATTAGAGAGAATATTAGTCCAGCGATCGCTGCTGCTGCGTTCCTGTTCATTGTTGGAACGATTGTAATCGCCTTGCTCATATTGGTCGCTCAGAGGAAGCGACGCGCATATCGCTAAAATGAGGGAGTGACAGAAAGCAAATAGCGATGCGTGAACGTCGGCCTCTATTCGAACAAGGGCGGCAAAATGAGAATATTGGTCGGCGAACTCTGTATTCGATAGTTAGTAGTTTTTGACTGACGCTCAGATGGCTTCGCGAAAGCCAGCGATGGCGATCAAAAAGGTAGGGTCCATGTGTTGGCGATCACTGTTGTTGGTCGAACTCATTCAGCATGAGAATGATAAATACATCGAGGCGTCCAATTTATTAGCATATTCTAATATGAATGGCGGCTTTAGATGATGAGGAGATATTGCTAAAAAAGGACTATTAACCTTCACCGCGCGCGGTTTCGCTGTTGATTATACTTTATTAAAATATAGAAATCAGTAATTTGAAGCAACCGTTGGGGCGACTCAGAGTGAGAAGAATGGGGATGCATCTTCTTCCGCTTCAATCGAGATAAATTGTGAAGCAATTGGGGGCCGTGAAATGATCGCATCTACAACATTGCTGGTGAAGCACCCATACAACGGGGCTGAAAACTCCTGCGTCGCCACTGATACAAATTGGAACCCGCGTCGTATGCTCATCCGTGGCGGACGAGTAAGGAAGTATAAGGGGATCGTTGGTGGCATAGCGCCTTCTGAAACAAGTGGGGTGCTGTCGCTCAAAGGTATAGTGGCTCTTTCAGCGGCAGTGCTCGCATCGTTGTTCGTTTGGTCTTCGCCATCGTCGGCAGGCAACTGCGCCCTCTCGGGTTCTAGAACCTGGAGCTGTTCGGGCGCCTCTTCGGGCAGCGGCAGCGATCCATCGGTGGTTATCTTGTCTCCTATGTCTGTAACGGTTGTCACACAGCCAGGATTTGGATTGTCAACCTCTGTTGAGGCTGTTCGAGTCGAAGCAACCGGCGGGATCAGCATAACGGACGGAAATGCCTCTTCCGTCATGTCCTTTGGTGGACAGGGCATTTTGGCGATCAATGATGGTACTGGTGCCGTAGCAATCACTTCGAATGGCTATATCGCCGGTAGTGAGGGTATTAACGTCATCAATTTTGGCAATGGCTCCACAACAGTCACATCCTCCGGCACGGTGACGGGAACGTCTGGTGATGGTGTGTATGTGTATAATATCGGCGATGCGACGGACCTCATCGTCAGCCAGGAAGGCGGAACAATCACAGGCACGGATAACGGAATTCGTACATCTCATGGGGGCATTGGGGCTACTATAATTAGCGTCGTCGGTGATGTGAGCGGCACAGGGGAAAACGGCATATGGGCGGACAATCGGTCTACCGCGACTGACATTACCATCACACAGACAGCCGCGAGCACGATCACCGGTTATACGCATGGCATTCGCGCTGATAACTGGGGTACCGGTGCTACTTCGATAACCACTGCCGGGATTGTAAACCAGACACAGACGGGCGCGTCTAATAATGATACCTATGGTGTCTACGCGTACAATGCTGCTTCCGCAACGGACATTACCCTTACGCAGACAGGGGGGCTGATCTCCGGCAACTGGTTCGGGATGTATGCCAATAATCAGGGTACTGGTTCGACGACGATCATCAGTTCCGGCGATGTTACAGCAATCGTACGGGCAGGCCTTTATGCTTTTAACGCCAGCACGGCGAAGGATATGGTCGTCCATCAGACATCCGGAACGGTAAAAGGTGGCACCTATGGTGTTTTCGCAGACAACACTGGAACAGGTTCGACCACGGTTACGTTGTCTGGCGATGTGACTGCTTCCGGTGATTATGGTGTCCGTGCAACCAATGGCTCCAATGCCACCGATCTGACTGTAAAACAGACCGCGGGCTCTATTGCTGGCAAAACTGGTATTCTGGCTTGGAATCAGGGTACGGGCGCGACGTTGGTCAGCGTTGCTGGTACAGTAAGCGGTGGTACGGGCGCGGGCATCCAGACGATAGCAGCAAACGGCTCGACCATCGATATTGCAGCTTCAGCAACAGTCAAGGCACCGTCCGGGATCGCCATTCGGGATGGCGGTGTTGCTGGTAATCCAACCGCATCGGACACGGTCGGCGGCAATGTCATTGTTAACAGCGCAGGCACTGTAACCGGCGATGCGATCCTTGGCCTCGGCAACGACACCTTCAATCTGAGTGGTGGAAGCTATACCGGTAATATTTACGGCGATGACAGGGACGATCCTCAAAGCAACGATGGCGCTACCAACCATGAAGGCAACGATGCGTTCAACTGGACGGGCGGCAAGCTGGCCGGTGGTTTCTACGGTCAGGACGGGTCCGACACCGCAACGGTGAGCGCATCGACATATGATGGTTCGCAGGTGCTTGACGGTGGCGATGACACCTCTGTTGCCGATGGTATGATCGATACGCTTACCCTCAAGGGTGTGACTGCGACCACGAATGGCGCCAAGATCACCAATTGGGAAGTCGTCAAGCTGGATCGGGCCGATCTATCGATCGATGACGGCGCATGGCATGTCGGCAAAGCGGGTGAAGGAACGACCGGTGTGTTCCTGAACAATGGTTCTATACTGGACGGCATGGCGTTGCTCGATTTCGACGGCAATATGATGATTGATTCAACCTCCACTTTCGTTGGTACGGGCGACGGAGCCGGCGTTTATTCGTTTAGCGGCGATGTGACCAATGCCGGAACCATCACCACGGTCGATGACGCCGTCGGCGACGTTGTAATTATCGGTGGAAACTACAACGGCAATGGCGGGCAGATGCTGTTCGATGTTGCGCTTGGTGACGACAACTCCAAGACGGATATGATCATC
>Ga0182748_1000485_pt1 | contig 42870 bp, 32 predicted proteins | sample eDN3rd37CKraftOP_FD_128877 | JGI IMG/M metagenome (GOLD analysis project Ga0182748, IMG submission 128877) | Enriched Organic Plus compost microbial communities from Emeryville, California, USA - eDNA 3rd pass 37_C Kraft OP (version 2) (version 2) ... | reverse complement strand
GGGAGCCAAAGGCTCCCGTTCGCGTTCGGCCGATCGCCGGCATGCTCAACCTTTGACAAGAACCGGGCCCGTGCCGCGCGGCGGCTCACCCTCGTTCATGATGCCAAGCCGCTTGGCGACTTCGGTATAGGCTTCGAGCAGTCCGCCGAGATCGCGGCGGAAGCGATCCTTGTCGAGCTTCTCGTTGGACTTGATGTCCCACAGGCGGCAGGAGTCCGGCGAGATCTCGTCGGCCACCACGATCCGCATCATGTCGTTTTCCCAGAGCCGGCCGCATTCCATCTTGAAATCGACCAGACGAATGCCAACGCCGAGGAAAAGCCCGGACAGGAAATCGTTGACGCGAATGGCGAGCGCCATGATGTCGTCGATCTCTTGCGGATTGGCCCAGGCGAAGGCGGTGATGTGCTCCTCCGAGACCATCGGATCGCCGAGCTGATCGTTCTTGTAATAGAACTCGATGATCGAGCGCGGCAGCTGCGTGCCCTCCTCGATACCGAGCCGTGTCGAGAGCGAACCCGCGGCGACATTGCGCACGACGATTTCGAGCGGAATGATTTCCACTTCGCGGATCAACTGCTCGCGCATGTTGAGGCGCCGAATGAAGTGGGTCGGCACGCCGATGTCGTTCAGATTCTGGAAAACATATTCCGAAATCCGGTTGTTCAGCACGCCCTTGCCTTCGATCACTTCATGTTTCTTGGCATTGAAGGCCGTGGCATCGTCCTTGAAATGCTGGATCAAAGTGCCGGGTTCGGGACCCTCGTAAAGAACTTTGGCTTTGCCTTCATAAATGCGGCGGCGGCGGCTCATCGGAATATACCGTGTTTTGTGGAAGTCCATCGAAAGCCGGGGTTCCTGTTGCTATTCTTGAAGTCCGCGGCGGGGCGAACGGCGCGACGCGTCGAACGGAGGTCGCCTGTCCGTCCTCGCAACCTAGCCGATCGACCCGGTAGATACAATCTGCGGGGCGGCCCGCGACCTGCCGCATATAGGCGGCTTGCGCGAATCGCCAATGCCTGCCTTGACGGCCTTACTTGGGTATGCCAGCGACACGGACGTTCCGCCGCGTTTCCGGCGGCATGATCGGCATGCTAACGTCCGATTCCGACCTTTGATGGCCGCCGTCGCCCTTCCCATATATATCGCAAAGAAACAGTCGCCAGCGAGGAGCAAATGACTACGTTCGACAAGCGCGAAGAAGGCTTCGAGAAAAAGTTCGCGCATGATGAGGAATTGAAGTTCAAGGCCACGGCACGTCGCAACAAGCTGCTCGGCCTGTGGGCCGCGGCGGAACTCGGCAAGACCGGGGCTGACGCCGACGCCTATTCCAAGGAAGTCGTGGCGGCCGATTTCGAGGAAGCCGGTGACGGCGACGTGCTCCGCAAGGTTGTGAAGGATCTGGGCGGCAAGGCCACCGAAGCCGAAGTGCGTGCCAAGATGGAAGAGTTTCTCGCCGAGGCGGTGAAGCAGATCCAGGCCGGCAAGTAGCATAGCGAACCACCGTCATGCAGACAGCCCAAAGCCCCGTGTCGCTTGAAGAGACGGCCCGCTGGTATGAGGGCAAGTCGTTCGTGACGGACTGGACGTCGTGGCACTTTCCGAACTGGATGAAGCTGCTCGCGCCCTATCGCGACCGGCCGACGCGCCTGCTCGAGATCGGCTCGTGGGAAGGCCGCTCGGCGCTGTTTTTCCTGAATTACCTGCCACAGATGCAGATGACCTGCGTCGATACCTTTGCGGGTGGTCAGGAACATCAGGAGGCGGCGTCCCGCAGCCCGGAAGACGCGGAGCTGCTGCGCTCGGTCGAGCGCCGGTTCGATGCCAATACCGGTGCCTTTTCAGGCCGCATCGAAAAGATCAAGGCAAGTTCGGTGGATGCCCTGATCGCGCTCGGCGTCGCAGAGCGAAGGTTCGACATCGCCTATATCGATGGCGGCCATCGCGCCCGTGAGGTCTATGCCGACAGCGTTCTGACCTGGCCCTTGATGGAGTCGGGCGGCCTCGTGATCTTCGACGATTATCTCTGGGAAGAGATGCCCGATCCCATGGACAATCCGAAGCCCGGGGTCGACGCCTTCCTCAAGTCGATCGAAGGCCAGTTCCGGATGACGCATAACGACTACCAAGTAGCCATCGCGAAAATCTAGAGCGCAGTCCCGATCATGGCCAACGCCGCCTTCTCGCTCGCCCGCCGTCTGCGCGCCGGAGAAACCGTTTACTCGGCGTGGTGCAGTCTCCCGGAGCCGCTGGTTTGCGAAGCCATTGCGCGCGAGGGTTTCGGCGCGGTCGTGATCGATATGCAGCACGGAATGTGGGACGAACCGTCGGCCCTTCAGGCGGTTTCGTATGTACATCTCGCCGGCGCCGCTCCGATCGTCCGGGTGCCGCTGTGGCACAATTCGCTGGTCAGCCGCATGCTCGATTGGGGCGCCGAAGGTATCATCGCGCCGATGATCAATGGCGAGGCCGAAGCTCGCGCCTTCGTGCAGGCCGCGAAATATCCACCGGTCGGAGAGCGCTCGGTCGGCGCGCACCGCGCCGCGATGGTCGCTGGCGTCTCCGATCAGAAATTGTATATCGCCGAGGCCAACACGACGACCCTCACCTTCGCGATGATCGAAACGCAGGCCGCGCTCGATAGCCTCGATCGCATTGCCGCCATGCCGGGGATCGACGTGCTCTTTGTCGGCCCGGGCGATCTGTCTCTCAGCTTGTCGAATGGCGCGACGCTCGATCCGCATTCGGCTGCGGTCGAGGGCGGGCTCGAAAAGGTGCTCGCCGCCTGTGCCCGCCACGGCAAGATACCGGGATTGTTCTGCCGCGACGCCGAGCGCGCGACGGAGAAGGCCCGTTCGGGTTTCAGATTTCTGACCGTCGGCAGCGATCTGACATTTCTGCGTGCGGGAACCGCGGCGCAGCTCAAGGCGCTTTGATCGTCAGCTGGTGGTGGCCGCGAGAATTGTCTCGCACACCGCATTGACGTCCTTGCCGATCTCCGCCGCGCTCACCTGCACGATCCGATAATTGCGCTCGCCCATCCAGGCGAGTTTGTGTTTCCGCGCGTCGGCCGCCTTCCCGTCCTCACTGTCGGGCGTCACATCGATCACGAGCCGCAGCGGAAAGGATACGAAATCCGCGACATGAGGGCCGATCGGCGTCTGTCGCTTGAACCCGAGCGTGGCAAAGCGCCGATCCGCGGTGATCGCCGCCCATAACGCGCGCTCGGCGTCGGTCGGATTCCTGCGCAACAGCCGCGCCAGCCCGCGCACCGGCGAGTCCGCGCGCACCACCTCCGCCTTGCCGTGTTGCGCCAGCAGGCCGCGGAGCATCTCGGCTTCGGGGCCGTCCAGCAAACCGCCGCGCGCCGGGCCTTTTCGTCCTTCGACCAGCGCCATGACGATGCCGTGCAGGGTGCGGATGTCCTGCTGGGTCGGCTGCATTCGGGTGAAGATATTGCGCATGTTGACGGTCATCGTGCCGCGCTTCTCGTGCGGCCGGAAATATTCGATGCGCTCGAGCTCGCGTTCGAGATCGCCGAAGAATGCAAGCAATTGCTCCTTGGGAGCCGGCGGCGACTTGTCCGGCGCCGAAAACGGAAGCGCCCCTTGCGTCTTCAGCTTGAACCATTCGTAGCCGAGGATCACGACCGCCTGCGCGAGGTTCAGCGAGGCAAAGGCCGGATTGACCGGAAGCGTCACGATCGCATCGGCGAGCCCGACCTCATCGTTCTCCAGCCCGTTGCGCTCGCGTCCGAACACCAAGGCGGCCCGCTGCCCCGAAGCAACGCGCTCTGCGGAGAGCCGCGCGGTCTCGTCCGCGCCGATCACGGGCTTCGCCTGATCGTGGCCGCGCGCCGTGGCGGCGACCACGAAGTGACAATCGGCAATCGCGTCAGCAAGGCTGCCGTACAGCCGCGCCTGATCCAGCACGCGGTCGGCGCCCGAGGCCATGATGACGGCTTCGCGGCTCGGCCAGCCACAGCGCGGATTGACGAGCCGCAATTCCGACAGCCCGAAATTCGCCATCGCACGCGCGGCCGCGCCGATATTCTCGCCGAGTTGCGGCTCGACGAGAATGACGCAGGGCGCGGGCTCGGCCACCCATTTTCTGGTCTTGTCAGTTCCGGCGCCCGGCATTTTCGTGTTCTCCGGGCCTCCTCATAGCGGTGGAAGGCACGATGCGAAAGCATGCGATGATTTCGGCCGATTCGGCCGGACGGACGCGGGAGACGCGCATTTCATGAAAATCCTGATCGCAACCCCGGCCTATGGCGGCCAGGTGACCACCACCTATTGCGATACGCTGATCTGGCTGCTCGATCATTTCCGCGATAAGCACCCCGCCATTCGCTTCCATCACAAGTTTCTCTCGCTGTCGGTCCTGTCCTTCGCGCGCAATGTCTATGCAAGCCTCGTGATGCAGGACGAGAGCTTCACGCATCTGCTCTTCGTCGATGCCGACATGGGATTTCGGCCGTCGCTGATCGAGCGCATGATCGCCGCGCAGAAGCCGGTGGTCGGCGTCATGGCGCCGCTGCGCAAGTTCGATTACGCCAAGTTCTATGCGCTGCGCGATCGCATTGCGGACCCGACCGTCGCGCGCCTTGTCGCGCAGGATTATGCCAATGCCGGTGCGATCGACTTCGCCCAGTCGGGGAACGCGCCGGCCGACCGTCACACCTCGGCAGACCTCGTAACGGAAGGTCCTTGTCTGCGGGTCCGCAATGCCGCCACGAACGTGATGCTGATCAGGCGCGAGGTCTTCGACCAGATCAAGCAGCGCTATCCCGAATTGTGGTGCGAGCGCATCGAGAACACCTACGCCAATTTCGGTCTCACCAAGGGCGTTCTGCAGTGTTTCGAATCGATGCCGAACGAACACGGGCTCTATGGCGGAGAGGATACCGCATTCTGCCGCCGCTGGGTGGAAGGCTGCGGCGGCGAAATCTGGTCGGTGATCACCGAAACCATCGTCCATGTCGGTTCGGAGCGGTATGTCGGCAATTACCTGACGAAACTGCGCCACGGGCAGATCTGACCCTGCCGATCCCCGACATCGCTGATCCTGGAAGCCCCCCGGCCCGGAGTCCGGGCGGTTGTCCCCCGCATCAATTCCCGGTAAAGGATCGCGCCCTCCGAAAATCGTCGATCTCCAGATGTCCCAGCTCATTCTTGGCGTTCATTCCGGCTCGCATGACGCCGCCGCGGCCGTTTTCGACGGTTATGAGCTGAAGGCGGCGGTGTCGCTGGAGCGGCTCACGCGCCACAAGGGCGATGGCGCCTATCCGGATCTCGCGATCGATGAGGTGCTCTCGATCGCCGGCGTCACCCGCAAGGATGTCGACGTCGTGTGCCACAGCCGCACCCTGATGCCGACGAAGTATTTCCGCCACCTGTCCGGCTTCGACTGGCTGAAGGAGCAATACCGCACGCATCTGCGCGGCAAGACGCGGCGGCAGATGATGCCGGAACTCTATCGGCACGGAACCGCGGACGTCGATCGCTTCTACGACACGGCTGCGCTGTTGCGCGACAAGGGCTTCCGCGACGGCACACGGTCCTTCTTCTACAATCATCACGAGGCGCATGCGCTGCCGGCCTTGTTCTACAGTCCGGGCTGGGACGACGCGCTGCTCGTCACCGCCGATGGCGGCGGCGACAACGTGCATTACAGTCACCGCCATTTTGCGAACGGCGTGTTGACCGACATCTATGGCGGCGAGGACACGATTCTGACCCGGCCGGTCGAGGATTCGCTCGGCAAGATGTATGGCGCGGCGACCAAGGCGCTCGGCTTCCGGCGCGTGCGCCACGAGGGCAAGGTCACGGGCCTGTCGGCGATGGGTAAGCCGGTGCGCGCGGCGGAGCTTGCGGCCAAGTTCTCGGTCGATGCCAATGGCCGCGTGCATTCGACGCTGGCGAGCGATCGCGAAATCTTCTCCTTCATGCAACAGCTGCTGAAGGGTCTCAGCAAGGAAGACTATTCGGCGAGCGTGCAGCAGGTCCTCGAAGACACCATGCTCGCGTCGTTCGAGCGGCTGCTCGCGAAATATCCGGCAAAGCATGTCGGGGTGTCGGGCGGTGTGTTTGCGAACGTGAAGCTGAACCGCCTCATCGCCGAAAAATTCGGACTGGAAGAAGTCTTCATCTTCCCGGCGATGGGTGATGACGGGCTTCCGGTTGGCGGCGCCCTCGCCTTCCTGCTGCGCCGCGACGGCCTCGCCACATGGCTGAAGAACCGCCGCGATCTCGGCCCGGTCTATCTCGGCCGCGATTACACCGATACGGTCGATGCAGCCCTCGCCGCGATCCCGAATGTGAAACGGACCGAGGAAGCGCCGGTCGCCGGCAGCGTTCAGCGCCTCGTGGCCGGGCAGCTCGGCGCGATCTACACCGGACGGATGGAATTTGGACCACGAGCGCTGGGCAACCGCACCATTCTCGCCAATCCCTCACGGCGGGAGACCCACGACCTCCTCAACGAGCGGCTGTCGCGCTCCGAATTCATGCCGTTCGCGCCGGTGGCGACCGCCGAGCGCGCCGGGGACGTCTTCGACATCACGAAAGTCAACGCCCGCGCCTGCCGCTACATGACCATCGCGACCGACGTGCGGCCCGACTGGCGCCGGCGCATCGCCGCGGTGGTCCATGTCGACCAGTCGGCGCGGCCGCAGGTGATCGAGCGCGCCGACAATCCGCTCTACCACGACATCCTCACCGCGTTCGAAGGCGCCACCGGGCTGGCGGCCCTCGTCAACACCTCGTTCAACGTCCACGAAGAGCCGATCGTGAATACGCCGTCCGAGTGCGCGCGCGCGCTGACCGACGGCCGGATCGATTTCGTGGTCACGGACCGCGCGCTTTACGTGCGCGGCTGACCGCCTGGCTAGGCCCCGGGGGCGGTCCGCTCGCGAGGCTTTGACCGGCCGGGGACGGGTGCTATAGGGCGCGCGCTGAGAGACAGGCGACCAGGGGTCAAGGCATGAAAAATCTCGAAATTATGTGGACGAAAGTCGATGAAGCCCCGGCGCTTGCGACCTATTCGCTCCTGCCGATCGTCGAGGCCTTCGTCGGCGCGGCGGGCGTGTCGGTGAAGCTGAAGGACATTTCCCTCGCCGGCCGCATCATCGCCGCCTTCCCCGAACGGCTGAAGCCCGAGCAGCGGATCAACGACGAACTGACCGAGCTCGGCAATCTGACGTTGAAGCCGGAAGCCAACATCATGAAGCTTCCGAACATCTCGGCATCGATCCCCCAGCTGAAGGCCGCGATCAAGGAGCTGCAGGACAAGGGCTACGACGTTCCGGACTATCCGGAAAATCCGGCGACGGACGCCGAGAAAGAGATCCGGGCGCGCTACGCAAGGATATTCGGCAGCGTCGTCAACCCGGTGCTGCGCGAGGGCAATTCCGATCGCCGTGCCGCCGCCGCGGTCAAGAACTACGCCCGCAAGAACCCGCACAAGATGGGCGCCTGGACCAAGGATTCGAAGTCGCACGTCGCCCACATGTCGAGCGGCGACTATTACGGTTCGGAAATCGCGACCACGGTCGACAAGGCGACCAACGTGCGCATCGAATTCGTCGGCAAGGACGGCGCCGTCACGGTGCTGAAGGCAAAGACCGCGCTCGATGACGGCGAGATCATCGACGCCGCGGTCATGAGCGCCGCGGCGCTGCGCAAATTCTTCGACGAGCAGATCGAGGACGCCAGGAAGCAGGGCGTGCTGTTCTCGCTGCACGTCAAGGCGACGATGATGAAGATCTCCGATCCCATCATCTTCGGCCACGCCGTTTCGTCGTTCTTCTCCGACGTGATCGAGAAGCATGCCGCGACGCTGAAGAAGCTCGGTGTCAATCTCAACAACGGCTTCGGCGATCTGCTGGCGAAGATCGAGACCCTGCCGGAGTCCGAGAAAAAGGCGATCAAGGACGATATCGCGGCCGAATACGCAAAACGGCCGGCCCTTGCCATGGTCAATTCCGACAAGGGCATCACTGGCCTGCACGTTCCCAGCGACTTCATCATCGACGCCACGATGCCGGCGATGATCCGCGAAGGCGGCAAGATGTGGGGCCCCGACGGCAAGCTGCACGACACCAAGGCGGTGATTCCGGACCGCTCCTATTCGCGGCTGTATCAGGCGGTGATCGACGACTGCAAGGCAAACGGCGCGTTCGACCCCAAGACCATGGGCTCGGTGCCGAATGTCGGCCTGATGGCGCAGAAGGCCGAGGAATACGGCTCGCACGACAAGACCTTCGAGATTTCGGGGAGCGGCACCGTCCGCGTCGTCACCGACGACGGCAAGGTGCTGCTGGAGCGCCCGGTCGAGGCCGGCGACATCTTCCGCATGTGCGAGCTCAAGGACGCCGCGGTGCGTGACTGGGTGAAGCTTGGCGTGCGGCGCGCGCGTCTTACCAACACGCCCGCCGTGTTCTGGCTCGACAAGAACCGCGCCCACGACGCCGAGCTGATCAAGAAGGTCGAGACCTATCTGAAGGACCACGACACCAGCGGGCTCGATATCCGCATCATGGCTCCGGTCGACGCGATGAAGTTCTCGCTCGAGCGGATCCGCAAGGGCCAGGACACGATTTCCGTCACCGGCAACATTCTGCGCGACTACCTGACGGACCTGTTCCCGATCATGGAGCTCGGCACCTCGGCCAAGATGCTCTCGATCGTCCCCCTGCTCGCGGGCGGCGGCATGTTCGAGACCGGAGCCGGCGGCTCTGCGCCAAAGCACGTGGAGCAGTTCCAGAAGGAAGGCTACCTGCGCTGGGATTCGCTCGGCGAATTCCTCGCGCTCGGCGCCTCGCTCGAGCATCTGGCGCAGACCTACAAGAACGACAAGGCGCAGGTTCTCGCCGAGACGCTCGACACCGCGATCGGCAAGATCCTCGACAACAACCGTTCGCCTGCCCGCAAGGTCGGCGAAATCGACAATCGCGGCAGCCATTTCTACCTTGCGCTCTACTGGGCGCAGGCGCTGGCCGCGCAAACCAAGGACAAGGAGCTGGCCGCCCGCTTCAAGCCGCTGGCCGAGACGCTCGAAAAGAACGAGGCCAAGATCAACGCCGAACTGATCGCCGCGCAGGGCAAGCCGGTCGATACCGGCGGCTATTACCTGCCCGACCCGAAGAAGACATCGGCGGCGATGCGGCCAAGTCCCACGCTGAACGCCGCGCTCGCGGCGCTCTGAAACTGAGCAACGCCTCCCGCGCGTCCGCCCATGCGGGCGCGCGGCGGCGGGCAAGCCGTCTCGGGAATGCGACTTTAGTCCACGCGCTGGCACAGCTTCCGCGTGCCGGGAGTCATGCTATAGGAGCCGCCCTGGATGCGAGCGTGGCGCCTGCCGTGAGCGCCCGCGCGTCCGGTCTCATGCGACGGCCGCATCGATGCGGGCTCAAGAGGTGACCCCCGGACATGGCGAAGATCAAGGTACACAATCCCGTCGTCGAAATGGACGGCGATGAGATGACCCGCATTATCTGGCAGCTCATCAAGGACAAGCTGATCCATCCTTATCTGGATATCGACCTCCTCTATTACGATCTCAGCATCCAGAAGCGCGACGAGACCAACGACCAGATCACCATCGATGCCGCCAACAAGACCAAGGAGGTCGGCGTCGCCGTAAAATGCGCGACCATCACGCCGGACGAAGGCCGCGTGAAGGAATTCGGCCTGAAGGAGATGTGGCGCTCGCCGAACGGCACGATCCGCAACATCCTCGGCGGCACGATCTTCCGCGAGCCGATCATCTGCCGTAACGTTCCGCGCCTCGTGCCCGGCTGGACGCAGCCGATCGTGATCGGCCGCCACGCCTTCGGCGATCAATATCGGGCCACCGATTTCAAGTTTCCCGGCAAGGGAACGCTGACCATCAAATTCACCGGCGACGACGGTCAGGTGATCGAAAAGGAAGTCTTCAAGGCGCCCGGCTCGGGCGTCACGATGGCGATGTACAATCTTGACGATTCCATCCGCGACTTCGCCTACGCGTCCTTCAATTACGGCCTGTCACGCAACTTCTCGGTCTATCTGTCGACCAAGAACACCATCCTGAAGCAATATGACGGCCGCTTCATGGAGCTGTTCCAGGAGATTTTCGACAAGGATTTCAAGGCCGAGTTCGACAAGCGCAATCTCGTCTATCAGCACCGGCTGATCGACGACATGGTTGCCTCGGCGCTGAAATGGTCGGGCGGCTATGTCTGGGCCTGCAAGAACTATGACGGCGACGTGCAGTCCGACACCGTGGCGCAGGGCTTCGGCTCGCTCGGGCTGATGACCTCGGTGCTGATGACACCGGACGGCAAGATCGTGGAATCCGAAGCCGCCCATGGCACGGTGACCCGCCACTATCGCGAGCATCAGAAGGGCAACGAGACCTCGACCAACTCGATCGCCTCGATCTTCGCCTGGACCCGCGGCCTTGCGCACCGCGCCAAGCTCGACAACAACGCCGAGCTCGCGACATTCGCACAAACGCTGGAAAAGGTCTGCGTCGCCACGGTCGAATCCGGCTTCATGACGAAGGATCTCGCGCTTCTGGTCGGGCCGGACCAGAAGTGGCTTTCGACCACGGGCTTCCTCGACAAGATCGACGAGAACCTGAAAAAGGCGATGGCCTGAGGTTCAACCGGATCGAAGCGGCGTTGTCCTCACTGGATCGCCCGCTTTCGCGGGCGCTGACAGCGAACGGCTGCCCCTGCGAAATCGGAATGTGCGTCAGGCCGAAGGATCGCTGACCTTCGCCGTCTTTGCGGCAACCTTCTCCGCCTTGCGCGCCTTTTTTGCCGCGCGCCGCACCGCCACGACTTCGAGATTGCGAACTTCGGCGATGCGCCGATCGGCCACGTCGTCGGGGAAGTCGAGATTTTCCAGAAGGCGCCCGGCGAGCTGCAGGCTCGCCTCCACCGCTTCCGGGATCGCGTCGGTCGCGCCGAGTTCGGTCAGGCGCGTCGCATGCTGGGCATCCCGTGCGCGTGCCAGGACCACGGCGCGAGGCCGCAACTTGACGATCTCCATCACCATCCGCTCGGTCGCCTCCGCGCTGCCGAGCGTGACGATGAACGCGCGCGCCCTCTTGTAGCCGGCGTGGTGCAAGATCTCGTGGCGGCTGGCATCACCGAAATAGACCGGGCGATTCTTCTCACGCTGCTCCGTCACCAAAGCGCCGTTGGTATCGAACGCGATCCACGGCACGTTCTCGCTGTCGAGCACTTTCGCGATTGTCTGGCCGACCCGTCCGAAACCGCCGATCACCACATGATCGCGCAGCCCGGTCATCGCCGCGTCGGGCGAGTGCTGCGCTTCCTGATCCGCCGTCTCCAGGCGCTCGCCAAGGCGGCGCGCGATCGCGGCCAGGAGCGGCGTGATCATCATGCTGAGGCCGGCGACCGCGATCGCAGAGGTCGCGATTTCAACGTCAAGGAGCCCCTTGGCGGTCGAAAGGCCGATGACGATGAACGCGAATTCGCCGCCTTGCGCGAGCAGCAGCGCAATCTCGGCGGCGACGGGACGCGCGACCCGGAACAGGCGTGCAGCCAGGTAGAGAGCCGCCGCCTTGACGACGATCAGACCGATGAGTGCGAGCAGAATCCAGCCGATATGGGCCCACACCACCTGGAGATCGATCGCCATGCCGACCGACACAAAGAAGATGCCGAGCAACAGCCCCTTGAACGGATCGAGATCAACCTCGATCTGGTGACGATATTCGCTGTCCGAGAGCAGCAATCCCGCGAGGAATGCGCCGAGCGCGACAGAGAGGCCCGAGGCGCCGGTCGCTGCCGAAATGCCGACCACAATGGTCAGCGTGATCGCCATGATCAATTCGCGACTGCCGGTGCGCGCCGCCGAACGCATCAGCGGCGTCACGATGTAGCGCCCAATCACCATGATGAGCGCAACCGCCGCGAAAGCCTGCGCAAAGGGCAGGAGGAGATGGACCAGCGATTTGTCGCCGGCGCTGCGCGCTTCGAGAATGCCGACGGTGAACAGCACCGGGACGACGCACAGATCCTGGAACAGCAGCACCGACAGCGCGACGCGCCCGACCGGGCTCGCCGCGCGATGCTGGTCGATCAGAAGCTGCATCACGATCGCCGTCGACGACAGCGCGAAGCACATGCCAAGGATCAGGCCGGCCGGGGGCGTGATGCCGCTGAACCGGATCGCCGTGCCAATGACGAATATGCAGACGCCGACCTGTACGAGGCCGACGCCCAGCACGTAGCGCCGCAATTGCCACAGGCGGGGGATCGACAATTCCATCCCGAGCAAAAACAGCAGGAACACGACGCCGAGTTCGGCGAGCGGCTCCGCCGCCTTCGGGTCTTCCAGCGTGATGTAACTGAGGATCGGGTAATAGTCGTCGAGATAGCCGATGCCGTACGGCCCGAGCACGAGGCCGACAAGGAGGAAACCGAGGACCGTCCCGAGATAGCGGTGCAGCAGGGGGACGACGATCCCCGCGGCCACAAGAAAGATCAGGACGCCTTTCAGGTGTTCCGCATGCAGCACAGTCGTCGATCCCTGCTCTTCTCCCTCCCCCCTCCGCGGAAGGAGACTCACTCGTCAGATGCAGCGAACACGATGCTGCAAAGCGGATCGGTTCGGCAAGAATCTGCCTATCGAAACGAGAGGCCCCCGTCACCCCGTCGTTGAGGGAGATGGTGACGCGCCTTGCGTGCCCTCAGGCCGCGCCGAGCGCGGTCTCGATGGCGCGCAGCGCCGCATCGGCCTTGGACCCGTCGGGCCCGCCGGCCTGCGCCATGTCCGGCTTGCCGCCGCCGCCCTTGCCGCCCAGCGCCTCGGACGCCTTGCGCACGAGATCGATGGCGGAGAATCGCGACACCAGATCGGGCGTGACGCCGACCACGATGCTGCCCTTGCCGTCCTCGCTGGTGGCGACGAGCGCGACGACACCGGACCCGACCTGCTTCTTGCCCTCGTCGGCGAGCCCCTTCAGGTCCTTGATATCGATGCCGCTCACGGCACGCGCGAGCAGCTTCACGTCGCCGACGGTCTTGATGCCGTCCTCGCCGTTGGTCTTGCCGCCGCCCATGGCGAGCTTCTTGCGTGCCTCGGCAAGGTCGCGTTCGAGCTTCTTGCGTTCGTCGAGAAGCTGGGTCACGCGCGCCGGCATGTCCCCAACCGAAACCCGGAGCAGGTCGGCCGCGACCGCCTGCGCCGCCTGGACCGTGGCATTCGCGGCCTTGCGGGCGGCGCGTCCGGTCAGCGCTTCCAGACGCCGCACGCCGGCGGCAACGCCCTGATCCGACACCACGGAAATCAGGCCGATATCTCCGGTCCGTTGCACATGGGTGCCGCCACAGAGTTCGACCGACCAGCCGAGCGCATTCCCGCCGGGTCCGGGATCGCCCATGGCCACGACGCGAACCTCGTCGCCGTATTTTTCGCCGAACAGCGCGCGGGCCCCGGAGGCGCGCGCATCGTCGATCGCCATCAGGCGCGTGGTGACGGGGGAATTCTGGATCACGAAGTCATTGGCGAGGTCTTCGACTTTCTCGATTTCCTCGGCGGTCATCGGCTTTGGATGCGAGAAGTCGAAACGCAGCCGCTCGGGGGCGACGAGCGAGCCCTTCTGCGCGACGTGATCGCCGAGCACCTGGCGCAGCGCCTCGTGCAAGAGATGGGTTGCGGAATGGTTGGCGCGGATGGCGGAGCGGCGATCGTGATCGACCACGAGCTGCAGCGCCTGGCCGGGCTCCAAGGCGCCCTCCTCCACGACGCCGAGATGCACGAACAGATCGCCCGCCTTTTTCTGCGTATCGGTCACGCGGAACGTCACGCCGTCGCCGGTGATGGTGCCGGTGTCGCCGACCTGGCCGCCGGACTCGCCGTAGAACGGCGTCTGGTTGACGATGACAATGCCGGTGTCGCCCTTTCTCAGTTCAGCGACCTCTTTGCCGTCATTGAGGAGCGCCAGCACCACGCCCTCGGCGCGTTCGGTCTCGTAGCCGAGGAATTCCGTCGCGCCGATCTTTTCGCGCAGACCGAAGAACACGGTTTCGGCCGCCGCATCGCCCGAGCCTTTCCAGGACTCGCGCGCCTTGGCCTTCTGCTGCTCCATCGCCGCGTTGAAGCCCTCGAGATCGACCGCGATGCCGCGCGGCCGCAGCGCATCCTGCGTCAGATCGAGCGGGAAGCCGTAGGTGTCGTAGAGCGTGAAGGCGATATCGCCTTTGAGCGCATCGCCCTGCTTCAGGGTCTTCGCTTCGTCCTCGAGGATCGCAAGCCCGCGCTCCAGCGTCCGGCGAAAACGGCTCTCCTCGAGCTTCAGCGTTTCGGTGATCAGCGGCTCGGCGCGATGCAGCTCCGGATAAGCCTGGCCCATCTCCCGGACCAGCACGGGAACGAGCTTCCAGATCAGCGGCTCCCGCGCGCCGAGCAATTCGGCATGGCGCATCGCGCGGCGCATGATCCGGCGCAGCACATAGCCGCGCCCTTCGTTCGAGGGCAACACGCCGTCCGCGATCAGAAACGACGAGGCGCGCAGGTGATCCGCGATCACCCGATGCGACGCTTTTTGCGGGCCGTCGGGCGAGACCTTCGTCAGCTCGGCAATCGCCTGGATGATCGCCCGGAACAGGTCAATGTTGTAATTGTCGTGCGTACCCTGCAGGACGGCGGCAATGCGCTCGAGCCCCATCCCGGTATCGATCGAGGGCTTCGGCAGTTCGACCCGCGTGCCGTCCGGCAGCTGCTCGTACTGCATGAAGACGAGATTCCAGATCTCGATGAAGCGGTCGCCATCGGCATCCGCGCTGCCGGGAGGGCCGCCAGGAATCTTGTCGCCGTGGTCATAGAAGATTTCGGAGCAGGGACCGCAGGGCCCGGTATCGCCCATCGCCCAGAAATTGTCCGATCCGGCGATGCGAACGATTCGGCTTTCGGGCAGCCCGGCAATCTTCTTCCAGAGATCGAAGGCGACGTCGTCATCGACATAGACGGTCGCGGTCAGCTTGTCCTTGGGCAGGCCGAATTCCTTCGTGACAAGGTTCCAGGCCAGCTCGATCGCGCGCTCCTTGAAATAGTCGCCGAACGAGAAATTGCCGAGCATCTCGAAGAAGGTGTGGTGGCGCGCGGTATAGCCGACATTGTCGAGGTCGTTGTGCTTGCCGCCGGCGCGCACGCATTTCTGCGCGGTGACGGCGCGCTGGTAGGGGCGCTTTTCCAGGCCGGTGAATACATTCTTAAACTGCACCATGCCGGCATTGGTGAACATCAGGGTCGGGTCGTTGCGCGGCACGAGCGGTGACGAGGCCACCTTCTCGTGGCCATTGCGCGCGAAATAGTCGAGGAATTCAGCCCGGATCTCGTTGACGCCGCTCATGAAAGTCTTGCCGCCACGGCAGCCTGAACGGCCGCGGCTCCTGTCTGCCCCGGGATCGAAGGCCCGGATTGGATTGATATGTCGGGGGGATATGTAGCGATGCGGCCCCGCCAAGTCCAGAAAACCGGGACTTCTCGAACGCATGCGCTCCCGCGTGGCCGGCGCGCCCTGAACGGCGCGTCCAGAGCAAACTGGCGGGAACACAGGCGATGGCACCCGAGATTGTCTGGAATGCAGCGACCGGCTCGGAGGAGCTCTCCGCGCGCGGATCAGTCGGGCGGGCGATCAGGCTCGCGCGGGCCGTGCAATCACGCTGGCGCTCAGGCTCGAGAGGATTGTGCAATCAGGGAGGCACGAAACCGCCGGGGAGCGAACCGGAGGCAACGGTCCCCTCACCCGGCCCCGCGCGGCGACGCGGTTCGTTTCGCAATCAGCGATGGACCATCAGGCCAGGCACTCGACCCCGCGATTCGCGACGGCCCCCGGATGCAATCGAAGCACCTCGGAAGGTCGTCGGATACATGCGGAGCGTGCACCCGACGCCTCGATCTCAATCCTCGGCCTCGGCTTCAGACTCATCCTCGTCTTCGCCGACGAGAATCTTCTCGCCGATCAGCCCGGAATTCTGCCGGACCGCAGCCTCGATGGCTGCCGCGACATCCGGATTGTTGCGCAGGAAGGTCTTGGCATTCTCGCGCCCCTGGCCGATGCGCTGGCTGTCGTAGGAGAACCAGGCGCCGGATTTCTCGACGACACCGGCCTTGACGCCGAGATCGATCAGCTCGCCGACCTTGGAAACGCCCTCGCCATACATGATGTCGAACTCGACCTGCTTGAAGGGCGGCGCGAGCTTGTTCTTGACGACCTTTACGCGGGTCTGGTTGCCGACCACCTCGTCGCGGTCCTTGATCGCGCCGATGCGGCGGATATCGAGCCGGACCGAAGCATAGAATTTCAGGGCGTTGCCGCCAGTGGTGGTTTCGGGCGAGCCATACATCACGCCGATCTTCATGCGGATCTGGTTGATGAAGATCACCATGGTCTTTGACTTGTTGATCGAGGCGGTGAGCTTGCGCAGCGCCTGGCTCATCAGCCGCGCCTGCAGGCCGGGCAGCGAATCGCCCATCTCGCCGTCGAGTTCGGCCTTCGGTACGAGCGCGGCGACCGAATCGACCACCACGACATCGACGGCGCCGGAGCGCACGAGCGTATCGGTAATTTCGAGGGCCTGTTCGCCGGCATCGGGCTGCGAGATCAGAAGATCGTCGACATTCACCCCGAGCTTGCGGGCATAGACCGGATCGAGCGCGTGTTCGGCATCGACGAAGGCGCAGATGCCGCCCTTCTTCTGCGCCTCTGCGATGGTGTGCAAGGCGAGCGTGGTCTTGCCGGACGATTCAGGCCCGTAGATTTCCACGATGCGCCCGCGCGGCAGACCGCCGACGCCGAGCGCGATGTCGAGGCCGAGCGAGCCGGTCGACACCGTTTCGATTTCGAGCTCGGCCTTGGTTTTGCCGAGCCGCATGATCGAGCCCTTGCCGAAGGCGCGCTCGATCTGCGAGAGCGCGGCATCCAGAGCTTTCGACTTATCCATGGAGGAACCTTCAACCAAACGCAGGGCGGCCTGGGCCATTGTCGCTCCTTATGACTGAGGATTCGGGCGGCGGGAATGCGTTGATGGGTTCCGCCACCCGTCCGGGCTTCAGACGAGATCAATCGAACTGAAAACCAGTGTACATGGTTTGTTCTGTGTTCGCAATATGTTCTTTTCGGAGCGGGGGTACTGGCCTGTTTTGACCCCGAGTGGCCTAGTTTGAAATAATGGGTGGCCCAATTTCGAACCAGAAAAAAACACCTTTAAAGCACTCAACCATTTATCTAATATTTTTATATCGCAACCATGGAGGGGCGAATGATTGTCAGAAGCTTAGTTGTATTTACCTTTTTGCTCAGCTGTTTCAGCTTGCCAGTCTCCGAAACGAACAATCAAAGTTTTCTTCGTGCCGAAGTTCATGACGCTATTTCCGCGCAAGCTCGGGTTAGTAAGAAGCGCGGCGGCGGCATTAAGCCTTTCGCATCATGCTCGGCCTACGGTAACCCGTCGTGCAGCATTGATTGTCCCGTTGGCCAAGCAGCAATCTGCATTCCCGGCGGGGCATTCCCGGCTAGGTGTCGCTGCCAATAGCAAGCGAACTACGATAGAGGCCGCCTCAGTTGGCGGCCTCTTTCGGATCGGGGGGCGCGTAGTCGTCCGGGAACGGCAACAGATAGTTTTGTCCCCACTGGGGATACTCTTTATCAAGCCGGTCCATAAACACCTTCCAGTCCGGCGAATACTTCATCAGCATCAGCACTCCGCTTAAATGCTCGCGAAGTTTTGGGTGCCCGACATCTTCGGTTAGTCGCTGGAAAAGCTTGTTCTTGTAATTCCCGCTGGGCGTCTTCGGAGTCAGGCGTTTCAACTCCTCCCAAACGCCGGGCGCTAGTCGCTTGTAGATGATGTTGTTAGTCCAGTGCCCAATCCGTCACGCCTTCGGCAACCGCATTGCGCACGGCGTCATCACCAAGACCTACAGCGTAACCCACCTTGCCGTAAAAGAGGCCGCGCGCCGCTACTCACCGGCCCAGGTAATCGCGGTAGAGCGCGACGTAGTAAGCGGCATCCCCGCTCAGATCAGCACGTCCCATGTCGAGCGGTCCAACCTCACGCTTCGCATGTCGAGCAAGCGCTTCGCCCGCCTCTCCAATGGCTTCTCAAAAAAGCTGGAGCCGCACTGTGCCGCCGTCAGCCTGTACGTGGCGCACTACAACCTGTGCCGCGTGCACGAAAGCCTGCGTAGCACGCCGGGGATGGCGCTTGGGATCGCGGATCGGGTCTGGACGATTGGGGACCTGTTGGACGCGGCACTGGCGACACAGCCGATTGACCCGGTAGTGACTGCGCCGGATCGGCGGAAGCGGTTTCAGGTAATTGACGGGGGCAAGGACTGAGTATTAACTTTTTGGAACAACTCCCCATATAGCCTGTTTGAACCGGCGTGGCGTTGGTACAACTAACGCTTGACAGCTCGGGGCCTAGGCCCTTAGCTGAGCGCCAACCTTACCCATCGACCCGCTGCCCCCAAGGGGAAATTACTCGGCGGTTTGATAAATCGATCCCCAGGGGCGTACACTAACGTGTGCGCCCCTGAAACATATTGGATCGGTTGTAAGGAACCCACCCTATGAGCACAGTTCCAGCTCAGAAACAGCTGAGAATTCACATATTTTTAGATTTTTGGAACTTCCAGCTAGAGCTTAATCAATTGAGCCAAGCGAGGTTCGATGCTGACTTTAAGGCGTTGGGGCAGCTTCTCTCGGCTGCCGCAGCCGAGGTGGTAGATAAGGACGCCAAACCCGATTTTGTAGGACTAAATGTCTATATATCGAGCGACATGAACAGCCAAGCTGAGGCTGGGCTTCGTAAATGGGCGTCTTTTGTCGACACTTTCCCGGGCACTAACGTGCGTATGGTCCCTCGAAAAAAGGAGAAGGCGGGGCCGAAGTGTCCAAATGACGGTTGTCGAGAAATCATTCACAAATGCCCCCGGTGTGAGGGAGACATGCGGGGGTCAAAAGAGAAGGGAGTGGATGTCCAGATTGCGACTGACATCCTCACCTTGGGCTGGGAAGACACCTATGACGTGGCGGTTCTGGTTTCGGCCGATTCAGACTTCGTGCCGCTAGCGGAATATTTGAAGACCAAAGGAAAGAAAGTCATCCACGGCCAATTTCCCCCAAAGGGGGCCGAGCTTAGTCAGAAATGCTGGGGTCGAATCGACCTAACCGCCATGCGCGACAAGTACCGATTTCGGAAGCCCGGTACGTAGTGGCCTATTTTGTTTTTGCGAGTGGCCTATTTCGGCCAGTACCGGAGCGGGGGGTACTGGCCTGTTTCGACCCCTAGTGGCCTGATTTCAGTTCAGTCGCTATCCGCGAACGACAGGCGCACAATCATTCATCACCGGCCAGGATCTTGGCGTGGGTTGACTGAGAGACGCTGTAGCGCTCCCGCCTGAAAATCGGGGAGCGTCCGTTATGCCGCTATACCGAATTTATGTCCTCGACGAGGATTTGCGCGTGGCGGGTTCGCCAATCGTTTTCGAATGCGCCGATGACGGTGAGGCGATCCGAAGAGACCGCCAACACATGGACGGTCAAGACATCGAGCTTTGGCGGGACAATCACTCGTTACGCTGCTCACCGGAAAAAGCTCCCTGTTCTAGAGAGCGAAGGCCGCCTCGCCTCGCGGCCTCCAGGCGGAATGTCTCCGGAAGAAGTCACTTCGTGTCGGACGCAAGCCCAACCGGCCCGGCTCGTCGTCGCCTCTCCCTCTCGATGAGAGAGAACTTAGGCGACCTGCTTTGCCACCGGCTGGGTCAACGCCGGCAACCGGTCGTTGGCCTCGTGCCCGGTTTTCAGATTGGGCTCTTCGGACATGAGCTCAACATAGACCGAGAGCGGCATATATCCGGCTTCAGCCAGCGCACGGGCGGTCGCTCGATCCAGCATCACGAGAACTCCGGTACGAATCGGTGTCCTCGCAGCGTGCGAGATTATGGTTAACGCATTGATAAATCGCCGATGTCGCGCGCCCGCGCCCTGCACGATTTCGCCGCAATCGCGCCTCGGCTTGCACGCATCATGTGCACACAATTTGCGGAAATCCAAAGCGACCCGAACCGGAGTGGTTTCCCATTCGGCGCAGGCCGCCCGCTTCGTTTGGCCTAACGAAGCGAACGCGACTGTATCGCATGGGCCCGGCGCGTGATTGAGCCATCGCAAATCACGCGCTGATTTTGGTGAGCCCTCTTCCCCCAGACCTCCCAGGCCGTGGCGCGGAACATGCATCGTTCATTACCCCGCCTCACGCGCGCTGCCAAGGAACGTGGCGCCCCCGAGCGGTGTTATGAAGCCGGAGAGTGACGCATGATGCCCTACCGGTATTCCGACGAGCCAGATTTCACCAATCCCTATCGCGTTGGAACGCTGCGCCGACGCACGCTGCCATGGACCGTGCTGACCGCGCTGGCCATCGCCTTCATCGGCCTCGTCACATTCGGGACGCTGCGGTCCGTGCCGCCAGCGGAGGGAGAAGCGGTCGCCCTCACCCACAGGCCGTAACGCGAAATGCGGCCGCGGCGCTTAGGTCGAAAGCTGGAATGGAACTTTCCGGCGCTCCGAACGTTGGTGCGCCATGGCAACAAAACCGATCCTTCCCGAAGTGCAGGCTGAACGCGCGAAAGCGACGGACGATTATCGTCGTGCGCATCAGGCTGCGATCGATCGTATCGCAACGTTGCGCGCCGCTCGTCTGAAACGTCAGGCCGAAGAGCGCGACGCAGCGAGTGAAAAGACCCCGCTGCGCCGCTGATTGCATAACTGCGCCGGCAGCTTCGCCTAGGCCGCCTTCCCCGCGGCGCGCGCCGCATTCATCGCTTCCCAGACCCGCGCCGGAGTCGCCGGCATGTCGATGGCGGTTACGCCCATCGGCTTCAGCGCGTCGAGGATGGCGTTGATCACGGTCGGCGGCGCGCCGATCGTGCCGCTTTCGCCGATGCCCTTGACGCCGAGCGGATTGGTCTTCGACGGCACCTCTTCGAGATGCGTCTCGATCTCGGGGAACAGGTCGGCGCGCGGCATGCCGTAATCCATGAAGGTCGCGGACAGCATCTGGCCGGATTCCTTGTCATAGACCGCGTGCTCCAGCAGCGCCTGCCCGATGCCCTGCGCGATGCCGCCGTGGATCTGGCCGCGCACGATCATCGGATTGAGCACGACGCCAAGGTCGTCGACCACGAAATAGCGGTCCACCGTCACGACGCCGGTCTCCGGATCGATCTCCACTTCGCAGACATGCGAACCGTTCGGGTGGTTCGGCGGATTGGTCGACCAGTTGCCCTGGGCCTCGAGGCCGACGCCGAGCTTCTCGGTGAGTGGGCCCATCGGAGCGTAGAACGCCTTCGCCACTTCGGTGAGCGGGATCGCCTTGTCGGTACCGACAACCCGGAACGAACCGTCCTTGAACTCAAGGTCGCCTTCGGCGGCTTCCATCAGCGCGGCCGCCATGGGTTTGGCCTTCTCGACAATCGCATCGGCCGCGACCTTGAGCGCGTTGCCGCCGACGAGTGACGAGCGCGCGGCGTAGGTGCCGCGCCCGAACGGCACCGCGCCGGTGTCGCCCTGGATGTAGCGGATGGTCTCGAACGGCACACCGAGCCATTCGTGCACGAGCTGCGCGAACACGGTGGCATGTCCCTGGCCGTGCGAATGCGTGCCGGCGATGATCGACACCGAGCCCGACGGATCGAAGCGCAGGTCCATGCGGTCGTTAAAGATGCCGCCCTGCTCGATATAGAAGGTCACCGCGCGGCCGCGCAGCTTGCCGTTCGCTTCCGACGCCTTCTTGCGCGCCTCGTAGCCCTTCCAGTCGCTGACGCTCAGGCACTTCTCCATCACGCGATGGAATTCGCCGGAATCGTAGACCCAGAAGGTCGGCGTCGTGTAGGGCAGCTTGCTTTCCGGGATCAGGTTGCGGCGGCGGATCTCGTCGGACGGAATCCCTATCTCCCGCGCTGCCTGTTCGATCATGCGCTCGGTGAAATAGGCCGCCTCGGGGCGCCCGGCGCCGCGATAGGGGCCGACGGGCGAGGTGTTGGTCAGGAGCCCCTGCACCATCACGTGCAGCGCCTGGATGTCATAGGCCTCTGGCGAGAAGCGCAGGGCGAAGGCTGCCGGCACGAGGCCCGGGCCGACGAAATAGGCGCCGACCTGATACAGCGCCTTCATCCGCAGGCCGAGGATCTTGCCGTTCTCGTCGAGCGCCATTTCGCCATACATCACCATCTCGCGGCCATGCCGGTCGGTGAGGAGGCTCTCGGTGCGGGTGGCAGTCCACTTCACCGGACGCCCGAGCTTCTTGGAGGCCCACAGCGTCACGCAATCGTCCGGGAACGGGCTGCCCTTCAGGCCAAAGCCGCCGCCGACGTCGGGCGAGATCACGCGGATCTGGCTCTCGGCACAGTGGAAGATGTGCGACAGCTCCATCCGCACGCCGTGCGGATTCTGCGAGCAGGTGTAGAGCGTGTATTGATCGTCCGCCTCGTTGTAATCGCCGATTGCGACGCGCGGCTCCATCGCGTTGGGCGCGAGACGGTTGTGCTCGATGCGCGCCTTCACGACGTGCTTGGCCTTGGCGAAGGCGGCATCCGTGGCGCCCTGGTCGCCGAACATCAGGCCGAAGGCCCAGTTGCCCTTCTCGTTGGTTTCCCAGACCTTCGGAGCGCCCTCTTTGACGGCGTCCTCGAGATCGGTGACCGCGGGCAATTCCTCGTACTCGACCTCGATGAGGTCGGCGGCGTCGCGCGCCTGGATCTGGGTCTCGGCGATCACGAAGGCGACGCGGTCACCGACAAAGCGCACGCGATCGGCGCAGATCAGCGGCAGCCAGGTGCGAAAACCGGCCGGCGCGCCGACCTCTTCCGGCATCGGATGGGCGGTCAGTTCGCCGAGATTGTCGGCCTTGGCATCGGCGCCGGTGAGAACCAGCAGCACGCCCGGAGCGGCCTTGGCCTTCGAGGTGTCGATGCTCTTGATTCTGGCGTTGGCGTAAGGCGAGCCGACGGCGACCGCATAGGCCTGGTTCGGCAGGTTGATATCATCGACGTACCGGCCCTTGCCGGTGAGAAAACGCTGGTCCTCGACCCGCTTGACTGCTTGACCGATGCCGAACTTGGCCATGCCTTCCCCCAAATTTCCATATTTCCGGACGATCTGTCCTGGCTCGGGCCGGACGATACCTTCAAGCCGGGCTGCGACACAATTGATGAATTCGTGGCGCCCCGGCGAGGGTTGACAACGGCTTACGGTCAAGCTGCCCACTCGCAAACCGCCGGATGGCGGGAAACTTTTTGCAGTGCACAGCGTTAGGAGGAATGTACCAACAAAACCGATCGTCCATGCGTATCGCCCAGATTGCTCCGCCGATCGAAGGGGTGCCGCCGCAGACCTACGGTGGTACCGAGCGCATCGTCCACTACATCACCGAAGAACTGGTCGCCCTTGGTCACGACGTCACGCTGTTTGCGAGCGGTGACTCGGTGACCTCAGCCGAGCTTGTGCCATGCGTGCCGCGCGCACTGCGGCTCGAGCCCAAGGTCAAGGATGTCATCCCGTACTATATGCTGTTGCTCGACCGCGTTTACCGGCGCGCCGAGAATTTTGACATCCTGCATTTCCATATCGATCAATTCCATTTCCCGCTGTTCAGGTCGATGGCGGGTCGGACCGTGACGACGCTGCACGGACGGCAGGACCTGCCGGACCTGCACGCGCTCTATTCAGGCTTTCCGGAAATGCCGCTGGTCTCGATTTCGATGGCGCAGCGCGCGCCGGTGGCGACGGCAAACTTTGTCGCCAACGTCCCGCACGGCATTCCCGAAAACCTGCATCAGCTCGTGACCCAGCCTCGCGGCGGCTATCTTGCCTTCCTCGGCCGGATTGCCCCGGAGAAGCGGCCTGACCGGGCGATCGCCATTGCGCGCGCGGCGGGCATGCCGCTGAAGATCGCGGCCAAGGTCGATCGCATCGACGAGGATTATTTCCGCGAACAGATCAAGCCGCTGATCGACGCCAGCCCCCACATCGAGTTCATCGGCGAGATCAATGAGCGCCAGAAGAGCCGCTTCCTCGGCGAAGCCAGCGCCGTGCTGTTCCCAATCGATTGGCCCGAGCCGTTCGGCCTCGTCATGATCGAGGCCATGGCCTGCGGCACACCGACCATCGCCTTCCGCTGCGGGTCGGTGCCGGAAGTCATCGAGGACGGCGTCACCGGCGCGATCGTCGAATCCGAGGACGCGGCGATTGCCGCGTTGCCGCGCGTGCTGGCGCTGGATCGCCGAAAGATTCGACGCCGGTTCGAGCAACGGTTTACGGCACCGCGCATGGCCAGGGACTATGTCGATCTTTACAAATCGCTGGTATCGCGCGCCGACGACGACAGCGGCCAGCTCAGAATGATTCCGTCTCCGGATTTGCTGACCCCATCGAGACCCTAACGTGCCTCGAGCCAAGGAAAAGCCGTCGACGCACGCCCTTGTCGAACAGATCGCGGAGGTCCCGTTCTATATTCCGGCGACCGGGCCCTCCACACGGCCGCGGCGCAGTCTCAAGCATGACGATTGTTTCGCCATCCTCGACGACCACGGCGACATCGGTGCCACGCCCGGCGGCCCGGACGGGCTTTATTGCCGCGACACCCGTTTTCTCGGTCTGCTCGAATTGCTGTTGAACGGTTCGCAACTGCTGGTGCTCGGCTCCAGCCTGCGCGACGACAACGCTTCGCTCACTGTCGACCTGACCAATCCCGACATCTATTTCGAGCAGAAGCTGGTACTGCCGAAAGACACCCTGCATGTGGTGCGCACCATATTTCTGTGGCGCAACACCGCCTATCAGCGACTCCGAATTCAAAATCATGGCGATCGCGATGTGCATTGCGTCTTCGGCATGTCGTTTTCGAGCGACTTTGCCGACCTGTTTGAAGTGCGTGGCATGCGGCGCGAACGCCGCGGCAGCGCAAGCAGCGCGCTGCACGGCCATGATCGCGTAACTCTCAAATATATCGGACTCGATGGCGTGACGCGTTGTACGGCGTTGTGCTTCAACCCCGCGCCCGACCGCCTGTCTACCGGAACGGCCTCTTATGAGATCGCGCTTGCACCCGGCGAATTCCGCACCATCGATCTGACGATCGAATGCCGCGGCGATGACGGCCCCGCGCGTTCGCTGCCATTCCGCCGAGGCATGCGCGCCGCGTTGGTGGATCGCAGGCTCTCCGGCCGCAACACCACGACGATCACGACCTCCAACGCCATTTTCAATGAGATGATATTTCGCAGCGTCTCGGACCTCGTGATGCTCCTGACCGAGACCGCGGATGGGCCCTACCCTTACGCCGGCATCCCCTGGTATTCGACGACATTCGGTCGCGACGGCATCATCACCGCCATGCAGACGCTTTGGTGCGCTCCGGGCCTCGCCCGTGGCGTTTTGCGGCGGCTTGCGGCGCTGCAGGCCGAGAAGTCCGATCCCGACGCCGATGCCGAACCGGGCAAGATCCTGCACGAGATGCGAAGCGGCGAGATGGCCGAACTCGGCGAGGTGCCGTTCAAGCTCTATTACGGCAGCGTCGATTCAACGCCGTTATTCGTGCTGCTGGCGGGTCTCTATCTCGAGCGCACCGGCGATCTTACCCTGATCCGCGAATTGTGGCCGAACATCGAGCGCGCACTCGCCTGGATCGATGGACCCGGCGATCCTGACGGCGACGGCTTCGTCGAATATCACCGGCAGAACGATGACGGTCTGATCAATCAGGGCTGGAAGGATTCGCACGATTCCATCTTCCATGCTGACGGGAGTTTTGCGCAGGGACCGATCGCGCTTTGCGAGGTCCAGGGTTATGTCTATGCGGCAAAGAAACATGCTGCGCGGATCGCCCGCAGCCTGGAACTGGACGACCAGGCGCGCTCGCTTGAGAACGCCGCCGACGCGCTGAAGCGGAAATTCGATGCAGCATTCTGGTGCAGCGATATCGGCACCTATGCGCTCGCACTCGACGGCAAGAAACGGCCCTGCCGCGTCCGCAGCTCCAATGCCGGACAAGTCCTGTTCAGCGGCATCGCCGCTGCCGAGCACGCCGAATTAATCGCGCATCAGATGATGCACCCGTCATTTTTCTCCGGCTGGGGCATCCGCACCATCGGCCGCGAAGAGCCGCGCTACAACCCGATGTCGTATCACAACGGCTCGGTCTGGCCGCACGACAATTCGCTGATCGCGGCCGGCCTTGCGCGCTACGGTCACAAGACCGCGGTGTCCCGCATCTTCCAGGGATTGTATGACGCGGCATCCTACATGGACCTGCGACGCCTGCCGGAGCTCTATTGCGGCTTTCAGCGCGCGCGCCGCCGCGGGCCGACGCTCTATCCCGTCGCCTGCTCGCCGCAGGCCTGGGCCGCGGGAGCGCCGCTCCTTCTCATCCAGTCGTCCCTCGGTATCGAATTCGATCCGCAGCGCTGCGAAATCGTGCTGCGCAACCCGCAGCTTCCGGCCTTTGTCGATCACATCACGTTGCATGACCTGCGCGTCGGCCCGCGCAGCGTCGATATCGCCTTGCGCCGGCAGGATACCGGTGCCGCGTTGCGCGTTTTGCGCAACGACGAACACGTCAAGGTCAGCGTCGTATTCGACTGAAGCCCTGTCATCCGAACGCGTTACGCCCTCGCGGGCACACCGCTCGCCAGGCGCTGGCCAATCGAGGTCAGCAGCAGGTTGTGCGCGCGGTCCACGATCTCGTCGAGCGAGGGCGTGCGTGCGAACATCGCCCGCGCCTCGGCCAGCAAGGCCTCGCGGCTCGGCACCTGCGGCAGCGACGGCAGGATTTCGGCGGCCCGGTGCCCGGCATCGATCAGCTGATCGCGGATCGCCGACAGCTCGGCGCTATGCAGCGCGGCAGCGACCGCAAGCGCGATCCGCTCGCTGTTGAAGCTTGCGGCGAGTTGCTCGGCGGCGCGATTGATCACACGCGCGCCCAGACGCCGCTCGTTTCGCAGCACCTCGGCCGGCGGCGATTTCAGGTTCCAGACGACGCCGAGGAACGACAGGCTCTTCAGGATGTAGAAGGTCGGATCGATCTCCCACCAGCGGAAGCCTTGCCGCACGCTGCTCTGGTAGGCGTGATGGTTGTTGTGCCAGCCCTCGCCCATCGTGAAGATGGCCAGCAGCCAGTTGTTGCGGCTGTCGTCGCCGGTCACATAGCGCTTGCGGCCGCGCACATGCGCCAGCGAATTGATGCAGAAGGTGGCATGATAGACCGCAACCGTGCTGCAGAAGAACCCGATGAAGAGGCCCGGCCATCCGGCGAGAAGGAAGCACAGGACCGCAAGGCCCACGGCCGGCACGAGTTCGAACCGGTGTAACCACATCAGTTCGGGATAACGGGCGAAGTCCTCGACCTTCACGAGGTCGGTGGTGTCATGCCTGCGCGCGAAGATCCAGCCGACATGGCTGTAGAAGAAGCCCTTGTGCCGCGGCGAATGCACGTCCTCGGGCGTATCAGAATGCAGGTGATGATGACGGTGCTTTGCGGCCCACCACAAGACGCTCTTTTGCGCGGTGCTTTGCGCAAGCACCGCAAGAATGAACTGGAACACGCGGCTGGTCGAATAGGACCGGTGCGAGAAGTAGCGGTGATAGCCCGCGCCGATTGCGAAGATGCGCAGCCAGTACAGCGCGATGCCGAGTGCGACGGCCTGCCAGGTGACGCCGGACCAGATCGCGGCGAAGCAGGCGAGATGAACCAGCACGAAGGGAATGGCGGACGGATAGATGATGTCCTCGTGCGTATCGGCGTTGGTCAAGGGTGCTTCCTTTGGTGTGTTCGGACGACGTGCGGCCTGCAACCAGCATAGCGCCGGCCGCAGGTGTTCTCGCGCGACAAATCACGCCTGCGACTCATTTCGTGGACAGGGCGTGCGTGCGATCCACACGGATTTCAGTCGAGATTTAGGGGGAAGATCGTTGTCAGGCGCGCTCTGCGCGGCAAGGCCAAGTCGTTCGGCCGAAAGCTCGATTTCGCCTACCTAAGCCATCTCCGCCCTCTATACAAGGCGGCGCTCGACGGTGGCGCAAGGCGCGATTAGTCTCATGCAGAATAATATTCCATACAACAACGTAGGGGGAAACAATGACCGCGCCAGCCCTTGCCTCGATCCTGCCGGGCGAAATGACTGAACTGCGGCTGCGGCCGCTCTTTCTGTTCGAGCTGGCCGTGAAGCCGGCCTACGTCATCGGTAATACGCCGGGCGTTGACCGGCGCGTTGGCGAAATCACCGGCGGCCGCTTCGAAGGCGAGCGCCTGCGCGGCAAGATCCTCTCCGGCGGCAGCGACTGGCAGGCGGTACGCGCGGACGGCGCCTGGATGCTGGACGTGCGCTGCGTGATGGAAACCGACGACGGCGCGCTGATCGGCATGACCTATCGCGGCATTCGGCACGGCCCGAAGGAGGTGCTCGATCGCATCGCCAAGGGCGAAGTCGTCAATCCGTCGCTCTATTACATGCGGGCGACGCCCTATTTCGAGACCGCATCGGAGAAATACAATTTTCTCAATCTGATGGCGGCCGTCGCCTATGGGCACCGGCTTGCCACGGGGCCGATCTACAGCGTGTTCGAAATCCTGTAGCAAGGCCCGGACGCGCGCCTGAAACAAACCTCGACAGGCCGAACGGCCGCAGCTAAATAGCGCGTCCGCAGCGGCCAATTCCGCTAAGTCTCGGGTTATGCGGCAGAAATCCGCACCGGACTTCGCTCATCCCCGGTTTGTTTCCTTCGAACGGCCTCATGAACCGCAATTTGTCCCGCCATCTGTCGAACCTCGAGACAGAAGCCATCGTCATTCTGCGTGAAACTGCAGTGGCCTTCGAGCGCCCGGTGCTGATGTATTCCATCGGCAAGGATTCCAGCGTGCTGCTCCACCTGTGCCGCAAGGCTTTTCACCCCGGCAAGATCCCGTTCCCGGCCCTGCATATCGATACCACCTGGAAGTTCAGGGACATGATCACCCACCGCGACCGGATGGCGGCGGAGCTGGGCCTCGACCTCATCGTGCATACCAACCGCAAGGCGATCGAGGACGGCATTCACCCGATCGCGTCCGGCTCGTCGGTTTACACTCGCGAAATGAAGACCAAGGCGCTGCGCGACGCGCTCGATGCGGGCAAGTTCGATGCGGCGATCGGCGGCGCAAGGCGGGACGAGGAGCCCAGCCGCTCCAAGGAGCGTATCTTCTCGGTGCGCGGCCCGAACCATTCCTGGGATCCGCGGCGCCAGCGGCCCGAATTGTGGCATCTCTACAATCCGCAGCTTGCGCCGGACGAGACGATGCGCGTCTTCCCGCTATCGAATTGGACCGAGCTCGATGTGTGGGAATACATCCTCGCCGAGAACATCCCGGTCGTGCCGCTCTACTTTGCCAAGAAGCGGCCCGTCGTCGAGCGCGGCGGCAGTCTGATCATGATCGACGACGACCGCCTCGAATTGCTGCCGGGCGAGCAGCGAAAAGAAATCGTCATCCGCTTCCGGTCGCTCGGATGTTATCCGCTGTCGGCGGCCGTGCAGTCGCAAGCCGCGAGTGTCGCCGACATCGTCGAGGAACTTCGCACGACACGGCAGTCGGAACGCGCCGGGCGCCTGATCGACGCTGACGAAGTCTCCTCGATGGAACGCAAGAAGCGCGAGGGCTATTTCTGATGCGAGCGCTTGTCACCGAACGCGATCACCTGCGCTTTCTCGCCTGCGGCGCGGTCGACGATGGAAAGTCGACCCTGATCGGACGCCTGATGGCCGAAACCGGCTCGGTGCCGGACGATCTGATGGCGAACCTCGTCCACCTGTCGAAAAAATTTGGCACCACGGGCGACGACCTCGATTACGCGCTGCTGCTGGACGGCCTCGAAGCCGAGCGCGAGCAAGGCATCACCATCGACGTGGCCTATCGCTATTTCGGCACGCCAAAGCGCGCCTTCATCGTCGCCGACACGCCGGGCCATGAGCAATACACACGCAACATGGTCACCGGCGCCTCGAATGCCGAGTTTGCGCTGCTTCTCGTCGACGCCAAGGCCGGATTGACGCGCCAGACGCTGCGCCACAGCCGCATCCTGTCGCTGCTCGGCATCCGCCGGGTGCTGCTCGTCGTCAACAAGATGGACCTCGTTGGGTGCCGTCAGGCGCCTTTCGATGCCATCCGCGACGAATATCAGGTGTTCGCCGCGCAGCTCGCCTTCGACCATGTCGAAGCGATCCCGGTCGTCGCCCGCGACGGCGACAACATCGTCAACCGCAGCGATCGGATGCCCTGGTACAAGGGCCCGACGGTGCTGGAGCATCTCGAGACGGTGCCGGTCTCGATGCATCAGCATGAACAGCCGGCGCGCTTCCATGTGCAGTCGGTGGTGCGCACGCAATCCGGCGGCCGCGGCTATACCGGCTATATGTCGTCGGGTGCATTCAACCGCGGCGATGCAATCATCGTCGGCCGGTCGCGCCGCCCGTCCACGATCAAGGAAATCTACGTTTACCCGGACGTTGTCGACAGCATCGAAACCGGCCAGGCCGCGACCATCGAATTGGCCGACCAGGTCGACGTGTCACGCGGCGATATCTTCGCGCCGCCGGACAGCATGCCGGAGGTGGCCGACCAGTTCTCGGCGCATCTCGTCTGGTTGAACGAGCATCCGATGCTGCCGGGCCGCACCTATTCGCTGCGCATCGGCACGCACACCGTCGCGGCCACCGTCACCGCATTGAAATACGGCACCGATATCGAGACTGGCGAGCACGCCGCCGTCACGACGCTCGGGATCAACGACATCGGCTATTGCAACATCGCAACCACCGAGCCGGTTGCGTTCGATGCCTATGCCAAGAACCGCGAAACCGGCGCCTTCATTCTGATCGACCGGCAGACCGGCGCGACCGCGGGCGCCGGAATGGCGGATTTCGCGCTCTATCGCGCGAGCAATCTCGTCAAGCAGAGCTACGAGATCGACAAGGCGTTCCGCGCCAAGATGAAGGGGCAGCGCCCGACCACCGTCTGGTTCACCGGCCTGCCGAGCGCCGGCAAGTCGACCATCCTCAATCTGGTGGAACAGAAGCTCAGCCGCCGTGGCGTCCACACCTATGCGCTCGACGGCGACAATCTGCGCCTCGGGCTCAATCGCGACCTCGGCTTCACCGAAGCGGACCGCGTCGAGAATGTGCGCCGCGCCGGCGAAGTCGCACGCCTGATGGTGGATGCGGGTCTCGTCGTCCTCTGCGCATTCGTATCGCCCTTCCGCAATGAGCGGCGATCAGTGCGCGAGCGGCACGAACCCGGCGAGTTCATCGAAGTGTTCGTCGATACGCCGCTCGAGATCTGCGAGGCGCGTGACCCGAAGGGCCTCTACGCCAAGGCGCGCGCCGGCAAGGCGTTCCATGTGACCGGCATCGACTCGCCCTATGAGCCGCCGCTCGAGCCCGAGATCCGGCTGCGAACGGAAACCGGTACGCCGGACGATATGGCCGAACAGGTCATCGCGCATATGATAAAGCTCGGAGTGATCGCGCGCTGATGCGGCGTCGATGACGCCGTCTGTCCCCTGAGCCCGGGTGGGTTGCACCGTGAGCGTTGGCCTGATCGCACTTCTGGACGACGTCGCGGCCATCGCCAAGGTCGCCGCGGCGCAGCTCGACGACGTCGCGGCGCAGGCCGCAAAGGCGGGCGCCAAGGCCGCGGGCGTCGTGATCGACGACGCCGCGGTCACGCCCCGCTACATGACGGGCTTTGCCGCGGTGCGCGAAATTCCGATCGTGCGCAAGATCGCGATCGGCTCGTTGCGCAACAAGCTGTTGATCCTGCTCCCCATCGCCCTCGTGCTCAGCTCCTTCCTTCCGGGCGCGATCACCCCGCTGCTGATGATCGGCGGCGCGTACCTTTGCTACGAGGGCACCGAGAAGGTGTTCGAGGCGCTTCTGCCGCACAAGGCGCACGAGCACGAAACAGCCATCGGTTCGGTTGTCCTCAACCCGCACAGCCTCGAAGACCAGAAGGTCGCGAGCGCGATCAAGACCGATTTCATCCTGTCGGCGGAAATCATGGCCATCGCGCTGTCTGCCATTCCGGCCGGCAACGTCGTGACTCAGGCGATCGTGCTCGCGATCGTTGCGGTCGGGATCACCGCTGCGGTCTATGGCGCCGTCGCACTCATCGTCAAAGCCGACGATCTCGGCGTCTGGCTCGCGGCGGGCCGGAGCGTTTCCGTTCTGGGCTCGGTCCAGCGCGGCGTTGGACGCGCGTTGGTCTATGGCATGCCGGGCTTTCTGAAGCTTCTTACCATCGTCGGCACGGCGGCGATGATCTGGGTGGGCGGCGGCATTATCGTCCACGGCCTCGAACATTACGGCCTGACGACACTCCCGCACGCAATCCATCATGCCGCGGAGGCGGCGTCACATCTCGTTCGGCTGCTTCCCGGCGCGGTCGACTGGATCGTCAATGCCGCCGGCGCAGGCGTTGTCGGGCTTTGCGTCGGCGCAGTTCTGATCCCGGTGACGGGCTACGCGATCGCACCGGTCTGGAATGCCTTGATGACGGTGGTGCGAAAGTTTCGCAGCGCCTGAAGCGCTCGCCGCGTCGATATACGACCGCCTTCCCTTTGCCGCGTCGGGCGCGGGCACAGGCCGCCGCGCGTACGCGGCAGCCGATGGCGCAGCGTTGCGCCTTTACTGAGAGAGTCGATCCGGGAGCGACCGGAATCGCTCCAGCTGATCCGCCTTCAATTCCCGGTTGGCGTCACGGCCAACGAAGATCTTGAACATCACATGACCTTCGGGATTGAAGAACAGGATGGACGCCGAATTACGTCCCATGAACGGACGCTCGACGAAAGCGATCTGCGTGCAACGGTCGTGACGCAAATGCCCATGAAACCCCGTCGTGCCCGGAACGTTGTAATAGCCCCGCGAGACCTGGCCGGCGGGGATCGGTCCGCCAAATTCCATGATCCCGTCGTCGGTATGCACGATCAGTGTGACGTCGCCCCATTGAGCGACATCGCCCATGACATCGACGAAGCGCGCGCCATCGACGAAGCGGCGCATGCCCTCCGGCAATGCGCACACCACGTCATGCGGCGAGACGCCGGCTTCCTTGGCATATTGCTCGACGATCACATCCGGGTGCTTGGCCAGATGCTCGGCGAGGACGGCTGACGATTGCATGATGGGCTCAGGCCGCACGCGCGCGGGTGATCGTCTGCCGGATCTCGAAGCCCTCGAACTTCGGATGGGCCAGATAGAGCGAGGTGGTCGCTGGACTGCCCGCGTTGGCATGCGCCTTGCGGAATTCCTCCGACTTGGTCCACGAGTCGAAGGCTTCACGGCTCTGCCACAAGGTATGCGAGGAGTAGAGCGTGTGATCCTCCGCTTCGGGACCGCGCAGCAGATGGAATTCCACGAAGCCCGGCATCTTCTCAAGGTGCGAGTCGCGCGACGACCACACCTTTTCGAACTCGGCTTCCGATCCCTTCTTCACCATGAAGCGGTTCATCGCGATAAACATCATCACACTCTCTCTTCTCGGTTTGTGATCAGGCAGGCGCCGCCGCGCGCATCACAATGCGCTGAACCGCACCCGTAGTGAACCCTTGTAAACCGTGCCGGGAGGCGGCGCAGCCCAAAGGATGTCGTTCTGCGCTGACCCATCGTTTGCGCTGACAGGGATCGCGAATGGACGATAATACTCGTTCAGGAGGTTATCGACCGTGAAGCCGAGCATCACATCCTTGACCGGTTCATAGGTGAGGAACAGGTTGATCAGGTCATAGGACGTGCTGGGCAGGTAGCCGGCCGGAACATTCAGATTCGCCGCAGCGGAGGTCCAGTAGCCGCCGATGGTCAGCTTCCTGTCGAGGAGCCGCACGCCGAGCGTCGTGACGATCTTGTTGGGCTGGATGGTCGCCAGCCCCTCTCCGGTCATGTCGTTGTAGCCGCGCTGAAGCTGACCCGAGACACCGAGGAACCAGGTTCCGGCGTCATACATCGTCTCGGCTTCAAACCCCTGAATGTGCGCCTTGTCGATATTCTGGTACTGGAAGTACTGGCTGTAGTTGCCAAGAAAGACCGGCGGCGCGAACGGGCTGAAGCGCACGAACACATTGACAGGGTCGGACGCGACCATCTCGATATAGTCTTCGAGATTGTTCCGATAGGCGCTGAACTTGCCGCGGAACGAGTCGCCCGTGGTGAAGATGTTGTCGAACTTCAGGTTCAACCCGACTTCGCTGGTCTTGCCGATTTCCGGACGCAGGTTCGGATTGGGCAGGAAGCAGAACAGCCCGCCGCCGCCACTCGGACAGTTGAAGAGGACCGGACCGCCGCCGCTCGAATGTCCGCCGGCCACCAATGTCTCGGTGATCGAGGGTGCGCGATATCCTTCGGCGTAGCTGACATAAGGCGTGACGCCCTTCACCGGCGTGATGCCGACGGTGATCTTCGGCGACACGCGGTCCCCGGACGCGTTCGCATTGAAGCTCTCCAGCTCGTATTTGTCGTAGCGCGCCGCGCTGACCACTTCGAGCCAGTTGGACCAGGTCGATTTCCACTGCACGAATGCGCCGGACACGGTTCGCACTCCACCCGGCGTCGTGATGTTGGAATTGCCGGAGGTATCCGTCGTCGTGACATCGTCCTGGAACATGTCACCGCCGAACGTGATCGCATTGGCCCATTCGCCCATATTGAAGCGCATGGTGTTGTTGGCATCGAAGCCGAGCGTTTCGAGCAAGTAGCTGCGCTTGTCACCGACGCAGCCCGAGATATCGTTGCCCGGCGTCGTACACACGCCCGCCTGCGCGGTCGTGCTCAGGTGATAGGTCTTCGTCTGCTCGCTGTTGGTGCGATTGCTGTAAACGTTGACGTCCCAGTTGAAGAGATTGTCGTCCGGCCGGTAATATTTCCAGCGCACCGTACCGGTCGTGTTGTGCAGGTCCGTCGCATAGACCGAGGAGCCCTGGTTCAGGGCGCGCTGCGCAGTCGTGGCGACAGCGCCGCGATTGAATTGCCCGACATTGTAGAGATATTCCTGCCCGATGAATCCGAACTTGATCTCATGGCCATCGGCCGGGCGGAAGGTCGCCTTGGCCATACCGGTGGAAATGTGGTTGCCGGTATTGGAGATCTCCTGGCCGTCGCCGTCCTTGTAATCGCTCTGCATCCGGTGGGTGCCACCGACGATGAAGTCCGCATTCGGGCTTCCGCGCACCGCTGTGAAAGCCGACGCCATTCCGCGTCCGGAATTAGACCCCAGCATGCCGCCGAACGCCGTGGCGAAACGTTCCTTGGGCTGCAGGATGTCGTCGACGTCCTTGGTGCGGAACGAGACCACGCCGCCGATCGCGCCGGAGCCGTAGACGTTTGCGGTCGGACCGCGCACGACCTCGACGCCACCGACCAGTTCCGGATCGAGGAAGAAGCCGCCATTCGCATTGTGGCCGCTGCGCTGATAATTCTGACGCGCCCCGTCGACGGTGACGGCAACGCGGCCGAAGTCCTGCAAGCCGCGGATATTGATCGAGGACTCCGGCGAGTCGCCGCGCTGCTCAAAGGACACGCCCGGAACATTGTAGAAAATGTCCGAGAGGCGCTTTGGGTCGATTCTCTGGATTGTCGGCAGGGTGACGACGCTGACCGGGGCCAGTACGTCGATGGCGGCCTGCTGGGTCTGAGCGTTCTCGATGGATGGCGGCGGAGCTTCCGCCGGACCTGCGGGCGCCGCAGGCTGCGCCGCCACGGCACGCGGCTTGCGGCCGATATTTGTGACTGTGATCGTTTCCAGAACCTGTTCGGCAAACGCGGTCGCAGACCACACCGATATTAAACCGAACATCGAAACGCCGACCAGCAACCGCTGTCGCGCCACGCTACGTAGCGACATCAAGAGCCCCCAAAGCTATCGAATTGTTTTGGGCTGGCTGGCGTATCGCTGACGCGATGGCTTGCTGGCACGACCGCAAAAACGGTCAAAAATTTGTGTATTGGAGCGGTTTCTTCAGGTCAACGCGCGGCGACCCGCTTTGTAGGTATTCCAGGGAAGGCCTGGGAGTGGCGGTGTTGTCACCCCGCCGGCTGCGCGGTGTGCGGACCTTTCGCCAGCCCAGGCTGCGAGACGTCCTCCAGGCCGCGGCCCTCGGGAATATCGCGGATATTCCGTGACAGCAGGAAGGTGATCGCGGCGCCGAGCGCGCTGACAATGGCCATCAGCGCCAGGACCCCGGCAACCCCGGCGAAGGCCTTGACCTGCGGCAACACGAAGATTCCGAGGGTCGCCCCGGCCTTGGCGCTCGCGGCGGCAAATCCGCTCGCGGAGGCTCTGACCGCGGTCGGGAACAGCTCGGGAGCCATCGTGAAGGTTGTGGCATTCGGTCCCGCATTCATCGCGAGATTGAAGAGGACGAAGCCGGCAAAAACGAGCGTGATATGCGCGCTTCCCTGCCCGCCGGACAGCACGGCCACGAGCAGCACCAGCATCCCGACGCACATGCCGACAAATCCGGTGATCTGCATGTGCAGCCGCCCGAAGCGCGGCACCGCCCAGATGCCGATCAGAAACCCGATCAGCAGAAACAGGTCGATGGCGGCGCTGCCGAGACCCGCCGCGAAATCGGCGGCGACGGGATCTTTCGGCTTTCCGCCGAGATGCAGCGCGGCGAGGATAACCGGCGTGAACAGCCCGATCCCGTAGGTCGCGATATCCATCAGAAACCATGGAATCGAGACCAGCGCCGTTCTGACCCGATAGGGTTGCGAGAACAGCACTGCCATGCCGCGATCGCCCGAAGGCGGCGGCTCGCTCGGATGCTCGATCGGCACATTGGTCAGGCCGGTGACCACGCGCGCCGCGCTTTCAGGGTGGCCATGCTCCAGAAGCCAACGCGGGCTTTCCGGCAACCACATCCGCATCAGCATGAAGACGAATGCGCCGGCACCGGTCGCGCCGACGATGAAGCGCCAGTCCATCGCCTCGCCGTGCAGGCGCAGGAGCGTCAACGCCACGCCGGCGCCGACCAGCATGCCGACCGATTGCAACGCGATGGTTGCAACCATCATGCGGCTGCGCTCGCGCTTGGGCATCGTCTCGGAGACGTAGGAGGCGCTGACCGGAAAATCGATCCCGATGCCGACGCCGATCAGGAACTGGCCGAACAGCACCGCGAGCGCATTCTCTGCGAACGCACTGAAGACGCCGCCCGTCGCGAGGATCGCCATGTCGATGATCAGGAGCGGCTTGCGGCCGAAGCGATCGGCGGCCGCCCCTCCGAAGGCCGCTCCGATGGCGGCGCCGAGGACCAGCGCCGCACCGATCAGCCCGACCACCAGCGGGGTGAGGCCGAACCGGCTTGTGAGGAGCGGCATCGCGACGCCAAGCGAGAAGATCGAGAATCCGTCCAGCAGCGTGCCGCCGCTGGCGAGAATCCAGATCGCGAACTGGCGCGGTCCCATCGCGGCGTGATCGAGCACCGCAAAATGGGGTACCGGAGCCGCGTTCTGTTCCGGCATCGCTAGTTCTTCTTGCCGGCTTTGTCGCTCTTGCCGGCTTTGTCAGTCTTGCCGGCCTTGTCAGTCTTGCCGGGTTTGTCGGCGTTGGTCTTGCCGCTTTTGGCTCCCTCGACTGCGGAGTGATAGAGCCTGCGGATCTCGGCGAGATCGACACTGGGCTTGGGCAACTTCAGCTTCATGTCTTCCATGGTGTCGGCGATGATCTGCGACACCGCGAGATTTCTGAACCACTTGTGGTTCGCCGGAATGACATACCACGGCGCGTGCTTCTTGGAGCATTTCGTCAGGGCATCCTCGAAGGCCACGATGTAATCGTCCCAGAAGTCGCGCTCCTTGTAATCGGAGTCGCTGATCTTCCATTGCCGCTCCGGATCGTCGAGCCGCTGCTGAAAGCGCGCGAGCTGCTCGTCCTTGGAGATGTACAGGAAGAACTTGAGGATCGTGGTGTTGTTGTCCTCGTGGAGGAGCCGCTCCCAGTCATTGATGAAATCGTAACGCGCCTTCCAGACCGGCTTCGGCACCATCTTGTGCACGCGCTCGACCAGCACATCCTCGTAATGCGAGCGGTTGAACACCGAAACCTCGCCCTTCCCTGGCGCATGCGGATGCACGCGCCAGAGGAAGTCGTGGTCCTTCTCTTCCGGCGTCGGCTGCTTGAAGCCCTGGACCTTGACACCCTGCGGATCCATCGCGCTGATGACATGCCAGCAGGTGCCGTCCTTGCCGGCGCCGTCGATGCCCTGCAGCACGATCAGCAGCGCATGATTGCGGTCGCCGTAGAACAGACGCTGCATATCGGTCAGCTTCTGGCGGTAACGGTCGAGATGCTTTGCGGCTTCGTCCGGGGAACTGATGCCGCCGTGGTAGTCCGGATCGATATCCTTGAGCCGGACCTTCTGACCCGGCGTGACCAGAAGCTTCTTTCTGAAATCCATCCGGGCTCTCCATCCATCATCCGGCAATCGGTTTTGCGAGATGTCGCATCTGCGCCTCGTTATCGTCGAAGCGACGCATGTAGATCAGCTTGACGATATCGATGACGATCATCCAGGCGAGGCACCACGCCCAGACCAGCGCGATCGCGCTCCAGTCGAGCCGCGGCATCAGGATGCCGAAGCCGCAGATCAGGATGGCCACAATCTGGGTCGCAACGATCGCAAGGAAAAGCGGCGCGCTCGGATAGGGCGGCATGAACACCGAATGGCGCGTGCGCACGACGAACAGGAGAAGATGCCCGCCGACCGCGAGCTGCAGGAACATCATGGTCTTGAGACTGTCCTTGTCGAGCGGGACCAGGGCGGTCAGCTTCGCGTCGCCGATCCATTCGAGCCCGATCAGCAGAAGACCGAGGCTCTGCGCAAACGACATCAGCCCCATCAGTCCGGAGAAGACCAGAACCTTGTGCATGTTCCAGCGCTCGGGCTTCGGCGACGGGGTCACATTGTCATAGGCAATGGTCATGATCGGAATGTCGTCGAGCAAGGCCAGCACGACGATCATCACCGCGGTCAGCGGCTGGAATTCGAAGAACACCACCGACGCCACCACCAGAAGCATGATGTCGAGCGTCATCGCGATGCGGTAATGCACGTAGCTCAGGATGCGCTGGAAGATCTGCCGCGCACCGATGATCGCATTGACGATGGTGGAGAGGCCGGGCGCCGTGAGGATCAGCGCGGCCGCGCTGCGCGCGGCGTCAGTCGCCCCGCTGACCGCGATGCCGCAATCGGCCTGGCGCAAGGCCGGCGCATCGTTCACGCCGTCACCCGTCATCGCGACGATATGGCCCCTGCTCTGCAAGGCCTTGACGATCTCGTATTTGTGCTGCGGAAACACCCGCCCGAACCCATCGGCGCGTTCGACGGCTTCGGCGATCTGCGGAGTGATCGTGGTGTTGCCATCCCTGAACAGATCGCTCGCGACGATCAGGTGGTCGCCCATGCCGAGTTGCTTGGCGATCTGGTCGCCGATCGCGACGTCGTCCCCGGTCACCATCTTGACGTTGAGGCCGAGCTTTTCGGTCTCGGCGATGGTGGCCTTGGCGTCGGGCCGCGGCGGGTCCTGCATGGTGACAAGGCCGACGAGCTGCCACGTCTTGCCGTCGTCGGAGCGGCCGACCCCGAGGGCGCGAAAGCCGCGCGAAGCGAGATCGGCCACGGAGCCATTGTATTTCGCAAGCGTCGCCGCATCCGGATCGGCGAGCGCGGCGATCACCTGCGGCGCACCCTTGGCGTATTCGACGGTGCGCCCCTGCGCATCGACAAGGGTCGCGACGGTGCGCTTGTTGACAGGATCGAAGGGCACGAATTTGGTCTGCTTGAACGCGGACAAAGCCGACTTGTCCGGGAGCGCGCGCATCACCGCAAGATCGATCGGGTCTTCGCTGGAGGTCTGGGTCGCAAGCGCCGCGCCGAGCAGCACGTCGTTGGCCTTGAAAGACCCAAACGGGATCGGCGTCTCGACCGTGAGCTGATTGAGCGTCAGCGTGCCGGTCTTGTCGCTGCAAAGGACATCGACGCCCGCCAGTTCCTCGATGGCCGAGAGCCGCGACAGGATCGCCTTCTGCTTCGACAAGGTGTAGGCGCCGATCGCCATCGTCACCGACATGACCGCCGGCAGCGCCACCGGGATCGAGGCAACCAGCAGGATGAGAACGAATTGCGCGATCGAACCGATGGTCGTCCAGTTCCAGGACGGCGCCACGACGATGTGCCGATAGACCTCGACCCCGACCAGCACCAAAGCCAGCGCAAAGGCGACGACGATCAGGAAGTCGCCGATCTGCAGCACCGCCTTCTGCGCGTGCGAGACCGAGCCGGCGGAAGCGACGAGCTTTGCGGTGCGCCCGAAGAAGGTGTTGTTGCCGGTCTTGGTGACGACGCCCGTCATGGAGCCTTGCTTGGCGATGCCGCCGGAATAGGCCGCGTCCCCCACCCGCTTCGACACAGGCAGCGACTCGCCGGTCAGGGCCGACTGATCGACGGTGAGATATTCGCCCTCGATCAGGAGGAGGTCCGCCGGCACGATCTGGCCGGCGGTGACATTGACCATATCGCCCGGAACAAGGTCCGCCGCATCGATCGAGGTCCAGGCGCCGTCGCGCAGCACCCTCGCCTTTGGCGCAAGGCCCTTCTTCAAGGCCTCCAGGGCGTTGGACGCCTTGTAGTCCTGCCAGAACCCGACCGCCGCGTTGTAGATCAACAGGCCGGTGACGACGGCAAAATCCGACCAGTCCTGACGGACCAGCGAGATCACCGCCGCGGCCTCGATCATCCAGGGCAGCGGGCCCCAGAAATAGGCCGCGAGCTTTTTCCAGCGGCTTTCGCTTTTCGCGACGATGGCATTCCTGCCATAGCGCGCAAGACGCGACGCGGCCTCCACCGACGTCAGCCCCTTGGGGGACGCGTCGAGCGACTTCAGTTCGGCCGCGATAGCGGATGGATCGAGGGGCGCCGGCTTGGTCCCGGCAGCATTGTCACTGGCCACGCCTGCCGCCCTCCTCGCAGGTTGGAAGCTCGGCGATGTTACACCGGAGATTTCCGACGCGTCACCCCGGCACGCGCCTCGCCTGTGCGCATCGTTACCGATGGATGACTGCAGATGGCTCGCTTGCGTGCCCTGTTTGGCCCGACGAGCACCCGCGCTATAGTATCGGTAATTGCCTTTATGACTATTTTTCACGACTCCTCCTTTGAGGTCGACGGTGAGCGCGATTTTCGGCACCCGGACCTGTCTCGCAGCAGCCGCGCTGTTGCTCGTGCTGTTGACCACGCCCTGCTTTGCACGAACTGCGCTGGTCATCGGTAACGGCGCCTACGTCGCCGCCGCGCCCCTTGCGAATGCGCCCAACGACGCATCCGACATGGCCGAAGCGCTGCGCGGCGCGGGCTTCGATGTCGAGCTGATCCTCGATGGCAGCCGCAAGGACATGAATGGGGCGATTGCGCGCTTCGCCGCACGGCTCAAGGGACGCGGCGGCGCAGGCTTGTTCTATTTCGCCGGGCACGGCGTGCAGTTCAACGGCGACAATTACCTCTTACCGATCGACGCGAGGGTCTCGTCTTCGGAGGACATCAAGACCGCAGGGATCAACGCGTCGGAAGCCGTGGAGGCCATGACGCGGCAGCGTGACGGGCTCAATATCGTTATCCTCGATGCATGCCGCGACAATCCGTTTCCGGCGGCCGGCGGCACCCGCGGCCTCTCGCGCATCGACAGCGGCGCCAATCTTTTCGTGTCGTTCTCGACCTCGCCCGGAGCGGTGGCGCTCGACGGATCGGGCCGCAACAGCCCCTATACCGGCTATCTGGTCCGCGCCATTTCCACGCCCGGCCTGACGCTCGAGGAAACGTTCAAGCAAACCCTGAAGGGGGTGCATACGGAAACCCGTGGGATGCAGACGCCCTGGCTGTCATCGTCATTCTTCGGCGAATTCGAATTTCGGCCGCGCAAGACAGCGAGCATTGCGCAGCCGGCGACGGCCTCCCCTCTTGCCGCCTTCGAGGTCGATGCGGAGAAGCGGCCATCGCTCGCGGGCGTCTATCGCTCCACCGGCACCAATCCGAATGGCACCACCTATACCGGAATGGCGGCGATCACACCGGACGGTGACCAGCTTCGCTTCACGTGGTGGGTCGGCACCGCAATCTATCAAGGTTTCGGAAGCTGGGCCGGCCGGATGCTGGTTGTCGAACTCAGCGAGACGCAGAAGGTGGTCTACACCTTCCCGGGTGGCGAGAAGATCGAGGGCGAATGGGCTGACGGCAAGGCCACCGACAATCTCGAACGCGCGGCGCGAGCGGCAGCCCGGCCACTGCCGGCGCCGCGTGGGACCTATAACGTCGTCGGCAAGGATCGCGGCAAGCCTTATACCGGAACGCTCACCATCTCGCCCGCCGGCACCGATCTGAAGTTTCGCTGGACGATATCCGGCAAGGTATTCGAGGGAACGGGCACGCGCGACGGCAATGTCATCACCGTGGACTGGGGCAGCGCCACACCCATCGTCTATGCGCTGACCGACGACGGCTACATGGTGGGCATCTATGCCGGCGGCCACTCGCTCGAAGTGGCGCAGCGGCGGTGAACAGGACACGTAGCATCAAACATGCATGCGCGATCCCAGCCAACTCCGTTGAATCAAGCCCTCACGGACAGCGCTCCGCGCTCCGGATGGAATAAAAGCCGTCATAGGTGACCGCGAGAATCTGCGGAATGTCTCCGGACGCGCACTTGACGCGGACGGAGAACTTGACATTCGCTCTCTCCTCGAACGAGAGATTGAGGCTCTTGGTGATGTCG